>Ga0315915_1000171_pt1 | contig 54346 bp, 31 predicted proteins | sample MpolbnodulesMG_FD_207738 | JGI IMG/M metagenome (GOLD analysis project Ga0315915, IMG submission 207738) | Medicago polymorpha root nodule microbial communities from Los Angeles, California, United States - branched nodules | ecosystem: Host-associated > Plants > Roots > Nodule | place: USA... | reverse complement strand
AAGCTTAGTGTTGGTTGCAATCCATAAACTGCGCCCTTTTGCTCTCACTCGAAAAAATAAAAAACGGCCCCTTTTATATTCATTTTCTCAAGTCACAACAAAAAAAAACCTAAATTTCAGTCTTGTAAAAAAAAAAAGAAAAAACTTATGAATTAAAAGGCTGTGTTTGGGTTGACACTTGGCATATAGAGTTGTATGAAAAGAAAAAAATTGGTTAAGGTTGAAGAGTTCATGTTATGTGTTTAATAGTTTTTTTTTACGGAAGTTAATCATTGTTAAACAACGGTAAAAATTTCATATTTATAATATGGTAATGCAAACAAAATTATCGGAGACACTAAAATTTACAGCATTTATTAGGTTTTATCTTATTAAGTGGAGTCGGATATTTCGATTTATGTTATAGAGATTTGACTAAGTTTTGTGTTGAATGTTGACTTTGTAATACAAGTTTATCTTTTTATCCCGATATGGAATCAGTTACACTAAAAGGTTGTGTTTGGGCTGGCACTTAGTATATAGAGTTTTTTTTTAAAAGGACTTTTTTTTTTTTTGAGATAGGACTTTTTATCACTTTTTTTTAAGTGATAAAGAGATATGGACTTAATGATTATGGTTTTTTTTGGTTACTTTAAGTATTTTTTGGTTACAATGATGAGGATGATTATGAGTTTGATTTTTGACTCTTGCGTGTGAAAAAAATTCAATTTATGCATAAGAACTCGTATTGTGTGATTCATAGGTTTTTTGACGGAAATCAGTCATTACTAAGCATGATTTTTATTTTTTTTACTTATAACATGGTAACCCAAAAAAATAAATTGAGTTGTATTATTTGGACATAAAGACACTGCAATTCGACAATAATTTGAATAGTTACAACAATAATTAGGTTGTGTCTCAATAATTATAGTCAACTATTTGATATATGTTATAGAGATTCAACTAAATTTTACGGTGAATGTTGATCATCTATTACAAGTCTATTCGTTTATCCAAATTTGGAATAAGTTACACTAACGTGAAAATAATTAATTTAAATGACTAATTAATTATATTTTGTATATAATTAATATAATTAATAATATGTCGTAATACACCTGTCATTGTCTAAAAACACTTGGATGAGAAAATAATTGATTTTTTCAATTTAATCAGAGATCTTGGGCTCGAATTCATTTTTGGATATGCACTCTGTCATTGATAAATTAACCACGGCAGTTTTGTGCAGAAGATATTGGTTAAAAAAAACACTAGTCATTCACAAAACACAAATAATTCATTGTATTTTGACAAATAAAGTTTGGTCAAAATTATTATTTATAATAATAATTTTTTAAGAAATAGTTTTTTATTTATAATAAAAGTTTGGTCAAAATTATTATTTATAATAATATATTTTTAAGAAATAGTTTTTTATTTATAATAATACGTGTATTAGCTCTCTCTTTTTTTGGTCAAGGCGTGTATTAGCTTTTTATTATATAAAAAACATAAAATAAAATAAAAAGGTGTTTGAAGGAAAAAATATTATAAATATATGTTGTGACTTTTTCTAAGCATTTATATGTTCCAATCCAATAAAGAATATTTATCAAATGGGTATCGTTCCCTCAAAAAGAAAATCAAATGAGTGTCCTTGAAAAAATTTACGAGACATGTTATTTAAATAATTATTTTGGGACAGCTTAAAGAACAATTAAAAATGAAGTCCATGTTAAAGAACAATTGTTCAAACAGTAGAAGGACTCCATTGTAGATGATATAAGGGATTGAAATCTTTCAATAAAGATGGTTGAAGAACAATTGTAGATGGTCAAAGATGGTTAAAGGGATGTTAAATATTTATTGCAAGATTTCAATATATCATTTATATCATCTTTAACAACAGTAAAAAGATTCTATTGTATACAATAGAATCGTTTTACTATTGTTAAAGATGATATAAGGGATTGAAATCTTCCAATAAATATTTTTCATATGCGAGTAGGCAGTCAAATCATGGACCAAATTATTTTTTTTTTTGAAAAAAAAATAATAATAATTTTAAAGGTCTCAAGTATGGTGTCATACTATCTTGGTATATTATATTATTTTTCATACTATGTTGGTATATTATATTCTTTTTTATTTCTTAATCAAGGTAAAAAAAATTGATATAAAATTCCTTCTAAAAAAAAGTGATATAATTTTTTTTTGTTGATAAAATTTGTATACCTGTTAAGTAAAAAATTTCAAATATAAACAAATTAATCACATGCCTTTATTTTGTGACAAATTAGTTGTGACTTGCGATCATGTATCTATCTCGTATATTGCGACACATTCCCCTCATAAATGTGATACTTATTTTAAGTTTTCATATAAACAAAAATCTTTTTTTTTTTGAAAGAATATAAACCAAAATCTTATAATATCAGATTTCTTTTAACCTTTTAATCAATATATGTAATTGAAAAAGTGAGGTTATTTTTATACCTAGTTTGATTTTTTTTTTCTTTTTGAGGGGACCTAGTTTGCTTTTTATTAACCAAGTACCTTTTTAGAATTTTTTCTTGAACCATATATCTCTTCGCTTAAAAAAAAATGTATCTCTCTTATAATCGTGACATGTGATCATATATCTTTCTTCTTTTTCTTTTTCTTTTTGGTATTGATCATGTATCTTACAGTGTGACATATTCTCTTTACTTTAAATTTTCATGTTAAATAAAATTGCATAATATTAATATCAATTTTTTTTTCGTTTCAATATCAGATTTCTTTTAATTTCTTAATCAATTTTAAGGTAAAAAAAAAAAGATAATTTGTATATTGCGAACACCATATTAAAAAAACAATAGAAAAATATATATCTTATAAATATGCTCGTAAAGTTCAACGTGAACACATTTAATACATGTTTTTTTTTACAATGTGAACATCTTTATTATTGATATCTTAAAAACTTTATTTTTTTACTATTAGAGACGGACACTAGAAGAAAGATGGACACTACACGCCCTAAATGAAAAAACGGCACTATGTGCCCTAACTGCATTTTTCTGTTGTATTTCTTTATATTGATATTTTGTTTTGTTTTTAAATTTAAATTTATACTTGAAAAAAAAAACTTTAGATTGCTATGAGAAAATTTGTAGAAAAGAAGTGTTCAACTAAAATATTGTTAGTCTTCAGATTTCCTATAACTTAGGCATATGTTTAGTTTGAAATTTGATAAATAATTGGATTAGAGGTGCAATCTTGTCGATAAAAATATTCGACGTAAAAGTAATTAATCTGTTTTTTTGTCAGGTAACCTAGTGGCTAGAATTCACCTTATAATGTGAATAAGTAGGGTGTCCGGGATTCAAACTCCGGCCCTACGTATAATAATGCATTGTCCTACCAACTGAGCTAGTTAATTTATTGTTAACTTTGAAGTTGTTTTCATATAAGAACAAACCTATATAATGCAAAAAAAATGAAACACGAGTACTTTAGAGGGTTGAGCTTTCGCTAACAACTTCCATGCACCCCACCAATTTAGAATTTACCATGTATTCCGCTGAAGTGAGAAATGTGATCAGTTTATTGATAGTTTGTGAATATTTGCTATAATTTTTTAGTTTGATATAACATATCTCTTCATATAGTTGAATAAATTATAGCTTGGATGTCTTATTTCTTAATGCAACATGATTTTTTTTTAAGTAGTTTAGTGGCTAGAAATTCTCTATTTTAAGGAGAATTAGTCGAGTGTTGGTGTTCGAACTTCGGTCCCTGCATATATTATTAAATTTCCCTATCAACTGAGCTAAGTTCAAGTTCACGGGGACATGCAACATGATTTTTTTTCGTGACAAAATAAAAACAACTTAGCTTGTATACCTCTTCATATTTTTATAATATTACTATTAATGGAAAATTATAATTTGTAATTTGAATATCTAAAAATCGATTCAAAATAAACCACATTAAATTTGATCGGACTTTTTAAATGAGTCACCGATTTTTCCTTATTTAAGTTTGGCATATTGTCTCTTCAGGTGCCAAGGATTTGTGGTGTGAAGTGTTGCAAGGCAAGCATGCGTGTGACAATTTTGTGAGGTCGTGTGGTTGTTAGAGATTCTATGCAACATCTCAAACGACTTTAAGTATTTGCTGACTAACCCCACAAACCAACATGAGTATTTTCAGCGTGTTTTGTTCTCACCCACACACTTTTCGAGAAACTTCTCATAAGGTCACCCATCCCAAAATTGTTCCAAGTCAAACACGCTTAACTGTGTATTTCTTATGAAATCAACTACCAAAAAGAAGTTGCATCTTGTAGGTACAAGTAGTACCAAACAATTCTTATAAACTTCCTACAACTATGTAGTCTTATACATGCAAGGTGTAATGACCCCTCTCATTATGATGTGAATCCGTTCCTTTTTGCCCAGAAGATGTCATGAGCTACTCATTGTCATGTATTGCGCACTGACAATCACTCATCGCCCTCGTTAGCATTGGGTGTTACATGCAATGGTATCAGAGCACACATCTCTTGATACGATGTGGTTTGAGGATGAACCAAATGGAAGCTAGTGGACAAGTAACGCCCTCAGGGTGTGAGTGATTATCGGGGCACGAGACATGACAATGAGCGGCTCCTGGAATCTTATAAGCAAAAAGAACTGAATTCACACCGGAATGAGAGGGATCGTGATGCCGTGCATGTATGAGATTGTATTGTCGAAGGAAGATTTATAAAAAATTGTTTGGTACTACCTATGCCAGCAAGATACATTTTTTTGGCAGCTCATTTCATATGAAATCCACATTTAAGCGTGTTTGAATTGGACCAATTTTGTAATGGGTCACCTTTTGAGAATCCTCTCATAAAGTGTGTGAGTGAGGACCAACCACACTAAAAAGTTGTGTTGGTTTGTGGGACCAGTTGACAATACTTAAAGTTGTCTGAGATTTAACATTTTTGTGGAAGTGAATTATCAAACTGGAAATCCGTTGACATGGAAGACACATAGAGGCGTGGATTGAAGTTGGATACAGTGTAGTGGATTAGAATGTGACAATTTCAGCTGCTATACAAGGTGTGAAAGTTTGTGATTTGGTTAATTTAAACGATAATTGGACCAGGAGCATAATTGAAGGTTGGCTACATAACGCTATAGTGCAGAAAATTACAGTAATTATGTCCCCTAACATCGATAATGACATAGATTAAATTGCAACGGCTAAAGATACTAATGAGAGTTTTCACGTGGCGACAATGTGCATGTTGTATTGCGAGTTTGATCATGATGATGACGATGTTGTTTGAAAAAAAAATGGAAATTAAATGTTCCAAAAAGGGTAAGGCCCTTCTTGTAGATTATAAGGTACGATCAATTACTTACCGATATTGATAAAAGTATGATGAGGTATGGACATGCTATATATGAGTATAGGGGTGTTCATGATTCATAGATTGAACCAAATTGGATCACACTAATAGTTAGGTTCAATTTTTAAAAATCACCTTAATAAAAAACTTGTTAATTGTTAAACCAGTTTTAGTACAGTTTAAAACCGGGTTAGAACTGGTTTACATTTATGAACCAATTTTAAAATTGGATTATTTCAAGACAGCCCCCATCTGTCCTACTATCCCTCTCCATCGCCCTTTCTATTTTTCTCTCTCATTACATTATAAATTGTCGATATCTTATTATTTTTTATGAGATTTTTTCAATGAAATCCGAGTTTTTAAATTTGTAAGATGAAGATTTGGATTTGTTTATGAGTTTGATGATTATGTTTTTTTGGATTTTTTTGATAAAAAAAGATAATTATGTTAACATTTTATAACATAAAGGACTAAATCGGATCGTTGTGGCAGCATGTCAGACTTTGGCTTGGTGTTTCAGGAGTGGAACCTCATAGCATTCAAGATCATATTTATCGGTTTACCCACTACCTTGGTGTTTCGAAAGCGAGGCGATCTTTTCTTCAACTTTTGTGGCTTCTGTGTATTTGGATAGTTTGGAATGAGCGTAATAACATGTTGTTCAAAAATATCCAAACTCCCATTACAACTCTCTTAGAAAAAGTGAAGCATAATTCATTTTGGTGGTTGAAGGCAAATAATGCCTCTTTTGTATATGGCTCTCAGAGATGGTGGTCAGACCCGTTGTTATGTTTGGGTTTCGACCAACAGAACTTGTATATATGACTGACAATTTGTTTTTTGGGGTGGTCTCTTTAGTACACCTTGTGCTAAAGAGGTTCCACTATCTTTGGTAACATATTCCATTTTTTATTCTTCAAAAAAAATAATATAAAGGACTAAATCGGGACCAAAAAAATGATAAAAGACAAAAATGTTACCTGAAATTAAGTTCAAGGATGATTTTTTTTAAAGGAACATAAATTAAAAAAACATGATGAACAAGAATACACCAAAGGACTAACGCCGGGGAAATTAACTGATGCATGTTGGAGGTAAATTTCACAAATGAGACCAAATTAATGTTTCATCAAAACTCAACCAAACACGTTTTTATATATTTAAGGTAATAAATGTCAAAATCTCTATTTTAACTTATAACAAATAATTTTGAAATAACATTTACTTTAAGTATATTTCCAAGAAATCATTTTTAAAAACATAAATAAAATCTACTTTTTTAAATCTATAACAAAAGGACTGTAATCACAAAATTCATCTTTGAATATTGATTGATCTATAGGATAATTTTATCCAAATAGGGGTGATCTATGCATAGTCATTTCAGGTCCACGCATGTTGGAGATAGTTGTTATAAAATTGATAGAACCTAAAATGGATGAAACACCAGATAGATGAAGACTAGAAATTGCTGAATCAACTGTCTTTGAATCATTTAAAATCTCATCGTGTGTGCAGGGAGCTTTTCTCCGTACACGACGTATCTCATCGGTACTTGTCAACTGTTGGCGTATTATACTTCAAACGAAAAAAAAGGACAAAATATTTAATATTTTAGTACATGAGAAAAGGAATGTGGAGTGCAATGGATTCAGATTCACTGCTGTTGAAATTCCATGTTGTCACTGCAGTCAAAAAATAACAACCATTAGATTTATCAAATGCTCTATATTTTGCCATGTGTCCATGTAACTCAATACATCTTCAGCAGTGTCGAACTCAATCAACCATCAACCTCCCTACCTGAATTTGCTGAGTTTCTTCATTTACATGTACCTTCCACAATTTCTCCCGAATCTGTTATGAAATTCATGTTTCTTCATTTCACTTCTTTGATTCTTTTGAATTTCTAATACACTAGTTCAATTGAATTTGATATTGATAATGAATCGACGATGTTATAGACTGAAATTAAGCACAAAAGGAGATTCCATAAACTACCCACAGATATAAAATAGAAATTAAATATGTTTACACAGAACACATGATTATGAACACAATACAAATGATGATTTTGACAAATATTGCAATGGAGGAACGATGTGGAGCTGATAAATTATTTGAAATGGCCACCATGTTTTTGGTTGCAGGATAGATTGGAGAAGCCACAAACCTTCGTTCAAGTGTGAGAAAGAGACTGTCTTTTTTAGGACAGGTGGCAAAATATAAAACATTTGATATATCTGATGGTTGTTATTATTTTGAATGCAATGACTGTAGGAAATTTCAACAGCAGTGAATCTGAATCCGGAGTGTGATATAGTGGAAAAACTGATAGATTTGATAATAAATGTAAGCATACAAATATAAGAAAATAATGGGTATACTGCAACTATCACCAAAGAATTCATGCCTAATCAATTTACCAAATATGGTAAAAAGAGGAGAGAATGATATTAATAGATCTATGAAAGACTGGAAATCAGGGCACAAAATAAAGGGAGAGATCTGAACAAATGAATGAACTGGACATTACAAAACTTATTGGCCATGCAAGACCATCACCTTCCTATTTACGGTACTAGTATTGTCAAGTGAATGAAAGTGTAAATTTTCCATTGATTGAATAAGAGAGTACATGAAGTACTCATACATTGTTGATATTATACTACCATCTATCATGTACTGTCTTATATCTGTACTACACTATTGTACTTGTACTGCAAGCTACTACTATTTACATTCTTATTTCCTTATTTTGTTCATGGAGCAATATCCCTCCACAAGTTTGAGGTTAGCATATATCTACAGTACTCAATTTGGATAGTAGAACATTGAATATTCGAGGAAGCAAAGACTAGGTAAAAAAGTCAACTAATTAATCATTGGAGAAAGCTGGTAACAGATATTGAGAATGTCAGCTTGTAACTTTCATGGAAGACAAGATTGGAAGCTAGATAGCACTTTGATTGTCACGGTAGAGAACATGAATCTTGGTGCATTGAACTTGTAAGTCCTTCGGCAGACAAAACAACCATTGTTGTTCACAAGAAGCTAGAGCACATGAGCAGGTAAATCAAGTCTATGTCAGGTACCGATTTTGTCAAGAGCATTAAGCTCATTTTGCATATCTTCCTTCCAAACAAGCAAATTTACTTGCCTCAACATAAGATTTGAGCTCAATGTTGTGTGTGAAAGAGAGACAAAGCAAATGAGATAAGGGAAGCAATATGAGATGGATGCGATTGAATATTGTGAGATGCAAGACAAATATAATCTTTTAGGTAACTAGGATCCTGTTTAGATCTGGATGAAGTTCTAATTGGTATGTTAGGTGGAATATTGTCAGGAATTGGGATAAGTAAAAGTGGAAGAGTATCGTCGTCAATGATAGGAGAAGAATGAGTAACAAAAGGTCCATGAGAGGAAAATTGTCCCATTTGGAAGTTAGAGAAGATAAAAAGTGGTGGTGGTTGTGGGGTATGTGGGTATGTTATAATTTGTCCATGAAAAATAACATTTTTGGAGATAAAAATGTTTTGAAAGTGAGAGTGGAGATCAGGCAAAAATAACCATTATAACCTGACTTATAGCCCAAGAAAACTAATGGAGAAGATAAACAAGCGAAGTATGGTATAATTTGTTCATGAAAAATAACATGTTCGAATATAAAAATGTTTTGAGAGTGGAGATCAAGCAAGACATAACCTTTATAAACCGACTTGTAGCCTAAGAAAACTGTCTTTCTAGCTCTGGCATTTAATTTGGTGCAATGTGCTTGTAAAGTGGAAGCATAACATTAAGGGTCTTGTTAACCGGTGCCCACAGGGCACTGGTTAAGGAAACTAAAAAAGAAAGTGTTAAAGTGAAAATAACACTTTTTATGCTTTTGAGGAATTGACAACACAAGTTTCGATGCAATACTTACTACATTTGATTCCTTAATCAGTGTTCCGGGGCACCAGTTAACATTTTCCTAACATAAATAACCAAACATTTTAAAAGAGATTTTTTTATCAGGGATGATATCAAATAAAGTTTAAGAAGGAGATTTATGTTGTAATAGAGGTTTGGTAACTCTATTGATTAAGAACACAACATGAATAACAACATAGGATCAAAACGACTTAGTAATTTGGACTGAAAGAGAAAGGATCTGCTGGTGTTTTCCTCTCAACAAGACCTTCTTGTTGTGGGGTTTCTACACATGTTTTTATTTAATGAATGATACCTTTAAAAGCATAAAATTCCAGAAGAAAAAGTAAACTCAGGGCCATAGTTTTGGTAGTAATGTGATGTTGAGTTTCAATCACACTGACAAATTTTTAACATGATTAGACACTTCAATTTTAGATTTAAGTAATAAAAACCAAACAAATCTACTATAATCAACTATTATAGTACGAAAATATTGGTCACCATGTATATAGAGGTAACAAAAATAAGACCTCGAATTTATTAAAATAAAAAAAAATAAGACCTCGAATGTCAAGATGCAAAAGATCAAACTTAACATATGCATGAGACATTAATAATTATACTCTCTCCGTCCTAATTTATAAGAAAAAATATAATTTCACATTTTTTAAGAAAGCTAAAACATTGTAATTTGAGGTATAATTTTTTGTGATATTCTTGAAATAAGTTTCATGGAAAGATGTAAAAACAATTATCATTGGTTAATTTTTATTGAGAAAATAAAAATGAAAACAAATTGAATGCAAATTACATTTAATTTTACTTTGGAAAGATGATATTTTTTTTTAAAAACATAATAATAGAATAAAAGTTGGTCTTTTTTGCTTATATTTTGGAACAAAAAAATGAAATTTTTTTGCTTATAATTTGAGACGGAGGGAGTATTAACTTCAAAAGGACATATAATATTACCATAAAAATAAAAATCTTATTTTGACCTTAAAAAAATATTGTTTTTTGACATAACATTTTTCTATCAATTACATTTACTTAATTCTTGTTACCATTTTATCGTTTATTAATTATTACCAATGAAAGCTCAAAGACGGACACGTATGCTCGTCTTGACGTTGGTATTAAATACAGAAAATAAAGAACTTCTAAAAGGTAATTAATATTGTAATTCATATCAAATTAATAAATTATACAATGATTTTACAAATGAATAAACCAATATCAGTGCAAAATCCATTTTAGATAAAATAATATTACAAAATTATATTGTACCAAAAAAAAAAACTACAAAATTATAAGCTGACAATGTTCTTTTACTTCATCTTTAAGCATCTCATGAATAAGAAATCGTTCAAACCAACAACTATCACAGCCCTCGGTCCATCTTCCAGCACCTATATAGAATTTATCACGAGAACCGAAAGTAATTTGCTTAAGTGAATTCACATTCCTTAACATGTGACTAGCTAACTCAATTACATTTATGGTGCAAACACAACCCCGTAACTCAACATATTTCAAATCATTATGAAAAAACCCTCCATACTCTCTTCTTTGCCTCTTAAAGCCAACCATATGTGAATTTCTTATCTGAAAATTCAAAAGTAAAGATCACAATATTTCAGACATGTATGAAAATTTTAAAATTCCATTAGACATATAACACTAAGGAAAGGCTTATTCATTATTTTAGTTTGAAATAACAGGTTGATTATTATGATTGAGACTACGTTTGACAATACAAATTGCAAGCATATAACAATTAACTTATACCATACAAACACATAGGACTAGAATAAAGTTGTTTGATAGTAGTTCTCCTCTCATGAACTTGGAGACTTTTTTCAAATGTTACTTCAAGTAGCATTTGAACTTATAACTTATATTTCAAATAGTGTTTGAGATTATGACATACTTTTCCACTCATTTTACCCTCATTATCAAATAATTCATTCACTCATATAATCAAACACATCAAATTCAATCTGCTAACTTATCTGTTGTTTGTTACTTTTTTGTTGAACAAAGACTAAACCATAAAATATTAGGTTTGATTTATTTCAAGAGCATCTAGGTTGAAACTTGAAACTAATCATTCATATTTCAACAAGTTGTAATATCTTTAGACCGATATTACACGTTACGACTTAAACAATTCACTTTACGACTCTAAAAGTGAAAGTATGTCTGCAAAATGAACTGCACAAAACTTACCAATTAAGTTAAATTATAGATTCCTATTTGTATAATACATAGTTTTTTACAATTTGTTGTGAAAATTGATTTAAGTAAAAGAAAAAATACAAAAGTTATTTATTAAGCATATTATATGATCAATCAAGATCATTATGAATTATCTAAATGTGAGTTTATCTGAAAAATTGTCAATTTATTTTCTAATAGTAAATAAATTAAGTTTTAATTTGTAATTTTCTTGATCTATGTAGACAAACATATTGCAAATATTAAAATCAGGAAAGTAAAACTTATACTTCAAGTGAAATTCCATAAGATTGATTTAATATATAACTATTTAGAAACTATTATTTAAAATAAAAATAAAGAGTTGAATAACTCACCGTCAAAAAAAGTTTTTGGAGATGTTGAGAAGCCATTGCAATATCTAAAATCCAAAAATAGTCCATATAAGGATCATATGCTCCCTCGATAAAGAGCTCCAATTTTCTCAGATTTTGAAATCGAACCAATATCGTTGATAGTTCTGTTATCTGTTTATACTAGGAATAATTAAAGTGGATTAAGAGCAGTTAGTAAGTCAATTAATTAATAGAAACTTAGGCAATCAATAGTGACAGATTGTGGCACAAGTTTCTATTAGAATATTGAACAATCCTAAGTGTGTCGCAGATTAAGGGTACGACCAGAGCTGTAGAGATCACTTTCGGTCTTTTATACAAAATAGACTGAACGATATTTATAATGAAAAATAAATAATATCAAATATAAAAACTTTATCTTAAATATAAACAATTATATTAACACCTAAACGCGTTTCATATTTTCTCGCAAAGTGGGGCTCCAGTGATGTTGGAAGTTGTGCCCCCCCCCCCCCTCCCGGTTTGAAGACCATTCACACAGTGTGTATCACAATTTCATGAGCAAAATAGAAGAACAATTTTGATGCCAAATAAGAATGTATTGAAGAGAAAGTGTGTATCACAATTGTTTGTTATGAGAGAAAATGGGAGAAATAAAAAATTTATTAGAAAGAAAGTGTATAAAAATTGATATCTTTTTTTTGAAATAAAAATAAATAAATTTATTTGTGGATTAAAACGTGGATGTGTTAGAAAAAAACTCTAAAAACCGATTTCCTTAATTTGAGAGTACTATTTTAAAACGACACTTAAAAAACAACAAATAATCCTAAGTTGATTCAAAATCAACAACTTAATCGTTGTAAGCTTAATTTAGTTAGTAAGGATAACGTATAATATATGCAAAGTTCATGATTTGAACCTTGGACACTACGAAAAAAAATCAACAACTTAAGATTACAAGAATATACTCTCTCTGTTTCACAATACTTGTCCATTTTGGAGAATAATTTTGTTTCACTTTACTTGTCACTTTCAAGTTTCAATGCAACATTAATTATTGGTTTATCAATAATACACCCTTACCTATTTATTGTAGAGAGAGAAATAATAAATGGTTAAGGGTATTGTAGAAAAAACACAAAGAATTTCATACAAAATGACAACATTTATTTGATTCCTTAATGTGTAATTTTTTTTCTTCAAAATGAACAAATATTATGAAACGGAGAGAGTAAACTCTAACAACCGAGCTAACATTGTAATGATAAATAATAGATTATACTAATCCATAATTGAATAATTAATCCAAGACTCATTACTTTGATAAAATTATTTAGAAGGTTTGAAAAAGGGTAGTAGGTAGGAATGAATGAGAGAGAAGTCCGAAGGTTTTGGCGCTCTGCACCGTACACTCAAACAACGAACGGTAACCATTGCCGCCTTCTTTCTCCACTCACAAAATTTCTGAATTTCATTTCATTGCTCTCTCTCTCTCTGTTCTTAATTCTTCTTACACACAAACCATATACCTAATAACGTTGAGGAAAACCAATCACCAAAATTAACTACAACATTCGCTTCAACCCAGTTTTCATTTTCCCGCCAATTCAAACATGCCTTCACCTTTCCGACGAAGAAGAAGATTAACACCGTGAATTTCTTCTATTAAAAACAAACGGTTTGTTTCTGTATTGCATTTCACATTTCAATCTCATTTTCTAGATTTTTTTTTTATGTTTTTTTTCAAATTTTAGAAAATGCCTTAGGAAAAATAGTTCGATTATGTTTTGTTTGCGTTGAGACGGCAGAATATATGATCATAAAAATTTAATTAGGCTTTTGTGTCGAGATGCTTGAATTCTTGAATATACATAAATGAATTGAGCATCGATGCTTGTATGTAATGCTATAATTTAATTTATAGATAACAAAACACTTTTCCGCATTTTAAATTTGAAATGTGAAGAACAAATTTTGGATGCTTTGGTGTAGAAATTAGTTAGAAAACAGTTTTTTATTCAAGTCAATGTGGGATAAATATTATATAAATAACGCTGGATGTCACAAAAATGGTTTTGCGAACTTCTCAGAAATGCAGTTATGGAAACGTGTAACCGTATTATTCACTACATGCTCTGTGATTTCCGACAAAGATATTTGTTAATTGGTTAATTCATTATTTGTAAGTGTTTTGTGAAAGATTGAATCACGAGTCCATGAGGTGTGAGCTCAGTGGTAAGAGTTTGTAACCTCAATGAACGGAGTTATGTCACCGTTATTAATAATAATTCCGCCTTTCTATTTTTATTTTTTTTAAAAAAACATCTCTGACATAATATATTATAATTACAATGTTAGGATGAATATTGCCTAAAATGAATTTAGAAGTCATGCTAGTTGAAAATTGGAAAGCCAATTTCATGACTTATTTTTTAAAATATGTGTAGGTTAAAGTGTGCTTTAAAAGGAGAAGAAAATGGCGACTCTAGTCGATATTGGTGTTTCTGCAGGCATCAATCTGTTTTCCGCAACCATGTTCCTTTTGGCATTTGCAGTGTTGCGACTTCAGCCTTTTAATGACAGGGTTTACTTCCCAAAATGGTATCTGAAGGGGATAAGAAGCAGCCCAACGAATTCCAGATCAATTGTCAAGAAATTTGTTAACCTTGACTTTGGAACCTACATTAGGTTCCTCAATTGGATGCCTGCAGCATTGCATATGCCTGAACCCGAGCTTATTGATCATGCAGGCCTTGACTCAGCCGTCTTTATTCGGATTTATGTTCTTGGGTGAGTTAATGTGTGCACCCAGTTTCCGTTTAATGGTTTAAACTACTGTCAAGATTTGAGTGTTCTCGACTGCAATTTGAAACCTTTCTGTTTTCTATTCTGATCTTATTATGATTTTCTAATGCTTAGTTATTTTGTTTTTCTGATGGAATACTCATGTACAGCGTCAAAATATTTGTCCCAACTACCCTACTGGCTTTTATGGTTTTGGTTCCCATTAACTGGACTGGAAAAACTTTGGAAGCACCTGCAACCAAGGGTTTGACATTTAGCGATATTGACAAACTTTCAATATCGAACATTCCATTTGGATCAAAGAGGTGCGCTAATCCATTTCACAAAGTTGTTCAAGCTCTATGTTACTCACTTTTTCCCTAACACACCGCAAATATTATTGAGAATTGAAGGAGTTATATATTTTGCTTGTAAAATAGTACATTGTAAATTTGATTTTTGTCTTTAATTCTAGACAAACCAATTAAGAGTCCAAAATCCGAATAATAACTGAATCGACTTCTTTTGTCATAAGAGAGTTGTAGACTCTTTGTATCACGAATCTTCATATATAATCTGGTTGCTTCATACTATATGTTACAAATTTCACATCATTTTGTTCAGGTTTTGGGCGCATATTGGTATGTCGTATGTCTTCTCAGCTTGGACATGCTATAGTCTTTACAAGGAATACATGATTATTGCAACAATGAGATTGCGATTTTTGGCATCTGAACGTCGTCGTCCAGATCAATTTACTGTAAGTCTTTATAAGGAAAACATGATTATTGCAACAATGAGATTGCTTCTCTTCCCTTCATAGGTAAAACATGCATGGCAATGTTAATTAGAATGCTTTGGAGTTTATTAGTTCGGAAAAGATGATTAAGTGATGCTCATACTGCAGAACAATAAATACATTTGAAACTCTAAGATAGACCAGTTGTATTCGTCAAGCTCTATACGCAAAAGGGAAATATTGAAAGTTTTTATTTTTTTATTTTTATGGGATGCACAAAGGATGTGCCTATATGTGATTGCATATATATATGCAGGGGAAATAGTAGTAATAGCAAATCCTTTTCCGTACATGTGACAATAATGAGAACAGTTAGACTAGTTATCAGCTTGTGAAACTATTCTATGGTTTTTTATGGGGTCACTTACCAATGGAGTTTTGGGTTGCGGCTTTCATATCTCATTTGTATATTAGCATTACTTTCTGTTACTGCAAGAACTGAGCAGATAGCTTCAGCCAATTTTGAGTTGTCCTTGAGCAAGCTGAATGTTGTTTCTTAGTAACCACTTCTTTTCTTTCTTTTATTCCACAGGTCTTGGTTAGGAATGTTCCCCCAGATCTGGATGAATCAGTCAGTGAACACATTGAACATTTTTTTTACGTCAACCATCCTGATCACTATCTGATGCATCAAGTATGTTGATCACTATCTGTAATTTAATTTAGATTTTCTTTTGCGAATCAAAGACTTTCTGTTATGAATCTTGAACTAGCATTATTTATGTGATTTCCTGTGGTCTAACATGTGATTAATTTCTTCTGAATTATAGGTTGTTTATAATGCAAACATGCTTGCATCAATAGTTGCAGAGAAGAAGAGATTGCAAAACTGGCATGTTTACTATCATAACAAATATGAAAGAGACCCTTCAAAGAGACCAACTACTCGGGTAGCTTTCTTTTCAGGAAAAGTTAATTTTATTGTGTATTTCACAATTTGATATCTTACTATGTATATAGACAGGTATGATGGGTCTCTTGGGGACTAAAGTTGATGCCATTGATTACTATACTGCAGAGATTGAGAAGTTGAGCGAACAAGTAAGTTGTGCCACTTCTGTTAGTATATTTTGTTCAGATTTTATTATCCATTCATTTACACGACCATATAACGCATTGACTTATAGATGTGTGGAACGAAGTAGAATATAATAAATTAAAATTACCATATCATTGTCGAAACATTTTATGATGAAATGGAGTGAATTTTCAATTCTTTTATTTGGGAAGTGAACAAATTGATAAGAGATAGACCTTTATTATTTATGTACAGAGTGGTTCTGTAGATATTTGATAGATTGCAATATAAAACATTTCATTGGTTTCATCTCATTCCATTTTATTTTAAACCCATCCAAACAATGAGAAATAATTCTATTCCATTTTATTTTGCGACATTCCCTTAATCTAAATATAGCCTTCTAATATTCAGAAGTATAATCAAAATATGGTAGTTTGTTATCATTTTTACTTCATCACTGGATAAAATGGATATGCAGATCAGTTAGGTAAGTAGTTCAAGACATTTTGGGTTTTTTAATTTCATTCTATGCTTTCATTTCGCACGCTAATTAGGTTGGCTCGTAGTTGATTATTATTTAGGTTGTCTCGCTAGTTATGTTGGTCGTCTCCTTGTTCTACAGATTGTAAACGGCATGTATGCTTCTCGCTAGTTATTATTTTGCGACTGCTACTTGAGCTTTTAGCTGTCATAATATGAATGTTTAAGGGCATGATAATGTGAGGCTACAATTTGGAAAAAAAAAGTGAAGGAGAAGAATAAAAGGATAGCCATTCATGATATCAAATAGTTAGTCATAACGGATTAGATACCTGTTTTTAAATTTTCCCATTCATTTTACTTGTGTGTGCCCGCTTATAATATCTTCATCTGTTATAAACGATCAATTTCACAGTGTTCATTTTAAACAGGAAGCTGAAGAAAGAGAAAATGTTATAAACGACCCCAATGCTATTATCCCTGCAGCATTTGTTTCATTCAAAACCCGATGGGGGGCGGCTGTATGTGCTCAAACTCAACAAACTAGTGATCCTACCATTTGGCTGACAGAATGGGCTCCAGAGCCTAGGGATGTCTACTGGGAAAATCTTGCAATTCCATATTTTGACCTGAATCTTAGAAGATTGCTCACCACTGTCTCTTTGTTTTTCCTTACTTTCTTCTTTATGATACCTATAGCCTTTGTCCAATCTCTAGCTAACATTGAGTCAATCAAGAAAGTCCTTCCTTTCTTGAAATCAATAATTGAAAAGTAAGTGCTTTCAATCTAATATAGTACAAGTTAATTAGCATACTAGTTTTGTACTCTAAATTGCTAATTAATCTCTTCATGACCCCTAAATGGCAAATGCTTACCATCTGAATAATTTGGAAAACGTTGTCTGATTCCCCTCGAACAAAGTAATACATAATACATAATACATTTTTGCCTTCTTCATATTACTTAAGGGAATTATCATCAACAAGGATAATTACTGTTGTGGTTTCCTTTTTCCATTGCTAAAATGGAATGTACATCATCTTTATGTCATTCTGTAGAGTAATGGAGTTACTCATTGCAGGCCATCTGTAAAGTCTGTTATTCAAGGATTTCTGCCAGGGCTAGCATTAAAGTTATTTCTCATATTGCTTCCAAGTCTCCTCATGGCAATGTCCAAAATAGAAGGTTACTCATCGCTCTCTGTTTTGGAACGGAGATCAGCTTCAAAATATTACTTGTTTGTTCTCGTCAATGTGTTCCTTGGAAGCATTGTAACAGGAACGGCATTTCAGCAACTCGAGCATCTTATCAATGAGCCCTCTTCAGAGTAGGCTCTGAGCTTGATGAGTTTAGACAGCTTTCATTTCGGAACTAACATTGACAACAACTGACATGATGTTTCTATTAATAATATTTGCAGGTTCACAAAAACTGTTGGCAGTACAATCCCCATGAAAGCCACATTTTTCATGACATACATTATGATAGACGGGTGGGCTGGAATAGCTGGAGAAATCCTCAGGTTATCTTCGTTAATCACGTTCCACCTTAAAAACACATTTTTAGTGAAAACGGAGCAAGACAGACAGAATGCTATGGATCCTGGTAGCTTGAATTTTGCTATATCTGAACCTCGAATCCAGTTATATTTCATGCTGGGGCATGTCTATGCTCCAGTCACACCTTTACTTCTTCCCTTCATTGTAGTCTTCTTTGCTTTTTCCTACATGGTCTATCGGCACCAGGTGAGTTCTGAATAGAGTTTGCTACATATTTTGTTCCTTATGATAAATGCATATTGTTCCTTATGATAAATGCATATCTAAACAAGAAATAGAGATGAATCATATGACCGAACTGACATTTAGTATACTGTTTTATTGTTTCACGTATTGTATTACTATTAAATTATTTCACCACTTTTTTCCGCATAAACATACTAACTTATTAAGCAAATTTATATCATCATTTTGTTTCTGATTATGCTTGATTAGCGGTTCCTTTTCTTGTCACAAGATTATCAATGTGTATAACCAGCAATACGAGAGTGGAGCAACGTTTTGGCCAGATGTCCACCGTCGAGTAGTTATCGGTTTGATTATATCTCAAATTCTTCTGATGGGATTGCTTAGTACAAGAGGTACAAGTAAGTCAACACTATTACTTATTGCGCAACCTGTCTTGACAATCTGGTTCCACGTATATTGCAAAGGGCGCTTCGAATCTGCATTCGTAAAATATCCCCTAGAGGTTGGTTAAGCAGTTACCATTTCCATATATTAAATATTGTGTATGTTAGTTAACTTAAGACCAAAATCAAGGTTTTAAATTGTAGCCGTGATTTTCAATATAGAGAAGAACTGGTTGATGTCATGCGGCTTCAATCACCGCTCTATTGAGAGTAAACATAGTTGACATCAGATATTAATGGCAGTCTAGTATTTGACCTCATTAGTCTGATATATGAGATTTGATGACAGGATGCCATGGTGAAAGATACACTTGAACGGGCTATTGAACCAAACTTGAACCTGAGACATTATCTTCAGGATGCATACGTACACCCAGTTTTTAAGGGAGATGAGTTTGAAAAACAAGTGAACATTGATGATGAAGAGGAGAATCCTCTTATTCAGACAAAGAGAGCTTGTCGGAGTAGCAAGCCAGAATCTGATAATGAAGCTAGCAGTGCAGCCAGTTCTACAACAGTAGCTATGTGAGATTCCAAGAAATGGGCATATGGAGTAAAGTATAAGATGCAGCAAGCAGCATGCCTACAACCAATTGCATCATCCATACTATTGGATATATTTCCAGCTCCAAGTAACATTTTGTTGCTCTTTAATTACCAAGGAAATATATTGTTTGTTGTATATATACACGTCTGTAATTATTTGTTGTTGTAATTAATGTAGAAAATACTGTGTTCAGTGTAGATAAACTGTTACAACAGAATCAACATCTTTATGATAAGAAAAAAAGTTATTTGGACAACAAAAATGTTGTTGGATTGCATACAATTTGATGTTTTTATTAGGGTAATTTATGGGGGACACCTAAATATACAATATAATTATCTGAAAATAGTTATACAAATATCATATAACAAGTGTTATTGGTTATTTTTTTCAAGAAAATATTAATTAAGAGATGTTTGTCGTTTGAGAAAATAATTGAAATTGAAAATAATTTTTGATTTGATGGGCTTAGCCAACGGTGAGGAACGCGGGTTGAGAGAGGATTCTCCAAACAAAACCATAGAAAAGCGACCCTTCCTAAACCCCAAACAATAGATATGTTGTGTTTTGTGCGGTCCCATAATTAGATACCAACACATTCTTCATCCACACTCACACCATCTCTAATCCCATTCATTCATTCCATTTCTATTTCTCTTCAATTCCATCACTTGAATTCTCACTTACTCAGATGACAAATCTCTTGCCATCATTTTCATTCTCACTCATTCCACTTAATCACAACAAATATGAAACCAAATGTTCGTTTCTCCAAATTAAGCATCACAACCAATTTCTTACTCAAAATTTGCAAGATCTCATTATACCCTTTTCTCATAATCACACTTCTAAATTGTTTGCCACGTCATCAAGATTGTCCGTAGAAGAAACTGAGCAGAAACTCATTCCTTTCACACAATCTGAAGGTATCAAAACATCATTGTCTTATCTGTTTAGGACAGAAATAGGTGAAGGTTTGGTTAAGGTTTATGTTAAAAAGAAAAAAGATTGTTTTTTTGTTTATATTGAGGTTTCTTCTTTAGAGTTAAGTAATGTTAAAGGTGAAACATTGGTTTTGTGTTGGGGTTTGTATAGGGATGATTCATCAAGTGTGGATGATGGAAAAGGGATGAATGTGAGTCCTTTTGTGGAAAATTCTGTTGGAAAATTTTCAGTTCAATTGGAATTTGACGTTGAACAAGTTCCTTTGTATTTGTCTTTTTTGTTGAGATTGTCTGGGTTGGAAATTAGAACCCATTTGAAAAGGAATTTTTGTGTGCCTGTTGGTTTTCTTCGGGGTCGCCCGGATCCGTTGGGGATCTCATTTTCCCGTGATGGGTTGATCAATTTCGCTGTTTTTTCAAGGCATGCTGATAGTGTGGTATTGTGTTTGTATGATGATGATGATGATGATGATGATAATGGTGTGGAGAAGCCTGCTTTGGAGATTGATCTTGATCCTTATGTCAATAGGTCAGGTGATATTTGGCATATCGCTTTTGAGAGTGCGGGGAATTTTGTGAGCTATGGTTATCGTTTCAGAGGAGCTAACCGGAATAACAGTTATGCTGAAGGTGTTGTTATGGACCCTTATGCTAGAATTGTTAAGAATTTTTTTCAGAATGGTATTGGTTCTACGAAGAACATTGGATTTTTGAGAAAGGAACCTGCTTTTGATTGGAGTGATGATTGTCATCCGAATTTGGAAATGGAGAAACTAGTGGTGTATAGGTTGAATGTGAAGCGTTTTACCGAGCATGAATCGAGTCAACTTTCCGGTGATTTAGCTGGGAAATTTTCTGGTTTGGCTAAAAAATTGCAGCACTTTAAAGATCTGGGGGTCAATGCTGTTTTGTTGGAGCCAGTTTTCACATTTGATGAGAAAAAGGGACCTTATTTTCCTTGTCATTTTTTCTCTCCAATGAACCTTTATGGACCATCTGGTGATCCTGTATCTACTGTAAACTCTATGAAAGAGATGGTGAAAACTATGCATGCCAATGGGATAGAAGTTATAATGGAAGTTGTTTTCACCAATACTGCCGAGACTGGTGCTCTTCAAGGTATTGATGATTTGTCTTATTATTATGCAAATGAGATTGGTGGTTTGAAAGTACATGATGCTTTGAACTGTAACTATCCTATAATGCAAAATTTGATTTTGGATAGCCTTAGGCATTGGGTAACTGAGTTTCACATTGATGGTTTCTCTTTTGTAAATGCTTCACATTTGTTGAGAGGGTTTCATGGAGAATACTTGTTTCGGCCTCCCTTGGTCGAAGCAATTGCTTTTGATCCGGTACTGTGGAAAACTAAAATCATTGCAGATTGCTGGGATCCTAATGACATGGAACCAAAGGAGACTCGCTTTCCTCATTGGATGAGATGGGCTGAAATAAATACAAACTTCCACAACGATGTGAGGAACTTTCTAAGAGGTGAAAGTCTTCTTAGCAACCTTGCAACAAGACTTTGTGGCAGTGGGGACCTGTATTCTGACGGAAGAGGCCCATCATTCTCTTTTAATTACATTGCCGGGAATTTCGGACTTTCTCTTGTGGACTTGGTCAGCTTCAGCAGTGCTGACCTAGAGGTGGAGTTGAGTTGGAATTGTGGAGAAGAAGGACCTACTAATAACACTGCTGTTCTTGAAAGACGACTCAAACAAATCCGTAATTTCCTATTCATCTTATTTGTGTCATTAGGAGTACCTATTTTGAACATGGGTGACGAGTGTGGTCACTCTTCTGGTGGTTCTCCTGCATGTGGTGACACAAAACCCTTCAATTGGGCTGCTTTGAAAACAGGTTTTGGTAAGCAAATTACACAATTCATTTCCTTTTTGACTTCCTTGAGAACGAGGCGGAGTGATCTTCTTCAGAGTAGGAGTTTCTTAAAAGAAGAAAACATTGAATGGCGTGGAATTGACAAGGCTCCGCCAAGATGGGAAGATCCATCCTGCAAGTTCCTGGCCATGACTTTGAAGACTGAACAAAATGAGCTTCAAGAGAGCTCTGTATCTTCTGATATATTAGGAGATTTATTTATTGCTTTCAATGCAGATGATCATCCAGAGACTGTAGCTTTACCCTTGCTTCCAGAAGGGATGTCATGGTACCGCTTAGTCGACACCGCACTTCCATTTCCAGGGTTTTTCTTGACCAATGGTGATTTTGTCCCACCTGAGCAAATATCAGGTTTGTCTACTTATGAAATGAAGTCTTACAGCTGCACTTTGTTCGAGGCAAACAAAAACGAAACGCAAGAATTACACTTGCAAAAGGAACAAAAATAAAAAAGCAAAAACTGGTGGAATACATGCGGCAATTGAAAATGAGATATGTGGCCAGGATTTCTTTCGTCTAGCAATGCTTCGTAAAAACAAGCATTTTCCTTAGAAGAAATACTATCCCCAATCCACCTCCTCCCTCCTCATCCTCTGTAAACTTTGTCATTACTTGAATTTCCCTCTCAATTGTAGATTTGTAAATCTATAATTATGATACGATAATTAAAAAAAAAATTACGAGGATGAGCAGTGGACAATATATGGTTGTATTATGTGTAAAGATACTCAATAGTTTCATCATGATTGTTTCTCATTCCCAGTGACTGAGGATGCAATTAGCCTTGCATTGACCCATTGTCATCTTTATGAAGATTTCTCTAAAGAAGAGTTGTCTTTAATGTGAACGAATAAAGTTTCTTTTTTTAAAGATAAACATTTTTTCGTTTAATTTAAGAGACAGATTCTCTTAACTTTTTCCCTTGTACATTTAGGTCAGTAATTGTATTATTAAATCTTTATAGTAAGAAATACCCTAGAACAATCCATCGTATTGTGACGAACCGTTCTTTATATTACTGAAATAGGCAAAAAAGTATTTCATCTTGCCAATTTGGAAACAAAACCGTTCTGTTGTCACCTGTAGTTGATTAATGTAAATGAAGAACATTGTGACGAACTAGGAAATCATTGCAAGGTATATAAACAGCTGTTTTTTTTTTCTCTTTCTAAAAGTAAAAATTGCTACCTTCATTTACAGTTAAAGCCTAAAAGGTGTTAATGGTTTAGTATTTGCTAGTTCTGATAGAATTACAACATACGTTCATATTCTATTATCATTTCAGCTGCTGTACCCATGACACCTATCCCTCCAATTTCCAAAAGGCGAAGAGCCAACTCATCTTCATTCAATTGTCTTAATCTCTTGCTTAGTCTCTTCAACAATTCCGCATCAACCTCACGGATCCACATTGGAGTGCAACCCACTATCAAGCTCACAAAACCTGACACATAGGCTTGCCAAGTAGCACGATGGCAACTCAGTGCTGTAAGCTTCTCCATTGTGTTTGCAAGGAAGTCCAAATGAACTGCAATAACCTTTGCTCGTCGATTTGGTGGAACTGAATAATGGTCAATACCCCATGCAAATGCCACACTAAGCATAACAAAATACGCCAGTGCATAGCCGCTAAGCATAGCAACCAGCACTCCAGTTTCTCCATCATCCTGATCCAACGTATCAGCCGATAAAAACCAGGAAGGAACAGTGCCTCTTATCAATGATTGAACCAACTTTTGTCCACCTGATATCCAAACCAATGAAGCACCAAGTAACGCGGCTTGCTTGACCCGTGCCATGTATCTGACAAGAGAAACTTGTCCACATTTCATTCCATACTTGATTTTATTTAGTTGTTTCTTTACATCGCCTTTAGGTAGCTCACTACTTGCTATGTCTCTAACTGAAAGCAATAGAATAGACATGATTTCTTTGTTCAAAAATGTGATATCTCCAATAAACCGGTACACTCTTAAGTAGAGAATCCCTGGAGCAACAGGAGAGTGGGAAGCAAGGCCATGACCAAGAAGAACACCAACACCACCATTATTATTCATACAGGTAGAGCCAAGTCCGAGAGTGGATGTGAAGCAACTTTTTAGCAGCTGAACTACAGCATCTTTGTTGTGGTGGAAGACAGTTCCGGAAGCACGTAGCAAAAAGTAGTCACGCCAACGCTTCACCTTTTGGATCCATAAAGAGGTCAAAATGGGCATGCAGGGCCAGGCGCAATTAGAAGCAACGGTATTAAGAGTTGGGCCAATCAGAAGGAGGAATCTTCCTTTGCCTTTGTCAAGTTTGTATGTTATTGATAGGCTTACGAAAGCTGCCAAAGGCAAAGGAAGTGTAGCTGGAGAGTCCTCATCTGTATACAGGGAATTTAGAATACTGTTAATATAATGGACCTTTGTAATAAAATACAGCTAGTTGATTAATTTGTCAAGGACCAACCTATTGAATATGGGTCTTTGTAATGATGTCATTACAGTTGTTTTTAAAAAAAAATGTAGTGGTGACTAAGATTAATTACCTATAGCAAGGCTTGGTACATCAACACCTGTGGCTGCTAAAATTTTCTTTATCTGTTGTTCAACAAGGGATAAATTTGCAGCAGGACTAGGCCAATCAGTTCCATTCATGAAAGCTGGCTTCCATATGCCCCTTGTAACTTCAGCTGAGAAGTAGCTTGCAATGGCAACCAAAGATGCTGGAATAAAATCTGCTAAACGTTTGAGGCCTTAAGACAAACAAATAGAAACACAAAAAAGTCAAATTACACAACCAACAATCCAAACAAATATTAGAAGTATCAGTCAGTATTAACAATCCAGTATAAGCTTGCCAAACACGTGGTTTCAATATCAAGAAAAATTTTAAGGAAAAAATTATTCCATGAAATAATAAAGTATCATTGTGATCTAAGACCAAGTTTGTAATTATGTGAATTATACTCAAAATTCAATTTCTTACAGCAGTTTTGTAGATTCGGTAGCTTGTGGGATATATTTAGATTCCCAGCATGCACCTCTCTCTTTCTCTCCCCAACTTGCATTTTTTCCATTAAAATAAATCAAGGGTAGTGACATAACTTCAAACATGATAGAGTATTACAATTTATTTAAATTTTCTAGATGTTTTTTAAACATTTTATAAAATATAATTTATTTTGTCTGAAATATATCAAATACAATACCTTATTTGTTTAGTAATTAGAAATTATTAAAAAAGTGTATGGAAATTTAGAATTGTTATAAACAATTATTCTACCATGAAATTTGTATTCAACGATCTTGGGTATTCAATCTAAAGAAAAGTATATTTAGTTTATCTATAAAAAGAAAAGATATAAAAGTAAAATAAAATTAAATGAATATATTTTGAAAACAATTTTCATAACAATCTTAAAATAGGTCTTCTTAAATAGAAATATTGAACTAGTCTTTTACAGTTGCAACTTTGAACCTTTTTTTTTCAACCTTTTTGAAACTAATTAAAAGATACTGTTCCAAACACATTTTTAGTTTTATAATTCTTTAAGAAAGAGAAGTAAATATAGTTAAGTATGCCACCCTTTTCAACCTACACATTCATTTGGAGCTTAACATCTGTACTCCAATGTAGATGTCCTCACTCCACATTGTGTGACAATTATACATTTCAAAGCATCAATCCCTCGTTATAATCCTAACCAACTCAATATAACTCGAGTTAAAAATAGAACAAGGCAAACCTGTAGCCATTTCACGGGTAGAAACTCTTCCATAAGCACAAGCATTCAGAGAAGCATCCAGCACAAAGGGAACGGCTTCCAGGATATCCCAGGCGGGGACTTTTAGTTTCACTAAAGCATCATCCAATGCAGACCCGGATTGAGAAGAACTGCTGCTTCCTAAGGTCGTAGGTGTCAAAGTCTCAGAGCCAACATTTACCTTCCTAAACATCATCCTTAGTAAAGCATCAACAATCTTTTGAACAAGCCCTCCAGGCATAAGACGAGAGTGGGTCGAAGCAATGCGTTCTTGATGTTGTCGATGCCAAAAGTTTAGTTTTGGAAATGAATCCATATATACAGATTCCTTAGGAAAGCGTACAATTTTTGACAACCTTTTGAGCTTTAGACTATCCTTTGCTGATCTTCCAAATGATGCAACTCTACCATTTCGAACCAATAAAAGGTTTTCAGGACTAAATAGATTTCCAAGTGGTGGAGTTGCCGCATTGCCCCCTACTTGTTCAATGGGTAAATGATCAAACCGCCAGAATCTAAGCAAAAGAGTAAATGCATTAGAGAACACCTCATGAGGAGAGAGTTTTCCTCCGGTTGCGACAGTCCATGAGACATCAGGAACGCATGAGCCAAAAACCTCACATATTTGCATTAGCCCTGCCGCAAGTAATGGAACCTGAAATGAAAAAACAACAATATGTATCAGCATCAGAAACACAAGTAGGGATGGCCCCAAGTTATAGAGAATGTGGGCATATTGGCCCTCACTATCTTTTGGAGAAAAAATTGAATAGTATTTGTATTACTTTTAACACAAATAATGATCTTTGCAATATGATATATACATAATAATAATATAGATATTTTGGTTAATATTCATGTAAACAAGTGCTCTGAGGGTGTTATTTAAGGTTTTCATAAAAATAAATTTTGTTTTGAAAATACTTAGTAATATTACAGAATTTTTTATGCAAAAGTTGCCACTTTTGATTGCTTAAAAAATGTCCTAAAGGCGCATGTTAGTATTTTCTTATTTTATATGCATAACAATCTTTCTATAATGTTAGTGGAGACAATATGTTGTTCACTTAGTGTTCTCTCTCTCTCTCTCACACTATATAGGTATATGTGTGTGTGTGACAACTACAATTGTTGAAAGAGTTTTCTCTACAATGATTATTATTAAAAACCGAACGCGGAATCCCAAGAGAACAATTATGAAGTATATTTTTTTTTGAAAGAATTATGATGTATATTTATGTTTTCAAAATTAAAGTAGTGTGTGTTCGCGCGCGCGTGTGAGTGGGTGCGTGGTGCGTGCGTGCGTGAGTTGCCTTCACTACTCAAGACTTCTGGGTCCATCCCTGAACACAAGGCACATGCACCATCAGTTAGTTCTCTAGTAGAACACCCCTTCCTCCATCATCTTTTAAACTATTTTTTCCCTTTAAACTAAAAACTTAATTGATTCAGAGAACGTTCCTAGACTGCAAAACAAACACCTTAAAAATTGAGAAAGGGTAGTTGACAATTACATGTGTAAGTTAAGGACTATTAAATAGAACATACCAAACCATGTAAGGAGAAAATATGAACACAGTCTGCAGATGAGATTCCAACAAGAAGGACATTTAGAAATTGTGCTTGGCTGATCAAATGATTTTCAGTCCCAGTGTTGGGCAAACAAATAGGTGAGAGCAACTTTGTGATAAAAATAATAGTGTGTTCCTGCAAACAAAGATAATAACATAAACTAAAAGAAAATTGCAGACAAATTAAAGATGGTTTTCGGAGACACCAAAAAAGCTAAAAAATTGCTCGGTCCTACTAGAAGCGTGCTGAATATAATACTTTCTCTAAGCTTTTCTGTTAAAGTTTGTTTACATTTTCTGCTATAGTTAGCACTTAGTTGTAACCAGCTTCTCTTGTATCTTGACCTCTATAATTATAAATACAGAGGCACAGCTTCATTGCTATTAATGTTAGAATTAGAAACATGGTTCAGATTAGTCTGAAGTTTGTGTCAAATTCTCATTTTCTCACGTTTTCTCATACTCACCCACCAATTCCAAATAATAATAATAATATTGTGGCCTAGAGTCTAGCAAAACGCAATCCTTCATTCTTCATCATTCTCAACACTGTCATTTTGTTCTGGTATGTGGATAATATCATTTTCACATACAATTCTATGGATCTAATTGAGCAGTGTATTGCAAACTGAAATATACTTTTGGACTAGATTGTTGTCTTGTTAATGAAGTCAAATGCCTAAAAGATGGTTCATTACTCCTTTCTCAAGCCAATTACATTTGGAATTTGTTAACTCTTAGAACTTGGGTGGGGCCTAACTCAACCCTTACAAAACCAACTTGTATGGTGAAGACTGCCCCCACTTATATAAACTTATGTACAATACTTGTTTCATCCAATGTGAGACTTCTAACACACATCCTACAAATGTATAGGCACACCTTCATTTATGTTAATATTTAGAAGTTAGTCATCTTTTCTTGCTATTGTACAGAAAGATAGTTAAGATTAAACTAAAGTTTCTCTTAAATTCTCTATATTCATTTTCTATCGTTTTTCACCTTTTGTCACACTTTCCCTCTAATTCCAAATTATAATAGAAACTAAGCAAGAAAACAGTTATATTCTCTCTGTAGCAAGTGTTAGATTACCTGTATATTCCATCCCCTTGCTAGAGATGCACCACACAGAATGGTAGCAGCAGAAATCTTCTCTTCATCTGAACCATCGATTGCAATCTCATAAACCTTTTCGATCTCTGCTAAGCTTTAATCAAATCAATGAGCTTAAATTCAGTTGCCTTACCTTGTAAATTTTTAAAAAAGAGCATCTAATATACCCAGCATTCAGGAGAGATAGAAAATCTTTATTTGCAAGAAAGAAAGAAAAGAAACCTTCCAGGTTGGATAGTTTCTTTAACCAATCACCTTCCCCAAGTCATTCTCTTCTAAAACCATTTTAAGAGGCAAGTGACAGGGTACAGAACATAGGAATGATACGAGTCATCAATGGAGCCTACCTGGAAGCGGGAGTTGCTGCTAAGACATCAACTAACCCAGGAGTTAACTTTGATCCCTTCATCAATGACGACCAGCCATTCACCTGGTTAGAAATGCTGGAAGGAATTTGATTGCTGCAGGCATTCACATAGCCAGGCCAAAAATAAGCCGATGTGTCAAGTATATTTCTTGCAATACAGGCCTCAACAATTAGATGCCGTAAATTGCCAACTGCAAGAGAAAAAAATCGACAGTGTCACTTGTACACCAAAGAGGCTTGAAACAAACATGAACGGGCTTTTACAAAAGAATTATGATATGAAAGAGGAAGGCAAAAAAAAAAAAAAAATTTACTGTCCTCGTTCTAAAAATTTGTGAACAGTTTATTAGCCCCGCCATATTTTCTCTTTTTCCACAAATCCCTTTTATCATATTTAACATTGATTTACTCCAATAATTGATCCTCGCCCTACCTCAGTTAAAACATACCGATAAAAGGGTAACATATTTATCAAGCGCAAATTCTTTAACCAACAGGAAATTACGGATTACTACCACAACAAAGAAATTACTCACAACAATTCATGGGCAAGTCATCCATGCTCGATGATTTTGAGTGCCCACTACCCACAGGGTTTCCCGATACCAGCATAATAGCCTTGGCAGCAGCTTGATTGGCTTCCATGAGAACAGCTTGAGGTGGTGTAAGCAAACACTGAAAATCACCCAATGACTGTAAGCAAGTTACCAATTCCCCGCGACGCTTCCCCGGAACCTGTTGATTCTTTCCTTGATTTGTAGGGCCACACTCAGCTTCTTCAATCAGTTCGCCTTCCTCTTCTTCAATAATATTTGCGACCACATTGGTCGTAATGCTCAATAATATACACATGCAAGTATCAAGACGAGGTACTGGACCTTCACTCAAATTCCTTTCCTAAAATAACACGGGCAATAATATACATTATAATTGTCGTTATGCTGAGTGTAATTGCATGGAATTTTCCAGGGTCACTGGATTGCATATAAAGAATCAGTTGATCGATTAAATGTAAAACTACATGTGGCTACACAGACAAAGTAAAATTTAAATGACATGCAACCACGACCTTTCCACATTGATGCTTGACTATATCGCATAGACAAGAATAAATCAATCATGCAAATGTTGATAAAGAATTCATTAGCTCTCCCTTCCCTTTTATTGATTAATACCTACCCTTTGAACCAACCGCAGTGCCGCAATCCATAAGCCCAAAAACGTATTGTGCCACATAGTGCCATTAACTGCGTGTAGACTTTTTACCAAACCTGCAATAAGAGCATCAAATATATAATTTTGATTCGAAGAGAAGAATTAAAGAAACAAGTAGATAATTTTTTTTTATCTATTTCAAAGTATTATGTGCTAACCCCACCCCCCTCTTAAAAGATGCCATCTGAATTGTTATTTCATGTGAGCGTGTAGTATCCTCACTTGGAATACATTTTTTCTTAGCACCAAAGCTAGTGTTAATCCTAAACTCAAACCAAAAGGATAAGTATTGTTCAAACTACTTCAGGGCTTAGTCTACCATCACTCTATATGACAACCAAAGGATGGCATCTCGGGCTGAAGGAATAAAATTGAAAATGTGATGAGACAGTATGTTTGGCCATGTCAGAATTGGTGTGGAATAACCCAAGTACAATCCTTTGAGTGGGAATAGTATCAAGTAATCAGATTCAGTGCTAGAGTTGGGCTAGAAATTGTCCCCATTCCAGGTGCACTACTGTAAGTTACAGTCTGTAACATCTAAAATCTGGAATATTTGCTGATAAAGATTTCTTACATTTATAAATCAAAAAATGAGTTTGTTCATTTAAGTAAAAAATCATTTTCTAAATGAAGAGGAATTAGAGAGAAAATACATTAGTGGTGAGTTTAAAGAGAGAACATGAAGTCAAAGAAAAGAAATGAGGTGATCTGACTTGACTACATGTTCTTCGAGTTTGAGTTGCGAAGAGTATATAATGTGGCAGGTCAGTCAGATTGAGCATGCAAATGGAAGCTATAGTCCTACGCCAGTTAAAATAAAAATTGATGGAGAGTTTTATATGTGAAAGCTGTCAGCTAGGAAACAGGTCTGGTATACCACAATTTTTACCTGTGGATTTTAAAAAAGGATGTTGGTGGAGAAGTAGGCAACTTAGAAAACAATGTTGTATTGAATTTTTATTTTATGGATTTTTCTTCTTGTGTTTAATTTGATTCTCTGCTTTGTGGAGGAACCTTACCCAACATTATGATTTAAAATAAATAAAAAAATCAATCATACATTCATACCAGTAATAATTTCAATAGCACTTAAAGCTGCTACGTGCCCTCCATCCAAAGCATCTTCAAGTATTAGATCAATAGGAAGCCAAAGTGAAGACCAACTACTACCTTCACATTGACCACCAAAAGCTATTTGAGAACCAGCAGGTATGACTACATTGGACTCTAGCTTAGATTTTGTATTGCATGATACAACCCCGTGGATATTTTCCATCAAAGATAAAAGGGTGTCTGCAGTAATATGTTTCAAATTCTTCAAAATTAAAGATTTTGATGCAATTAGCTGCATTTGATGATTGAATGATCCCCAGTATGATGGCCTACAAAAGATAACATTCTTCATTGAAGGTTCCAAAATCTAAATTAAGATTGGCTCAATTAAGTATTTAGACAGTTTACATCATTGATGCCAAGTATATCAGAATTAGGTTCTTACATGTTTCGATGAACTAAGCAAAGAAGCCTTGATGTCATTTTATTTTGTAAAAAGTGTACAATTATCTCAATAGCTATCGTTGTGTTTTTCCTCTGCATCCCCTCCTTCTGCTCAGTTTTCATTTCATTGATGCAGTCATACTCAGCAATATCCATATCATGTGATCTGCTTAGCCATCTTGGCTTATTCTCTTGAACATGATCTAATAACCCTTCATCATCCAAAGTTGCTTCAAGTAACTGCCATAAAATTGAGAAGACAAATTCAACAAGAGCAACTCCCGGTTCACACACCTTGTGGCTGTATACTTGCGAAAGCTGAAGAACATTATCAATTGATTCCATTATCCTGTGAAACCATTGGATTAGTAGTGTTTACAAATACACAAGGAACCTTTCCCATCAACAAAAAGAGAGAGACAGAAAGAAAAAAATATACAAACAAACTAAAAAATGGAGAAGCCACTTGAGAGCAGGTTTCTGTTCTCTTTATAATAAAATGTTCCTTCATGTTTACAGTCAATTAGGATTGCTACAAGCATGTGATTTATTAATGACAAGCATCAAAGCAAGTAATTATCATAAGTTAACAAGTAATCGTATGAATATATAATAGCAAATAAAATGTAATCTTTAGAGATAACACTGTAATCTTAAGAAAATCAAAACTTACTTTTGTCAACATTGCACTAGATGCATATTTTTAAAATACATCCTTAAGAAAATACCTAAGATCGATGTCCGTTGCGTATAACCTAGAAAATATACTCTGCCTTTCGAGAAGTAAAAAAGAAAAACTCTATGTAATATGTTAAATGAGCAATGCTATATATTGCAAATGATATACTCACGAAGGAATCGCGAACAAAAACAGACCAATAAAAAAATGTTGTTTGGCGGAATATACAGAGACTAGCGGAAATAACGGGAGTCAATAAATGATGATCCAATCAGAACATGTCAATTTTGCTCTCACAATGTGATTCGCGTGCAATCATTCGCAATAAATAGCATTTTTCACTTTAAATCTCTAAAATTTTATCCAAGTTCATGAGGTGAACGGATAGACAGTGACAGCATTTGGTAGCAAAATTGTCTAGGAGCTAATGCAAACATGATAAGGAATTAATAAAAATTGTTATGAACAGAATATCCCAAACATTTGGTAGCAAAAATCGTTGAAATATTAAGGAGCTAATAAAAAAGTTCTTCGGTAGCAAAATTCGTTGAAATTGTTATATTCAACTGCTATGCAAACACACTTAATTTACCTTAACCTTGGAATAAACCTTCAATTTAGTCCTTAAACTATTACTCTCTCTCCAATTAAGTCCTCAAACTATAAAAATATACCGAGTAGTCCCAAAACTATATGAAATATGTCAATTTAGTCGTATATAAAATCAGGCAAATCAGTCAATCATATCTAAATAACAAGGACTAAATTGACGAATTTTATATAGGACTACTTATTATATTTAGATAATTAAATTGGAGAGATGGTGATAGTTTAGGGGTTAAATTGATGGTTTACTCCCTAACTTGCTGAAATTCAACTCAACTTTTACTCATAAGATAATTACCCTAAAAAATGAGTTTTTTGAAGATTAAACATTAGAGTTTATACAACTTGATCACAGAAAGAAAAAAACACGTGAATAATAATTTCATAATCATATTAACAAAAGTTGAACCTCACATTTGATAGTTAGGAGAATTGTTACGAAATTGAAGCATTAACACATTTTGCTTCACGAGTTCCAGATAAAGTCTATAAGCTTGTGGATGAACTTTTCTCATCGGAACAATCCTGAGATCATTCAAAAATAATAATAATATTAATAATAATAAATTTGGATTAAAAATTTACAATGCAATTAAATCATGAAAGAAAGAAGTAAAACCTAATTCGAGTACATTGCAAAGAAAAAAGGAAAAAAAGGAAAAAAGTAACGGAAATGTGGAAGAACCTAGTGGAGAGAAGAGCGACGAGGAGGAATGGAGGAAGAAGGTTGAGTGAAGCAGCAATGTCAAGAAGCTTCCAAGCGGTGGGAGAGTGATGGTTCCAGAACAAATGAGAGACTAAACGGTGAGCGAGGTCGACGGAAGGGAGAGTGACGGCGGTGGAACGGAGTGTTGAGGTGATTTGCGACGCCCATACGTTAGGATCGGTGTTGTTCATCAAAGCTGAGTTGGTTTGGCGAAGAATCGCGTCACATGGGAAACGATCGTCGCCGGCGATGGTTTGGGCGGGAACGGCCATAGCCATCAAACAAAACGAGAGAAATGTGTGAGAGTGAGAGAGTTCAGAGGTGAATGACAATGCATGGGGTATTGGGGCTGTTTGTGTTTTAGTAATACTTTTTATTTTTTATTTTTTTACATATTCAAAAATTAGAGTCAACCATTTTAATCCATGGACACCATTGTGTTGTGTTGTGCCAAAGGTTTGCTACACCACCACTTCTACTAGCTTTACCCCCGAGTCGTGATGGTTTCCGATTAAAATATTCATGGTGTTTCGGAGTATGTTTTTGTCAATAAAAAATAATATGAATTCGAGTTTTGAACTGAGGAAGATGACGAACATCCTACATAGAAGTGTTTAAAGTACGGGGTGTGAGTGGTAGAGTTGGAGAGAGATTGTTCGTTGACATTATTTCCTATTGCTTTCATGATTACAATGGGGTGGTCGATGAATTATGGACGTGTACACTTATGATTACTCGCAATTAAGTTAGCAATTAATTAAATTGTCCTCATCATTGCTATTTGCAACCTTAAAAAATGGAATCCTCCTTAAGGATTTATTGTGCCGGTAAATGTGGAGTTTTTAGGATATCGACAAAATGTGACCATTTTGGAAATTTGTTGCCAAGTCATTAAAGTTTTTATGATGCTAGTATTGAATGCACCAAAGGTGTGCCTCTAGTTACGACGAAAAATATGGATTCACTGGGTGGTTGTCATCTTGTAGTCGTCAACTGATTCCACCCCTAGCCTCGACATGAATACTAGGACCCCATGCTTGGACACCGTCATTTGATGTCTGAGAAAATAGTAGCTCACAATAATCTTCGATATGACCAAATTTGCCACAATAGTAGCAAAAAATCCTTGGACGTTCATATTTGAACTTCACTTCTTTGGGCTTGGTCCCCGACTGGTGTGTTTTCTTCATTTTCTTCAAAAGGTCTTGAGAAAGTTGAGGACATGGATTTGCATAAAGGTATTGAGAAAGTTAGAGTTGTTTTTCTCATCGTATACTAGAAAAAACACTGATGAAACCACATAGGCTTTTACCCTTTTTTCAGACATGAAATCAACATGAAGATGGTGAACCTGGACACAAAAGGGCATTTTTAGTAGTTTAGTCATTGGTGAAATTTTAAAATATCATTAACTTAATAATTTAGTTGTTTAATGTTTGATTCATAATTAATTTTATTAATGTATTGTTACGAATATGAAATGCAAGTGTGCAAATATACACCGTTATGACGAGTAATAAAGTGAAAGTAGAGCATTGCACTTGCAAGGTTCATACCCCAAAATATTTCTGATTTTGTAAGACTAACTATTCAAGATTCCAAGTGACAAGTAAATATAACATTTTAGGTTTTAACATGTAAAATAAAATTTAGAAGCAAACAATGCAAAATAATGAGAGAAGGTTTGCCTAGAGTTCAGGTGGTAAATAGTAGTTAAGGACGCAACTTAGTTATGAAATCGGTTCACAATGCGCTTAGGATGCTGCAGCATGAATGGCAACATGGGATCATTTGGCCTTATAAATTTTTCGACTCAATTATCATGACTCTCATAGGAGTACTACTTAGTCGGGTTCATACTTCATATATCAAATCAAAGTATGCGAGAATAACACTATGAAGCTTCTCTATAAACTTAAACATTATTTTTAGATGTTGAACATCATTATCTCTATCAAGCATAATAACTCAATCCATGTTAAATCAATCAGTTTCCATCTTTATCCTCTTTTGAGTTCAAAAGACTAGCGATGAAACTTTATCATCTTTATACTATTACTTGGTCTATATTTGCACTTAGTTAAACCATCTGAAGATACGTATAATGTTTTCAGGCGTACCTATAGTGGCCAAAATAAATTTCGAATCAAAGTTAAAACAACTTGTTTAAAAGGAGCTAAATACACTACAATATACTATAATGCAAATTTCAATTATAACATCACTGATCTTTAACTACAAAAAGTTTTAACTCACATTGAGCTTAAGAAATAACATGAAAATGAATGCTCACACAAAGGAGTTCATTACAACAATGTTTGAGTTTCGAAAAGTAGTATTAATTAGGAAACTATCATGTGGGTCCGATCCTTTTTACTAAATTACATCATTTATCATGTAATGAAGTATGTAATCACCATTATCAGCGGAATATATTAACTTATACGTATTGATTTTTAGTTTATGATTATAGTATTAATTATAGGATAAATTGGGAAATAAGTAATTTATAAATGTCTTAAAATCAAATGGATAACAAGCTTCGTTGTATTAGCATTACTGATAATAAATAGTCACAATAATCCTTTAATATATCAAAATTTTAAAATAGTTTTTGAACGTGCATTTTATTGATCAAAATAGTTTTTGATGTTAAAATAATCGTCCAACGCATAATTATTTTCTTATAAGAAATGATATGACAGTAAATAGTAATATAACAATAAATAAGTATATTTAAAATGTACTATAATAATATGAACCTATGGTAGATTTATTTTAAGTAATTTGGTACACACAATCACAACCTATTTTAAAATATATATATAATAGTGTAAAAGACTATTACATATTTAGAATGAAATGAGAATCATTGTTTACCGTATAATTTAACATGACATCTCCATAATTCAATTCAACCTAAAGAAATATTTTTCTAAAGTCTTCTGATATTGTATTTTATAGTCTTCTTCTCTGATGTATGCCTGGATATATATGACATAAGAGCTTACGCAATCTTTTCTCCAAAATTTGAATCGCATCATTTATTTAAGTACCCTCGCCAGATCCATCTCACATAACTCTTTTCATTATTCACACACACAGCCATGGCAACTTCACTTCCCCAATCACCACCACTTCAAGACCGAATCGCAATCGTCACCGGCTCCTCTCGCGGAATCGGAAAAGATATCGCACTTCACCTTGCTTCACTCGGCGCCAGACTCGTCATCAACTACACTTCCAACTCCAACCTCGCTGACTCTGTCGCCGCCGAGATCAACGCTAATCAAACCACTCCACGAGCCATCACCGTTCGCGCCGACGTATCCAATCCAGAAGGTGTAAAATCTCTCTTCGACTCCGCTGAACAAGCCTTCAATTCACCGGTTCACATCCTGGTCAACTCAGCCGGAGTCCTCGATCCCGAGTTACCAACTATAGCAAACACATCCATTGAAACGTTCGATCGTATCATGAACGTGAACGCAAGGGGAGCGTTTCTCTGTGCAAAAGAAGGTGCTAACAGGATAAAGCGTGGCGGTGGAGGGAGAATTATATTTCTGACAACTTCATTAGCAGCGGCGTTTAAGCCAGGTTACGGCGCGTACACGGCGTCGAAAGCAGGAGTGGAAGCGATGACGAAGATTCTGGCGAAGGAGCTGAAGGGGAGTGGGATTACTGCGAATTGCGTGGCACCGGGACCGACTGCGACGGAGTTGTTTTTAGAAGGGAAGTCGGAGGAGATGGTGAAGATGATTGCGGAAAGTAATCCGTTTGGTAGAATTGGTGAGACTAAAGATATTTCACCTGTTGTTGGATTTTTGGCATCTGATTCTGGTGAATGGGTTAATGGTCAAATCATTCGTGTCAATGGTGGCTTTGTTTAGTTAGTTCATCCACGAAAAGCTTCTTGAAGGACTTTTATATCAAGCTAGACAAAGGGAATACGAGGGAGAAAAAAATTGTAGTTTTTCATTTTTTCATCGTTTGCATGTGTGTATTTATATATATTCAATCTTCAAATCCATGAATATTTTTTTTAATGATCTTTCGATCTTCAAATCCATGTCTTTTATCCGTGTTAGCTATAAATTTTCGATTTAAAAGCTTGCCGAGCAAAGCATATGGTTTGTCGGACACCACTTATGTACGACTAGGATACAAATGTTATATAACAGTGATGACGATGGTTTAAAAGCCCTACATGACTGAGCTGACAACTCTCCCAACGAAGCAACAGTTGGTGAGACGATTTAAGAGCATATACAAGATATCCAATTTGGTGGCATAAATGGATCTAGAGAAATGATATTTGTACAACCAATTTGTGATAACTTTTATGAAGACTTTTTATCTCATACTCACATTATGTTTTTGCCTTCTCTCTCTATTACTTTGATTTTCGTGTCAATAACCATTTTTCTTTGAAAATATATGGCTGTCCCTTGAGTTATAAATTATTCTTCGAATAACACTCATTTTTTAAATATCCACCACACACAAAAAAAAACTGTAAAATAGGTCCCACCGAACCCACAATATACCCATATTTATATTTTAAATTAGGCTTAATAGAAAAGTTTTCGTCCCCTATTTTTTAAGAAGTTGAGATTTTAGCCCCCTAACTAAATAAACTACAAAACTGCCCTTAAGTATTAACTTTTTTTTGCAGTTTTGGCCCCAGACCAATTTTGACCAAGTCAATGCACACATGAACGCCTTGTGTGTATTTTTATTTTTTAATAATTAAAAAAAAAAAAATACACACGTGGCGTCCACGTCAGCTTTGACTTGGTCAAAATTGGCTTGGAGGCAAAACTGCAAAAATGTCAATACTTAGGGGGCGGTTTATTTAGTTAGGGGGCCAAAATTGTAATTTCTTAAAATATAGTGGGATAAAACTGCTATTAAGCCTTTAAATTAATATATAACACATTTTAAGATCAGATGTTAATTTTATGTTGATTTAAAACCCAGCAAATCATAAAAGCACCGATGTTTTGCAAGGGAAGCATTGCTATTGCAAGACACTACCAAAATGTGAATTATCATGCTTGTTCTAACATATAGTGTCTTTGGCTCAGTAAAGACACGGCAGAAAACTCCAGATTTGTACTTGGCTAACATGACATAATTTTGTTGGGGAAGAAACAATTATTTGTCCAATAAACAAGACCTTGGAAACTATAATAGAGGTTTGCAACCTCATTCTTAGACATTCAATCTTTTAGCAAGTTTTAGAGATGGGGGAGGTGAGGTAGGAATGTCGAAGGCTTGTAGATATAGCCGATCGATGGAACACCTTGTCATCCTTTCCTACGTCTTGAATGTTATTAATTATGTGTAGCTAATCTCTTTTGTGTTGGATTGAGTATATATGTTGTTATAGATCCAATGAAATATTTTCACTATCTAATTACGCATGAAATCCTATTTCGTTATATCGATATTTTTATTTTTACACTTAATGTTTTTTTGATGTGTAATTTGAGATTGACCTTTTGATATAGGAAGTGCTAGATATAGATTTTTTTGTAAGAAATATGGATAAAGGCATTTGAATATGCTAGTTGTGAGATATAGACCAAATTTGCAATCGCACGCATTGTCAAAACTCAATGCAACTCTATTAGCTAACTAAGGGAGATATTGGAGGTTAGAGAATAGAGTGGATCTCTTGTTATCTCTAAGACAAGGAGATATACGTAGGGCAAGACAAAGATATAACTGAGACATGAGGAGTATATAGTCGATCAAAGAAAGACATTAACTTAGTGTTTCGTTTCTATTCAGCAAGTTAACGGGTAGCACTTGGGTGACATAGAGTTGAGTGACATTGGTCAATCACAATGTCACAATGCTTGTGAAAGAGAGAGAAACACAAGCATTGTGATATTGTGATTGGTCAATGTCACCAATGTCACCCAAGTGTTATCCCAAGTTAACAGTCACATCTTTGTTTTTTAAACGTATAATGATAAATTTATAAACTAAGGATTTATTTAAAAGTGTAAAAAAACTTAAAAGACTAACTCATGAAAACCACAATTTAAAATACTTTCTCAGGTATTTATATGTCAAATACAACGTTTTACATTCATTAAATAACTAATGTATTTAATTTATATTAGACCAAATATATTAATTATTTAATAAATCTAAAATACATTAATTATTTAATGAATTAAAAGTGTTTTTTTTTTCTTCTTGTAAATGTGTCACTGAGGGTTTATCACGTATTCTACTCGTGTACCATTGATGTACCAATGGTATATATCATTGGCCAATTAGAGTGTACCACCTATCAATGTTACTTTATAAATGCTTTATTTTGATGGCAAATTCTATGGTACACCCAATATATTTGAGTGTACCGGTACACTCACTATTTAAATTAATAGTTAAATAAGTTGTTTTTTAAAAAAAAATATTATTTTTTATCATTTATAATTATAATAACTAAATCTTATTTATCAAAAGTGTCAACGAAATAAAATTAATTTTTTTTTGAATTTTTATCACTCATAATTGAGAATATTGATTATTTTTTACTAAAAAATTACTATAATTCTTATAAACAATGAAATGATGTTTTTTCTTATGAAATGATGCTATATAAAATATAAATATTGACAAATAGCTATTTATTACATAAAAAATGATCATTATTTATAAAATTAGGAAGGAAGAGTACCGTACACCTCACTTTGTGAGTGTACCGTAGAAGTTCTCTTATTTAATATATTTTTTTAAAGGGTGTGCCACGTGACACATTCTAATTGGGCAGTGGTGTATCCTGTACACAAGTGCTATCCCTTTATCACATCACATTAAACCAAAAGTAAGAAACACACAGAGAGCGATATCAGTTAAGAAGAACCATCCATGGCTTCTCTACCGCTTCAAGACCGAGTTGCAATCGTCACCGGTTCCTCCCGCGGAATCGGAAAAGAGATCGCACTTCACCTTGCTTCACTCGGCGCAAGACTCGTCATCAACTACACCTCCAACTCCAACAATGCTGATTCCGTCGCCGCCGAGATCAACGCCAACCAAACCACTTTACGAGCAATAACCGTCCGCGCTGACGTGTCTGATCCGGAAGGTGTGAAATCTCTCTTCGACTCCGCCGAAGAAGCCTTCAAATCGCCTGTTCACATCCTGGTTAACTCAGCCGGCGTTCTCGACGCCAAGTACCCTACCATAGCAAACACCACCGTTGAAAGCTTCGATCGTATCATGAACGTAAACTTAAAAGGAGCGTTCCTCTGCGCGAAGGAAGCGGCGAATCGTTTGAAGCAAGGCGGGGGAGGGAGAATCATACTTCTGACATCTTCGTTGGTGGCGGCGTTGAAGATTTGCATGGGAGGTTACACAGCGTCGAAGGCGGCTGTGGAAGCGATGACGAAGATAATGGCGAAGGAGCTGAAGGGAACGGGGATTACTGCGAATTGCGTGGCACCGGGACCGATTGCAACTGAGATGTTTTTTGATGGGAAAACGGAGGAGATGGTGAAGAAAACTGAAGAAGAGAGTCCGTTTGGGAGGCTCGGTGAGACTAAAGATGTTGCTCCTGTTGTTGGTTTTTTGGCTACTGATGCTTCTGAATGGGTTAATGGTCAAATTATTCGTGTTAATGGTGGCTATGTTTAGTTTAGTTCATTCACATTCACAAATAAGGATGATTATTGCTATCAATGTATCCTAAAAACCAGCTTGTTGATCACAGAGCTATACTTTTTGAAACATTGATTTTTTTTATTTTTTTTTGAAATTATGAAAACTTTGGAACTTTTTGAAATTACGAAAGCTTTGGAACTTCAAAAGTGGTTTATTAATGTGTTGTGATTCTTTGTAATACACAATTTCAAGAAATGACATTGTCTATTTCAAAATGAAACTTGAAATAAAAGTCCAACTGCTTATGTTAGTATTTAAAAGCTTCACTTTCAGTCCATAGTATTGACATGTCAATATGTATCTCTTTATTCCTGTGTCCTTCAGGTATCTTGTGAGGTGTCTCCTGGAGCATTACTTGCTTATCAGTATTTGCAGCCAATTTACACACATCTTAGCAGTAGCCCCCTCAAAATGAAAAACAAAACGATCAAATTTCTGTATTTTCCTTCAGAGCATAACATTCCCAAAGTTAATTATTTCGACAAAAGTTAAATAGATGGTAAAGTCTAGCTTAACTAGCATTGTCTGTATTACTATGCTGGATATTTTCACAAGAATTCGAACTCAATCTCATATTTGTGTGTGTAAGTTTCAGATGGTGTTCGCCACTTCGTCTGTTGGCCAAAATTAATAATTATAAAAGACATAAATTACGAAAACATCTCCCAATTTAGCACAGGTTGATTACGAAATATCAAATCCTCTAGGTAACTACAAGATTAATTGTAGTTTTGAAATTCAACAAATAGTTGTGGATTACTCTGTCAACAAACTAAAAACACTAAGACCTAGAAAAATATATTGGACAAACTTGCAGTCACTTGTAACTCTGCAGTGATTGAAAGGCTCGTTTCAAAGAATACGCAGAACAATGAAGGGGAAATCTACTAAATATGGGAAACTAATTATTAGAAGTAAAATATACCGATCCACACCAGCAATGAAGCTTCCTGCGAAGCAGCGACGGCTGGAGAGGTGATGGTGGAAGCAAAGACAAAATGAGGTCGACAACACAAATTCTTCGGTCTGAGGAGTTAATGTCAGCATGATTTTGTTGGCTTTTAAGCTTTTAAAAAAATGGTGCGACATGGCAATTTGACAATCGTCATATAGATTCAATGGATCACAAATACAGAAAGACACTCTACCTTTCCCAAACGGAGGGTAGGGACTCCATTTCTACAGTTTAGCATCTTTTATTTCACGTTCTGCACATACATCAAATATGATCTCTTATGACAGTACAAAGAAACAATCAAACTCGTCGTGACCAAGGAAATACTAACTGATATGTAACATTCATTTCCATTTACTTTGAACTTTTACTTAAAATTTTACATTCAAACTTCAAAAGCGTTAGGTTTAAACTACTAATATAATTCAAGCATTTTTAAAAAAATCATCCAAAACGAAAATATTTTTAAAACAAGTAATAAAGAAAGGTAAAAAAATTTGAATCTGTAAACAAGCTAATTGTTCTCATCATTTAAACCAACCATAAAAGAAGTTTCATCAAGTCGTGTATCTGCTACATAAGTCACTTACTAAATAAAAGGGGTTTGATGCGTTGCATCTGGGTAGACAGGGCAATTTTGAACAACAAATATGTCATCAGAATCATCAATTCAGATTTTCATGTACTAAAAGCACTGCATATGTTGTGCATAATACTTGGTTTGCATAATTCCATATACGTTTTGACATTTCTTTTTAATAGATGCATAGGGGGAAGGGAAAAGCAGGGTAATTATGCTAGTCACTAGTATCAATTTGTCACAGTAAAACAGAGTGATGCTTAAGTTACATAGTCTTGACATTCGTAACAGTTTCTTCTCTTAAGCAGGAATGATAACATCTATGATATTCCAGCCTATCGAATTCTCATACGAAGATTCATTACAAAATTAACAAAATCAACCACCCCTGGCTTCTCTCCTTGTGGCATCGTGCAATAGTTCGATGTCCACTCCTTCTGGAGGCAATTGCACGTATCTCACCACTGATCCTCTGATGAAGCAGTTCCTTACAGAAAGCTGAAATCAAAAGATAACATGTTACTGACTAATGAACAATAAAATACAACCAAATCTGAAGCAAGTTAGGTCTGGTCAATCAAATAAAGAGAGCCAAATATAACAAAATCAAATGGAAAACAACATACAGTTGTACTCTTTGCATGCAAAAGGTGATGAGATGATTTGAAAATTTGTTAAAATTTTAGTTAATTATATTGTTCAGTTCCTTCGAACACAGGTAAATTCTGAAAACCTTGTGCAAATACCCTTGTAAAATCTCTCATTTATCGATTTTATCCTAGCAGCATACCCAGGCATTTAACCTATACTCTGATTCAACATATTTAACCAACATATTTAACCTATACCCAAGCATAGTTTAATATGTTGCAACATATTAAACTATGTGCTTATATTTCTTTTAATGGCCTAGCAAAAAACCTAAAATTTAGGGCCACAATTATTGTGGGGCATCCCATTCAAACACGGCTATTATTTGAATATAAACAAATTCACGAACAAGGTTTGTCAAAATCACTTGTTTACTTGTATAATTGCGCAATTCTGCAGAGTAGATTGTTGCATAGAAAAGATCGGCTGGAATTGCCATGGAAATTTGTAGGAGCAAGTGGGATTGTGATAGTTTAGTGAGCCTAATGAAGGTTAACTGCACTAAAACTTGCGATAATGACACACAGCCAGCAACAACAACGAGCCACACATACCAGCAACAACAATCCTTCATCTGACTCTTTTTCTCATACCTCAACCCCTCTATCTGTTTCTCAAATCTTCGCCTATCTGTCTCCCTCAACCTCTCTATTCACGCCTCTCGATTCATTGTCTTTCTCTTTGCCCTCAACCTTTCTTACTCTGTCTCACTGATCTGAAACTCATGTTTTTCTACTTTTCTCACTGAACTCTTTTTTTCGACACTTGAGACTTTGCTCCAGGCCTTCCAACTACATTCCCTCTTAGCTTCTCTTGTGAACTACACTATTCTTGTAATGCTCATTTTTATCTTTTAATAATCACCGTCAAATATAATATATATTCAAATATTCATAATACCATAAGTATAAAATAAATTTCTAAATTCTTGAATTTCATTTGTGTAACTACAGGTACTAATAAGTTATATTAATTATCAATAAAATAATTATATGATCTTACTACTCATGTTAAGCTCCCTTAAATTATGATCTTTTACATTCCTTCTGATCCTACACAGGATCAAAATCACAATTTTAACATCCAAAATCCCAACATAGTTCCCATTTTCCAAGCCCTCAGGATTATGTTATAACTGTTTCTATCTCTTAAAATTCATGAACAATTAGCATAGCAAAAATAGAAAAAAAGAACATCAGTAGCCTCACTCAAAACACAAATCCCCCCTACTATTCCTATAATCGTGCCAATTTACTGATGATTCAACTCTGATTAAATGTGGATGAAGTAAACAATGGCATCTCATTGAATAAATTGTTAAAGCCGTAACATTTAGCATAGATCAAAGTAACAAAAGCAACTTATCAGTGAAAAACAATCCCACCAACATACATACACAAACATTCAATGTACATTCATTTCATATTAACAGACGAGGAGGCATACATAAGAAGAGTGACAAAGTGACACACTAACCATGAAAACAAGGAACCTAATGCTGACACAAAATAAGAACAAAAAGATGCATGGTTCTATTACGAACCCAATACACCAATGAATTTCAACATCTTTTGTGATTTGATTAATATCTAAAGTACAGATTACACCAATTAAACCAGATAATTTAGCATAACACTAGCATTAATCACATTATCTAATTTTTTAATTTTTTGCTCCGTGTAACTGAATGCTATTCACGACGATTTCAAACAAGAAACTTGCACCCCCTCCATCTGATAGGAACTTGGGTTTTATGGGGTGCTGAGTTCCCATATCGAGTAGTACGTGGTGCCCAACTCCCATATCTAGTAGTATGAGATGCTCGGTGGAGTATTTAAGTGGCTTGGTTCTTCCAACTTGATAGCAAGCTTTTAAGAGGGATAGTTCCCAAGTGTTTCAATACTTATCAATTGGTATTAGAGCTGGTAGTCAGTGGCTTGAAGTGGGCTTCCTATTCAATCTTATTATCATTATTATTATCATATCTAATCCACTTCATTTTTAATTGCATAAAAACCTCATCAATCAACAAACGACACTAAAACAGATTCTAAATTTAAGAATGCAAAATATACAACTTCTTTTTCTTCATATACTTAGCTAAAACACACAGGGGAGTGGGAAAGGTATCCTGATATGACCATATCGGCCTCAGTCCTCCAACATCACACCACAAATCTTAATGACACAAATATGAAATGCCTAATGTCCATATATCATTATTTTAACCCATGAAATTACACAGATAACATAACATAAGCAGGAAAGGGCAAGACTTCACCTTTGGAATGGACAGATAAAACTCTCACAAAGATAAACAAAGCAACCAGCGCAGTTTTGTAGCATACTACTAGTGTTCACTGTTCACTTACGAATTTTTACTAACTAATGGTAGCACTACTAGATACTCCATCCGGTCTCACATATAAGCAAAAGTTCAATTATTCAAATGAATCTGAAAAAACGGATATATGTCTATTTGCTCTATAATATAGACCAGATACATCAATTATTCAAATGAATCTGAAAAAACGAATTTTTACTTAAATATGAGACCTAAGAGAGTAGTTATAACAGCAAAAATCATAAAGCCAAAATCACAATCAGATTAAAAAATGTCCTTAATTCCGAATTGAATTTTAATACACCAAAAACCGTAAATCCGAAATCCGGTACTTAAAATTCATTGGATGAAATCCGGTACTTAAAATTCATTGGATAAAATAACTAAAGATGATAAAAGCGAAGATAATAAGTAAATAAAAAATAATAATAAACCCTAGAGAGAGAGAAAGAGAGAGATACCATGTGAGGGTATCTGTCTTGATCAACAACGCGAGTGTTTTCGAGTTTGATGTTGAGGTATTGGTCAACAGAATGCAAGGTTCCTCTGATGGCTAAATCGTTCTTCAGTTCAACCGTCACTTCTCTTCCCACCAAATCTTTGAAGTACGAGAAGAACAACTTCATAGAAAAAGCAAAAATCAAATCACTGTAACGAAAAAAAAAACAGAGAAATCAAAGAAAAGAAGAATAGGATCGTTACCATTTTGGCTATGGATGAGAACTAGCAGGGAGAGCGAGTGGTGATGGTGATGGTGATGGTGTGGTAGTAGGAACTAGGAAACAAGGGTTCAACAATTTAGCCTTTTTGTTTAGTTGATTCTTATTTTCAACAATTTAACCTAGCAATTTTTTGTTTTTTTTTTAATGAATATTTTTGTCAAATAGTAGCTAGAACTCGGTTGGTAATTATAATGCATAATACACGCAAAATCTTGTGTTCCAATTCTGGACACCACAAAAAAAAACTAGAAATTCATCTAACATTTTTTTTAATGATCAAATTGATATTCATTTTTCCATAAATATTTTTTATTTATAAATTTTTGTAATTTTGTTTTTATCGTATACAATACTAATTTAACATCATGTTGTTCCAACCATCTTTTCTATTTACAAAACTAAGCACTATTTTGTAGTCAGAAAAGTCTGATTGAAGTAACAAATTTGATTTGAGACATTGCAGTTATGTGTGTGATTTTTAGTTTGTGTTACTTATATAAACCAACCAAAAAAACTATTATTTTGTCAAAAACAAAAACATTAAAAGCACTCAATAATGGAGTATAAATGTAATACTGTAAGGTCATGCTTAGTCAGCGAGTCTGCCCCCAGATTAGCTTTCATTGAATATTGTATGTAGTTGAATCTATGTTCCAGTTCATGGTTAGCCAATGAGTAAATACAATTGGCAAAAGTGAGTCATAGCACAGCCATCCATCTTTCAGTAGAGAATGACATTTTCTACAATGATGTTTGTATAACCTCTCTAATAGGTCATCTGCATAGCATGGTAGATTCCCCACAATGTGCAATCACAGTTGAACATACCCCAAGGTTTGCACCGAAAGCAGAATACAAAACTCTATTGGAAGCCCCAAAATACCACCACACGCTGCTGCTTTCATGTTTGGAAGAGACAACATCATAGAATAACACTTCGGCATAAAAGACTTTTACAAAACGCGAAACAAATTTGAATACAATTACTATGAATAAAATGAGTACACGTCACATATACACAGCAAGGTGGATTGTGGATCCTCCGCCGTTAGAGCAGGGAGTTTAACATAACTTTCCCTGTATCCCTCTCCCACGTTTTACTCTATCACCATTATCTTAACCCTCATGTATTTTTTTTACATAAAGGAGAGACTGAAGTCACCTTGACTTATCCATTTACCACTAAGGTGTTCTGAAGATTCAAATACAGTTCTAACCTTAACCAAACTAAAGGGGATCCCTATGACAATAAGATGTTTCTCAAGCATTTTAAAGATGATTTGCGCTGCTAGATTGAAGAAACAGACACAATGTCCAAGATAAAAAGAATACAAAAACAAGAGTAGCAGCAATCCATACTTTCAAACAGATGTTTTAATCCAATTAAAAGGGAACACGAAGATATAACAGAAACCTAACAGAACAGTAACAGCACCAACACAAATTACATTTACACATCTCTTACACAAGAATATAGCTAAGAAAATTAAAAGTTGTTCTCTAATCCTATAAACGATCATCATCCTCCCTCTAACTAAGGCTCTCACTATCATTTAAAAAGGAGAGTTGACGAGGGTTGTACAGAAAGCTGCTCAGAGTCCACTTCACACTAAAGCCTTTGCTTCACCCGCCTCCCATTTATGTCGCTACCATCAAGTATTGCTTCATTCCTGTGCTTGCACAAAAAGTCCGAATGCTCAGTAAATCTAGCCACGTACTCCAATAGCTCAGTCAGAACAGATGGGCAACTTTCCTTCAAGTACTCAAATCCATCAGTTTGCATCACAGCTGAAGAACCAAAATAATAAAAATAGTTCAGTTGACATAAATATTCTTGGATGAAGAATAAAAAAAGGTTTGCAATGTCAACAAATTAGCTCAAGTTAGGCCAGATAAATTTCTAATGGAATCGTGGTGATATCCATCAATAGCTATGCAATTACATGTGTTGACAGCATAGATGTTTCAAATATTAAAATAACATTTCCCCCAACATATCCTGGAAGATAGAGATACTAATTGTTCTATAATAAGTGCATCATCTGTCATCTTTTCTGTTGTGATAATAAAGTTTTAGAATACTATTAAAGTACATGAGTATTTTGCTGGTACAAATCAAATGGTCATACAAGACTTTGGGGTAAACTTGGAACAATCACTGAACTTGCAGGACAAATTAGAAGTAAATGGAAGAGGATGACAAAAAAAAGCAAAACCATATGATTCATACAAAGCTTATCATTTTTTTCATTTCAGCAAGTAAAGCAAAACCATATGATTCATACAAAGCTTATCATTTTTTTCATTTCAGCAAGTACAAACTGGAGGCTATAACAGTGACAGGCTGACAAAGGACAACATTCAGCAACTAATTTAACTTTGAATAATGGCTACTGAGTTGATATCAACTTTCAGAATTTAGACCTTTCAGTGTCAATTTTACTCACTTATATCACACTCCTTTATCAGTGAGCGATTAAGTATAATAAGTTTAGGGAAGAAAAGCATACCTCTGAGATTTTCAGAGGTGGCAATAAACTTGAGACAGACTGCTTTCAGCTGGAAACAGTGGTGTTGCTCTGCCAAGGCTAAAGTTGTGGCCACGGTATTAATGGCGACATCTTCACATAGACTCGCTTCGCATATAAGCCTGAGCCTCTCTAAGGCATAACGATCAGCAGCCGCTAGAAGATGTTGGGCCATCAAGGTTGTTGCCCATTTTGTGTTCATCCCAGTAAGCTCTTGCATGTCAGGCAGTGAGTCCCAGTACATAAAATGAAGCAATGCCTGCAAACAAGATAAAAGGAACAATGAAAGGTCATTCAACATGCATTTTGCCCTGCATAGCTATCACGCTCAATATTGCCTCATTCTCAATCGACACAAGTCTCACAACTTGCAATTGAATGGAAGCCAAATAGTTACTGTGTACTTATATACAAAAGGAAAAACAATTGCATATCCTCCTCATCAAATCAATTAAAAAACCCATCTTCGGTTATTATGATTACAAATCAATTTCCTGTACATATTTAAGATATTAAGTAAAATACTAAATAAAACCTTAAAAACTGGAGCCTCCATGTCTTCAACTTTAATAGACTGGGTACTTTGATCTCTCATAGGACCAAAAAGCTGGGCTCTGAAAACAGGTGAACGAGCTGCTAGCACCAATTTATGAGCAGTGAAAACTTCCCCATCCACTTCAAAGCTCACATCACTTCCTTTACCATTTTCCAGCAGTTGACCAAATTGGTGACCAATGTTAGAAGGTGGTATTGCAATAGAATATATCTTCGGGCCTTCTGTGCGTGACCTCACAACACCAACACTACAATTAACAGAAAGGCAATCATCTTTAAGGTAGTCAGATGTCTCTAAAGCTGTCCTCTTAAAAAACCGCTTATAACCCCTGAAACACAAGATATCAAATAATCAGCATCAGATATGTGACTGTGTGGAAAAACAGCACAAGTAAGACTGCACACACATACATTCACACACAATATAAGCTGTTCTTTTGAGAGCCAATAGACACCAATCAAACGACATTATCCCTTCCTCAACCATTCTCAAATTAAAATTCCATTCATCCAATTTCAACAGCACCTCCCAACCACACAACACGTAGAGGAGCAGCAAAGCAATCTATGCAGCACACACGGACATGAACACTGGTCACAGCACAAACACCGATAATAATTTGATAAAATGACGTAATTCATTGTCATCATATGTGTAGGTGTCATGCCTAATCCGAGGAATGTCTTGCTTCATTGCAAGCAAGAGACAAATCATTTCATTATTTGAATCATTCAACAAAACTACTCCATCAGACAAATAGTAAAATCACGCAACACCTATGAAGCATGGACACAAACACGACACTAACATGTTGACCCTGGTAGTAACGTATGAAAATGACATAACTGAGTGTAATCACATGTGTCAGTATCTAGCTTACAAGTACTTCATTAGAAAATGATCAGACAACTATATCATCAACAACATGTAAGATCTAACCTTCAAAAATCTATCACACAATGTAACATAGTAAAATCAAATCAACCAAACGCCCCATATGGAAAACATAATCCAAGCAAAATAAAAATGAAATCTTTAAATTAAAAATAACATAATCAAGAGCTTACCACATACTACCGCGATATTTCAAGGTATAAGGTCCACTCTCAAGAGTCCTCTCAAAATGGCTATGAACCTTATGCCTCTCTTTCCCACTCTGATCCAAAAGGGTCAACTCAAAAAGAGCCCTAACGTCAGTCCCATCACTCGCAAGCGCAATGAAAAGCGACACATAGGTAGCATTATCCTCGACACTCTTTCCATCAGGGTAAAAATAAATTGCCCAATCGTACCCACCAACCGAAAAGATATCCGACGCTATGTATTTCCCAATCCCGATCCCTTTCGAAAGCGAGTACCCAGTGATCTTGAACTGGTGCGAGCCTTTCACTGTTTCGGTGATCGATGTCGACGAAGTTGTCGCCGGTTCCGATGAGGAAGATGGCGATGATGGATTGGAAGATGGTTTCGCGGTTTCTCGGAGAATCTTACCCATGCGAGAGCCACTGTAAAGAAATCGAGAGTTTTTTTCAATTCAATCGCGAAAAACTTCGTCGATTGAATGATTTATAGAAATGAAGGAATTCGATCGATGCGGGAAATTAGGGTATAATTTGGAGTATTGATTTGAGGGAATGGGGGTTTGATTAGGAAATCTAGGGTTGTGATAACGAAATCTGACAGATTTTGGAAGATGAAATTCTAGGGTTTGGTACGAATTTGGGGGGGAGAGAGAGAGAGAGAGAGAGAGAAGAATGAATGACGAAGAAAACACAGAAAATGAAATGACGGAAAAAGGCTTGTTGTAAGAACATGAGCATGTCTTTAAATAATGGTAAGTTTTTAATTAAATATTTTGTTTTTGAGGGAAAGATTTTTTGATTAATTGAATTGTAAAATGTTTGTGCGGACATGAGAAAATAGTGTAATTTGTACGAAAAAAATATAAAGTGTATTAATTGTATTGATGTGACGTGCATCTACCTGTCGTGGACCACTAGCTTTCCTCTATAACAAACAGGTTTCATATAACGGTAAATAAAAAAGTTTTTTCAAAACAGAGTAAATAAAAATGAGAAAAAAGATATACACCCAATAGAATAGAAATACATTACTCTCTCCCCTTAATTACTATTATAATTATAAGTAAAAAATATTAAAATTACATATTTATTGAATTATTAATAAATAAGATTTATAAAATGAATTAGATACATTAATATGTTTTTTAAAGAATTAGAGATAGCAAAATTCAAAGAATCTGATAAAATAATCTATGTTCACAAAGAAGATTGGAATGAGTATTTGGAAGTTATCTCTAAGTTCATATGTATTTTTGGTTTTCTTATTTTTTTTAAAAATAAAAATTTGATCCTTGTATTTCACCTTTTTTGTTTGAATTTTGATCTCACGTATTTTATTTACTTTTTTTATGATGTGTTTTATTCATTTATGATGTGACAACACTTATTAAGTCACAATGAATAATCATGTGTGCAAAAATATGTCTAGTGAATGTTGTCATATCATAAATAAATAGACTAATTCTTAAAAAATGAATCGACCGCATCATTAAAAAAAATTCAAATGACTACAAAATAAAACTGCATGACAAGACGATGGATTCTCTTCCCCTAAAAAAATGATGGATTCTCATTGGACGATGGTGTAAAAAATATTTACATCATCAATGCATAACCAATACACTCATAAACAATATGATTTAATTCATATACCGATATAAACAATCAATTGTGTAAATCATGTTTATACTTTCAAACCATTGACAATGGAATGCCTCGTTTTGATGCTTAAAAGGAACCTATCTATACATGTCACTCATTTTGTAATTAAAACTTAATAAACATTGTATTTCTTCATCCAAGCACCTCAAAAAAAAAACTGATCAGCGTACACTAACAATAACTCAATATCATTAAATTGTAAAAATAATTTATCTATTCATTCATAATTATCTAATTTTTGAAATATTAAATTAAGGCTTAAATATGTCATTAATCCCTGCACTTTTACCCATTTTTAGCATTATTCCTTGCACTTTTTTTTGTTTGGTTTTAGTCCATGCACTTTGTAAAAGTATTGTTATTGGTCCCTGTGTTAATAAAAAAAAGTTAGAACTAACATAATGTCACATTGCCCAATCATCTTACGACACGTGGCATGGTAAAAAGACAAAAATTCAAAAATAAAAATAAAGCAAATAAAACAATTGATTTTTAATTAGTTTTATTATTAAATTAGAACAGAGAAAAAGGAAATATCAGAGGGTATGAGAGTATGAAACAAAAACGTGATTGAATATTTAGAAAGGGAGAGAATGGATTTTAGGTTTTAAATTGATAAAAGTGCAGGGACCAATGACATATTTAAGCCTTAAATTAATTGATTAATATAAAATAAAAAAAAATTGAGGTAAGGGATTAAGTTTCATTTTGGGGTCTAATTTGACATTTTAATGATTCTATATCTACGATAGCATATTTAAATTCTATTATACAAGATGTACAAAATCTAAAATAATAATAATAATATAAGAAATAAAAAAAAAAATAGAAATATCATCATGATAGATGCCTCTAGTATTTGACATGAGCATAGACATAGAGTTTTTCAAAAATAAAATAAATGGTTCTAATACCACAATTTTGAGTGTATAAACGACATTAAATCACACATTTCCTTATGACAATCATGGACTCATTCTATTTTGCATCCTTTGAATGGTGAGAAACTATGAATCTTGGCGTTGGCTCTCTTTAGAAGGAACAACCTAGGAATAAGGATTTATTAATAGTCTCATGGATCCTTGATTTTTATCCAAGAGAGTTGAACCTTAAGAGAGTTGAAGCTTATGCATTTATTCTACTTCTGCCTATGATGAGATATAGAACAATATCTACACACCAAAACAATAGTCCAAAGGTTTTCCAATTCAAGAAAGTTACTAGTTTGAACGTTTTATTACAATTATGAACATAGTGCACTTCATTACTTGGTTCAACTATAACTTAATAATATTAATAAGGCTAAATAACTTCATGGGTCCTTTAAGTTTGAAGTTTGTAACAGATTGGTCCTTTAAGTTATTTTGATCACACATAAGTCCTTTAAGTTTGAGGTTTGTAACAGATTGGTCCTTTAAGTTATTTTGGTCACAAATAAGTCCTCTAAGTTTGTAAACGTTTTCGATTTAGTCCTTCTATTAATCAAACAATGATGTGGTAGAATGACTAAATCGGATTTAGTCCTTCTATTAATCAAACAA
>Ga0315915_1000169_pt1 | contig 54392 bp, 23 predicted proteins | sample MpolbnodulesMG_FD_207738 | JGI IMG/M metagenome (GOLD analysis project Ga0315915, IMG submission 207738) | Medicago polymorpha root nodule microbial communities from Los Angeles, California, United States - branched nodules | ecosystem: Host-associated > Plants > Roots > Nodule | place: USA... | reverse complement strand
TTTTTCTAGTATTTTTTGGTTCCTTATTTTAAAATAGGGGGCAAAATCCTGAAAAACGTAAAATAGAGGGTAAAATTCGGAGTTTTAAAATAGGGGAGGCAAAATCCATAATCAATCAAAATAGAGGGGTAAAATTCCGAGTTTTATAATAGGGGGCAAAATCCAAATTCAATCAAAATAGGAGGGGTAAAACTGTACTTAAGCCTAAAGTTTATTTGTAATAGATGCACACATAAGAACTCTCATTTCTCTCTATCATCTCTAATTTTCATAACAAAATAAAAAAGGAATTGGGATAATTGTGATCCCGCTGATCCACGTGCCTGCCAAAAATCATATTTGATTATGTCAATAATCTAAATCTAAAAATCCCGTGGTTAATATTCAACAACAATAATAATATGAATAATAATATTGTGTGGGTAACAATTAAGATAACAAGAGAAAACAAAAGTTGCTAAGGTTGGTTTCAATGGCAAACATTCTAGGTCTAATCAGACTTCGTATCAAAAAAGGCATAAATCTCATTCCTCATGATTCTCGTACCAGCGACCCTTATGTTCTTGTCACCATGGAAGAACAGGTTAGTTAGCTAGATGCTATTTGTATTTTATTTTATTTCATATTTTAAATATTAACCAAATCAGTGTTTGAAATTTGGATTGCATGTTTAACATAATTAATCACATAAAGTTGAACTAAGATCTGTGATTAATTTAACTTTTTGTCACTATTATAATATGTTACTATAAATGGTGCAGACACTGAAGACTGCTGTTGTTAAAGATAACTGCCATCCTGAATGGAATGAAGAACTGACACTTGCCATTAAAGATGTTAACACACCAATACATCTGGTCAGTACTCAAACTCCAACTCCAACTTTTTTTAAGTTGCAGAAGAATTTATTTCAAAACAGAAAATAAATAAATAACGTAGCTTAACTAATGGTTTAAATCACGGTATGGTTGTGCTCACATTGTGAAATTTGATATCAATGAGAATCACAAACAAATACAACTGATGCATTATAGTTGCGGAGACATAAAAAGTTTTGATGTCGTAGCCTAGATCAAGGGTGCACACAAACCCTTTTTTTCTTCTTCGTTCCAAAACGACGAGCCTAATGTTAAATTGTTGGTGGTATTGAATTTTGTTTTTCTCTTCAGACAGTTTGCGACAAAGACACTTTCACCGTGGACGACAAAATGGGCGAAGCAGACATAGACATAAAACCATATCTTCAATGTGTGAAGATGGGATTGAACGATCTCCCAGATGGACATGTAGTCAAGACTGTTCAACCAGATACAATTAATTGCCTAGCCGAAGAGAGTAGCTGCGTATGGAGAAATGGAAAAGTCGTCCAAGAGATGAGTTTAAGATTGAGAAATGTTGAGTCTGGTGAAGTACTCGTCGAAATTGAGTGGATTGATGTTACAGAATCTGAAGGCAAAGGCTTATCTGAGGTTGAGTTTTAGGAGTACTTGCCTTCTCTAACTTTATGCATTAGTACTTTTATTTCAACTGTTTTGTATCATCATAAGCTGAAGTTACTATAAGATTGTCTCCTTAATCTTAATTTGATACTGATGTCAATTTACTGATATTGTCTGAAATTCTGTTTATATTAAAGACAAGGTATGCATAAGAGAAGGTTCATGAAATACATACATTAAATTGCACTATCAGATTCAATTTCAAATGTAGATTGTAAACCAAATTTCACTCAATATATACAAGAATTTGCCCCTTACATTCTCAAAATATGGCTACTATAATTTTAAATAAGCTTCTTATTTTCAGTCTCATTTTATTCAAGTTTGAATACTCACCAGAAAAAAAAATTCTACCATTATTTTCTTTCCTTGCCATTTCCAAACTCAAAACATTATCCAAGAAAGTTCGGATTCTTTACTACTCAGACCAACAAGTGTCTACATAACTTGTCTCGATAGATAAATAGGTTCAATCATATACAATATGAAAGTAAAATAAATTTATTGAAAATTTTAAATTTATTTTTCTGTTGGTTGCCTCCATTTTACAAATTTCTTGGGACCACTATCTAGTAGATATTACGTCGTTCTCCCAGAAACGCTCAAAATTTCTTGTGATTTCAGACACTGCTAGCTCAACTTACTACTAGAAGTTGTTTTGGTTCTTCAGCTGACACTAGCCACAAACATGGTCAATTATGTTTAATCAATCATATGAGTATAATGACAAAATTGCTATAAGTTTTTTGTCACGTTTTAGATACAGAAGTAATCTGCAAGAATATACCAGGCACGCATTTTACTCTCAAAAATATCACATGGAACTAATGACAAAATAATTAGCATATAGACAAAAAGAACAACAAAAATCTTAGAGATATTTTTTTTGTTCCTGTTATATTGGATTTGTAAGGTTATGGTTTAATGCTACTGCATTCACCTTATCTCTTGAAACTTGGTTATAATTCAAATAAATCAAGAGCGGCAAACAAAATAAACAATGGCTGCTTCTACTTCACCAAACTTCTCAACATCTTTGCACAGAAATACAAAGAAAACATACTATCATTCTTTGCTAGGAAGTAGTATATCTTTGCAAACCAAACTTGGTTTCTCATCTTCTGTTCCATTCAATAAATCTGTAATAAGTGTAAAATGTTATGGAACTGCAAAGTATGATGAAGTAGTGGTGGATGAAGAATTGGACAAGATTAGGAGGCTTCAGAATGGTTCAGATGTTAGAGGAGTTGCATTGGAAGGCGAGAAAGGAAGAACGGTCGACCTTACTCCACCTGCTGTGGAGGCAATATCAGAGAGTTTTGGGGAGTGGGTTATCAATGGTTTAGAGAAGGAAAAAGGATATCCAGTTGAGAATGTGCGCGTGTCTCTTGGACGCGACCCTCGAGTCACAGGGTCTAAATTGAGCGTTGCAGTGTTTGCCGGTCTTGCTCGTGCTGGTTGTATGGTGTTCGATATGGGACTAGCTACCACACCAGCTTGTTTCATGAGCACATTGTTGCCTCCATTTGTCTATGATGCTTCAATAATGGTAGGTTACATAAAACTTGCTAGTTCAAAAGTACTATAGATAAGTGTTTATTCAATACGCGTTTAATTAAGTTGTTTATTCGACAGATGACGGCATCTCATTTGCCTTACACACGTAATGGTTTGAAATTTTTTACAAAGAGAGGGGGGCTGACTTCACTGGAGGTAGAAGAAGTATGTGACAAAGCGGCTCGTAAATATGCAAATAGATTGGCCAGAGTGTCTACTCTGCTTAAAGTTCTTCCAACAAAAGTTGATTTCATGAGTGCTTATTCAAAGCACCTAAGAGAAATCATCAAGGAGAGAATAAGTCATCCTTTGCATTATGAAACTCCACTTAAGGGATTTCAGGTTTGACTAATATATCTACGCATTTCTTGTTTGTTTGTTACATATGCTTCTATTTGGTATCTTCTAAATCACCCTTGCCTTATCCCCTATTCAATATATTAAGAACTACAAAATTTATGATAGGTATTTTAAAAACCGAATCGAACAGTTTAACTAGTTGAGCCATGAATTAGCAATGCCTGCACTATGGTTATTTGAGTGGTTCGGTCGCACTTTCGTTCCGGTTCTAGCGGTTTAAAGCAGTTTAACCACGACTCAGACGGTTCAATCGGATGAACCATGAATTGAACCTGTTTACGGTTCAGTTATTTGAGCAATCACAGTTTCGTTCTGGTTCTAGCATTTTAAACATGACTTAGGGGTCTTGTTGGTTGGATGTTCGGTTCGTTTTTTAAAACATTATTTAGAACTCATACATCTATCACAGTAAAGGAAATTTGAAATGATCTTGCAATAATTATGAGTTTTTAATGCAACAGATTTTCGCATAAGCTAATACTAGCTTATGTATCTCAAACCTCTCTCATTTAACTTATGCATAAATACATATGATCTTATATGGATTTTGGCAAGTTAAATTCTAGAAACTTATTTTTAACTGATAAGCTGGCATAAGGCATAAGTTAGAAGCTAATCTAAACTAGGCCTAACTACAATTTTGAAGAGAGGCTAGATGCATGCGTAATGTTGGCATTCTAGTTGATAGCAACATATGCAGAAGACCGAATATTTGAATATCAATTTTTGAGTTCTGCAGTATATAGAGAAAAACAAAAAGTTTACCTGTGATGTGCTGTATTCAGATTGAAGTCTTCACCCTCTATTCTCTTTGAAAATTTTACACTTCAATTGCAACTAATGAAATAGAATCTTCTTCTACAGATAATAGTGAATGCAGGAAATGGTTCAGGAGGATTTTTCACATACGATGTCTTAGACAAGCTTGGTGCAGATACCTTCGGCTCTCTGCATCTCAAACCCGATGGCATGTTTCCTAATCACATTCCCAATCCTGAGGACAAAATTGCCATGGCAATGACAAGAGCAGCAGTGTTAGAAAACTCAGCTGATCTTGGAATAGTCTTTGATACCGATGTGGACAGAAGCGGCGTGGTTGATAACAAAGGGAATCCAATAAATGGTGACAAACTCATTGCTCTCATGTCTGCCATTGTATTGAAAGAAAATCCAGAGTCAACCATAGTGACCGATGCTCGTACCAGTATGTCGCTCACCAAGTTTATAACTGATAGAGGCGGTCACCATTGCCTCTATCGCGTTGGTTACCGAAATGTCATTGATAAAGGAGTTCAGCTTAACAAGGATGGAATTGAAACACATCTTATGATGGAAACTTCTGGTCATGGTGCTTTGAAAGAAAACCATTTCCTTGATGACGGTTAGTTAGTTAAAATTCATGTTCATGCATGTTGAATGTTTTATGGATCATTCCGTTGATTATGTTTTCTTATTTATATAATGAAGGGGCCTACATGGTGGTAAAAATTATAATTGAAATGGTAAGAATGAAGCTTGGTGGACTAGATGAAGGGATCGGCAGTCTAATTAAAGATCTTGAAGAGCCTTATGAATCAGTAGAACTTAGGATAAATATCATTTCTGAACCTCGATATGCTAAAGCAAAAGGATCGGAGGCACTCGAAACATTTCGAAACTACATCGAGGTATGTCTTAAAACCAACTAAACTTCAACTAGCTTTGATTTCTTTAAAGTGCCAGAGAGTAAATTAAGGGTTGATAGTTCACAGTATCCACAATTTCTTATGTACGTGTATCTAAGATCAATCATTGATTTCGTCGATAGTTGACGTTACTTACTTTAATTCTAGTCACATTCGTACATATTTTGAACATATTGTGGTTATTAAAAGTGGAGTGTTTTTTTGTTGCTATACAGGAAGGGAGGCTTAAAGGGTGGGAGTTAGACTCATGTGGTGATTGTTGGGTGAGTGAAGGGTGCCTTGTTGATACAAATGACACCCCAACTCACATTGATGCTCAAATGTACAGGTGAGAAGCAAGCTACTACATAATACTCCCTCCGCCTCTATTTATAAGAGACGCGTTTATTTTTTTACAAAAAGGGACGGAGGGAGTATTCTAGGAGCTCAACAAATTTGATTTTATATTTCTATGTCTGTTCATGAAAACTGACTTTATTGTGGCAAATCAAGGGCAAAAGTATCAAACAATGAACATGGACAACATGGTTGGGTACACATGAGGCAGAGTATTCACAATCCAAACATTGCTGTGAATTTGCAATCATCTGCTCAAGGAGGTTGCTTGTCTATGGCAAGAGCTTTCAGAGATGAGTATGTCACATTGTTGCCACTCTGATTTATTATTCTAAATGCATTTATTAGAGCCATGATTTGGTTATCTGATTAATCCTTTTATTCAATTATTATTGCAGTTTTCTCAAAGCAAGTGGAGTTGATGCATTCCTAGACATTGCTCAAATTGATAAGTTTGTTGAAAATGGCCCATTAGCCTGATTTACAATATGCAAGGTTACAAGCTTAGATTCAGAATGATTTATTCTCATTATTATTTCTTTCTCTACATGAACATGTATATATACAACATTCTCATACAAATAGATTAATGCCTGCCTATAGCTAAATGTTAAGGCCTAAACTAGTAATAGTCCCAACATATAAGGAATTTGAATACTCCATCCTGTCTCATATGTCAACAAGTAACTACTTTCACATCTCATTTAGTCTAATTTAATTTTCTAAGAGTAATAAAAAATGTAATTTTATTTTCTGAATTACCCTTCTCGGAAACTTGTTCCCTGAGAATAAAAGAGTTATTAAGATGTTAAATCTAAATAAATTGAAGGATATTTAAAGAATTATAGCATTAAGTATGATTGGAGTAATTAACTTTTGATTATAGAGCACCAACAAACATTTTTTTTAGACCGGAGGGAGTATTTCAACAGTTACATAAATACAAGATTAAGTTACTTTTGATTAAACTCTTGTTTCGGACCGGCCAAATCCCAATCCGAATGGATTTTTCACCCCAAAGAAGCCAATGTTACTCTATTTCCGTGACACACTAGATAATCCTCGGTGATCAAATCATCTCCCTGTGATTAAAATCAAACTGCGATCCACGAATCATGTAAGGGTTCAAGCAACCACATAACCATCTCAAAGTTTCACGCTCCTTACACTTCACTTATATAAGGTTTCGGCCTCAGGAAAAGGTACATTCTCTATTCTGGTTAAACCATTGGCTTTCCTAAAACCCTCACTGAGTGTTGTAGTCTTTCTCGGTACATCACCCCTCGTGGAGTAGCAAAGCCATACTCCGCGGTAACCAATTAGTTTCGGCCGTTGTCATCAGTCTCAGTCCACTCCGGATCAACCGTATACTTAACTAACCTCCTCTAACGAACAGTGACTTTGTTACTCAAACACTATTTGGTCTTAGGAAGGTACATATGCAACACTGATATTATTGCTCAGTAGTTGATCCCTTATATGGTCATAAACTTCAATGTGATTGGACCGGACCTTGCATGAAATAATGGACTGGAAGCAAGAGCCTTGGCACTGAAATTGTCATACCTTAGAATTGGTGTGTTCTAGAAATAGGAAGTTTTATATTGCATTCATTCAAAATCAGTTCCTTACAGATCCTTTAAGGCAAAACCAATGTTCAATTATAAGTAGAAAAATGAGTTTTTTCTTTCCTTTATGCATATATACACGAAACCTCAATTTGGTTTTATACAAGCTCAGTGTGTTTGATAAGTTCACACCTAATCAACAAAGAGTTTTACACGAAAGTTAGTACTACATTGTTGTGTTTATTAGCTATATCTAGCTCCTAGAGTCTTGTTATTTCAGACAGCTTCTGTATATGTCATTGTTGCAATTGGCTGGTTATTGTTATAGGTAGTTTTAACTAACTGATTGTCTTGTCATGTCATGTTGGTCATTTAGTTACGTTGGTCCTCCATAAATAAGACTGTTCTTTTTTTTAATAGAACATAAATAAGATTTTACACACATATTAAGAAAGTAATATCGTTGTTTAAAATTTAAGGTTTTTACACACCTATTAAGAAAGTAATACTAACGTTTAAGATTTTTTACACACATATTAAAAATGTAATAGCGTTGTTTGAAGACATTATATTTTTACTAAAATAACCTTGTTATCTATTGGTGCATTTTCCATCATTAGTATACACAGTAATAATTAAGGGGCATTGTTGGAAAACGTTTATTAATACTTCATTGAAAAGTGAAAATGACATTTATTTTAATTTTTTTTTTGTTAAAGCGACATTAATTTTAGTTTATACTAATATTATTAGTATATGATAAATTAGACTCAACTTTAGATAACTGTCTCAATTTTGTTTCAAACTTTTACGATGGATGTCTTTCAAAATAAATTTACATTATTAGTTTATATTTATAAAAAAATAAAATAAAATAAAGTTGTTTTAATTTGGTCTAGTAAATACAACTCAGATGGTAAAAAGTTGTACGGAAAAATATGTCTACGACCGTAAAATATCAACAATGTCTTATTGTTATTGAAATACTATGGTTTAGTTTACAAGATTACTCTTGAATTGTATCTTATATAATTACTTTTGTAGCTCGAGTGACCTGCCCATATATCGGTAAACTATAAGCCATATCCAGCTGTGAACTATTTCTCCTAATAAATTTAATGCTCAGGCTGTGAATTTTGTTTTCCACAATTGCCTGAAGTTCATTTAGGCCGTATGGTATGGGATACACTTCACAAAATAATTAAGACATTACACGGAAATAAGTCAGAGGCATCTGTTGCATAATTTATCTGACTTTGTCTTCAAAAGATTTAAAACAAAAAACATCTATGAGCTGGTTTTAATCACATTGCTTATTTAGCTATAGAGTGTCCTAGTCAATTACCAAGAATTGAAATAGTTGCATTCTGAATTGAACCCTGGCATGTGTTCCATATATAAAAACCATTGTGGGTGGGGATCCTGTTTTGTCATGTAATGCCAAAATTATGCCATGTAACAATTTCTGCTCCATTTCCAATACTCCCCAGAGCCCAGGCCCCAGAGGCAGAAGAAGCAACCTTGTTGAAGGACTATCTGTCTTGTCTTGCAACCTAGCTAATTTGAATTTGCAATAAGTTTATAAGACGTGTCATCGTGATTTTATCAAGTTTGATTCAAAACATGCAATTAGTATTTTTCTTTAAATGTATGTTTGATAATTGATATCACGGGAGTATGTCAGAATCACGGTGGTATATCCACTGTGATACCAACTATAGGCGAAGTGGTATCTATAGCTATGGTAATTTAATTTCCAATTGGTACCTCAAGAAAACTCACTCTGAAAATACTTGGCACCAAATAACCTTTGGATGGTTGTTACCACTAGGACAATGTGAGGTAATAAATTCATAACGGTATTGTCCATACTCACTAACACCTAAATATTGCTGATTAGTACTTTTTTTTCTTTCATAGGAGCACCAATTGGGGTCTATATGAATTCAATTTTTATATATTTATATCCAATGTACGATTGACTAGCTTCACTACACGATTTATGCAATTCAACAAAGACAGTTGGCAGATGGACATAATGAACTGTAAACAATTTTTTATATATTATATATATATATATATAGTAAAGGTTTAGAGGAGTTAAGTCCAACTTCTGGTTCAATTCATTCGAACTCTAAAAAAAAACTTTAATTTCACGGACTTTACACTTTATATACATCATGATTTTAAATCTAACTTATTTTGTTTCTTAGTGCATACATGGTTTTCCTATGTTTCCTCATCTTGCCGCTTGACTATAGTTGGACTATGATACATATAATTACATTTATAAAACCCATACTGTCTAATCATTAATATAATTGATTTGAGTTACTACTAATTAACTGCAATTAGAACATTCCGTGGAAGTATGATATTCAGATCTGTTAAGTGAAAAAATACATTTAGAAAGTATGCATTTATTTGAAACTACACTAATCATCAAAAGAAGCTATCATTGCAAAGTTGTATGAATGTGACCCTCATTGAATCACATTTATAGAGCCTTTATTTTGGGCAGCTGGTATTATTTATGAAATTATCTTTCCATCTAACATCATATTTATCATCATATTTATTGTGGGCCTTTATTTTAGTCATGGTGCTTCCATATTAAGGATCAAAATGTTCCCTTAATAATGAGATAAACAAATGGGGTTGAACATTGTAATTAGCCAACAAGTAGCAAGACATGCAGCAAAGAAATAGGGTGTTGGAAGAAATAAACTAAGGTTATTTTTTGTAAGTTGGAGAAAGAGAGAGAGAGATGGGGTAGTTGCACTAGTATCACTGCACTGCCTCTTTAACTCACATTTATGTAAGTGCTCTATAATATGACTTCAATGTCCAACCAGACATTCATTTCATGGGGAAACTCTAACTCTATTCCCCTTGTAAAGAGAAGGGAAAAAGAAATTGAAAGCATCTTATTCTTGAACAGAATGTTTAAAATTAAATGTTTTAGAAATTTCTATGACAAACTCATTCCAAGGAAGTGTCTATACTCTATACGCACCTTGTTTACCAAAAATATTGGTCCCTCTATTAAAGTAGGGTTTTGTCAACCGGTGGCTCCAAGGCACTGGTTAATAAACTAAAAGTAGAAAGAAAAGTTATAATTTGCATTGAAAATAGTAGCTTTTTAATTTTTAAAACATAGAATACACAATTTCCAAAGAATTATTTTCTTTTATAATTCCTTAACCAATGCCCCGAGGGCATTGGTTAACATTTCCCTTAAAGTAATTAGAAATGTTAAAGAGTGTCCTTAATGCATTGATTAAGAAGACAAAAATTGAAATATTGTATTGAGAAATGACGAAAAATGATAATTTAACTTTTGTAAGAGTTAAAAATTTGTTGAATCTAATGTAAACCTACTACTTTTACTTTTAGTTTTTCTTAACAAGTACTCTCTCTATTCCTTTATAATTGTCACTTTGGTATAAATTTTTTGTTTATAATTAACTATCATTTTCAAAGTCTAATACATCATTAAATGTTGTTTTACCTATATTACCCTTGAATATTTATTGCAGAGAAAAATATATGAAATCAAGTATTAAATGATTAAGGTTATTATAAGAAAAAGATAAATTGTTGTATCAAAAGTAGTAAAAGTATTTGTTGTGTTGGTTTGTGTAAAAAGTCTAAATGTGACAATTAAAAAGGAACAAAGAGAGTAATATTATTAGGACTCTTATTAGCATAATCATTAAAACATAAGCAAAAGTGAGTTAAAAAAATTGATGTATTTGATTTGAAATTTAGTTTAAATACATCCATTTCGCTTGACTCACTTTTGAAATTTTCTTGTCACTTAATAAAGAACTTTTTTACCTAACCAAAAAAAAAGAATTTTTTTTTTAATTTCACATGCTTTAATAAATATTTTACAAAAATATATTTATTTAATTCACATTAAAAAACGTAAATTTATTTTGTATCTCTTAAAATGTCAATAAATATAATGGTAATTATGTAGGACGAAGGGAGTAGTTTATATTCTCCCCATTTTTTTTAGGGATATATATTCTCCCCATTCTTAACACGTGCATTAATATATTTTTTAACAAATTTATTGTTGCAACTACTTTTTTAATATCTGATTTTTTTTTAAGTCGGCCTTATGATAAGAGACTGAGGGAGTATAAATTATTGAGTTATCATTTTCATAGGTCGACATCTAATGCATGGTTAATGGTGTAATGAGTCAGTTTTTTTAATTGCCTTTTTTTAGAAAACTTTTGTTATTATTTTTTTACTTTTTTATTTTCAAAGTTCAAAATAATATTATTGTTTTGTCAAAACTATCCACAACACCAACTATTTGTCATAGAGAAAAATATGTGAAATGAGATAAATAATTAGTAATTGTACGAAATGAAAAATTCATGAGTTCTACCAAATTTATGTGTGACCGATATTATCTTTAGGAATCTATTTGTATTTCAAATAATTGAAATTAAAGAGGTGTTTAAAATAATGTGATAATTCCTTCAAAAAAAAATAAAAATAATGCGCTAATGAATGGTATTCCTAGCACTCCCCAATATGGAACTCAATGATCACAACTTGTGAGGCCATGAACTTTGTTTTGCCCATATGTGAAGAGGAAAATAAAAAACTGCAAGTTTAGAGAGGTTCATATATGTGTGGAGAAACCCTATGATAAACAAGACATGGAAGAAAGTGATTTCCCAAATACACAAGGATGTTTGTAGGCTCATTTATCAACTGAAAATAAGGACCAGTAATGTATTTTTCCTTAGAAAGAGTGCCTCATTTATGAAATATGGTAGGCCCACAGAGAAGCTTCATACAAAATTTTATAATGTGCAATGCAAATAATATTATTCATTTGGTTTTGAATTACATTGCAGTGTCCTAACTTAAACCTTGAGAAAGCGTGTTGAAGCATCGAGACAGGCATCCTGTTAGAGAAAAAATGGTGCATTTAAGTCAAAAACAGTTGGGGACTTCTAGGAATAATCAATCAAACAAGTCCTATTTCCCACCCAATTATTAATGTATGAATAGGCAGTGTCACACTTTTACCCAATACATATAGTACACACCACGGTAGAACATATTTTACCTTAAAATATTCACGCTGGCCGTGGACCAGTAGTAAATTATGGTGCATGTTCTATGCTGATCAAATGGTCAGGATTCTTCTAATAATTTAGAATATGCAGGAAATTCAATTATTTCTGTATGAAATGAAGTGGACTATGTAAGAGTTTCATGTAAATAATTTAATTGTCTATATTAAAAAAGGACATTGCCAGTCTATTTAATTTAATAAAAATATGTTAAGAGCACTTTTACTATTCCTTAGTTCAAAGTCGAATATGAATCAATTTGACTTTTTAAAATATAGTCAAATTCAGCTTTTTAATATTTGTTATTAATTTTTGTTCCTATTTTGAGGGAAATCATGAATGATAAAACAAATAATCGCGGTTTAATATTAAAGATATCCTTTTGATGGATCATTATGAATGATCATAAATTAGTGATTGATTGTCTCTCAGAACACAAAATCATTGATTGTCGAAATCGAGACCGACCAAGAGTGTTGCACGATCGACAACACTTCTACCCAGTCCTCATGAATAGAGTCCCTCCGTTAACAATGCTAGATGTAATATAACAAAAGCTTAGAGAAAGAACGGTATCAAAACCTTTTGTTGTGCAGATAGGGTTTCTAAAAAAGTGAGCGAATTGTTTCATCATAAGGGTTCTATTTATAAAATCATTTATGTACACCATACCTTATAGTATACTATGTGTCCACTTATAAGTTTATATCTTACGAAACCCACTTGGGTTGGCCGGTTGGTATTGCCTTGGGACTTTGGAGTAAGTTCCTTTCTAGATGTCAAGTTTGATTCTCTTTGATGTTAATCTTGATGGGGTAGTTTGACTTAAAAAACAAAATAGTGTACCTTACGTGTACTACATTTCTCTAATTTGTGTCAATGTATTGTTAGAAGGCTCCACCGAACAATAAACATGTCCTACCTTTTTAGTCAATATCTCATCTATTTGTTTTTATAGTGTGTGACATGTAGATTCTCATAATGTTGACAATAATATTAAACTACTAAATTAATATTATGAAAAATGAACGATATCTAACAACACATCACTATTACCCAATTGATAAGAATGTCATATGATCTAACGTAACCTTTTTGTAACTATGATCATGTGTACAATTACCTTTTTTCCTCTTATGTTTATATTGGACACAAAACTATAAATTATGTCACCCTTGTATAAGTTCAACATTATATTCTTTGATTCCCGAGCTGACTTAGTAACAACAAAAAAGTTCAATATTTCATACATTATTAACTTATTTCAGCATGGCCATGCATGGGTTTCTACCATCACACTCTATTAAAGGGCTTATTGAGATTACTCTTGTTATGTAATAGGGGTAAATTTCATCTGAGTAACTAGTGTCCCTTAGCTTGATTCAAGGAGTGTCCATCAACCGACTTTATAATCATCTTGTTACAAGTAATATTTCAATGACAACAAATATTACTTTTGTAGAAAGAGATTCAGCGAAATTGAAAGCTTTTGGGGAAATTCTAGGATTGGAAAATACTTTTGTAGAAAGAGATTTGGGGAGAGTCTTTGTACGAAAATACTCTATGATTGGTGTCTTCAAAGGATGGTGACAAGTCGATATATAAGTATTTCATGTGTCACAAGATCAGTGACTTCAAGAGGGATTTTTCAGAGTTAGGGGACAATGATGATTTTGCGCGATTTGAAGTTGCCTTAGAGAATTATTAGGATGTGGGTGCTTTGGTGTTTCATGATGGGATCCAAAAGAAGGTGGAGTAAATTACCTTGAAATACTCAAGGTCAGTCTGGAGAGGTGTTTATCTAAAGAGACATTAAAAATCCAGCATCAACCTGAAAAGGTGGTGATAAGAATGCTCAAGGTTAGTCTAGATAGGCAGAGGTAAAAACACTCATGGTCAGCTTAAGAGACGGGGTTACAAGGTGAAAGACATAATGGATATACATAATTGAAAGTTGATGCGAAAAAACTCAGCTTGAGGTGATGTCTTACACTAGTGGGAGGAGACAAATGAGGGCAACGTAATGGTATGGCTACAGAGACCATTTGTCTCATGCTATAGTGGTGATCAAGGAATTATTCAAAAGGATATGGAGGTGCACTTCAAGGGTTGAAGACGGTATGGTACAACTCGTAGTATTACATTAAAAGCCAAGGGTAATCTGAGGCAGGTGAATCTTCAAGAGGATGCAAATGATCACTTCGGATGTTGAAGAGGTATGACAAAGCTACCTAAAAGGCCTAAGGTAGTTGGGCACAAGATCTTAAAAGGGCTGAAGTAATTTAGAAGATTTAAGAAAAAATGTGAAATCTTGTGAGACTATATGTGTAGTTGGAGGCAAGGGCAAAAAACTAGGAGATTAATGGTTAAAGTGGTATCATTATCAATTTAAAGGCAAGATGCAGAATTGTTGCATATGTCTTGAAATCGCAAAGTCGGCAACTGGTGTCTGGTGTTGTTCTGCCTCAGGTGTGGGGAGCATGGCATCATGTGCGAGGCACATATGGAGCACACACTTAAGAGAATTTAAATAGTTGTTGTTGATGCCTGATGCACGGTCGCATGTGTGCACATGCGAGATTAGTTCTATAAATTTTCCATCATGCATCGGTTTTTCAGTGTGAAAAATGTGAATTCTAGGGTTACTAAAGAAACAACTTTTTTGGTTAAAAGTTGAGAGCTTTTAGGGAAATTCTAGGATTAAGAAACACTTTTGTACATCTTGGGAATAAATCGTGTCTCTTGCCCACATGAAGAGATTCGTGAACATAGTAGAAATTAGATATTATTGTTGAAAACTAATTTTTGCAACTGTTGTATCTTTTTGTAAGAAATTCTTTGAAAGTGAATTGGAGAAATCTCTCTCATCAAGATGTAAGTCAAATTTGAGTCGAAATGGGTAAACAGATATCATTATGTTTTTCCTTCTTCTCTTGTATCTTATTGCTTGTGTTTTGTTTCATCACTTTGATTTAATTGCTGCTAATTTTTCTCCACACATCAAATCAAAGTATTACCGTCAGTAGAAGTTTATTGTTATTAGTTGCCACATAAGCATCTTATTTGCTACTTCATCGAAATTCAACTCGAAATGCATACATGATAAATAAAAAACAAGTAATTTTGAAAAGGTGGGGACCATGTAGATTTTAAAATAATAAGGGAGAAAGAATCATAAATGAGGTTAAAATGAAAGAACAAAAATTTGTTAAGCATTTTCCTTATATTTGTTTTTGACTTAAAGTCAATTTGTTTTAAGAGGTATGTATACAATTAAACTACACCTGATATAAGAGGGGAACTATGATTCTTACATTATTATTCTTAGGTACTTTAGAAAGAAAAAAAATATCTTATTAGAAATTAGGCTTACTGCTTCAAAAAATAAAATTAATTAGGCATAGTATATATATAGTACTAGTATTTTAAACTTTGATGCAGCCATGCAAGAGGGCAAGGAATTAGTCGACGGTGTGGGCAGTAAATGCAATGTCAGCGATCTGTGATCTGCCGTATATCTTAATTATCATACTTACATCCACAACTATGCATGTGCATCAACACATTTATAGAATCATTTTCTTAAAAAAAGAACAATATAAAATAATTAACGTCAAAGAAGGAAATCTCAGACTGATTTTCCCCAAGTAAATTTAACTGTGATCTTCAAATATATTATTTTTATTACATATTTTATAATTTCTATCTAACCTCTTGGATCTTGACTCATTCCTTGCTTTGAATGTTAGAAATTCAAAGCTTTATCTGAATCAATCAATGGTGCTGCAGTTTTATACAGGAAGCTTTATTTGTTTGTGACTGTAAAATTAGCGTACTTTGTACTTATTTGTTAGCTCTATAATTGCATAGCATTGAATTTGATCATAGAGAGGTTCGATACCAGAAGAAGAAGAACATAAATAGTAGATGAATAATATAAATTAATAAAATAATTAAGACTTACCAATTAATTCACACACATTGATTTAATATTTGAATTGTCCTCCTCCTTTGAATAGAAAAATAATACAGAGAAGAAAAATGAAAGAAAGAAATAAATTCATTACTGCAAAAGAAACAAGAGCATTAACACTAGCCTCTTCATATTTTTCCTCCCCACCAAATTAATTCCTTTCCATTTACTACTACATGGTCACAACCCCACTGAAAAGGCTAAAGCTATGCTCTCATTCTTCCAGATCCAAAATAATACAAAATTAAAATGTAACAAACAAACATAGAGATATTACATAATATGCACTAAATGCAATAATTAATTAAAACTAGCTAACATACAAAATTAAAAAACCCCTACCATGCATATATATGGAAGAGTTACTAGCTAGTTGTGAAGAGGATTTGGACCAGTGTGAATTAATCTTTTGTCATCACCATAAAGTGGATCACCAACATTTGTAGTGCTTCTAGCTTGATCATGATGATGAGTAGTTCTTGTTCTTTGTTTTGAAGGTGCATGAGACAGTAATACTTTGTTGAAAGTACGTTGTCTTAGTAACCGAATATTTGAATGGTTGTTGTTGTTGTCTTTGGTTTCATTGTTAATGGAGAAAAACAATGTTACTATAAGAGCAAAAACTAACATGACCCACAACAACAAAATTCCAGCTCTAGCCAAAGAAACCCTTCTTTCTCTTGTCCTTTCTCTTTCTCTCAAACCTATCATTGCACTTTTTGTTGTAGAGATTTTGTCACACACACACATACAAATTTAGAAGCTTCAGAAATCCACCATGAAATTGTGCACAGAAAGATATGTCTCTCTCTCTCTCTCACTCTTAATTTTGACTTGATAACACAAAGCTGTAGAAAGAAACACAAAGTGTGATTTGGATAATTCAGATAGAAAGAGGTAAGAAAGAAAGACACAAAAAGAAAAGAACCTCAAAGTTTGGGTTATTTCCTTGTCTTATGGGTCTAGTCACATGATCTCGACCCTTGATTCCTGGAACCTTCTTATAAATTTTATAGTATTTCACTTCATAGTCCTTTTTCTTTGGTCTTTGTTGCAACCTACCACTATATACGGGTTTTGTCATCCCATTTTTTTATTTTTATACTCCATTCATTCATTTTTTAACTATAAATGTATAGACTCCTGTCAAAATAAAATAAAATTTACTAACTAAATTTTTATACGAGGAAAATTTTAAAATTTATTATTATTAAAGAGTCAAAGATTATTTTTATGGCATATAACATTTTTTGTTTAAGAAAATATTATTAATTCTTGAAAATATTAGGGGTATTTCAATCTATTACAACGGGCGACAAATGTGTATTATATGCTAGGGCAATTTCCAAACGAACTTGGAAAAAATGTTTGATTATAATTTATATTTGTTTATCTTCATAAATTAGGTGTTGTCCCAAAGCGAAAGTGAAATTTTCTAAACTCAAGTATAGTTATTGAATCTTCTCAACTCAGTGTTAAATAAAATTATTGATCTCTCTATAACGTTGGTGAAACTATAAATCATATTGTGTATTAAATTATATATTGATCTTATTTGATTCAAATGAGTTGATAGAGATTGAACAGTCGTCGTTGAAATCGAAATTTGAGAGCACATATAAGCACTCAATCAGACGCTCTAGTCAATACTCAATACGAGAGAAAAAAGTGAGAGGTGTTGAAAGGATGAAGTTGTCTACCTAGCATTAACGTTGAAGGGTGGTTTTATAGTCTCGTCTATTAGGAGTCGTTGGGGGAGTGGTGGAGTGTTTTCTATAAATAACGTCCATCAATTTTTTAACTCCAATGATCGTTACTAGTCGTTTTGCTTATATTTAAAGACGGATGAAGTATATGCAAATTAAACTTTACTTTTTATATGTAAAAATATCATATACTACTATTTTATATTTTTATTGCTCCAAAAAAAGAAATTTTTGGATGTATCTCAGTGCGCACCAAATAGCATAATTTCCATAACTGGTTGGCTGTTTTGGCATCTGGTTTGTTTTTATTATACAAATGTTTTCTATACTTTTATTTTTTCCAGAAAAAACCTTCACACTGTGTGTTTGCTTGATAAGGGTGTGCGACAGTCAGGTATTAATAACCGCTGTCTCCGGAACATATTCAAATTTAGAGGGCATCGGGAGCCAAGCTCAGCGGTCATGTCATGATTTTATAAACCTTGTACTATCGCTAACCAAATTAATTTGGTTAATGCATGATCATTGATCAAATAACTGTATTTTAGTGTCGTATATACTCATATAGTGATAGTACAAGATTTAAGGTATAGCTGAAACAAATACGGTGACTCACCGTGGATGAAACAAATACTCACTCACTCCTTGAATATGAACAATAAAAAGGGTGAAAAAAATAGATTAATTTTCATGCAAGATTTGTCGAAATTACGGTGAGTCATCATAGATAAAATAAACACTCTCATTCCTCGAATATTAACAATAAAAAAGAAAAATGTTTCATGAACAATATATTCATAAATAAGACTTTGTGATAGATGTGATATATGATACATTGACGAGGTAGTTTTTTTTTTTTTTATGCATGTTAGTGAGGTGATAAGAAGAAAAATAGAAAGGAAATGAAGTGTTATTAGATGGATATAATTACCATAACTAAAATGATCAAATTTTAAAATTTAAAATATATATCAGCAAAACTTAACTTTGTTTACTTTTATTCTATTGTTTCTTAAATACATATTAATTAACTTCAACTTTATTTTATATAAGTCTTTTATTTTAATAAAACAAGTTCATATGATGGCCAATTTTAAAATTAAATGACTTTTTGTATTATTTTGAAAAACTCCTATGTTTTTTAAATTAGGCCAAATACATCTTTTAGTCCTTTAACTTTGACAAAAATATTGAGTTAGTCCTTTAAGTTTTTTGAGTTTCAAATAGGTCTTTTAAGTTGTTAATTTAATACATTGTTACCCTTTTAAGGACTTATTTGAAACTTAAAAAACTTCAGATAGATGCATTGAATTAACAACTTAAAGACTTAATTGAAACTTAAAAAAACTTAAAGGATCAATTTGAATCTTAAGAACTTAAAGGATTAACCTAGTATTTTTGTCAAACTTAAAGGAGTAAAAGAGGTATCTAACCTTTAAATTATGTGAACTTATTTTTTTTTTTATCATATATACAAGTCATGCTGGCAGGCAAACTATAAAATGGTCTAAACCATCCTCAGGTAGGTACAAGTGCAACGTTGATGCGTCCTTTTGTGAAACAGTGGATAAAGTAGGTATATGTATTTGTATCAGATATGATCAGGGAACTTTTGTCCTGGACTGAAATGAGTGTGTGTCTCCTATGCTAAATGTTCATATATGGGAGGCACTTGGTCTATTGAAGAATTTGGAATGGGTAAGGGATTTACAACTATGGAATATGGACTTTGAAGTGGACTCCAAGGCAGTTGTAGACAACATTTATGGGAAGCAGATTGGTGTATCAAGAGTTTAGTGATATAATTAGAAATTGTGCATATCTATTTAGTATCGATCTTACGAACTTTCATGTTAAGTTTACTATGAGACAACAAACGAAGTTTCTCATAACTTGGTTAAAGTAGCTATGTCGGAAGCTAGCTTCCGCATCTATTCTAACATCCCAACATGTATTGAAATTATTATCATCAATATAATGAGTTAAGCTTGTTCTTTTAAAAAAAAAGTGATGTGTGTGTGAATGCTTTAAGAACTAAAATATTAACCCAAGAGCGTTTAGATGAGATGACATGTCTCTTTTTACTTAACCAAGGTTATGGGTTCGAATTTAGCCTTAGACATGCAACATTGTTAAAAGTCTTAGGGAGAGTTTACTGTCCATTTGGGTCCAAACAAGACTCGAGGGATTAGTTTCCGCAATTGCGCACGGAGGATACCTAGTTTACACACAAAAAAACTAAAATATTATATTTTTGTATTTATTGATACAAATAGAGTATTCTACCCATTTGGGTTCCACAAAACTTGAGGGATTAGTCTCCGCAATTGTGTGTAGATGATACCTGGTTTACGTGAAGAAAAACAAACTAAAATATTATATTCTTGTATTTATTGGTACAAATATATAGATATACAACAATGCTCAAAATTTATGGGTTTGTCTGCTCACCCCTACATTTTTGTGTGAACCGGTCATTTCACCCTCTTCATTTTTTCAAATTTTTCTCCAAGTTTTTCAAAAGTGAGTAAATTTTTGAATGCACAAGTTTTTCGGTATACATTTATTTCCAAAAACATAGGTATAAGCATGACAACAAGCATAAACAGTTACCTTCAAAAAAAAAAAAAAAAAAAGCATAAACAGTTGTTTTACCCTCTTTCCTTTTGGTACATTAAGGAAAGAAAAAAGGAAACAAAAGAAAGGGACAAAAAAAAACAACATTAAGTTTGAATAGCAATACAAGTCTCTTAGCCCCTTGTCCCAACCTATCTTCAGTCCATGATAAAGTGCCACAACTCGACATGAAGAATATTAGATATGCCGCCACCAACCCAGGTGCCATCGGAGTGCCGAAGAACTCCTCCAAACCCTGACACACCATGATTGCCTAGACTACTCCCATCAACGTTCAAAACTGACAACAACAAGTTTGATTTCTAACCCTGCAAGGCCATCATAAAGTTGCCAAGAACATACGAGGATTTGAGCCCTCAATCCCTCTTCTAATCCAAGAACCACTTCCAAGACTCACCCTATGGCGATGTTTTTTAGTTGTTGGCAGAATGTATATTACTTAAAAATATATATACGTTTTTCCGGTATAATTTCGGAAAAGTTATATTAAGTTTTTTGACATATATTTAGTTTTAAAAAAAAGAGCACAAACCAAAGAAGTTACAAATGTAGGAGCGCAGGTTAATGGGAAAAACTACATTTTTAATGATTTCTAAGGATGAAGTGTGGGGTAAATTTTTCCCTGGATTGGGTTGGGACTCATCACTCATTACCTGGCTAGCCCAAACCTAACCCACATTAGAACAAAAAAAAATAGCTCATAAAAGCCTTACAAAACGCTCTTTAGGCATCTATGGTATGCTCTAATGCACTTTAAGCCGACTATTTTACCTCCTGCGACAGCTAGCTACCGTTTGTTGGTGAACGACAGTTAACTTCCGTTCCAGACCTACATATATATATATATATATATAAGCACATACAAAGAAAAAAAAATCATTCTTGCTTTGAACTATTGCAAACGAACTATTCATCCTTACTCCTCATTATCTAAGTGAGTACCATCATTGTGTTTCAGAGGATATGTACGTCACAATTAGGACATTAACTAAGCATCATCCTCGCCTCTCACAAGTTGGGTAACTAGTACCGATAATATCCATCACAAAATTTATATAATATACTCAGACATTTCGTAATGATTACCTTATAATTAATTTAAATTACAACACATATCGAAACAAAACAATACTTCATCTTGCAACAATACACATTCAACATATTTTTCAAATATCACATGAACATATATCATCTGGAGTTCAACAATTCAATAAATGTAATCAATCAATCAAGAACATGTTGTCAATTTATTAAGTAGTCATTTACCACGCATCTCAAATGTAAATTAAAATCAAACACGAAATTCATAATGTTTCTAATTCTTATTTTATCCTCACACTTTAATGTTTTCACATTAATTTAATTATATCTAAAAAGGCTATAACTCTCACAATGAGCCTCAAATGAATTGTGGGAAATATGACTTTTCCGTTCATCACAATTATTTTACGCTCATCATCGAACTCACTCTCACTTCGTATCTGGTTTGAAAATGTTGTATGATAAAAAAAAAGTTAAAATAAGTTAAGAAATGTTGCAAAGGTTCCAAAATAAAATTGTGTAGCGGCGAGTTGGCACGAACATCAAAACGCGACGACTTGTACAGATAGGGTTCGACGTCAACTTCGCCGAAACACGCAAACGAATAATATTTTTTAAAGTTTTGACGAGAGGAATTCAAAAACAATATCCATTTTACCAAACAACGGATGTGGTGATTAGATTACATCAATTTATGTCCACCCAAGATATTGAGAGCGGTGAAACAGAGCCATGATCGATGAAATTGATGCCGAAACCGGACTCATAGGCACATTTTGAGTGGAAAAGTATTTAACATTGATTTATATGCTAGAGAGATAGAGAGATTGGAAACCGAGAGAAAGAGATGTTTTAAGAAAGAATTTGTAGGGAGGGGTGTGAATAAAATATTTAAATAAAACAGTGGTGTGATTAGTAGGATGGTTGAGTAAAAATATTGTATGTTCACATACTAGGCTGAAAATGGCCCAATTAAATACTGAGCTGGTCCAATTCAGATAAGAAGTTGCAGCAGAAAGAAGAGGTGCAGAAAGTAGTCTGGTTCTAATCTATTTTTCTATTAATTCAAGTTCTAAAAATAATACTAATCACTCATTATACTTTATATCATTTTATTTCAATAAAATTAATTTATTTTATATAATTTATTAAGCAAGGTCTGCAAAAAGTGAAGACATATATGATGGTTCTATAACAATTATTTGCTATATAGGCACCCAGTTTTTTTACTCTACAATAAGGGTGTCTATTTAGTTTGGTACTAATAAATAAATCACTCACCATTGTGGGTGATCTTGAAAATTATTGGCTTGGTTCAAATTTGGTCGCATTATATATCTTAGGATTTTCGATTGGGTATATTTCAACCATATAAAATTGACTTGTACGGTGAAAGCTACTCAAAATTTATAAACACTACACTTGCCATATCTCTAGGCAATATGGGACTAAATATGTTTCAAACTGCAACTAAGACAACCTAACTGACGCAAGACGGCTAGGGATGGACCATAACGAAGGTGTAATTTTCAACACACACCCTCCCGCATAACCAACAAATTATAAAATTAAATAATATTTAAAATAAAATAAAATCAACTTATTGAATCAAATTATTTTATAGTTAAAATTTGAATCTAATTATGATGCTAAATTTTAAAAAAGTTTTTTTTTTGAAAGAAAATTTTAAAGAAGTTATAGCTAATTAAACCCTGTTTCAAAAAATTAAGATATAAAGATACTATTCTAAAATTTGTTGTAGTATGTTGGGATATCTTTGTTAGATAAAAAGTGTTGATTTTGCAAAAATAAAAAATTATGGAAATTAAATGAGAGTGGCCGCGTGCATAAAAAAAGAAATATATTTTAAAATTTGAATTAATATTACATAATTAAATTTTATTGAAAAAATGTTTAAAAAATTAGAAATTAAAATAATTTTTTTAATCAAAATTTATGTGTGTATTTTTTAAAATATTTATGCAACATAATATAAATCAACCAAAAAAAAAAAACGAAATATTTAGTAGGTAGTATCAAATTAATATATGTATTTTGAGATTTTTACTATCCATTGTGGTCCTACCCACCTCGATGGATTAATTTCTATGGTTGCACGAAGAGATACCAATTAACACCGCAAAAAAAAAAAGCTAAAATAAAATCAACATGGGAGTGACACGCGTAGATAAAAACTAAATTAAAATATAAATATTTTTAAATTTGAATTAAGATGAAAAAAATTAAATTTATTGAAAAATATGTTTAAAAAATTAGAATTAATAAAATGCATATTCGGTTGAACATAATAAAAATTTACATGTGTATGTAATTTTTTTCAGCTCAAGTAAATTTGTAGTTTGTTGAGATATTTATGCCAAATCCAAATATCAATTTTAGAAAATAGAAGAAAATTAAATTGAGAATAAACGTGAAAGTGTCATGTGGTAAAGAAAATCTTACTCTAACACACACTATTGATTGATACTATTAATATAAAGTGAATAAAGGATTTTCTGCTAACTTTTTCGTTAAAAGACATTGTTTATATTTTTCAAATGTTAACGTAGTAAAAAAAGCGAAAAAAACAAACATGTGAGTGTTTCCGCCGGTGTTACAATAAAGTTTTTACATCTAATTTGAAGAGTTGTAGTGCCCCACCTTAGTGAGGCTATTATCTTGTAGTACGTATAAATATAATTGAATCAAATAACATAATAATGCTGGTTTATTTATTTTGTAGGAGATGGTTGGGGGACAAACATCTACCTGTTATTCATTCAGCAGTTGATCAACTTCAAACTTGAAACACAATGCAGACAACAGGTTGGGTTTGAGGTAGGCTATGACATAATCTAGCTAATGTTAACTTAGGGTGCAAAATGAACATTTATTCTACACGTGAAAGATGAAGTCATGTCTTAATTATAAGAAGGTTTTTGGTTATGCATTCAACAAGCATGCAGTAGTACACCTTCTCAAATGCACGCTACACGCAAACGTGTTTTCATGCAATGATGATTGATTCAATTTTATTTTATATACAAAGGAACAATCTCACTTACGTGGAAGCCCCAAATGCTATGAATTAAGTATGCTTCTTAGTATGTTGTTTATGGTCATTTTTGCCTAGAAAAGAAGTATATCAAGTCCGACAACAAATAAAGTCTAATTGGTGCGACCTTGAGATTTTAGAGAAGTTAATTTGTAACATGAACGATTGTATGTGTGAATGTGAATTTAGACAAAATATGAGTTTTGCAAAAGGTTATAATTAATTTCAATATCATGACAATATCGTCGTGACTCAAGAAATTTGTCACTCAATTCGTAGAAATAAACCAACATAGCCTTAGGAGAGTTAACTATATGATTCTCTTCAAGACTATAGATCTCTTCCTCCAAACTATCATGAAAGAATGTCGTCTTCGCTTCAAGTTGCTCAACATCTAGGTTCAAATTAGAGACTAATTCAAGCACAACACAAATAGAAATCATCTTTACCACAAATGAGAGATTCTTTTCAAAATCAATATCCTTCCTCTAATTAAATTCTTTCACAATCAATATTTGTTTGCAAGTTATTTTGATCATATGCAATCATCATGTATAACCATTTGTTCCTCTAAAAAAAATGTATACCCATTTGCTCTTGAGTGTTTTTCTCCCCCACCAAGTCCAATCAAAGTCTGATATCACTTGTTAGAAAATTCACGGGACAACAACGAATCAATGATCCAATACTACAAGAGATGAAGACGCCACATCTCAAGCCAAAACCTTAAAACACTGAAAATATATGTCACCTTTTTTATATATCAGACGTTAAACTCGTCGATGAGACTACCATTCACATTTGAATTCCAACAATATATATAAAGAACTACAAGGATTTATTCAATGCATGCACAGGCTATTAAGCTAAGGTGAATAAGAGAGTCAAACAAAAATAAACCTAAACTAAGTATGAAACTTAATTCTATGGGAGGAAGAAAGAAAGATTACCCAACCCCACAACGCCAGCGAGGTCTATTTCCCAAAAAACCAACGTTTCCCTCATAATTTCACATATAATGGATAGATTCATTAGATTCAGAAAAGGACAAGCAGGAAGCAAGAAAAGTTATTCCAAGAATAGCTTCAAGTCTCAACGAGATAAAAAATAAGCTTTCTATTTATATATTTTGTCCTCGATGACATTCTTGATATTTTGCCTCGTAACTTGTTAGTAAATAATATACGTTCAATTTTAGCTACGTTTGTGCAATCATATATATGCTTTTCAATATTAATAGTTTGTTATGTAAATAAAAAAGAAAAACATTAAGAATTGTTTTTTTCTTTTGGAGGGAAAAACATTAAGAGTTGTGGTAGCTCAAAACTGTTCAATTTGAGGGAAAGGACGTAATTTGAATGAATTGGAAGAAAAAATGAGCAAAAATTAAAGAATTTGTCTATGAATGTGCGTCGACTGGGCCACTTAGATTGGTTTTGTTCACCTATTTAAAGGGGAATCTTTGTAAAAGAACCACACCTTATATCACAATATGGTTGGAGTTGTTCATTGTTTAGCAATTTATAGATAATTCTTTTTTCCAATTTTAGTTGTTAAAGTTGTCAAGTCCTAAAGTGTATTGTTCCTATACAGTGTCAACTGTCAGGTACAAGACAAACCAAACAATTGCACATTTGCCAAAAAAATATATATTTTTTGACACAAACATCACCTGCATTGTTTATCCGTTAATATATGATTAAACCATTTCAGATATATTGTTAATATCGTTTAGTTTAGTAAATGATTAATAAATATCAATTATATTTGAATTCAATAATTTTCAGATGCACAATATTGTTTATTTATTCGTTATATGTTTATCATAATTTTTCTCAAAAAAAAAAAATGCTTATCACAATTCAAATGTTATTAATTTTATGGATATAACTAGGTGTTATAAGTCATTAAACATTTATTGAACGTAATTAACGATGTATTTGAACAAATTATATAATGGATAAATGAGGCGTTGTGTCAAAATATCATTGTGTTCACGTATACATCATATATACATTATTATCTATTGAACTTGCTTAAATATGTATTTGATCTGTGTTACGTAGTTCACGTATATTTGTAAGTAGTGTCATGCAATACTTCGAGTTAGGATGTACAAAACTAAGTTTGACTCGTTAACTGTCCCGACTCGTAAGCATTGGGCTAAGTCTTACCCGAACCAGAAAAAAAAACACAAGGACATATCTAAAGTAGAGACCGTTCGGTTTGACTTTTGGGTTACCCGTAGAGAACAAAGTTTTTATTTATTTATTAATTTTGTAATTCATTCATAGTCTCTCACACTCACCCGTTATCTAACTCAAAAAAAATAAAAAATCTCAACAACACGAGAGAGGGGAGTTAAGATATATACCATTATTTGTGGCAGCTACTCATATCACATGCACTTATTTACTCATTAGACAATGTTTGTTACTACTCTTGATTAATTTGTAAGACAATGCTACTCTTTGATGAATTGTTGATTCACAACTTTGGTGACTTGCTATTGTCCAATATTCATATTGAGTTAGTTGTTGATTAATTTTTTTTTTTAAATGTTTTTGTGTTACTATTTGGTGACTTAATTATCTCAACCTTAATTATTCTTATGTTTATATTGTCTTGTCTTTATGAAACATATACATCATCGAATTTGATTGGGTTAAGGATAGGATCCGGGTCTAAAAAATTAATGTTAGGGTTTGGTGAATGACACATCCAACATGCTTAAACCGTTCTTTGCACACCCCTAATTGGTACCTTGTGTCAAAATAACGGAGTTGTTTGCATAACGGATTTTCTTTATGTGCTCTCTTGAAAAAAAGAGTGTAAAACTAAAAGGTAACATCAGACAAAGTGAGAGAAAAATCAACTTAAGTGTGAGGTTGTTTTGCAGGAGCAAAGAGCTGGAGACATATGGGGAAGAAGCAAACTTTAATAACACACGACAACAACATCATGCTGTGACTGTTGTCCTTTTAAAGAAACACCTTAACTCTCTCATTATTTGAACATATATATATATTTCTGAATTATATATTATTACTATTTGTCAACTCTTTATATTTCTTATAAATACACTGTCTCTTCTTCAGCTTCCTTCTCATTCTATTTTCACTCAAACTAATTAAAACCCTATTTTCAAACAGTGAGAAATTGCAGAGATTATCCTTAGTTTTCCAATGTGAAATACTATACAATAAAAACCTTGTGTTTTGTAGAAGGTAATAAGCTGATTCTAATCATCCTTCCCATCATGTCTCATTCATTCTGTAGCTTTCTCTCTGCCACTCCAAATTCCAACCATAATTCCCATGCACCTTCAAAAATCGCCTCAATAGTCCAACCTTATTGTATTTGCACCCATTGCAACCATTTTCTACCCTTCAATCACCATCTCGGTAAGCCAAGCTTAATTTTCTTAAGGGGTTTGTTAACCACCGGTGCCCTAAAGGCATCGGTAAGGAATCTATTAATGGAAAGTTTATCTTGCTTTTTATTTTTGTCTTAGCTTAATGGTAAGTTAACCACCGGTGCCCTAAAAGCATCGGTAAGGAATCTAAAACTTAGGTATACTACTTTTTAATATAAACTTACTTATTTTAACATTTTAATCAATGCCTCAAGACACTCATTAGCATTCTACTTTTCTTAAATATCTCTCTTATTTTAACAAAAAATATTAGTATTATTAGTATTATAGTCGGGTAGGGATTGAACACTCAACAACATCCTTATCACTCCACTTTTTAACTTTCTCATCTCTTTGAATATTTTCTCGAATATCCCACCATAGTATGATCTTCTCTTTTTCAATATGAGTAACTATATTCATGTGGTCATTTACTTATTTACTTGTTTGTATATTTCAGCTAAGAAATTTGACCATACATACACTAAAATAATTTGATTTTGAGCTATATTATATATACACAACGGTTTTAAATTGCAGTTATTGTTAGACTTCAATCCTTGTATTTAAATTGCAGTTACGTTGTAATTCTTAATATTGTAAGAAATTCCAGATAAATATTGCAGTTCTGTAATTTAAGTTATATATGCCCTAATTAGCTTAACTATTTTCTTCATGTGTTTTGTATATATACAGCTCATGTAGCTGAGCAAGGTACAAGCAATACTATGCATCCTCAACCAAGCTCAAGGTGGAGTCCAACACCAGTTCAATTACTAGTCCTTGAAGAATTGTATAGGCAAGGCATGAAAACACCATCAGCTGAACAAATCCAACAAATAGCTTCGCAGCTTCGACAATTTGGAAAGATTGAAGGAAAAAATGTGTTCTATTGGTTCCAGAATCACAAGGCGAGAGAGCGACAGAAGCGTCGTCGCCTTGAGATGGAGGAAACAATTGGTTCTTCTTCAACTGAAGATAAAAAAGAGAAAGAGAAGTACGTTATGGGAAATTCAGAAAAGCAAGAAGCTGCAGGTATACAGCTAGATATTATCTTTAGGGCCATTCAAGGTTCTTTTAGTGGTCAAAAGATTCCTATATTATATTTCACTCATGACATTACAAGTTACAGCAGAGAGAGAGAGAGAAAAAGATAAATAGTTTTTGTAAGGATCGGTAAATTTAACAAATTTACAAAATATCAATTTAGTCTCTTAAACTGAATTTAATCATTTTTTCAAATTTAACCCTACAATTTTAGAGATTTTAGGTTTATTCTGATGCAACAAGAAACTATAGAAGTCAAAATGATATTCTTGCATAGGCTAAACCTAAAATCTTTAAAAGTATAGTGCTAAATTTGAAAGAAAAAAATTGATTGTTGTTTATTCAATTTAATGGACTAAATTATTGCTATTTTTGAAATTTTAGGCATTAAATTAACACCCTTACAATTTGAAGTGTGTGTGTCTATGTATATGTATGATGAGTTGAATTTGTGGTGATTGGATTTTGAAAGAGACAGGTGGTGGAGTTAAAGAGACAAAGAAGTGGGCAACCACTTCAAACTGCAGTGAACAAGCAGAGGTCTGTAATTTCTCTTGTCTTTGTTCATGGTACATTTACAACATTTATTCACCTTTGTTAACCAAAGATATACCCAAAAGATTTCATAATCAAAGAGGTTTTGTATGTTGGAAAAAAAGAGTGTCCTCTAAAGCTGTTTTTTTTAACTTTCTGTTGGGGCTGTTTTATCCTACATTTCAGACTTTCTTGGACTTTTTGTGAATTCAATCTGAAAAAAATGAATTCTCTTCAGACTTCAATCACATATTATCACTCTCTCTCTTTCCCTCTGTCATTCTTTCCACAAAAAAATAAAAATTAATTTTAAATATTATTTTTTACTTTTAACTTTAGTATCTGCTGTAATTTAGCAGGATATAGCAGAAAAGGGATCAATACAAGTTTTGAGGAAAAACATTGCAGAAAGACAAGGAAAATGCCAAAATATTGAAATTCCTTATTGCTTCAATCCTTTTACTATGCCAACTTCAACATCTTCAGCAGCATATAGAACAACATGTAGTAATAATAACACACAACTTTTAACCCCTCATAATTATGATTTATTACCATCCGACAAAGTAAATTTCAACTATTATGAAGAACAAAATGCAGATTATCCTAGGACACTTGATCTTTTTCCAGCTAAGGAGGATGAACAAAATGGAATTTCTGAGAGAAAATCTATGTTTAGTGTCAATGCTTCTATGGACACTCATGAAATCAACTCTTCCTCTAACCAGTTTTTTGAGTTTCTTCCTTTAAGAAATTGAAGTATCCAAATCCATGACATATACATGCAGATTTTTATTTTTTTTTAAGAAGTCAAATTAGCCACCGAAATTGGCACAGAGATATACATGTGGTTGTTATATATTAAGCCAATTAAGTAATTGGATGTGCATGTAATGAATAATATATTTTTTGTTTGGATTTGCAAATTACTTTTGGTTTCACTTTCTCTCTTGTGAGTGAGTTGGTGATGAATCTGGTGATGCATGTTAGCATTGTAAGTGTTGTACATTTGATTGAACCTAATGTTGTCTTGTTCATACTCTACTTTTACGTGGATAGCAGAGTCTCTGATCTCTCAATCACACACACTCACTCTTATATCACGTGTGAAAATGTCAACCATGTCCTTAATTTAGGTCAGCAAGAATACAAAATTAGAAAATGTAAATTTTAAGCAAGGAACAGATTATACCGACAAACTTTATATAGTACATATATGCCTCCTCTTGGTTATTGTTCAAATTGATGCATTTTTCTAGTGTTGGGTCATGAGAGTAGGTTGAGGATCATCATAATGGACAAGGAGTAATTATACAAGTGACTTAGACACATTTTAATTTAAAACCTTTATATATTGGTTTTTCCATTTATATGTAACATCCATTTTCTAGAAAACCATGTTTTTAGTTTATCTAAATATATCATCTAATATAAAATGCTCAACTATGTTTTTAGTTTATCTAAATATATCAACTTTTAATTTTAGTTCCTTTAAAAATCCTCTTTGATTTTTGGTGTCTTTAAGTTTTTGGTTTTCAATTTTAGTCTTGATTTTTTACAAAAATCCAAGTTTCGAACGACATTTTTTAAGACAGATCATTGATAAGACAATGAAATATTATTTGTTTAATAATTAGCCTATTTAATCTTAAATTTAAGAATTTAATATGTAATTTGAAGTTATACATAATAAATTAATAAAGATTAAACATTAAATTATTAAACTAGTGATATTTTAAAGTCTAATAATAAATTATATGTTATCAAAAAAAGTTGGAAGAAATTTAGAGAAATCACAAGTCAAACGAAATTTTTATAGAGACTAAAAATAAGAGTTAGTATATTTAAAGAGATTAAACATATTTAATTCGATATAAAACTTCTAACTCACACATGTCACAAACATCTAGAATATTCCAGTAAAAATAAACCGCAATGCATTAGAGGCAACTAGAATGGTCTAAAGTTATTGCATATATTAAGATTGTTCTCGTGACAAGATTAACTTATAGCCAGAAACATCTATAACCGCATAATGTAGAAAAGTCAAACATAAGTTAGATGATTCTACCTACTTCTAAGTGTCTTTAGACACTAAATTTCTGTACAATTGTATTCAAGTTTTTGAAGTGCTGTGACAACAAAATCGAGGGCTTCATCACATGAAATCTCTCCTCCTACAATAAGGTCTTCCTTTTTTACAAAGGCTCCTCCTACAATAAGCCAAGTTACTATTGTGTTGTCTTTTATCTCATGTTACTAAACATTCCATTATTAGTTCTCACCCTATATTTTGTCATACATTGATGAGCGTAGCAAAATTAATTCATCTTGTCACCAACCATATTAAATAATGATAAACTAGAAAGTGGAGTCTTTAAATCAAACACAAAATGAGTACAAGTAGCCTAACAGTCCTGCTCTCTTAAGCTCAAGTTTTATTAATGTCGTAAACATGTGACCTCTGAGGCACAAGTTCAGACAGAGCACACAAACATGGACGACAAATAAAAATGTGAGATTTGTACCTTTGAGGTTCAACTTGAGTACATGCTCATTAAGACAAATGCAATTATTAGAGCAAGAATAAGTCTCTTTGTCAGAAGTTTACAACAATAACAAGGAGAGTCACATACAACTATGGAGCAAGAGTAGTTCTTGTTAGAAGTATTCCGCAACATCTAGCGGTGGAGTCAGCAATATTTTTATTTTTTTTTAAGGAAGAGTCAGCAATATTTTTATGGAGGGTCATATTTTTACAATATATATTTTCATAGATACTCACATATAAAGTTGTAGTTCGAATGGTTTAGGTGTTTTATTTTGATCTTTTAACTGTGGTTTGAAACTCTCCTCCTACCCAATATTTTCATGATACCTCAAAATCCGCTAAATACCCGTTTAGAGGATATCCACACAGATACATAGAGGGCACATAAATCATTTTTATTGAATAGAACAGGTAGTTAAAGACTACTTTTTGTGTGTCTGTAGATACTCGTTGCCATTCTAATTACTATCACGATATCTAATTTTGACCTTAAGTCTTGATTTATAGAGTTGTATAATATTTTGTATGAAAAAATAATTGAATTTCACATTGAATTTAATTTAATTTCAAAAGTCCCGACCATGATCAATATTTACTTCACTTCAAACTCGTTTTTTTCTATATTGATTTTACGAAAATAATTTTACTCTAATTCATATTTATCAAAAGCTAAATCAAACACACACATAAGAAAACTTTGCACAGCTAAATAACTAACCAACCAACCAAGTAATTATTTTCGTCAGTTTGTAACATTTATTTATTAGGTTATCAATTTGCCAGATATTATACTTCTTTAACAAGTAGATATTAAATGTCCACTATATATATGGCCAATTTGAAAAGAAAAACGATAAAGAGTGAGAGTCTTGTTGAAGGTTGTCAAGCTAGTTTTGAGTACGAATGGACAAAGGTTATATAAATAGTTTTCTTGTAAATAAACGTGACAATTAATAATATGCAATGCACTTCAATTGTCAAAATACAATTGACAACCAAAAAGAGTTGTCACTTGAAGATTGCGTGGAATGTAAGTAAGAAATGGCAACTCCCCAATTAGTGATTGAAAGATATATGAGAAAGTCTAGGTTTCACTCTACTTAAATTTTGTATTTCTTTTTTAAAAAAAATAAAAACTACTCAAACATCAATTTTCTTTTATAATTTTTTTTAACAAAAACTAATAGAAAAGTTCCCCTCCATTTAAATGTCTTTTTTCCCTCAAAATCGCATTTTCATTTTTCTGTTCACAATTGGATTTAATTTTTTCAGAAAATTTAAAACTAAAATTTAAACGTGATTTCAAGAACCCAAAAAATCATTAGATGTAAAAAACAGAGAGATGTTGTAAATGTTTTCTTACAAAAAATTGAAACTGAACCACCGATCACTTCCACTCTCATGGACAACATTTGTGTGACATTGTGGTGTCAATGTTTCCGGTACATACGTTGAAATAAAATTCTTTATATGTTTGTATGCAAGCAATAAGAAAATTGACCAATATTGCACAAATGGGGGCAAAACGATTTCGAATATTAAAACTTTTTAGCTGTATTAATTAAATTGATTCAAATAATATTATTGATCAAATATTTTTAAATTTCATTTAGACACATTGTCAATGTTAAAAAAATAATTACACTGTCGACTAACCATAATCGTTCAAATGTGTAACTTTATAAGTAATTATGATTAAAATCAAACGGTTTTATAGTGTAAAAAATAATTACAATAACAGTGGATATAAATTTAATCCATAATTTTTACCAGAAAATATCAAAATGTAAAAGTTATGTTCTGCATATAACAACGACAAAAAATTATTTTACTAAGTACGATCAGCGACATGGATCAAACAATATCATAATATTCTATCATATTGATTAAAATAAATTGGTTAGGTTTGGACTGAAAAAAAAATATTATTCCGAGGAACTCTTTTTACTTATTGTTAGGGACTTAACTGTCTCTTTTCTAATGATAGTTCGAGTAAAGACCAGATTACTCTGATTTTTCTTATTGACTAAAGAAGTTACTTTAATTTCTCAATAACCAAATTAAATCTCACAATTTTTCTTAAGAACTAAAATTATTTTTCCTCCTTTTTTGTGCTAATTTGTTTAAAAAGAATGTAATTTGTGTTATCTTGCTTAAAAAGAAGTAACTTGTGCTCTGTCAAAAAATTGTAACTTGTGCAACAGTGAATTTGTTATTATGCTATTATAACAGTAATTTTATAAATTGAGTCTAAGTGATTATTGAGCTTGAATGAGTCGTTTAGAAGAATTCGAGTTTCATTCTTGATGAAACAATTTTTAATAAGGTTTTACTTACTAAGACTAATTTCCTTAAAAATCATAGGTTAACATAAAAAGAAAATTATGTATATAAAAACAAATGGAAATTCCGAAAAGTTAAAGAGAAAACGGTTGTGGGACTGGGCTGACAGACGTTGACCCACCAAGACAGCAGAAGTGAAAGATCATCAGTCCCCTGACCACAAAATAGAGTCGTACAACTGAAGGACCCAAATGAAAAAAATGAAAAAATTCATTTATGTGCAAAAGAGGCATTCATAATTGAAGAGTGAAAGAAAGGAGGGTTTGTCTACGATTATGCAAAACTAGAAGTTGCAGGATTTTGTCATCACTGCATGTCTGCAAAGTGCAAACAAAACAATGTGTCAAAGGAAAAGGACAACAAAGACCACTGTTGAGGTTGAGGTTGAGGAGAAGAGGCCACCCTGATGCATTAAAATGGAGAACCTACTTTGCTAATATATCCTATCTTGCCTACTAACGTTCTTAGGCTTAGACTTGTCTCTCTGTCTCTCTTCTTACACCTCCATGCCCATATCACATCATTCACAACAATCCATTGCACAAATCATTTTTTGTTTTATCTTTCTATGATAGTTTGTGATATGTTTGTCTTTTAACTCTTTAACTATTATGATGTTGAAAGCTCATCATTCAACTTCAAGAACATACCTTTTTTACTCTTTGTACTATACTTATTTTTCCAATAATATAAAACAATTTGCATCACATGGGTGTTTTTTATTGGAATGGTAAAGTTTATACGAGTTGGATTTTAGGTGCTTATCAGATTTGAAGAAAGTCTCAAGATTCCGAGCATACATATTATCTACTAATGAGGTCTTCATTCAAATAGAAAAATTATATTTTGAAGATTTACCAACTTGACCAATCTACATGAGGGGATTTTGAAGATAAATAAGATGTATATTTCAATGAACCCTCGATTAATGGACATTGGTAGAATTGTCAAATGGATCATGTAGCCCAACCTGATCTAACTAGTGCGGACTCAAATATATTAATGGATTAGATTCAACCGTCTTATTTGATATAGGGTTGTATATTATTAAGTTTGGTCTATTTACTATGAGTGTTTCTCTTTAAGCTCCCTCAATATCTCTAATGCCTCTTAAATACACATTCAGTAGATATTAATCAGATGTACATTTATTTGAAAAACGTACATCCGGTAAATAACTATCGAATATACATTTAAGGGACCTTAGAGACATTAAGCGGTCTAATGAGAAACTTTCACTCACTATGGGTTATGCAAACCAATTGGTTAGCCTGCCCATGTGATGCAATAGTTACAAAGAGTATATACAATAGGTGATAAAAAAAATGAACAACACCTAACATATACTGTTTATCAAATGTATCTCCTCACAATGCATTAGCATGGAGTATCGAGAGTTCATCAATTAAGAAACGAAAAATATTTAATGAAAAAATGTTTTTGTTAACAAAGTTAGCAATCTACAAGAAGGAAAAAAAAAAACAAGAGAGTAATGGTTTCATGTTAATAATACTGACGACGACGATTATGAGTGAAGTGATAATCAATCTCAATAGGTTTGGAGTGTTCATTAACGATACAAATATGAGTAAGCAATGCACCAAATTATTTCAACTCTTGTGGATGTGAGAGAGTGTGTAAATTTTCTTACACTTCCATGAAATTAGATAATCTCCAAGAAAAATAAAAAAAATCATGTAATAGACTTGCAATCAATGGGGTCGTCGTCCATTACAAAAACAAATAACACAAATAAGACTCTACAATAAGACTCTAAAATTGAATGTTTTGAAGATAACGAATAATACAAATAACAGCTATTCAATAAACTGTAGTATGAGAAACGCAAACTTACCAATTTCATGGATGGATCTACAACAAGTTGCGTAAGGGCATGTGCATGCACTAAAAATTTCAATATGATGGCTTGTGTTATGTTTTATTTTTTTAGGGGACTTGTGTTATGTTATTACCCATATTACTTAATATCTCATTTATTCAAAACTTAATAAATTGGTGGTGTTTAATACAAGATACCCTGCGTATTAATATGATTACATATAAAAATGAAGAAGATAACAAAGATAATTAACCTAAATATCTCTGAACTAACTTTATATCTGATATTTCTCACAAGTTGAAAGGTATTTATTATACTTCTTCTAGCTTGGAAAACCTTAAAAAAAATTATGGAACATCTTTAGTATTACTAACAATATATGAATTTTGTCCCCGCAACCTAAAATTCTTGGATCCTTTATTGTTTCTAACAATGTACATTGTATAAGAAATATCAAGTCTAGTAATGCTAAGGTACGCCGAGTTGCCAACCAATGTTCGATACAAAGTGGGGTTTGATAGAAGAATGCCGGCAGAGGGAACATATTTCACATTAAGCTCAAGGGAAATGTGCATGGTGCTTGAGTATTAAAAAGACGAGTTTGTTCAAAAATGTTGGAAATGTTCTTAGTTAAAAAGAGGATATAACATATAGGATAGTAGACAACTTCAATTCCCAAGAAGTTGTAAGGGTTGCCAATCAAGCTTGGTTTTGATCTTGTATACCCAACGATATGCAAGAGTCTTTTTCAAGTGAAAGGATTAGCGATTCTCAAGTATATATCTTGTGCAAAGCAGAAAATCTTTCTACCTAGCTTGTTACAAAAGAGGGTCAACAATAGCCTCGAACTACATTAGTTGAGGCTTGACAAATTGTGAATAGAGTTTCGAAAGTCCCACTTTTTTTAGTTGAGGCGCTCATAGAACAAGCCTCGAAATGCATTTAACAAGATTAGTACTAACATCATAAATGAACTAAAAAAATCAATTGTAAAGAAAAAACAAACACGTTTAAATGTTTATTCCAAATACTAATCCATTCAAACAAAAGAGTAGTATCACATTCACCTCTGAACTATGAAGTACGGGCACTTCTCAGAATAGATGTGCCTCGATGTCAGACATCTATCGTGTTTGACATTGACACGTTACTGACACATATAATTACACTAAATTATGCGATTTTTTAAATTATTAACAGTGTCAACATGTCAGTGTCCAATGCCGTGTCTACATCTGTGTTTCATGGCCTTTGAACTATAGGTGAGAAACCTATATGCCCTCAGCTCCAACTACAAAACCATTCATTAACCCCCTTTCACCAATCATCATTTTTAGTAAATGGCCAAATGCTAGTTCAAACATGGATTCTACTGTAAACTGTTATGGTTCATACTTCATACAAAATTTGAGCCTTCTCATTTCTGGAAGCCATAAGTGAACATCAAAATTTGGAAATGCTTCAAATTGCTACATGGTACCCGCTATGCGTTGATCAAGAAGTGATGAAAAGAGATACGGCACCAATTAGATTTAGTTTCATTAATGAATTTAATTTAGTTTTTTGAAAAATTGAAACACGGTAAGGATATTTTCCCCTCCATATCTCTTCAACCCTTTATCCTATTTCTCTTCACTGCCAACATGCCAACATCCCCCGCCACTTTGTCGTCTCAACGCACTGCCTCCTTGCCACAATCTTCGCCTTCTCATTTTGCCGCCTCATTTTCTAAAGTTCAAAAATAAAAATGGTGTCTGCATGTGCAGTAATAGGACAACAAGACTGTGGCTCGTTAAGGTGGTGGGTCAGGTAGGATGGTGGTGCATCAGTGTGCCCATGTGAAGAAGAAAAGAAGGGTTGTTTGAGGCAGAAAACATCAGGAAAGTGGTAACTGTCTTTTCTATTGAAAAATATTAATTCAAGAAATCGAATAGTTGAATCACTTCTTGGTCATGTGCTTGATGAATATGCAAGAAAATAGAGAGGATCATTACAAAGTTGGATGAGGATTGAGGAAGTTGCAATAATGTGTAACCTTATTTACCATTAGGAAAAGGGTCATGTTATTACCACTTCCTTCATTTCATTTTGCTCTTGATGTTAAACTAAAAAAAATGTCGTTCGGTAGTTACGAACCGAACAGTTAAAGCGTTTATTGGGGCCAATAAAGCACCCATCAAAAGACTAATTCTTCTACTCTCTAAAAAAACTCAAATCTCAAGCCTCATCCACTTTCCTTATCCACCGCACCTTTTCCCATCCGATATTCCCAACATGATTCAGGCTCGCAATAACCTTCTTCACCATTCCAATGCTCAGTTCAAACATTGCAAACTCCACTCCATGTTATTATTATTTGCATTTACAGTCAATTCAAAAGTATGCTTTCTAAAAATTTCAAAAACAAGTTTTTAGAAGTTGAATTGTTTTCCCCAGTCCGTATCTCAGACATCTCTCTATTGATCCCTAAATATTACCAAAAAAAGAGTGCTCTATCACATGAGATTTGTGCAATTACGTGGTTAAATCTGAGTACAAAGATAAGCACCCCATGCTTGTGTTCAACATTGTTCGTGATCTGTGCAAAATGCAAATTACTGACCAACATTCAACAACAATTTTTTAACATTGAACAAGAATTTTAGTCACCTAATGTTTGGATATACTCTATTTAGAGCATAGTAGTCGATTATTGTGTAACCCCAGTGTTTTACACCTTGGTCTTCTCATTATTCATAACCCGAAGCCAAAGAAATTGAATGTATTCAGTTTGTAGCAGCACTTGGGATTGATATTATTACAACGTTTTAAACAATTGGAAAATACCTAGTCTTAGCACAAACTTACCATGTAAACATTAGACCGAAAGAAAAAGAATTCTACTGTTTTTCTTCATTTGCAAAGATGGTTAGTTTACATAGAGTGGTTCTGGCTCCACTTTCCGTCTGATCCTGAAATGAAAATTGATAGAAAGAAGTGTTAGCAAAAGTCAACCAAGGAGGTAGTGGACTGATTTGCCTTTGAAATTTTAGAAACAAAATTTTGAGTTCATTAAAAATACTATCCAAACAAGTTACAAACTTGTGCTATTTTGGAAACATATCATTATCATTTTTTGCTGAAAAATAAGAACTTTCACCTTGTTCATATAACAAAAACAACCTTTTGCACTTGTAATTGTCAGACATCATGATTTAAGGAACTACTATCAACTGTTGGTATAGACATATAACTAAGAAATAATGCAATCCCTTACAAAACTTGCAGACAAAGGTACTAAACAATAAAGAAGCAGCTCATTAAAGAGAATTATATTAAGGCAGAGAACTAAATTGGTCAATAAATTCAAGCAAGGCATAGGTGAATCATATACCGTATATTATTCACACAACAGCATAAGTCTTTCCTCACTAGGTGGAGTCAACTACAAGGAAAAATGTCATCAAAGCCTATCCAAAATCATGTCTATTTACAAATCATTTAATGTCAAATCCTTCTTAATGGTGTCGTCTGTAATTTTGTTTAGTCTCTCTCTAACTGTTGGACTACACTCCATATAATCTACTCTCCTAATTGCGACTTATACGGTTCTTCTTCATACATACCCAAACCACTTAAGATAAGATTCTCCTTAGTTTTATATGGCCATATAAAACTTTAACATATCTTATAGAAAATAAACTTTTCAATGATAATTGAGCTTCTAAACATGAAAAAGATCTTATAGCAAATAAACTTCTCAATGATAATTGAGCTTCTAAACGTGAAAAGGAGCTAATAAAAAACTCTCCCTATGATCCAAACTCACCAATTTTCTGCTGCCCATTTGCAGCCAACAGTATCTACCACGTGCAAGCTGTATGCATGTCTCGATTTTGTAGACTGGTTTTCAAAGCTGCCATCCACACAGAAAAAGAAAAGTTAAGGATGAATTTTGAAGGAAACTTTCCTTCTATACTTCATGGTATACATTATCAGGAGAGAATTATTTTAGCAAACCTTTGGTGGATAAGATTGCCATGAATGACAACCAAAGACCCAGCTTTAACTTCAATAGGAACAAAATCTTTTTGATCATAAGATGGTGATGGCCGATCAAATTTTACACCATCTTCATCTCTGAAGAATTTTCTAACAAGCCCATCTGCAACAACCATAGATAAAACAGAAAAGATAAATGATTAGATCTGAGCAACTGAGTCAAAGGATAAATAATCCAGGTAACAAATAAACCAGAAAGAAAGAAAAACGTTACTTTTGTGAGATCCAGGAATTGCCCAAAGGCAACCATTTAATATGGTGGCATCTTCTAAAGCCAGCCACAGTCCCGTGCATGTTTGTGGTTCGGTATAAATAAACGAGTTATCCTGGTGAGGCACTACTTCACCCCCGATGCCAGGTTGCTGCCAATAAAAATTTTGTAATCTGGTTATGATAATGATCGCGGATCAAATGCATATATACTAAGACACTCCGTCATATGGCAATTTAAAAGTGAACAATGAACATATTATCATGTCTAAAATATATATTTTTCAATTTCAAAACATCAAATACATTAAACAAACAAACTCGTATGAATAGAAATAAAAAAAATAATTAGAGCTTCCATCAATCAGAAAAGTATATAGCTGTACTAGCTAAGAAAAAGAAAAATCATTGCATGTTTCTCAAACTCGTATGAATACATTAAATACATCAAATACATTAAACAAACAAACTCGTATGAATAGAAATAAAAAAATAATTAGAGCTTCCATCAATCAGAAAAGTATATAGTTGTACTAGCTAAGAAAAAGAAAAATCATTGCATGTTTCTCAAACTCCAATCAAAACAGGTTGGAGCACAAAATACTCGTTGATGCATGATTGAAAAAGGAAATTCAATCAGCGTTAATATATGTTATTTGCATATTAAAAAAGGGCAGATGAGTCTTCAAGTCCAAACAGCAATGTTGAAATAACCAACCCAGAATATTTCTACATTGTATCAAAAAGACCATCAAATTAAACACGCTAAATCAAAGCAACTTTCATTAAGCTGGTACTTTAAAATAATAACCACACTAAAAAGTAATTGACAATCTAGCAACATATATGCCACTATGGATGAACGACACAGGTTTATTTCAAATTTAAACAACCAAAAGTTTTCATGTATTAAACCAGCATAATAACATAGTTTTCCAAGCAGGATTCAATCACACACCAGTTTGATCGCAAATTAAAGAAGTATCCACACAGCTAACAGCTAACAGCATTGGGGTGGGGAAAGTGTGTTTGCCAATCAGAGAACAATTAAGTACAACAATTTAAAGATCCAAATCACACAGCCCCTTCACCCCTCTAGGAAAACAAAAACGACATTGTGTCCAACTAGTTTATATATTTATTTCTGACAAAGCAATAATAAAACATTCAACTTCAGTTATTGCAAAACTGTATAACTAGAAACCGAACATACAAAAGACAGAGAAAACGTACCTTAAATATATACATAGACTGCATGATTACTGGTCTCTTGTAACCTAAGGAGCTCATCAAACTTGAAGCCTTCTCAGAAGAAGAAAACTTCTTGAATGCAGGCTCAATCTCATGAAGTGCTGCACAAAATCACAACACAATCCCAGTCCACCAAAAGGAAAAGTTAGATTCAAAGAAAACTAAATCAACTTGCACCAAACAATTCTATGCTCACATCATTCCCAAACAAACCAATACAAACTAAGAAAAGCAGTGCCCCACTATCTTGCACACACTTTCCTAAACAAACCAAGGGCTGTTTGGATTAACTTATTCGAGCTTATCTACTGCCATAAGCACTTGTGAGACTGTTTGTGAGAGCATACGGAAATAACTTATGTACATGTCCATAAACTTTTCAGTATAACTTATGAAGAAAACTTATAGCTTCTATTAAAACAATTTGACTTTATTTTATCTTTTGTTATAAAAATAGCTTATCCAGATATGCGCTAATGCTATAAGCGCTTGATTAATTTGTTTGTCCAATCAGAGCCTAATTCAAGTACACAACATCAAAGGCATACCGTGGCCAACTTTATTGAGGGAAAGTTGTTTTGGCTGCTTTAAGTTACCATCATCACCAAATGCTTTCTCTAACCCAAAACAAAAACAAAAACATAAAACAGATTAATTAAACTTAAAAAAAAAAAAAAAAAAAAACCAAAAAATTGAATTTTGATCAATACCCTCAAAGAAGAACGAAATCTTTTCAGCGCTCTCGAAAAAATAATCATCAGTCAACTTTTGCTGAAAAAGAGAAAGACAATTAAAAAGAAAAAACACTTAACAATAACAATAACAATAGTAAATGAAAAGTAAGTAACCTGGTTTTTGGTGGAGAAAATAGAGGCGGTGGAAGAAGGATCAAATTGATCGACCAACTGTTCCATCCTCTTTATCATGCTATCAATTTCATCCTTACTAGAAAACGATTCAATAACAAGATAACCTGTGCATGCATATGATTAGAATTGAAGTTGTATGTATGATCAGAGAAGTGAAAGGGTTTGGTTTGGTTTGTTTACCTTGAGAGTTGAAGGATTCAAGCTGATCCGCTGTAAGCAAACCCATCGTGTTTTCTTGTAAATATTTAATGTCCTTTGTATTTTGCTAGGTAACGTAGATGCATATATTTGCATATGAGGACATTTTAAGGGATTCATATCTTCTCCCGTGACTCAAAGTTAATATATCACATCTTTTTTTAACCACAAAATTCTATTATAAATTTATTGTCACACCCTTCAAAGCAAGATCTAATCGATAATTGTTAGATTTTTTATATATCAAATATTAATTAAACATTAATAGATAATGTGTAACATTAATTATAAATTTTGTTTTTGAAAGAACAATGATTATAAAATTTAACATTGAGTATATATCATTTGATTGCATCGAAATTAATGTCTTATAAACTTTTAAGTTTCATGTTTATAATAAGTATCACTTGTTTATTCAACATAAGTTTCATGTTTATAAAACAAAAAATTGCATATCTTTTAAATTCAACATAAATTTTTTAACTTTTGTAAATTCTAACGGATTAATTATATAAATGATAAAATAATCTTTAAAGTATCACTCACTCTTCAATTAAGTCCTTACAATATACTCTCTTTGTCCTAAAATACAAGCAAAAATTAGTCAACACAAGTTGATGTATTTAATACAAATTTTGAACCAAATACATAACTTTTGTTGACTTATTTTTGCTTATATTTTGGGACGGATGGAGTATGAATGTAATAAACTTAAGTTGTTATGAATTAGTGTAACGGAACTACGGATTTCATAATTTTGAGACTTATTTTTTTTGTCAAGTAGCATATTAGTTAGAAATTACCCTTAAGTGAATAAGTGAGAAATTCATAATTCAAATCTTAGCTCTTAAAGTGAATAAGTGGTAGATTTATGGTCCAAATCTCAGCTCTTACATATAAATATGATGTTCCTACCTACTGAGTTATTTAATGTAGTATGTATATTAGTGATTAAATTGAAGAGAGAATATGTTTTTCAAATCTGTAGCAAATTGGGTGATTTGCAAAGAGAAATGATATTTGTACAACTATTTTGGTACAACTTTTGTACAACTTTCTCTCCCATACTCACATTATGTTTTTATTCTCTCTCTTCATTTTTCTCTCTCTCTCTATTGTTTTTGACCAATGAGAAGAGAGAACAACAAAGTTGTCTCAAAGATTGTACCAAAATGGTTGTTACAATATCACTTCTCTTATTCGCAAAAAAGGTACGTCGTGATAGTTGGATGTTCAAACTTCATAGCTGTCAGGGTCAAGGTTAAGGAACATGATTTCTAAATCCGAATAAAGTTAAAAAATAAACTGTAACTAATTGAAATAAAAAGGGAAACATTTTAGCATATTTGTTATAAAATTCAAGCAGGATGTTTCCTCTCTTGGGATTTTTTTAAGGTGAAAAGTGAAGCAAAAGCTCAAGGCATGAAAATTTGCATGCTCTTAATATTTCCTTACAAATGCAGGCAGTGGATCTAGGGGGCGTGAACCTATTTTAAGCTCAATTGCAATCTTGATCAAATAACAGTGGATGTGCCAAATGCATGAATGCTACAAATTTGTAACAGCTAAGAATATGATTTATGAATTTCTAGCCTAACCTAAGGCTATGTTTGGTTGAGCGGTTAAAGTAGCCTTGTCAATCTCGTCAGCATGCTGATTCCTAGCTTTCATATGCTTGTCTTGTGAAGTTTCTTGATTCCCCTCGTTAAAATAAAATCAACATCATTTTCAGTTACATTTATGATATTTTAAAATGTCTCACTAACGAGTGTTCTAAAAATTTTTTTTAAGGAATCTATAAAAAAAATTATCTTGAAAATATAAATCAAACACAAATAAAAATTTTAATGTGAAAATTACTACATTCGGATGTTTAAACAATGTCTTAAAGACATTTGTTAACATTTTTCTATTTTAAATTATCTAACCACGAGTGTTTTCCGAACGTCATCGAATATTTTGCTATTGCATTGCTAACATAATATGATTTAAGAAAATGGAAAGTGTCATGTGCCCTTAGACACTTTGCTATTGCATTGCAATCATAATATGATTTAAGAAAATGGAAAGTGTCATGTGCCCTTAGACACTTGGGTTTTGTTTGCGAGTTTGGAGGGAAAGGGAGGGGAAGGCTTGAGAAAAAAGGAATGAGTAAGTGGAAGAAATAGAGGAAAATAGGAGGGGGGGTTAACTTCTCTTCATAACACAACACAAAACCCTCCTCATTTGGGAGAACAAAATTTCTTAATTGCTTGTTATGAATAGTGAAATAGTTACATTCACTGATATCATTGCTAAAACAATGTGGCCATAATGTAAAAGAATAACAAATGTGCTAAGACTAAGTCATATAACTAACAACTACACCCTCAATGTGAGGGAAAACAAAATACGAAACTGATAACAGGAACAAAAGAAAAAGAAAATAACCTAAAACAGACCAAGAAAATGGTATGGCAGGACCCTGAATTTTGTTAATGTACAGAGAGTTTTTGCTTGCTATAACCTTAACACATGAATATCATACTTCACATAATGTACAGGTAGGTTGTGAAGGAATGTGAGCTTATCCTTTGACTCTAAATAGCTCGTTTGATACAGCAGCTGCTAACTCATGTGCGAAACATAGCTCACTCAATGTTTTGGGAGAGATTCCTGCAAAGGAACATTTTCCATTCTGTTATGAATTGGCATCGTGTGCAACAAAACATGCCACTCCCTTGATATTTGATCCAATTCCTTTGATCTTCAAAAATGGTGTGTATGCCTTCTCACCGGATGGGAAGGGGGGAAAATAAAACAATCACAGTATCAGAAATGCATTCAGCGGCAAGGCATGCTCACAAAACCATAGGCAACAGAAACACCAATCAAATTCCAAGAGTAGATCAAGCTGCTGATGAAGATTTTGAATCGTCGGTTCTATTGGCACGGCACATACATTCTGGACATGGAAAGCTGTATATAGAGTCATTTGGTCTTTTGAGCTCAACTCCCTTGGAATCACTGTGTGACCTCATGTTCAGCAGTTGGCGCTTGAAACTTCTCCATCTGGAAAGTAATAATAAATTAAAGGGAGGCTTCATATACTTTCTATTAAGAAAAATATTTTCAGACTTTTAATTGATTCATTTTAGCTATGTAAATTCGAACAAGGAGATAAACACTAGTATGTAATGATACATTACCCTATATTGGGATTATCAAATAGCAATGCTAACTTCCGCTTATCAGGCTTAATTGTCTTAGAGTGTCCACCATACAAGTATCTTCTGTGGCCCAGCAGAAAATGGGGAAAGTTACCACCCTGGGTTGTGACAAACACCTCACTATGAAGACAAACAGTGTAATCTATAGCAGCCATCCTGGAAGAATAATTCTAGAACAAGTAACTCAAGTCAAAAACCATAGAACTAAACCAGTACTGGAGGGGACAAATAACATAACATGGGATTTCAAATTTGTACCCTAAATGTAGAAAGTTCCTCTTCAGAAGCCAAAGTCTCCTTCGTATGCAAATTAGGAAACATTTGTAGTAGTGGAGCCATTGTTTTCTCAGCATTATATATTATTCCAGATGCCAAAAAGATAGATGTGTTCTTCGTAAAACCCATTCCCCTCAGCATCAGGCCAACCTGAAGAAATGAAGGCATTTACTATAATTAAAATAAATATAATTACACAAAACACTCAACATTTGCTGAATAAGGAAACCTTTGAAATTTTAGCTAGACTAACAACTACACACACACAAAAAAAATGCATTGCCTGAATTTTTCTTTCTTTTCTTACAGACTAAAATCGTTAAGGAGATAATAACCTCTAGTGGGGTGAGGGGACACTTCCCATTGATCCTGATTGCTCCAGGACGTATGACTCGGCCAGGCTTTGTAAATTTCCCTTTCCAACCTCTTTCTCTTGCAGCAATCATGTCTTGTTTCTCCTGTTTCCCACCATCAAAAATACAACAGGAGAAAGCAACCATATCCTGTGCATGGAAAACAGTGTATCATCAGTTGCAGTAAAGATTAACATGTAAATTGTAATAATGTCAACATTCACAATATAAACTGATAGACATTCTTATTTGATCAAAACCAACCTCTTCAAAACGAAGATGTACAGAAACATATTTACCACCATTAACGGCACTACGTTCTCTCATTCTTTCAACCAAAGATTCACCTATGGTCAAAATAGGACTTGAAAACCGTAAAGCCTCGTAATTTGCTAAGCACCTGAGGCGCTGGACAACTGGAGGAGCATCAAAGGACAATCTATTCGCAAAAGGAGAAATTCTTATAACCCTGCATGAATAAAATTTAATTAAATTAAATACATAATTAAAACTTCCAGACTAGCCATATTTGATAAGAAAACTCCTATTTATCCGATGGGGTAATAATGATATTTTAATACAAAACAATATGCTATCTGACATGTCCCACATTGGTTATGATTAAGGCTCGACGTGGTACTTAAGTGGTACAGCTCTCCCTCCCAATTGACCACTCTTTTGTGATGTGCTATCGTCACATTACTGAGACACGGCACTAATCCATATAGATAACCAGCGAGAAAGCAAATACAGTTAAGTATAGATATTTGCTAAGGTCGCCGTTGTGTTGCCTACACACTTGGAGCTAAAAACTTATAAAATTAATTTTATTTAGAAATCATAAAATGTCACAAGAGCATTAGGAATTGGTGTTTAGCAGATACAGCAACATGGAAAACACCAGCTCCAAACAGCACATGTATATATGCAAAAGAAAAACCCCGTAGATGAAGCATAAAATAATCCTATGCCATGTATAGATAAATCATTAGGGATAATTTTGACAAAACAATATTTTGACAAAACAATAGTTAAAATATTATTTGAACTTTGAAAAAGAAAAATCAAAAGGAACAAAAAATTCCCAATAAAACGATACTTGAAGGAATGGTAGGAATAACATAGTGCACTCCTTTCTTTCTTTTCCTAACCTTGGACAAGTACCAATCACCCAAACTGTTTAACTATTAACTATTAGAGATCAATGTCAATGATAAAAATATTTCATACAACAAACATCGAACACTCACTTTTCTTCAAGTAACTTTGGGAGTACTACATCTCTATAATACTGAATGGATGACCATGCCTTGATTCTGAAATTGTGAACATTTGTCATGTTGCTGCCAAATCTTTCCATCAGGTACTCAGGAATCTTGTCAACCACCCGAACATCATTTTTCAGGATATCAACAAAATATTCTTCATCATAGATGTCCCTGAATTTGCTGGAAATGTGAAATATTATGGATCAGTTTGGGCTGTTTCAAACTAAATTAACAACACCATCATGGATACCAAGAAACGCATAACAACCAATTAATATTAAAAGCACAAATATAAATAAATACAAAATATTACATCCGAAGATATAGTTCAGACGAACCAACCTAGGATCTTTCCATATGCTATGATAATGGAAGTTTGGAATCACAAGGGTAGCGTTTAGATAGCCAGCCACAGCAACGGCATTGCATACCTATAAGCATTGAGATATTCACAAAATAAATGAGTAAGAATAAATTAAATATGCTTCTAATATTTGAAAACACATAATGTACAGAAAACACTAACCGATGTCCTTTGCTGATTTAAGCCACCATTAGCCTCTACATATATGTATCCATTTGACTCGGGTAGACCTATCAACAATACAACCGTATATAAATTAATAATTAGTGAAACAAAGTGGTGGCAGAAGATGGTGTGATTTCTAAGATACAATAAATAAAATATAAACAGCAACAACCAACAGCATCGATTCATGCATAAGGTATCCCGACAATAATGGACCACTTCATAAATTAAATGGCAATTTAATGCCATCATCTAAAAGATTTTATGTCCCAATATTTTTTTTCCCTTTGGATAGATAAAGGAAATTCAATTTGAGAGAAGATAGAAAAAATACTAGGGTGAGGAAATGATATCCTTTAAAACAGAAAAGACTAGGCACAACAAAAAGCATGTAAAGACTCAAGAATGTAGCAAAGCTGCACAATCTCTATACGTCGGTATGACTCAGCAAGGTCTTGGCACAACTGTGAGCTGAGCACCAAGAGATGCTATACACATAAGCATGAGGGCAAAGGGACATGCCGTAAAATGCAAGTGTTCAGCTCCACCCAAAAGAACCATATGAGTAATGAGTATATAAACTTGGTCAATCTACCCACAAAGCTAGACAAATCAATTGTACCAAAAGCATCGACAAAATTATATATAGAGCAAATTGTTCAAACGTGGATCACAGAAAATAGCAACTTGTTTTAATTTTGCTATGCTACAGTACCATAAAGTTGAAATAGCCGCTATTTAACAATGCTTTGTATCAAATCACGTATCGCAAAACATTAGCGGTTTGTAAAAACTCCGCTATGCTATAGTGCTATAGCATGATTATAGCCGTTACTTGACAACATTGAGAGAGAAGAAAGAAAATGTCATCATTTATGGAATAAATACAAATAACACTATACCTTCTGAAGATCTATTTACACATGGTTTCCATTCACCGCCTCTATATGGACTTCTCCATATTGTAGATATCTGAAAGAAAGTTTAGTATCATGTTATTGAAAGTAGCTAATTTCATTCCATAAAAATAGAAAAGTGTGAAGATATATGAAGTACAATGAAAGATAGCAACAAAAACACTCAAAGTAATAATGAAAACATACACACACGCGCGATTGGAATCTAATATCTCCAGCAATTATTCGATGGTCAAAATTAAGAATATTACGAAAGATTGAAGAAATTATCCTTACAGAAGAAGCTGAAAAATATACATAAACAACTTGAAATTTTTAGATGCCAGCAGTCAAGAAAAACGTAAAAAAATTTAATTGCATGTTTGGAAAAACATAAATCACGGGTAATACATGTGTTTGGTTAACTCTGGAAATTGGAGCTTCTCACCATATTGATAATGACAATACTATACATATATGAAATATCTGCAAGAGATGCCTCTGATTCTTTCAATAACTTTTTCTCCTATGGACACCCAACTTCCTTACCAATCACCTCTTGTCAAGTTTCATACCCTACGAGTCTCAATGTCACACTTATCCCATCCTGTCCAATCAAATGACACGGGCGTACAACAAGGAACTTTGTTGCTATTCGCCTATTACATGAATGTGGCCAAATATTTTTATTCCCACTTCACCAAATAACAAGCTAGAAAACACTTACAAACATTTTTCCGCAAATAAATATCCACACATACCAATATAGTAAGCACCATAAGCAAGTAATTCCAATTCCATCCAACCAACTATTTCCATAATCATTGCGCTTTTCTTATACAGATTGTTGAAATTCGGGGATTGTACTCGAAAATAGAGTAAGCGACAAACTCCTACTTTATTATAACAATAACTAACGTTCAATTACAAACATATGTAGTCTAACTCCTCCAATCAATGAGCAAACTCGCGATTCTTTACATGATAACAACCCTATGATACTAACACACATTATTTATTCAACAGCTTTCTAGTAGCTAAAGTCAACAGCACATACAAAACAAGTGGCAAATCAGAATCAACTTACACTATTAAAAATCTATCTATGATCCCACATTGCACCATCAAATTCAGACCTAATAACCTATTTGACTACAAAAATCTAATACAATTGAAATCAACCTATAAATCCAAAACTTTCAGAAGCTTAATTTGAAAAACCTAAATCAGAATAAGCAAATACAATTAACACTTGATTTCAAACATTCCAAATACTACAAAATCATCAAAATTGAGAAGAAGAAAATACAGATTCGAAAAAAGGAAAAGAAACAAACCGCATCGGTAGAAGAGTTATCCGAATCCATATCCTTTTTGAGATTAGAATAAAGTTGAGGACTACGATAAAGCGAGCCAGGAGCAGGACGGTGTTTAATAATCGGAACAACGTCAAACGACGCCGTTCCCATATAAAGAAGCATACCGGCGATATAAATCAACGGAGCAAACAGAAAAATCCCTTGTCGCCGGAGAAGCACCGAAAGCAGCATCCAACTCAGCCTCTGCGCTAAACTCCTCCCTCCTCCACCGGAGGGTGAAGAAAATTTCCCCGCCTTGGACCGCCCTTGCCGGAGGCGCGGCGACCGGAGCGGAGATTGCGGAGATGACGGCGTCGAATGCCCGCTGCTCGGTAGCCGGTGCATTTCAGATCAACGATTCTACGTCATCAGAACGCACAGACGCAAACGCGAGTTTCTCTTTCTGTGTGTATCAAAACGGCACAGTTTTGAGAAAACGACGAAGATGAAGAAAGGAATATTTGTTTTTTTTTTTAATTATTTTTTGATTATGAATGTAGGTTCGTGAAGAAAGGGATCAAAATGAAATGAATGTTTTGCAAGGTTTGGGAATTTTCTACGTTTCGCTTTCAGGAAAAAGACTCAACAAGACCATGATTTTAGATTTTGACCTTTCGACAAACAATATTAAATTACAGCTACATCACTCATGTCCAGTTGGCTTCTTTCTTAACCAGATTATGTTTTTCTTTCTCTAAAAATATTTTTTTCTTTTTTTCCTTCTACACCAAGATATGTCCAGTTGGAGTATTAATTAACAGATATTTTCTTTTTATTAGTCGAGATATTTTAATCCAATAAAATATAGATAAATTAGTAAAAAATTAGAGCTAAAATAATGTATATGAAAATGAGTTTAATTAGTATGCATCATTGTATTGATGGTAATACCACTTGTTCGTGGCTTTTCAATAGTTGGTTTAATGGATTTTGATTCCAAAAGTTGGAATGGTGATTTAGTGAAATAGGTTTTTAGTGAGAACATAACTACTTCTATTCTAAACATGTTGTTGTTTAATCAAGTGTTTAATGACAAGTTGATTTGCAAAGCTGAGAAAAATGGTTTGTATTCTGTCTGAAGTGCGTACAAGTTGTGTGTTGAGGATTTGGTTGATACGACCCATTTAAGGTGTTCAGGGTTCTGGTCCGGCATCTAGAAGTTAAAAGTTCCTTCCAAAGTGAATAACCTTATTAGGTGAATGTGTAGGGGCTGTTTGCCAACGTGTGCTTGTCTTCATGTCAAAAGAATCCAGTGTCCAACGAACTGTGTTAGTTGTAATTCTAATCATGAAGATCTTGCACATATTATTTTTGAGTGTCCTTTTGCAATGCAAGTGTGGCAAATGGCTGATATTTGGAGTGAGGTCTTTCCTTGTCACTAACTCGACCATAGAAGCTATTTTTTCTTTGTTACAAAATCTATCTCAGGAACATGCTCAGTATTTGGCAGCAATTTGTTGGAGTTTATGGAAGCATTGTAACCTTAAATTTTGGAAGAATGAGAATGAACTTTGCGCCAACGTAATTGATAGAGTTGTAGCCTCATTGAAGACTAGCAGGATTCTAATATCATTCGTAGTGCGAGTGACGATGAGCAAACCACTTCAGCTTTGCACACGAGGCTCCCCGTGTCGTCAAGCTTCTCGTCAATTGCAAGTCGTGATGTGCATTGGTAAAGGCCAGCACCGGGTCATCTCAAGTGTAATATTGATGCTTTTTTTTTTGCAGTCTATGAATCGTGTGGGCATTGGTATATGTGTGCGCGCAACGATGATAACACTTTTGCTCTAGTCAAAACCATGAATTTCTCTCCTTTATGTTATGTTCTTGTTGGTGAAGCTTTATGTTTGTTTAATGTAATCGTGTAGGAATTGGTATATGTCCTCGTGCAACAATGATGAAACTTTTGTTCTAGCCAAAACCATGAATATTTCTCTCCTTTATGTTCGGTTCCTATTGGTGAAGCTTTATGTCTGTTTAATACTATAGAATGGTTAAGTGACATACAGATGGACAATGTCCACTTTGTGGTCGATTCTAAAACAACCAATGACGCTTTTTCTCCAGCATACTTGATGTTTTCGAATTCGGTCGTATCATATCAGGTTATCAAAGACTCTTTCATTCACAGTTCACAAACTCTCAAGTGAAGTTCAACAAGCGACAAATAAATAAATGTGATAGCTCATGCTTTAGCTGGAGAAGTTGTGCTATGAGCTAGTCCCAATATTAATTTTTATATCTCATTGTATTATTGATATCAATCTTTTCTTTAAAAAAAAAAATTATTATTTTACACATGAATGATGTGTTGCATATTGTTTGATGTGTTTAAAACCATATGAATTGTCATATTTATTAATTGAATTTACGTTGAAAAAAAACATTAACTCAAATAAATTCCTAAAAAAAAACATTAACTCATAAAAAATAAATAAATAATAGTGAAAAAGGAAGGGAAAAAAAAACCTAATAGAGGAAATAATAGGGTCCCTGATTCATTTCTCTAAAAATCCGTTATTTTAAGGGATTTGACTATAAGTTAGAGCATGAACACTCATGTCGTTGGCAAAAAAATTTCCGTTTTTTTTTGAGCAAATCTTGTTTTTCTATTTCTAAAAATATCTTGTTTTCCTTCCACTCCAAGTTAGGTAGTATTAACAGATATTTTTGTTTTTGGTACACGGTCGAGATTAATTTAGTAATAATATCTTAGTTGATTTGGGAAAAAAGATATATTCTGATTTTTTTTTTTAAGGAGTATTCTGATATTTTTATCGTGGTGGTTCAATTTTGTTTTTTTATGGTAGATGTGGGGGTTCAAATGTTCGATAGATTAACAGCAATAATAATAATAATAATAATAATAATAATAATAATAATAATAATAGTAATAATAATAATAATAAAAAATTATTTATATACTTGATTTGATTTTTTTTTGAAGGAATACTTGATTTGATTTATTAAATGGTTGTTTTAATTTTGTATAATATATCTTACTTTAAACTCTTAACAAAAACCATTCATCTGTTACAACAAAAAACAATTCATCACAAAAATTAATAGAAAAAAAAGTACAGGAATACCATGATTAACATTATGTCAATGTTGTAACGAGTGGTTAATATTTGCTTGTTATATGAAATAATATTATGTAAGGTGACAAAAAATAATTAGCTTTCAAAAAAAGGAAAGAAAAAAATTCGATTGTTATTCCAATAAAATAGAGTAAAATAGTTAAATAAAGTATAAATAGAGTAAAAAAAATGTTACATAAAAAAGACAAGTAAGTTCCTTAAAAAAATAGACAAGTGAATAAAAAAAATATTTCTATTTTCTTTTTTGAGTTCAAATGGGCCAAAGATCACGTCGTTCACCTCCAGACGATATTCCTAGTAAATGAGAAAAATATTCCTATAAGAATGTGTATGCTTAGATATTTTAACACTTACTTGATTACTTGCTTGACTTTAAAGAAATTCAATGGAGTTTGAATTGTTGGGGTGGAGAAGGAAAATGTAGGTTCGTATTTGGTTGGTTTTGAAACTAACGATTCTATGTTCGTGTATGTTTCTGGATATACATTGGAATGAAAATTAACTATTGTTTGTGAGCAAATTGCGACTATTAACCGCTCATGAGCGAATAGTAGTTAACTGACTTAGTTAATTGACTTTGG
>Ga0315915_1000167_pt1 | contig 54512 bp, 33 predicted proteins | sample MpolbnodulesMG_FD_207738 | JGI IMG/M metagenome (GOLD analysis project Ga0315915, IMG submission 207738) | Medicago polymorpha root nodule microbial communities from Los Angeles, California, United States - branched nodules | ecosystem: Host-associated > Plants > Roots > Nodule | place: USA... | reverse complement strand
TTTTGTTTTTCATAAAAATTAAGGTAATTAGATTAGTTTAGGTTTCATAAAAAAATAGGGGTCGATTTTCTTTTGTTTTTAATAAAAAAATAGGTTTGTTTTGTTTTTCATAAAAAATAGGGTAATTAGTTTAGTTTATTTGTTTAGTAAAATTAAGGTGAAAAATTAGGAGATTTATTTTGTTTAAAAAAAAAAGGTATTGTTTTGTTAAAAAAAATAGGGCAGATTTGTTTTGTTCAAAAAAATAGGAGATTAGGTGTGATCTGTTGAGAACTCTTCATAAAAATAGGGCAGGGTTAATAATTAAATAGGGGTAATACAGTAAAGTTAAGCATTAGGGTTATGTTAAATCTAGGGCAACAATTAGCTTTCGGGTTAACTTTAATAAATAAGAGATTATGTTTATTTTTATAAATAGAGAGAATCTTTATTCATTTTCGGCATGGTTGACATTACATACGTAATAGTGTATGCTTTGGTTTTATATATAATTAGTAACTCACCAAAATATACACATTTAAAGCAGTGACTTAATTTTCAGCTTCCATAAAAAATAAAAATAAAACCATTTTCATCCCATAATCAGAAATATATTTAATGCTCAATTTGAACAATTTATCTATATTTAAAAGTCATCATATCCAAAATGAGATTTGTCAATAAATAGGTGATTGGATGTTGCATCGTATGTGATTACAATCAACTATCCGTGTTAGTTGATTCTAATCTGATTTATACTAAAGGATTCTCGCGCGCCCTGAGTTTTTTCCATAAATGCCCTTGAGGTTTCCAGATTTCATAATCCGAAATGGTGTTTTCCTTTGTTATAGGGTAAAAAATGGAGTTACGGATTTTTCTGGATTTTGTAATCCGGAAACTTCAAAAAATAAGGCGCGTTACATGATGTTTCCGGATTACATAATCCGGAAACCCCTTAAACACCCTTTTTTAAGGTAAAACAATTCGGATTATATAATCTGAATTGTATTAGCACAAATCCTAAACATGTCTGTAACATGTATAGCCATTTTAGGGACAATATTAATCTTCCTAACTCTTATCCTTTTGTTTTGGGTCATTGTTACCTGTTCTTAGTCAAAAATCGGGTTTTCGAACTACTTGATCGGATTGCTCTAAAACTTCCCCAAAAAATCAAAAAAAATTCAAGGACTTCTTATGGGACTCTGCCCCTCAAAATCCAAAATTTCATCGTTTAGACCCATTTTTCATTTTTTTTAATTATTCATATTCTCAGAAAAATCCGAAAAAATTAGCACTAGTTTTATTTGATTTTTAGAATTTTTTGTGGTATTTTTATATTTTTATGATTTTATTTGACAGGTTTTTAACATTTTTTGCTTAGTTTTTTTTGTTGTTTTTAAAAGCAAAACTCAAAACTATTGAAATGTGAGAGAGTCTGATGGCTGATTATACATAAGAATTGTCCGGATTATAAAATCCAAAATAGTAAACATGAATCCAGATTTTAAAATCCGGACTGCACAAGGGTATTTTTAAAAAAAACACAGGGCGCGTGAGAATCCTATATGGTGGGAAAAGTAATACTCAAATAAATTTGGGAGTCGGAGATTTAAATATAGGAGTTGGGAGTCATAAAGGAGTTAGGTTCAAACCCTCAGCCTCCACAGATGATTAACAAATCTAGCAATTTACTTACATTGTCTTCTAAAAAGTAAATGGAAGGCTAATGCAAGTAAATTGCTAGATTTGTTAATCAAACTTTTAATAACTTAATTTTGGGCAACATTCTTTGGGGTTGACAAAACATAAATTTTGCATTTAAATATAAATGTTTTACAAAAAACTATAATTTATCTTAACATTTTTTCCAGTTACAAATATCTTATTTCATATATGCTATCTCTTCACATTCTAGATAATTTTAAAATAATCTCATCAATATGCAAAACATTAATAGACTATATGCATAAGACTGAAAAGTGTCTTCCTCTGATCTAATTTTCTATTTTGGAAAATTGGTACTTCTCTTGAAATTTCAATTTGAGATGAGTCATATGCCCCAAATCAAAAAATGACAGTGTGATTGATAGCTTAAAATTGGAAAACTGGGTTTTATACTAGCATTTTCAAAAGATTCAGCTACCCTTCAGCGGCTTGTGATAATACAAAATCAACTCAAATTTCAACTTTATATGCTCCCGAAGCCTAAAACCAACTATTACAAGTGAACACTAGCCTAAAGTCGGAAACAATTTATTCCAAGTGTACACAGACATCGCACAAACCAATATATCATCTAACCGGCTACTTGCCAAGTACATGGAGCATTATAGCATTTTGTGCATGCATTCGGTTCTCAGCTTGAGGGAATACTATTGAATATGGAGCTTCGACAACTTCCTCAGTCACTTCCACCCCTCGCTCAGCTGGTAAGCAGTGCATGAAAAATGCCTTTGAACCAGCCGCATCCATAAGACTTTGATCCACCTGCATAGGGCATATAATTTCATGTGTACATCAATTAAATAATTCAAACATCATATCACGTACACACAGCATTTAATGCCACACAATCAAAATAATGGCAGAAAATTAAAGAGTCTGATGAAGGGGGAGGGAGAGCCTGACATCCATTTTGGCACTGTCTTGAACAATCTACTTGATCATAAGTTCCTAACTATTTATGGAACGATGAAGTGGGAACTTACCTGGGAAATAAAAGTGGTGTTCATTCCGAAATCTAAGTGTGAACAAGTCAATAGTTATAATTCCTAAATACTAGTTTATTCCCATAGTCTATGAACTTCTAAGTTTTACTACACAATATAAGTATTTAATATTCATCAACTTGGAACAAGATATTTCCTATTTCTTTGGCAGAGGATCAAACCTCTTATAAAGGGCAGCCCGGTGCACTAAAGCTCCCACATACGCAGGGTCCGAGAAGGGGTTCCACTTTTGGTGTATTGTACGCAGCCTTACCCTATTTTTTACACAAGAGGCTGCTTCCAGGGACTTGAACCCGTGACATTTCAGCCATGTGACAAACATAACACAAGCTACTGCCTACTTTACTCGTAAGTCCATACAAAAGATAAATAATTTCAAATACAATAGAAAGTTTCAAACATAACACAATCGCAATCCCGCAATAACTCTTTGTTTTAACTGTACCTATAATTGATGCACCAATCCCACCCCCACCCAACCCGAACTGTCTAAGCTAAATTCCAGGCGGCTACTGTAAAAGAATGTCACATCTTACAAGCTTATTAAAATATATCTTGTTTTTACCCAAAAACACTATTTTGTGACCACAATATTATATTAAGTACCTGAAATCCTTTGAACACTTGGCGACGGTATGCAGCTTCTTCCTTTTGCCCCATGCTGGCCCAGACATCTGAATACACAACATCAGCTCCTTTAACAGCTTCTTTTGGATCATTACTTATCTCAATCTTGCTGATTCCAGCCTTCCTTGCCTTCTCAACTGTTTTTGCATCAGGTTCAAAACCTTTTGGACAAGCACAAACAAAGTGAAAAGGAATTACAGCTGCCATCAACAACCATGAGTGGACAATATTATTTCCATCTCCAACGTAAACAACCTGACATTCATATCACAGAATATGGTCAGGCAACAATTCTCTTAGCAATACCACCAAGAATTAGAAAGAAGCCTACTTTTCAAGACAAACAACAAAAACTGACCTTTGTTCCTTCAAACCGACCAACATGCTCAATCATAGTAAGGGCATCGGCCATGATCTGGCAGGGATGGTTGTAATCTGTCAAACCATTGATGACTGGGACAGTTGCATAGTTTGCCAGATCAAGTATGTCCTGCAAATAATTAAAATAAAAAGGGGATAAACTGAAAGTGCTTGTTTATTGATGTAAAGATCAGTCACGTTTCTGAAGCAAATTACAAGTCCCAATGAAATAGCAAGTCTCGTAATTACAAAGTAGCTAATTTTATTTTTGATACTAAGCCCGCTAAAATTTTAAGAGACCACTAATATCAAAAGATTTCAGATAGATGCTGCCAATGCCAAGTCCTCGGAAGGTCCCATGTTTGCATTACATAAATGCAACATTGCACACACAATCAATACTGCATGACAAAAATAATAAAGCCACATGTTGTTCTTCAGTTAACGGTATATGTATCATAGTTGCATATTCAGTTATTTACTCTTTCAATTTACGCATGGTAGATCAACAAATTCTTATTATCCTGGCAGGTTTTTACAATCAAACTTGGTGAATGCTTCTTTGCAATTCTGTGCATTCGCAACAAACCCAAGAGGATATAAAGGATTAGTGACATCTTAAGACGACTGCCTCAATTACTCTGTCCCCAAAGTCGGCATTAGAGCCCTCTAAAAACATGCGTCCGGTAACATCTAGGAACAAATTATAGTTTCTACGTAGTTTTTCTTTCCCACCTTTTAAAAGTAAATCCTTAATTCAAGAATTAAACTTACTAGCCCCTATCAAGTTGTTCATTGAACCCTATACCGAAGTGAAGCCAGTTGCTCCTTTCACACCACTTCGCGCAGATTCAATTGAAATTTGAATTTAGTAAAAGAAAATATGAGCACAAGAATGGTATCTGAATTCCAAAACGATATCAAATATAACTAAACTAAGTGACAGAGCAACTCTAAATGACAACCAGTGAGCAACATACCTGATGAGAAAAAACACGAGCCATGATAATGTCATTATAACGAGACAAAACTCGAGCAACATCACGAGTCTCCTCTCGCTTACCCATTTGAATGTCATCAGGTCCTAAGTAAATAGCATGGCCACCCAACAATGAAAAGCCAGTCTCAAATGAAACCCTTGTTCTCATGGACGGCTTAGCAAATATCATCGACATTGTCTTCCCTTCAAAAGGTCGAAATGTCCTGTCCCCTGAATTCAGCAATGTCTTGACCTCAATAGCTCGATCTAATATCTTCAAAATAGTGTCCTTATCAAAATCATCTATGTGAAGAAAATCTTTCAACCCATTTCCAACTTTTTCTGTTTGAGTATGCAAAACAAAAGAAACAAAGTTAAAACTACAAAAACTAACTGAATAGTCAATACCCACTTGTTCAAAACTCAAAACAGTTGTTTAAATCAAGATTGGTACTTAACTAAATATCAAGAAAATATAAAACCCTATTAATAATTAGATTAAAAAATGAAATCTTAAACTAGAATCGGATGAGTGGGGTTACCGGTGAGAGGAGATTCGGCGGAGAGAGCGGAAGTGGCATGGCATGAAATTGTTCTGAGTGGAAATGGCGAAGAAGAAACGGAAATGGGAGGTGAATGGCGGAGATTGGGAGGAGAAAGAGAGAGGTAGGGTTTGTGTGATCCAACGGCGCAGTAAGAGTAATAGTGGCCGCTCATCACACCCATTTTCATTCACTTTACTCACACAAACTAAAACTATCAACTAACGACACTTGCTGTTTATTTTTTAGCTTCCTCAGTTGTACCCCAAACGAGAATAATGTTTTGTCTTTATCTCTCTATGGCAATTTTTCATTCATAGTCACTTACTTTTTGTATATTTTTATTAAATAAAAATATATATACTTATTATCTTAAATTACTAACAATTGGACTTAACTTTTACAAAAATATATTTGTGTTTAGTTTGTACGTATGACATATCATTCATCAAAAGAAATTCAATACAATGATGAGTGAAAATTGTTGTTTACACTTTGCACAAAGTTAAGAAATACCATGAAATGATAAATTTAACCTCAATTTTCATCGATAGTTAATTGTCGTCGGTTAAAATCCATTAGCAGTTAACCGTTGATAAAATTATTTTAATATTTTTGTGGTGTTTCCTAGACTCCTTTGACATAGAAACAACAATTTTCATGAAGAATAGTCTCAACAATAAGGTGACTAACAAAGAAATTGTCATCTAAATTTTACTTAAGGTTAGAAAATAAAGACAAACTAGTTTTTTTTTTTTTGAGTAAAAAGATAAACTAGTTTTAATACTAAGACTATTTGTAATAGATCATTCCATTTTAGGTACTTAAATGAGTCATGCATGTACACATTATTTATTTTACAATTTTAAATGATAATAATACTTAATAAACACTAAATCTCTCCAAACTCGGTACCTAAAAAAATTATTAAATAGGTTCTATTAATAACTCAACATCGTTGTATTTCAAAAAAGTTTATTGATTTGTATACAATTTATAATGTACAGTTGTACACCCTCCGATCACTATTATTACATCCGTCCCTAATTATAAGCCTCTTTTGAGAATTTTTTTGTCCCTTTTTATAAGACTCATTTGCTATTTCCAACTACATTAATTATTTCTTTACATACATGCCCTATTTATTATACATATTTTTCTTCAATCAACAGTAAATAGCATATGAAAAATATAAATCAACTCTCTCTCTTAAGGATAAAATTGTTGACGGGACGGCCATATAAATAACTTAAAATAAAGCATTTGCCTCTAGTTCAATTGTTGAACATCTTTGCAAACTTCCAAATCGTTTGGGCAAGAATAAACCCACATTCACTATTTCTAACCCAACGCCCCGATGAGGTAATATTTGCTCCAATCAGAATGCACATTACACTTAAGATGTCCCTTGCTGGGTCTCTCCCACCTCGTTCTAGAAGGAAAACAATGAGCATTATTACTAGTACTACTACTCTGCTGGATATTATGAACATCGAAACAAGCATGCCGCCAGGTTGCCACAAATTAAAAGTTTGCTTACCAACCTGATCTGGGGATTGCCTATGTTATTCCAAAGGCACCACAAGAGCATAGCAACCCACCCAGCTATGATACAATCAGTGGCGGAGCCACACACAAGGCTGTGTGGGCTCCTGCCTGCACAACATTTTGGAATTCTGTTTTTTAATACTATATATTCATAGCCAAACCATACCCCAATCCCATTCACTATAACAAAACACATCAAACACCGGTCCTCTTTCTCATAAAAGTGGCTGCAAGTTATCTTGAATTTATATACTTTTTATATATTGGTTTCCAAGTTGCGGCATATACAAGGCAATATTTATATTAAGTATTCTTAGGTTAATAATACAAATCACCAAAAGTCACTTTTATGGACCTTTTTAGTTGTGAATCTGATTGGGAGCTGCAGTGTTTTACTTGTAATCCAGTAATTCATTTGTGGAAAAGTATGCTATGCTTGGACAAATTAAAGAAATAGTGCACTATGCTTCTTAAATAGTATTTTTGTGGCATTAATAAAATGTAGCTCTAATATAATGTTTTTTTTAGGTAAACCAGGAGAAATGACAGACATCAAGGAGGGGAAAATATTATGAAAAAAAAAACAAAGACAGACAAAAAAGAAACAATAGAACAGCCACCTACGGATATCTAAACCGAGGTAAACCACACCGGTCCGCAAAAAAATCCTGCTGAAACTTTGACGGTAAAGCTGACAACCACACTTCCCCAACAACCGAGTGACCCAAGTTTGCTAATCTGTCAGCACACGTGTTGCCTTCTCGGAAAATATGAGAGGAAATAACATGAACATTAAGAGTGTGGGCATTATGCCACCGGTTCCGAAGAAGGATAGGCACCAGCGATATATTTTTGAAAACCTGAAGCGTACTGGAAGAGTCACTTTCCAACCATATGTTTGTCCAACCATGTTGGGCCGCATATTCCAAAGCAAGACTGTAACCAGACACCTCTGCATCGAAAACTGAGCACCTACCTAAGTTACAGGTAAAGGCTCCCAAGAACGTACCTAAATGATCGTGAAACAAACCACCACAAGCGTCGTAGGGGCCTTCCAACACACCGACACAACCTCTTTGATCAACCTGCTCTAATATAATGTTAGGATTTCAAAATTATTAGAAGATATAATATTATCTTGTATGTGCCTAGATTCATTTAGCTCAACTTTATTTTTCACAATTGTCTCCTATTCAACTATTGACACTCAATTTCCCAGTTTGAAAATTATTTCTTAAATATAGGCTTTGAAGATGATTAGATGAATTTTCAAAATTAGAGGGGATCGGTGATCTTAGTATTAAGATCGTCGAGAAAAGAAAATATAATGCATACATGATATATTGGCTTTTAGAGTTATCGTTGATACTACATGTGGCAATTGCATCAACTGAAAGAGTTTTCTATGCTATATAGGCCATCAAGAATGAGTTGTGAAATCGTATAAGAGATCATTTAAATGATTGCTTAATTAATTATATAGAGAAATGTTTTTATCGACATAGACAATGAGAAAAACATTCAATATTTTTAAAAACCAACCAATTGTAGAGAGCAATTGTGTTGTATATTTTTGCTTTAAAAAAATGAAATGTAATATATATTTTTAACGCTACAAATTATATGTATGGTGCTAGATACAATACTCATGCTTGCAAATATTGAACAACAATTCTGCATAAGTGCTAAACTGAGCCAATGTGTTGCAAAACATTGGTCAAAACTGTCACGGGTCTGCTCATAATTGGATTCTCCTTCAGACAAATATATGCCGATGTTACAAACGAAGACGTGCTGGAATGCACCTCGACACACTCCGTAACATATGACTAGCTTTAGGAGGAGCACTTATGCGCCAAACTTCGGACCACTAGAACCCTCCACATGAAACTTATCACTTGACAATATTTTCCTTGTGATTAAATTATCGTTTAGGAGTTTTAATATTAATTAAATTACTAGTATTTTAGTTTTTTTTTTAACCAAACAAGTGTTGGTATTTTAAATTTTTATGTTGAGTGTAGAGATTGAATTATCGATTTTCCCATCACCATGCTCTTTAACTTCCCCTCGATCTTTTTCATCAATTTTTTGTCAAACTTTATCTACTTTATACCCGAACTTTGAATTATAAAACTTATTTTTCATAAAAACTTAAGGGTTAACACCAAAAAAGACCAGCTTTTCTCCACTACATGGTGGTTGGAGTTGGACAAACATAGCAGAATAATTTAAAGTTTAACCAGCATAGCATTTTCAATGGTGCATAATGCATAACTGCATATCATATGACCGTAATAAATAAAATAAAGGGATGCATATGGTGACCCCGCGTGTGCTTTTACCCATATTGACAGTGACTCGTGAATGTGAGGTTGTAGTTCTACTACTTCAACGCTTGCTAGGTAGTTAGTAGTTACTATATACACCACCAGTCTAGGCATAACCCCTCTTTTTCTTATTTCAATTTTCAACCACCACGCCGGCAACCCATTATCTTTTCATATGAAGTTTTTCTATCAATCATATAAATAAACACGGAGAGAATCTTCATTTGCTTCAACACAAGGCAGGGGAAAACAAAAGAGAAAGAGCATAGAGACAAAACAGAATAATAATAATAATAAAATGAAGCATATGTTCTTTCTATTTTTCTTAGTTCTCTATGTGATCTCACTACTCAACGTAGAAGCAGAAGATGAGTTTGTCAAAACAAGAGGAGTGCAGCTTATGCTGAACGGGAGCCCTTATTATGCCAATGGTTATAATGCATATTGGTTAATGTATTTTGCTTCTGATCTATCTCAAAGGAACAAAGTATCATCAACTTTTCAAGAGGCTTCAAATCATGGACTTAACATAGCAAGAACTTGGGCTTTCAGTGATGGTGGTTATAAACCCCTTCAATACTCTCCTGGATCCTACAATGAGGAAATGTTCCAGGTTTATTATTTAATTTGATATAATTGTTTACGTTTGTGCTTTTATAGCAGTTATTAGTTTCTCTGCTTATTTACTTTGTCTTGTTGGATATTAAAAATAAAAGGGGTTGGACTTTGTACTAGCTGAAGCCAGAAAATATGGGATCAAGGTAATTTTGAGTTTGGTAAACAACTATGAGAATTTTGGAGGGAAGAAACAATATGTGGAGTGGGCAAGGAGTCAAGGCCAGTCCATAAACTCTGAAGATGATTTCTTCACTAATCCTGTTGTCAAGGGATACTATAGAAATCACATTAAGGTAAATTTTATTTTGTTTTTCCTATTGCCATTATTAGTTAGTCTTTGTGTGGCATTGTATTTGCAATGTTAACCTTTTTAACAAGTTTAATTAAAAAAACAAGTTTCATTGCCAAAAACAAAAAAAAATTGTGATATTTTGAAACTGAGAAGACATGTAGATACGTGTGAGACATGATGTATGAACACAAGAATATTGTTTCATTTTTAGTTGTAAACAAATAATGTAAGAAAAGGATAACGGTACAACATGAGCAAGCAAAACTTAGGGCTCATGAGGCAAATGAAATGTAAAATAAATGAGCAATTCGAGAAAAATAAAACTTACATGGCCAACCTGAAAAGAAGAAAAAAAAGGTTAAACTTAAGGGTTGCATGCTTAAATTTTCCTACAAAACACTCACTCCTAAATATATAGCTCTTGCAATTTTTTCTTGTCTCTTTTTATAAAAGATCTCTTTTACATTTTTAATTGCAGTTCTCTGTTGTTGATTGTTTTGTCAATTTCAACTGCATTTGAACACCGGTTTGAGGGTTTAAACTTGGACGATGCCATTTGATAGTGTGTGTGATGTTTATTTGCCATTTCTACTAAGTTGACAAAAAATTGCACTTTATTACTATGGTGAGGTGAAGTCATAAACCGATTCTTCCATTTAAAGAATAAATAAGTAAAGCAATATCAATTGTGGACAAATTTAATAATACTAATAACTTTTTTTAACTCTTGTTTTTTTTTTTTTTTGAGGGGATAAATATTGTGTTCTAGTTAATTAAAATTGCACTTTATTAATATGGAAGAAAATTTCCTCACTAAATGACAAATTTGTGACGCAAATATTATGGTTATGGACTATGATCTCTCCATGGTTGGTCAAATATTTCATGGACCTCACATCACAATCACCATCACTTATACTGTGGTTAAAATTGCTCTGCAATGAGTTTAAATGTTCACCTTTAAGAGCATGAAGTTGATGTTTCCACGAAATTTCTCAACCAAAATCTGTTCCCCGCCTAATGGTTTGTCATGTCATAAAAATAATAATGAATGACACATTTAGTTTTTTTCCCCTTGGATAGTTTCAAAAAGAGTAAAAAAACAGACATAATAATATTGGAGTTTTTATGTATTATTTATTACTGTGTATAGACAGTGCTTACAAGACGCAACAGCCTGAGTGGAGTTGCTTACAAAGACGACCCTACAATAATGGCTTGGGAGCTTATGAATGAGATTAGGTGCCCTTCAGATCACTCAGGAAATTCAGTTCAGGTAAAATCATATTTCACTCATTATTATTATTAATATTATTATTGTGTGCATGACACATAAATCTTAATATTGAATTGTAATTTTCATCAGCACGTATATATTCATTGTCGTGTTGGTCAAATAAAAATGAGAAGGTAAATATGATTTAGTCCCCTATGTTACTGATTTAGCCAGGTAAGAGATGGTAGTGAAGTGATTATTGAATTTAATATTTTTCCCTTTTTATTTTTACAGAGTTGGATTAGTGAGATGGCATCTTACTTGAAATCCATAGATGGAAACCACTTGGTTGAAGCTGGTTTGGAGGGTTTCTATGGGCAGTCAAAGACAGAGTCTAATCCTAACTTCCAAGTAGGAACCGATTTCATTGCAAACAACCAAATCCCCACCATCGATTTTGCTACACTACACTCCTACCCGGATCAATGGTTTGAATTTTTTTATTTCTTTTTTACAAAACAGAATGATGGGATAGGGTACACTTAGAAAATGTAAAACATAAACAATAGATATTTACAAACAAGTTAAATAAATAAAATTCATAATTTGTTGGCCATGTTCTAGTATTTCTTATCAAAGAACAAAAATTAGGAACTTTTTCTTATGACTCTTGGTCACCATGATTTCTTCAACTCTACTATAATTTCTTTAAAGTTTGTTATAGCAAAAAAAATGTATTTTAAATTAAGAATTATACGACAATCACATAAATAATGCACCACATAATTTCATCATTTATTAAAACTTCAACAGATTAATTGTTATGGATTGTAATACGAGGAGAGTTTAATAATAAAAAATGAAAATGTAATAAGAGATTATTACACAGGAATTGTTATTATCATGAGTTTAAATAATTATGAAAGTGGATTGTGATTTGGTTTTGTTTGACTTCCCATGAGCAGGCTATCTAATTCAGGCTATGAAGATCAAATATCTTTCTTACGTGGCTGGCTCAATGAGCATATCCAAGATGCACAGAACATCCTTCACAAGCCACTTCTATTTGCAGAGTTTGGCATTTCATCTAAAAACTTGGGCAGCCGCAATAACTCAACAAAGAGGGATCAGTTTTTCAATACTGTATATTCAGCAATATATTCATCAGCAAGTGGTGGTGGAACTGCTGTTGGTGGCTTATTTTGGCAACTTCTTGCTGAAGGAATGGACTCTTTCCGAGACGATTACGAGGTGATACTAGCCGAGAGTCCCTCAACAGCTACCTTGATTGCTCAAGAGTCTCAAAAGCTCAAGCGAATTCGCAAGATGTATGCCAGACTCAAAAACATTGACAAGTGGAACAAGACATAGCTATATCAGTGATATTTATATTCAGAAACTGATGATGAATTTTTATTTGGAAAACTAGCAAGATACATGTGATTTCACACGGGTTGCGTAGTCTACTACGCATGTTTTTGAACATTTATTTTCTTAAATTAGATAACTTGAGGTATTTCAACTATTTAAGTAATCTGCAAGTTAACTATATTGGACTCAAGATTTATGTCTAAACTCTATAGAGGTCGACCAGATAATTTGAAGTGCTTCATATAACTGTTCCATCTTGAATTGTTGCATTCTTCAGTATAACGGTGATGCCCGACCTAATGTAAAACCCTTCCTTAGTTTTGTCAGCTTCTTCAACACCCTGAAAGGTAAAGATAATTAGATCATTAGAAAAGTCTAGAAAATGAAATACACCGTTAAGTCAAAATCCTTAGCTGCAGTTTCAGTTTTTGAAAGATAAATTATGAAACAGCACTTACATCTGCATTTGTAATGATTGCATTTCTTCCAATTCTTGCATTCTTGTCAATTATACAATTCCTTAAAAAACGATCAAGAATGAAATTATCAGAAATAAGAAAAGGAGGGTGCCGTGCCATCTAATGTTGATGACATGACATGCAAATTGGAAAGCATAGCTCGTCATGGATTGTTACTTGATCTTCTAATCTAGAATCCAGATATAGGGAATTCTGTATGAATCGAAATTGTTTTCTGTGACATGATCGTACCTGATTTTGGTATTTTCTCCAACACCAACGGGCACCTTTCCTTCTGCCAGCAGAGATGCAATTTCAGACTCAGTTTGATAGTAATCAGCACCCATCATCATGGTATCCTAAATTGCAAAATCCATTAAGAAGGCATATACAAATAGAAGATGAAAAGGAATCAAAACAATTAGCTAAAAAATTTGACGGTGCCGTTTTTAGTCATCAGTCAGTAGAAGAGCACAAACTACAGGTCATCATGTAATGCTTCTCCCAAATACAACAAAGAGAAAAGTGACAAGTGCCGAAAAGTAAAAATGTATACCTGAAGCTCCACACCAGACTCTAAACGTGATCGTATTCCAACAATAGAATGTTGAATGCTACACTCCCTCAAGAAGCAACCGTGAGAAATAATTGCATCCACAATCTATTGAAACCAATTTATCATTCTTACAATAACATCAACAACAGAAACCAATGAAGCACTCATATTCAGCACAAATTCCCTTGTAAAAGCTGGGTGCAATACCTTGCATTTTTCTACTTTAGTAGGTGGTAGGAATCTCGGGGAAGTGAAGAAAGGTGTCTTTGGATCATAGAATTGAAATTTTGGATCCTGCCAGTAATGGCACAAGTAATCAGTAAATTTAGTACATTGTTCCTTTTGAAGAAAAACTTACTCTAGGAAAATCACTTATGCTTTTCTCAATGACATTAAATGACAATCAGCAAAAACATGGGTACTGATACTATACAATTAAGGCTTATAAATTTTGAAAGTTTCTCCAGGTCTGCAGAAATTTGCATACTTTTCCTCATTCTGAATATTTCCATCTGTTTTTAAATTGAAATATGATCAACTTTTATTTCTTGAGTTTTATAATTTTCCTCCGACTTGCTTGTAGTTGAACTTCTAACCATGCAAAACAGTTTGAATTGGCTGAATACCATTATAGTCACAGAGCATGACCTTGAGAAATATGAACCTAAATGCAAATAAGTTACCGGATAGTTTAAACATACAGGTTCTGTTAGGGCCAAATTTGCATCAAAGAAGGACTCTATGGTTCCAATATCTTCCCAGTAGTCATTGAACAAAAATGCCTGAGAATGCAAATAGAAACAGAAACATGAAGTTAGTTACCAGTAAACCTAAAGAGAATTGGTACTTCAAAAATAATAGCAGTAAGGATATTCCTTTTCACCTGGACATTATGCCCACTAACAGCAGATGGGATGATTTCAGATCCAAAGTCATTGCATGTAGAACCGTTCAATTTTAATAGTTCCAGTAGGGTCTCAGTTCGAAACACGTAAACACCCATGGACGCAATATATGGATGTTTCTTTGCTTCTTCTTGAGATAACCCAAGAACAGTGGTATCAACATGCTGCAGTTATTAGGGATGCATTAGCTAGGCAACACCTAGATTAAACTTACTAGCAATTATTCAGGCAAAAATGGATGTAAGAAATATCAGGCTTGAGATACTATTAATGCACCATTGCTTTCAAATCTGATCCCTTGGGCTTTTCTGCAAACTGTATAATGCGACCTGTTTCGTCAATTTTCATCAACCCATAATCTGATGCTCGACTACAAGACACATAAAGTGATATTATTGTTTGTACAAGTTCTGCCTCTAGCAAATAAAGTGGGATGCCTTCAATGTAAAGATAGAATGAAAGCATACAGGCATATATTTCATGTAGATAGATATACCTGTCATCCATGGGAAGACACGAAACTGTGATATCAGCATTTGTGTCGATATGTTTCTGCAATTGATATCCCCAAGTCAATATCACCATTAGTTTTAGAAAACGAATAACAGGGTACAAATCCATTAGTTGTAATCATAGATTATAAATTATATCAAATTTCACCTGCACAAAATCCATATAGTTCATTCGGTAAAGATGATCACCAGAAAGTATCAATATATGCTCAACATTCTTGTTCTTAGCATCCTGTGAGACAATCCTGACACATTAGCTATTCTCAAGAGAAACCAGCATAAGTATTTTCAGAAATAGAAGTGATAAATATTAAAGTTTTTCCGTCACGAATTGTAAAAATGAAAAATGTGTATTTGTTCACCAATAAGCAAAGCAGAAATCACACTTGATAAGTTTATTTTAAAAGAGCCAATCACATTTATTCTTGTTTTTGTGTCACATTGTTTTGTACGAACATTTATCATTATCCTTTCAGAAAATATGCAACATTACAATATTTTACCTCAAAAACCCATATAAATTGCCTCACAGCATCAGCTGTTCCTTGGAACCATTTCTTCCCAGCTTCTCCAGAAGTTTGAGTTGCAGCCAATACCTATGTGTATGCAATTATCAATAACAATTCAACATTACAATATGCATCACCTTTTATTCTTGCTACATTTCTATGAAGACAATAATTGTGAAAATCGTACCCTGCGTTTTAAACAGTTCATAAGTAACTCACCTCCACAAAACCCTCCCCAAAAGTGGAGACATTTCCGAAATTGTAGGCGCGAGACAAGTGACGGTTGAGAGAGAAAGAATTGTACTGTGTTAAAATGAATATTTTTCTAATGCCACTGTTGATGCAATTGCTCATAGGGATATCTATGAGTCTGTAACACCCTCCAATCGGAACCTGCAAAATTTCACCAAAATAGTAACAAAACTATGCATAATGTAATTGCAATTGCAATCACTAGTACTAACCAACATTGTAACAATTCAGAGAAAAAGACATGACCCTGCGTGGATAAACTTATTTGAACCTATCTACTAGCATAAGCACTTGTGAAAATTGTTTAGGAGAGCTTGTGAGAATAGCTTATGACATGTTCATAAGTTGTTTTCAAGATAAATTATGAAAATAGCTTATAGCTTATTTGTAAACAATTTGATTTTATATTTTGTTAACCTGTACATAATAAGCCTTTCCTAATTAAACTGATAATACAATCAGTTCCAATTGGAACCTACAAAACAAAATTTGACCTAAATAGTAACAAACTATGCATAATTCATATGCAAAATGCAATTGCAACCAGTCCACTAGTACTAAACAACATTGAAAAACTTTACAGAAAGAATAAAAAAAGGTTATATTTTTACCGCAGGTTTGGCTCTTTTGCTAGTAAGAGGAAAAAGGCGAGTTCCGGCACCACCACCCAAAATGATTGAAGCTACACTTTTTGGGTCTGCTTTTGGAGTCTCAAAATAGGGTCCCTCTTGAAATGTCTGAAATCAAAAGGCAAAAAAATCAATTTTAAAAATAAAAGGCAAAAAAATCAATAAAAAGGTGATCTTTATTTTCTTCTTTTGATGATATTAGAATTGAGTACCGTGGAGTCTTGATAATCATTGATCCCTGAAGTGAGAACGTTTTGTGAAGCTCCATTTTTAGGATTGAATGATTTGGGTGATTGAATGGTAAGGAATCTTGTTGTGCTTAAACTTCCCTTACTAGTTTCACCTAAGAACACACTGTTGTTTCTGGTTCTTCTTCCAACTCCTTCAATACTAATTTTGCTTAGATTGGTACTGAGGGATGATGCATAAGTTGAAGCTATTGCTGAATCCATAATTGAATTGAAGAGAAGTGGAAGGAGGAGAATGTTGTAGTGACAGACAAAGAAGAAGAATGATTGATTCGTTGAAATGGTGACTCACAAGAAGCTTGTTAAGACACTCTACGCTATTTCTCTCTCTGTCTCTCACTAGTCAGAACTGCCTCTACAAATTTCTATGAGTGACTTTCATCTCATTTTCTTTTTAGGATTAATTACACTTGGTCCTCCCACGAAAATGGTCTTGCCTCTTTTAAATCGAATAAAAGTGTTTTAAACTATCATGTTTTTTTTGCAGTTTTAGTCCTATCTCCTATTTTCAACTCCAAAAACGCAGAGAAATAGTAGTTTTAGGCAGTTTTAGACCTACCTCCTATGTTCAATCATGAAATAAACAAGGAATAAAACATGTGGGCAAAAGGAATTCACTCTATTCAGCACACTAACCAAAACACCCCTAGTTTGAAACATATCTTAGAAATTAGGGTTTTTCGCTTAGTGTGTTGAATAAAGTGGATTCCTTATACCCACAAGTTTTATCCCTTGTTTATTTCATGGTTGAGTATAGGGGGTAGGTCTAAAACTGTCATTTCTCTACGTTTCTAGAGTTGAAAATAGGAAGTAGGACTAAAACTGCAAAAAACATATAGTTTAGGGGCAGTTTTGTTCGATTTGAAAGAGGCATAACCATTTTCGTGAGCTGGTCAAAATGCGAGGATTAAAAGTGTAATTAAGCCTTCTTTTTATATCATTTTTATTGCTACTATTAACTCTTTTAACGCTTCATTTGGTAAAAAAACAAACTCTTTAAACTATTTGATCTCGACTTAACGATCATGGTTGTCGTGGAGTATAAATACATCAAAAAATTACTATATGAAATCCAATAAAGTAAACATGACATGTTTAAGATGCGTTAAGATCCTCTCCATTTATAAAAATAAATGGAAGATGCAATTTGGATAGAGATAGACATAAAAAATAGGTGGTGGATCCCATCATTAAATGAGTCACACCATTATTAATTATTTTTAACTTTTTATGTGTTTTTATCTCTCTAAATGGAGGAAATAGAGAGGAATATAAATGAAGAGGATTTTGACTCGTTTAAGATGTACGAGTCTTTTATCACTTCTATCATTCATATATTGGTTAAAAGTGATTCATCACAATTACACCTTGATTTTATTGAGAGCAAAATATGTATTTTTTAAAAAAAATAACAGTAGTTTACCGTGATTTTGTCCAATTTATTGCGATATCAACAAGCACTAAGTTATGAATGTTGTAAGAAAAAATTACTCAAAAAAAAAAAGAATGTTGTAAAGAAAATGTTATGAATGTAGTTAGTTTTTTAATTTTTTAGAAAGATTATGAAGGTAGTTAGTTGATTAGTTTATCCATGTAAGGAAATAAACATGATATAATTGTATTGTTGACTTACTTTTTATGGTTTGATTAATGGTTTGACTGTAGAGCACATTGCTCTCATTATCTTTTTCAATAAAGTCATCATTATTCTTACACTTTTCATTTTCACATGTTTTATTGTGTCAGTAAATACTATGATTTTGTTTTTTATTTTGTATTAACATTGATTTTATTTTTATACTTTGGTTTGAGGCATATAAAGTAATAAAATATTTTTGTACCGCTTGTAGTGGACAACATTAAGAAAGAACAATAGTAGTTTGTAAAAAAAATAAAAATAAATAGTTATGGTGATGTTAATGCGTAAATTCTATAAAAAGTAATAATATTACTTTATTAATATTAGTATTGCATAATTACACTAAAAATTAGATAAAAGATACCTTCCTAAAATAACATGTAAATTAGAGTGGATGGAGTATGTTAGAGTGTGTGAGGAGTGAAGTGAAAGTGTTGTAACACTAATGCAAGGATCTAGATCTTCAATTCCAATATGAAACATAAACAAAACAAAAATGTATGATTTAAGTATATGTTGTAATTTTGTAAATTGGTAATGTGTTCAAACTCATATATGCATAAAACGACAATAATTGGATGTTGTCGTTTATTTTAAGAAATATAGAGGATCTAAACTCCAAATAATTAGTCTTTAATTTTCGGCCGAATATCTTGGACAACCAATTTTATATTTAAAAAGAAAACGCATTATGTTCGGGTAGAATTGCAGAAATAAACACAGGAGAGACGGTATCTGCTGTTTTGTTTTTGTGTGTGCGCTACGTTGTCGCGTAACACATCGGTGGAAGATCTCTAAGTTTAAGGAGATAAGATAATGGCCTTATCTAGTCTAATTCAGCTTCTTCTTTTAGTTTGGATTGCGATAAATGATAATGACACACTGCGCAGGGTTACACAAAGCTTTCAGGGCCAATAACAACAAACTCGTTGGTTGTGACAACTTTTCAAGGTTTTGAAAATGAAATGAATAGAAATGTCTATAGCATAGCATGTGCACTATGAAAGAAACGATGACATGAGTTTAACACGATACTTTGTCTATTAATCTCTCCCATTTTTAATATAACAATAAAACTCTCAAATATTAATTCTTCTATCCCATAATATTTTTTGTTAGAAAGTTAAACATGTAAAAATATCGAAATTTCTAGGTCGGACCTCATGATATGAGTTTGAACCCTGACACGTTCACTTATGTATGATGATGTTGATGTTCGATTTACTTTTCATGTGATGTTGTATAATGTTTTGGTTGAGTTGATGCCTTGTTCACAATCGTAATGTATGGTTATGTTGATGTTTATTGTTCTATTATTGGTGTTTATTTACATGTTTCTATTGTTTAAATTTAGGGATGATTCACAATTTCAGTCGCAATGTATGTGTCAGTGGTTTTGTTCTTTTCAGATTGTTTCATTTTATTATTGATGATTCATAGTCGCAGTGTATGTGTCTGTTACATTGTTTTGTTCTTTCGGATTCACTTTGTGCTTGTGTTGTATTGCTTTGTGTTGTTGCAAAGTGAAGTTCTTGGTTGCTTGATGGTGATTATTGATGTGCATGTTGATTTGGAAGCTCTCCCAATTACTCTTTTGAGATTTAATTTCTGGATTTTTTCAAAGAGATTGATCAAAAAGTTGTTGTTCAAGTTGCTTATGCGTTTCTAACTTAGTAAAACTAAAAACTACTTCTATTTCTGTTTTACTTACCACCAATGCTACGCATACACATTATTCGACTTGATAGGATTTCACATAACAACGTCAAAATTATGTAGTACTATACAATTTGTTGTCGTTGTTATTTTATTTTCATGTTTTGTCTAAGTGCGTCGCGTATGTGTTTTTGTGAGATATTACATGGGCCCGCACATTTCAAACAAACTTAATTTTTGCAAAAAGGCAAGTGTGAGTGCCTCACCTTTTTAATACGACACCATGATTTGATATGTGTAAAAAAAAATTACACATTAAGTGTATATAAATTAAATTCATATTAATACACACCTTATCCTTTAATTGAATTTCAATATGTTTAATTTCTTCATACAAACTATTAAGCACTAACACATTTGTCTACAAGTTTTAATTAAATATGTAAAAATATCGAAATATCTAGGTTAGACCTCATGATATATGTTTGAACCCTGACATGTTCACTTATGAATGAGGATGTTGATGTTTGATTTAATCTTCATGTGATGTTGTATAATGCTTCGGTTGAATTGATGCTCTGTTCACAATTGTAATGCATGGTTATGTTGATGTTCATTGTTTTATTATTGGTGTTTATTTACATGTTTTTATTGATTCAATTTATGGATGGTTCACAATTCCAATCGCAATGTATGTGTCTGTGATTTTGTTCTTTTAAGATTGTTTTATTTTATTATTGATGATTCATAGTTGCAGTGTATGTGTCTGTTACGTTGTTTTGTTCTTTCGGATTCACTCTATGTTTATGTTGCTGCGGAGTGAAGTTCTTGGTTGCTTGCTTGTGATTACTGTTGTGCGTGTTCTTTTGGAAGCTCTCCCAGTTCTCCCAATTACTCTTTTGAGATTTCATTTATGGATTTTTTTCAAAGAGATTCATCAAAAAATTGTTGTTTAAGTTGCTTACGCGTTTCTAGCGCAGTAAAACTAAAAACTACTTTTATTTCTGTTTTACTTACCATCAATGTTACGCATACACATTATTCCACTTGATAAGATTCCACATAACAACACCAGAATTATGCAGTATTCTACAAATTGTTGTGAATAATCCTTTAATTTGTTGTTGCTTTATTTTCATGTTTTTTCTAAGTGTGTCACATGTGTGTTTGTGTGAGATATTACATGGGCCCTCACATTTTAAACAAACTGAATTTTTGCAAAAAGGCAAGTGTGAGTGCCTCACGTTTTAAATATGGCACCATGATTTGATATTTGTACAAAAAAATTACTCATTAAGTGTATATAAATTAAATTCATATTAATACACACATTATCCTTTAATTAAATTTCAATATGTTTAATTTCTTCATACACACATTAATATGTTTAATTTCTTCACACATCTATCTACAAGTTTTAACTAAACATGTAAAAATGTCGAAATCTCTAGGTTGGATATCATGATATGAGTTGGAACCTTGGCACGATCACTTATGTTTATGAGTTTAGAATGATTTTGTCATTTTCTCTATAAAAAAAAGTGCTAACACATTTTACTTTTTTGTAAACAAAAAAACATTTGTCTTTGTTTCATTTTTAGTTTTTATTTAGCAAATGAGGATGTATAACCTTATCCCTTTTTTGACATAATAGGTTAGACTTACGGTGTTCATGTCCAATCCAATCCAATACAAACCACAAAAACCGAACCGAAAAACCAAAAATCGAACCAAACCAAAAATCGAAAAAAACTGCAATTTTAAATGGATTGGATTGGTTTTCAGTTTCCCCGATCCAATCCAATCCAGACCGAAATATATACTTGTATATATAATATTATATGATTTTTTTTACAAACGCTACCTTAATTTATAATCTTGTAACTATTTACTAGACTTGATCTTTAATAATGTTGATTTTTATTTTCTTTCTTTTAAGAAATATTATTAATTTATGATTTTGTAACTATTTTACTTAACCTACTATTTTATTTTCTACTTATTCATCTTTTTCGCAACCTTACATTTTTATGAAATGTCATAAAATAATATATTTTCTTAAGAGAAAATGAAAAATTATACAACAATGAAAACCGAAAACCAATCCAATCCAAACCGATTTTTTTGGGATCGGATTGGATTTGATTTTAAAACAAATAACAAAACCGAAGTAATTGGATCGGATAATTTTTCCTCCCAAAACTGAACCAAGCCAATCCGCGAACACCCCTAAGTAGCGACCTGCACGAATGGTGTAACGACTGCCCCGCTGTCTCCGACATGGACCCGGTGAAATTGAATTCTCCGTGAAGTTAGACCTATTGATTTGGATACCAGTGGGCCAATATAAAAAATCACGGTTCAATCAAATAATAAAAAACTGTACATTTTTACATGTGGTACAACAACATATGCAAGAAATTTATCATAACATTAACGTAAAAAAAAAATTAACACAATCAATATTTTCTAATTCAATACAAAAATATGATAAGCATATAAATTAGTTAGGGTAAAGGATATTTTTTTATATGATTTTATTTCTCTTCATATTTTAATTTTATTTTTTCTAATTATGTTTTGAAACATTTTTATGTAAATTGTTTTCGTCACTACATTATTTCTTCTTCTTTACTAAATAGATATCGAGGGGGCTAAAAAGTAATCCTTCTTATAGATTGATGTCACGGGCTTTGAAAAATCCAACCCAGTCCAAATTTCCAACCCAAAAGCCCAAAATCTATGACCCGTTAAAAAAACATGAAAACGAAAAACCCCAATTGCCAATTGCATAAACCCTAAAAAAGAGAGACAGTAGCAGCTGAAGAAGAAACAAAGCAAAACGAAAAAAATGAGACCTTTGGACGAGACAGAAACGAGCGTGGTGTTCGAAAAGCTCTTCAAATTCGTAGGAAACAACCTCAAAAATCTCGTTGAGAATCCCTCACACGAAGGTCCCGATTCAAATCCTGGTCGCTACTGTTTCCGTCTCAACAAGAACAAAATCTATTACTGCAGCGAATCCCTTGTTAAGCGTGCCACCAACATCGCTAGACCTAACCTTGTTTCACTCGGAACGTGTATCGGAAAATACACACACGGTGGAAATTTTCATCTCACAGTTCAGGCGCTGAATTTACTTGCTGCGAATGCCAAGCATAAGGTATGGCTTAAACCACAATCTGAGATGTCGTTTTTGTATGGGAATCATGTGTTGAAGAGTGCGTTGGGTCGAATTACAGAGAATATTGTTGCTGGTGATGGTGTTGTTGTTTTTTCTATGTCTGATGTGCCTTTGGGTTTTGGGGTGGCTGCTAAGTCTACACAGGATTGTAGGAAGTTGGATCCTAATGGTATTGTTGTTCTTCATCAGGGTGATATTGGAGAGTATTTGAGGATTGAGGATGAACTTTGAAACGTTTTAAATATTGGGTTTTTGTGAAATTTGAGTTGTGGGTTATCTTTGTATTGGTTTAACTGGGTCTTTTATTTTTTAATATGGATCACTGTAAAATTTATCCTCAGTTATTTATTTTGGAATGTTATGAAATTTTGTTTAAGGATTATTATAGTGACTATGGTTATATTTTCGACCAGTCAATTACATTCTGTTTGGATTGAATTATTTGAGTTTGTGTAAGCACTTGTGACACTGTATGGAAACAAATTATATGTTGATATGCTGTTTTCAACTTAGCTTCATAAGCTCTCGATGATAGTTTATGATAAGTGAAAGTAGTTTGGTTATTTGAAAACTGTTTGACTTTATTTCATCTTTTGTTATTGAAATTGCTTATACATAAGTACGTACTTGTATGATAAACGCTTGATTAAGCTGTTTATCCGAACAGTGTTTTTATATATTTAGTACCTATTCTTTTTGCTTGGGCTTCTGCCCCTGCAATTCACAAAAAAAAAAAACCTACTCTTTTGCTTCCTTAGTCCTTAGAGACTGGTTTGATGATCAAGTTCCTCTTTTTTGTCGGGATCTCATTTTGTGACTAAGAATTGGTGTAATGTTTATTAGTTGCGTAATAACTAGCTCTTGCATCCGCCATGGTTTACGCATCTAGTTTAGTTGAACTCTTGTAATAGTATAAATGTACCTTCTAATTAGAAATACACTTTAGCGTGCCAGATCCTTGTTTTATTCTGGAAGGCTAAAGTTTAGTTTTGTATTTGTTGGTTGCTAAGTTAACCTTAGATTCATTTACGTGTTAGCCACAAGTCTTCTGTTTAACCAAAAAATTGATGTGTTATTCTCATTTCTGGTATGATTTATTGTAGTATTTACTACTGATGTTTTTCCTGCTTTGGTCAGAATATATGCATTTCTCAGTGCTTAGATTTTACATGTTAACTTAAACTATTGTTTGTGTTCTTTTTCTGTCACGATTGAAGTTGAGGACATAATCAAACGTTGGCTTGGCGAGCTTAATTTTTGGTTATGGTATAATCGAAATGGTCTGTGGTGTCAGACAAAATCAAAGAACTTTTTGATGCTTATTACTTGTTTTTGAACATTGTTAACTCAAACTATTGTTGTCTTCTTTTTCTGTCATGATTAAAGTTTGGTGCATAATCAAAATGGTGACATGGTGAGCTTAGTTTTTAAATATACAGTATAATCAAAATTGTGCGAATCCTGACTAAATCATTAAGCTCCTTGATGCTTATTACATTTATTTGTACTTTTTTTTTTTGAGGGATTATTATTATCACTAGAGAGAAATGAATGAATCTCATATGTTCATTAGATTGAAAGTGTTCAATACAAAGCTATTTATACAAGTAGTGTACTCTATGCCAAGTCCTGTGAACTAACAACTAGAGAACCACTACACTAATGGATAACTTGCTGCGCAAGTTATCTCTATACAAAGATGAATATCAGTATATTTAATAATTATTTGTACATTGTTAACTGGTACTTAAATGCAGTTTTGTATTTGTTGGTTTTCTAAGTCAACCTTTTATATTCATTTAGGTAGCCACATGTCTTCTGTTTAGAGAATATATGCATTTCTGGAGTAATGTTTTATTCTCATTTCTGGTATGATATGTTGTAGTATTTACTACTCTGATGTTTTTCATGCATTAGTCAGAATATATGCATTTCTCTGTGCTTAGGTTCTACATGTTAAATTGAACTATTGACGTGTTCTTTTTCAAGTTTTGGGAATAATCGAATGGTGACTTGTGAGCTTAGTTTTTGGTTATGGTATAATTGAAATGGTCGGACTAAATCATCTGTGAACTGCTGTAAGCATCCAATAAGATGATGAGTTGTGTAATATGTTAGTTTAATCACTCTTAGTCTGTTATTTACTCTCTTCTTTAAAGCCACATAGCATTGACCACTAAGTCGTCCTCATTGGCGCTGAAGAAAAAAAAAACTGATTGGTTTGCTCGGTGGTATATATAGTGAGATGAATTGTTACAGAATTATCTTTTACCTAAAAGACATATTCCCCAAGACTCGTAGCAGAGGTGTTAATTCAAATACAAATCTCAAAACCTAGAAGTTTGACTAATCGGTCTTGATTGGGGATGTGATGCACTCGGACAACATAGAGGTCAGGTTCATATGTATTGTGATTACCACACAACAACTTAGGTGTCCTTGTAACTTTGTGGGAGCATGCAGCTCAGCTAAATCTACTTTTTGATGGACGTGGCCTTCAAAGCCAGCTTTTTGACGCAGTAACCAGGCATCAGACTCACTGAAATTTGGCTATGGCTTTAAGAAGTTATCATGCATAGCATCCTTACAAGGAAGAAGGAGGAATTGAAAGACTTTCTTTGCATTATTGGAGATTTATGGCTTGGTTAAGTTGGTATATGCATTCACCACAGTTGCTTATTTGTGATTGTTTGATGGTTAGGTTGGTACATGCATTCACCACAGTTAAGGTATTTGTGACTGTTTGATTGAGATTGGAGGGTCCACATTTCAATCAAATTTTAATATCTCGTTAAAAAACCAAAATTACTGAGTTTGAGATCTGGACCGTCTAATCTCGATCTGACGATCAAAGATCCTTGGCTGTGTGAATTCATACAATCACCGACTGCCTAGGTTCATAAAGTTGAGGGTTAGAACTCAAAAAGGACATTGACACCAAATTTGCCAAGTTTATAGTTGAAGACAATTTACCATAGAAGTGCCTCCGGTCTCTTCCATGTGGGGTCTATAAAGCATATACCAAATATAATTTTTTACTATGTAACTAAGGACAAGATCCCTATTAGAAAATGGCTTAACCTAAACTCTAAAAAATGACCAAGAGATCCCACGTTTTTTAAGTGTTAATTTTGCATTAAGTATGTGTTTGGATTATATTCTTTTTGACACAACCTTGCATCTAGTGGCCATTTTGCCGTGAAAACACGAAGGTAGGATTTGCTGCTTCTAAAAAATGTGCGTCTAGGGACTTGTTGACGCGGAAACAAACACATGTCAAGTGTGCTGATAAGATCAGTGACGCGAGATGCCTTTGAATCATTATGATGATCTTATCACCATACTATAAAAAAAAATGTTAGTTATCACCATATATCAAGAGAGATACAAGTTTTAGCCTATAAAAAACTAATGCATGGATTAGCCTTGTTGGAGTGAATCATAATTGTAATAAGGTTGTTATAAGTTTTTCAAGCACATGTTCTTGTTGACCTGTTTAAGGTCATTTGTTAGAGCCCCCAAATTCTGAAAAGTATTACATGGTTCAGACGACGACAACATTTGATATTGAACCAAAACTCATTCTGAGCCATGCTACCCCAACTCCAAGCTAAAGGATATCCCATGAACCTATACTCAATGATGGGTTGAGTTTGAGAACGTTGACTGATTTTCTCAAGTTAGTTTGACCATGCTCAGTTAGCCACAGTTTACTTTGTAAAAATGTTTTCTATTTAATTTCTTACAATTTGTTTTACTTGTTAAAATAATAATAAAAATATATCTTTTGACATTTTCATTGTTTATGGAAATGCAAGGCAATTGTTCGCTTTGAGTCTCTTTTCTTGTTAAAACTAACACAAATTTTAAAAAATGAAAATAAAATTTATTTTCACAAAATAAAAATGATCTTATTATTATTATTATTATTATTATTATTTAAGTTATCCAACTCAGTAAATTGTGAAGAACTGAATTGAATCGTGATTTAATTTTGTGCCGTGAGAAAAAAGATTGAATTGGGTCGCAAGAAAACGAGAATAATCACAAATTATTATTGATTACTAAATATTGTGGTTTAAATTTTTAAACCTTTAGATTTATCGATTTTCATATGGGACCAATTTAAAAAGAAAATAAACAGGAACACAAACATGGTATAGTTTATGATATAGTAGTTGGTATTAAAGAATAACAAATAAATATTACATCGTTGGGTTATTTTAGATTCTTTAGCAGTAGCTGGCTATTATCCACTTGCGCAGTCAAGCATACAACAAATTAAAGAAGAGAAATAATATAATTTTTTTTTTTTTAAAGAATAATTTTGTTCATTTACCACCCAACATATATGCTTCTAAAATTGCACCACACCGTTGTTAATTATAAGTAAATGTTGACTTCTTATATTCATTTAATTAATGATGTATGTGGTCCACAATATAGATCATATACATCATTAATTAAATGAACTTAAAAAATTAAAATTTGCTTATAATTGACAACGGGTAGAATACAAAATAAGCCATAAAATAAACACCTTCAGCATCATTTTGAGTCATGCTATAATTCAAATTTGCCAATATGGCTCTTGACTCGAGTCGACACAATTACTGAATTACACAACTTAGCTCACTTAAATTTTGCAATAAGTTGGGCTTGAAACGGGATGGCTCACTTAACATTTATAGAAATGATCTATATCATTTAAACTTTTAATTTAACAGTTAGTTTTGTAAAATATGTATCTAATAAAACGTTATTGACGGTGTAATATCACACAAGTGTTACACAATACCATGTAATTTGATCCTTCTCAACATAAATATTGATTAAAAAAATATAACAATTGACATCAAACTAGGTATTAAATGAATAAATTAAGCTAACAAAGGTTACCTCACCATAGGTTGATCAAAAAGTTTCCCAACCATTCCTTGTTTACTTTTTAAGTAACTTTTCTTTTCATAGTTGGACCACTAAAATATCAAAAAGAAGTTAATAACAAATGAAATCATTTTAAATTCAACTAAAAATTTATAGAGATACCTATGTCATATAAATATTCAATCCAAACAATCAAATATGTTAACTACCAAAAAAAAAAAGTTTCAAATGAAAGCTATTTTGAACAACAATGTAACATTAAGTGTTACACCTAATTTGATTCCTCCTCATTTACATTTTTTGAAATTTCGCATAAATATGCAAATTTTCCAATCAACAAAATCACTGATTATTGAATAGTGAATTGTGGTTAAAAACCTTCAAGTTTAAGTATTTTCATTTTTTTGGGTACAATATGTATTTTCACATTTAATATGTTACTGTTAAAACATTTCACTGTTTTACTATTCTATTTTTTTTATGTGTTCCTAACTAGTGTCCCTAAAACACTAGTTAACAAAACAAAACAAAAATATTTCTATTGAAAATAGTATTTTCAACACTTTTTAGACTACAAAAGTTTCAAAACATTTTTACAATATTTGTTTCCTTAACTAATGTCTTAGAAGTATTTGTTAACATTTTTTTTATTTCAACAAAAAAACTTGTATAATTCATGGATGCTTTATAGTTTATAGTAAATAAACATGTTAAATGAGTAAATTTACGAAACTCTGAATTACTCGGTCCAATTTTCCTAGAAATCGTGTTTTTAAAACAAAAAATTTAAAATTATGCTCTTTACCCAACAAAATCACTCGCGCCTAACTATATTTCCAATTATACCCCTATGTGAATTAAGTCACGCTGCGTGACTTAACTCACGAACCCCTATAGCATAGCATGACCACGCACAGTCACGCACCAAGAAATTTTCTATTCTATATAAAATAAAAAGAATGGAACAATATTGATACATCTTATTCTTATAAATTTCCTTTTTACCCAAAGGTTGGTCTCAATTTTTTATTCTATATAAATAAAAAGAATGGAACAAAAATATTACATAAATAAAAAGAATAAAAATTGAACAAAAATAATACATAAAACATTTCGTTTTATTAATACCATTGATACAATTATAACAATTGATACATTTTATTCGAATTTACTAAATCTACTTATTTGGGGTAAAAAAAGACCAACCTTGGGCTAAGAAGAGACTGATCTTTGTGGGGGTAAAAAGACATCAACCCTTGGGGTAAGTTTAAATCTGATTCTTTTTATATCCCAAGAAGATTCTTTTTACCCACGGTAAAAAGTTTTAGGATAAAAAGAAGCAGATTTAATTTTACCCAAACGATTGACCTCTTTTTACTCCAGATCGATTGGTCTATTCTTACCCCTCAATTTTAATTATGCTTTTACCCAACTACAAATCAATTGTGCTTTTTTAGTTTGTTTTATGAGCCCTAGTGCCCTACCCAAAAGAAGTCCACGTGTCACGTAGTGTATACTTACTTACATATGTAGTGTGGCCTATGGGGATTCAATGCATTTCTCTTCTCTACATTAATTTCACGAGCCAAATTTTCATGGGTTTCATGTACAAGTTTCCGTTATTCCGTGAGTGGTTAGTTGTAAGACGCAACTCAACGTAAGGTCCTCCAATGACCAATCCATCAACTTTCTTTCCGACTTCCTCGTTTTGCTTCTTTTTGTGAATTCATGCTAACCAGACATGTCAATTTGGATAATTTCACATTCCTAGTGACTGAATATGAGCTTTTACTTTTAGCTTTTTGGAGTTCTCCTTTTCATGACTCCAATAATTGATTACTCCTTTTCTCCACTACTGAATTGGATTTAGTTGAGTTTCTTCTCTTTTTTGCTTTTTCATCAATTTAACTTGTTCATCATAAACGGGGTTTCTTAAGACAAAAGGTATGTATGCTTACCCTTGTGGAGAACCAAAAAAAGGGCAAGAAAGGGTAAGAATATCTTCGATACATACATTTAAGAATCAACAAAATGATTGATAAACATGATATATCAATTACAAATTCTGAAAAAAAAACTTACATTCGACAACTCATGATAATTATAATATGCGGGTTGAAATCTGTTATAATACATATGATCTTCCTTATAATACATAATACTAACAAGTAAATAAAAAAACTATTAATAACAAGACATTAATTGCATTTTTTTAGGGAAGACATTAATTGCATTTAACAACAATCATTCAATTTACATAATTTATACGTTTTTCATGTTAACAATTTATTTGTAAATTATGATCTTCCTTTGGCATGAACAAATAAATCACAATTAAAAAAACAAATTAAAAATCTAAAATTGATGTAAATCATTTGATATTTGATTTGTTTGGTAGTGATCAGATAGAGGCAACGGTCGTCTGCGATGTTTCGGCACGGTGACAGTGTAGTCTTTATGGCAAAGCGGAAGGTGCATGCGACCACATTAGCATTCCAGTACATAAGACAATATAAGAAATGAGGCTGCATATGTCTAAGTGTGTGTGGGAATAAATTTTAATCTCAAGGGTGACGATGAGTCACCCTTATATAGTGAAAGCAGTGCTAACGATTTCTGCAGAACACGACGCCTCAACAGGGAGCCATTGGAGTCCACGTGTACGGTGCAGGAGAGACAAGGGCATATTCTAGGGCGGTGATCCATGCCAAAACTAACGTGCTCCCTCAAGACGTTGTGCCCTCTTCTGAGGAGTTTAATCCACGTGGCTTCATGGATTGGGCGTTCTAGTCGGTCCATAACAATATTATATAAAGAGAAATTAAAAACCAATTTTTTTTTAAAAAATATTTTGAATAAGAGGAATGCTAGCAACACACCTTTTAACACACACTTTCTAACACACTCTCTTTGATTGGTTAAAATTTACATGGGTCCCACCAAATCATGCGGGTCCCATATAAATTTGGTGGGTCCCATGTGAATTTTAACCAATCAAAGAGAGTGTGTTGAAAAATGTGTGTTAAAATGTGTGTTGCTAGCATTTCTCTTAGTTGAATACATGAGGTAGTGGATATTAAATCAAGACAATTGCTTTTGTGACATTCAGAAGTTCTTAACAACACAAGTAAATTACTAAAATACCCCCAGCGGTAGTTAACTACCGTTGAGTTAGAACTAGAAACCCAGCGGCAGTTAACTGCCGTCGGGTTTTTTGGTCTTTTATTTGTGTTCATAGGACATTTTCATAGGACATTTTGAATGTCAGAAAAGCAACACTCTTAAATCAAAGGGTGAAATTTATTTCTGTGTTTCTTCATTGGATGCTTTCTTGTAAATTAGCATTTTTCATAAACTACTCACTCCGTCCTCAATTGTATGATGTTTTAAACATTTCACACGTATTAAGAAATATAATTAATTTTATGTGGGGAATAAATATTATGAGTTATTTTATAAAATTGAGAGGGAGTAATCACTAACATTGACTTTAAAAAAGAATTCAATGTCTACAAGAACTAAAACAATGAAATTAATAATTATAACCAAAAATTGATAAGTACTAATTGCAAAGGACCGAACCAATATTTGAAGGACTAAAATGAAAAAACATGGTTTGGTCACAAAAAATAAATGAAAAAGATGGGTATATTATGAAGACTAAAAAATATATTTGTTTTAGTCATAAACAAAATGATAAGCTATTAAATAACATGAATGATTAAACTATTCATAATTTTTTAAATAAAATTAGTATCTATAGGACAAGGATTCTTTAACATTAAAGAAGAAAAATCATCTATATTTCTTTCTATTATTCATCTCATATTTTCTCTCTCGTCTTTTTCTCCATATTTCTCTACATTTTTCCACGTTATCTTTTTATTTTTAACCTAAAGTAACTCTCATATTTTCTCTCTCATCTTTTTCTCCATATATTTCTCTAAATTTTTCCACATTATCTTTTCATTTTTAACTTAAAGTCATTCGTAGTTAGAGAGTCTAAATATATTGAATAATTGTATGCTATGTCAAATAATAACATTGTCATTCCATAATTTATACTATCATGTCATAATTATTTCACTTTGATAAAAGCATACACAAAGCAAGAAATATTCAAACAAGCATATGACAAAAATATTCCTCCGTAGACCAAACAAGCATATGAAAAAAGACATCAGGTTTTTTCTGTTTGTCCCTAGCTAGATAGCTAGACCCTATAACTTGTCATAAAAAATTGTCAATCAATTCAAATTCAATCATTATACTCAGTTCCATGTGCCTATAAAATCCCTTTCCTCCTCCACTGATCCATTCCTCTTGATATCTTGTGCAAGTCTCTTTCTTCCTAGCCATTCTTTAGTTTGGTATATACATTTTTTAGTACTATAGTAGAAAACCACTGGTGAGGAAGTAAAGATCGCTATTAACAACAAGTAAGTATCTCTTTTCTTCTATCTGTCTCATTTAGGTAGTCTTTACATGATTCGGATCTTCTTCCACGATGCAACGATACAGGAAAAAAAAAGTTGATGCACCGCTACAGCGTGGAAGAAGATCTGAATATGTCTTTTTAGTGTTAACTTCTTCCTTTTTCTATTTTGATTTTTACTTGTATATCAGTGTTTTTAAAAACTAGACCGAACCAACCAGTTCAACCGTTTGAACAAGTAACTGGCTAGGTTGACAGTTGATTTGATTTCAATTACATTCGGTCTAGTTGAACCGAATTGGACCAAAGTTGAACCAGATTAAACTGGTTCAACTTACTTCAACCGGTTTATTTTTTACATTCTTTTGTTTTCTAATATGCATTTATTTATTTATTTGTCATTTGATTCAACTATAGTTGAACCGATTGAACTACGACTCAGAGGTCTATTTGATTCGGTCTTTAAAGCACTACTATATAAATGCATCATGAGTGTATATTGTGTCAAAAGATCATGCAGGGCATCAAACTAAGTGAGAGCAAGATCCTAAGGAAGATACTAAGCAAGAATTCATCAGAGACCAAGCAGGAAACTACTAGTTTGAATCAAGCATCTGAAAACTCAACAAGACAATTCTATCATCAAAACAAAAAGTATGAGATCATATAATATCATACATTCTTTTGAACAATTGTTTATGTAACTTTTTGTAATATATTTTTATTACCTTGAAAGTAACTCTGATATGGATATTATTTTGAATTAGGATCTTTGTTGGTTCCTGGAATGTTGGAGGCATTGCACCACCTCAGAATTTGGACATCGAAGATTGGCTTGATACACAAAATGATTCTGCAGATATTTATGTTTTGGGGTAAAATCTTCTTCTATTACTTTAGATTTTGTGCAAAGAATCAACTTTATGGATACTTAACTGGTTGGAAGTTGGATTTCAATTGGATCCTTTACGAAATCTCAACCGTCAGATTAATCTAATAGCTAAAGCAGTTAGACTGGCGACTGAGATTTGGTTGGAAGGTCAGAAACAGAAAGGACCAAAGTTTATCCTTTTCCCTTCAATTCCTTATGCTTCTCCGATAAAACCTCAATCATTCGATTAATCTAACAGCTCAAGAACTTAGAATAACGGTAGCGAAATCAATAAACTCAACTCAACAGATTCCAATAAATTTTAGCTTTTAGACTAATCAGATGATTAAGATTTGGTTGAGAGGTCGAAGAGGTTCGAAGTCTATCCTTTTCACTGCAATCATTGACTAGGGATTGTTAGTCACAAATCTCATGCATTCATATAGCAAGTACATTGGTGACCGTTGGATCAAGAACAGACGATCGATGCTTCATACTCGGTATTGAGTTTAAAATAAATCAAAATCTGTTTATTTTCTGAACCGTCTGTCTCCGTCTAATCTTGATCCAACAATCATCGATATATTGACTGTTTGAATGCATGCATGAGTTTATGACTGCAGCAAATCCAAATCCACAGACTAGTTTAGTAGTATTTGATGTGTTAAACATGTAGCAGGTTCCAAGAAATTGTACCTCTAAATGCAGCAAATGTATTAGGTCCTCAGAACAAGAAAATTACCATGAAGTGGAATTCCCTTATTCAGGCAACCCTTAACAATAAAAGACCTATGAAGATAGTTGAAGAAGATAAAAAGGCAGAACCTCAAAAGGTATATCCTTTGAAGGAACAAACTTGTGAAGAGATTGAAAATGTTGATGATTTTCAATGCATCATAAGTAGACAATTGGTGGGAATGTTCATTACTATTTGGGCAAGATGTGGCCTTTATCAATCTATCAAGCACTTGTATGTCTCATCTGTTGGCTGTGGAGTCATGGGTTGCTTTGCGAACAAGGTCAGTTTTGGCATAGCGTATAGAAATTAATGTTTTAAAAACTGAATCGAAACCAACAATTCAACCGATTAAATCGTGAATTGGTACTGTCTACGGTTTTGGTTATTTGACCAGTTTGATCACAGTTTCATTCTGATTCAATCATGATTTAGATGTCTTACAAGCTCGACGTTTGATTAAGTTTTTAAAACATTGAGAGAAATAGAAAGCATTTTTATTTTTAAATAAGTTAAGGTTTGAGAATTTAGTTGCTAGTTTTGAAATTTGAAAAGAATTCTTAAATCTTTTGTTGATCTTAAAATGCAGGGTTCAATATCAATTAGATTTTTCTTGCATGAAACAAGCTTCTGCTTTATATGCAGCCATCTAGCTTCAGGTGGGAAAGTAGAAGACAGGAGACAAAGAAATGTTAATGCAGCTGATATTTTGTCCCAAACAAGCTTCCCTGCTGGTCCTCTGCATGATCTGCCTCAGAAAATTATTGACCATGAGTAAGATATATATTTTAATTATATACACAATCTGATATATTGAATCATGTAAAATTTGAAAATATCATTTAAATTAAAGGAATATGTCACTAACTAGAATAAATTTGTTTGATTGCAATGAAGTATTTTCATTTCACTTAATCATCTAGTTTTGTTGAATTTATTACTGTTGCAAAGTATTTTCTGTGATAACAAAATCTTACAAGCTGTGACCTTTTTATGATTGTGACATGCATACCAAAATCACTCAATAACTATGAAGCACGGATACGTCACTGACACCAGACACGACACAGACACTGACACGCCGACACCTCTAATCTACAATTCACTGACACGCCGACGCCTAATCTGAGGAGTGTATGTGCTTCATAGTTCAGCAAATAGTTGAGTTGACAGTGAGTTTGGCTGAATCATGGACTGCCATCCTAATTTTGACAAAAATTATATGTTACAGTTTCAACAAAATCAGTGTCGCTGTAATTTTACTTAACTCAGATTCAAACATTCACTTAAATCATTATAAAATTTTAATAAGATTTGAATATTTCATAGAACTTCATCATAAATGGGTACTTTGGTAACATGCAGCCGAGTTGTGTGGCTAGGAGACTTGAACTACAGGATAGATATGTCACATTCTGCAACACAATCATTGATCAAGAAAAGAGAATGGGAAACCTTATTGAATCATGATCAGGTAAGGTTTATAAGTTTTGTTCATGCATAGAAATATATTTAGATGGGAGTTCATGATTTAAAACTCTTTCCAAATTATATAGCTGAAGATGGAGCTGCAAGAGGGTCATGTATTCCAAGGTTGGCATGAAGGATCTATAGAATTTCCACCTACATACAAATACCTTCCAAATTCTGATGATTACATAGGTTGTAATCAGCAGCACATGAGCAAAAAGAGACGTTCCCCAGCATGGTAATCATAGTAACATATTTTCAATATATGCATTTTTTTTTATCGGCTTTAGTCTAACTTAGGTTTGAAGGCATTATCATTTTGCCTAGCAGTAATTGTTCCTGAAATATCAAGGTTTGAGTAAAGGTTCAGAAGCTCTTCTATAAATCTCCAACAGGTTGATCTGCTTTCAAAGACACATAGCCTGTTTGGAGTCGCGGTAGGAATGGCCTGACGAACGGTAGCTTCCAAGTGAAAGTGAGTTGTCACCATAGTTTGTTGCTTTTCCGAACACATGCTAAGTGTATGTTTGATTCTGTGTTCTATCATCGCCAAAAAAAATGAAGCTAGAGACATGTTTTATGAAGCTACCTTTTTGTAACTTTAATGCTTTCAAATTTTCTCATGTTTGAATTGGATTGTCTTTTGTATATATGCCGCTAACAATCCTCATTGAAAGCTTGAAGAAGAGCTTTTTTGCCTTTACTCAAACTTGTGTTTCAGGAAGAAACAATAAAATGTATTACCCTTCACTTTGAAACCAAACACATAATAAACAAATTCCTACTTCAAACACTTTCATTTGAACTAATACACAAGGATATACTCTAATCACATGAAATACTGCAGGTGTGATCGAATAATATGGTTTGGCAAAGGAATGAAACAAATCAATTACAACAGGAGTGAATCAAAACTTTCAGATCATAGACCAGTACAAGCAATGTTCACAGTTGATATCAAGGTGGCAGCAACGAATTGTAAATGATTCAAAGTACTACAAAGGCATTTCATCCAAGAGATTTTAGTTCTCATTGTATACCATTCTTCAAAGAGGTTTTAGGATCCAAGAAAGGCATGTATATGGTAGCTGAAATCTTTGAGTGATGTGATTCTTTTGCCTTTAAGGATAAACATTACTATTTGTGCTTTCCCAATTCTTGTACTAGAGATTACATAGGGAAGCAGCAGAAAGAATGATTTGCTCTATTTTGAGAGGGTTGTTATGATTTATGAAGCATTCCCCTCAAATTGTTACTTGGTGATGCATGTGTTTTACATAAATGTAAGAAGTTCTGAGATATCAGAATGTCAAATTCATCAAAATTTAATATCCTTATGTAGTATTAAAATGTAAGAAGTTGCTGTATCAGAACAATAAAGAGCATATTCAAAAAGTTAGTTAATGCTTAGAAACTGCAGAGACCTATACGAAAGTTTTAATTCAATGCGAATTGTTAAACACCACAAACAGAGATAGATATCAATAGCTCCTCTGCTGTTGCAAAAGCAAAGCATGTTGTTTCAATATCACGTTGCGGAAAATCTCAACATGTCATTAGAAAAGTGAAAGTATGGTTTGTGTGAACTTCAAGAGATTGCAATTGTTGACAACCACAACCACTGAAAAGTTGTCTTCATCGTATCTTTCATGTAACAGGAGAATGTTGTCAATCTAGCCTACAACAAAATAAATACAAGTCTTCCTATTCGATAATTAATACTGGTGGTGGGGAAAATCCATGCCAGCTTACTACTTACAACATACGATGGTTGCATGCAACCGGAGTAGGCGTCTAAGAAGTAGGTTCAAATGCAGCTTGTTGATGCCAAATGCCATTGAGATTAGACTGCCATAATCGGACCATTCCATCGTTACCTGTAGTAGCCAACGTCATTCCACTCATATCCCACTCCATTTGCCACACCTAAACAACATTTAATGAAACTTTAATCCAAACATCTATATGATGTTTGAAAGACAACGTGAAACGTAGACTTGAACCAAAAAATAGAGTCAGAACCATACCCCGCCTTCATGACCAGACAACGATGCAACTCTATCTGCTGGAAGTCTCCCGTTATGATCAGGGTTCAATCCTAGGTGCCATATTGCAATTCCCTTGTGAGTTGCGATGGCGATGATCTCATATGGTCTACAAGAAATTCATACTTGCAAGTAACAAATCACATTTCTAATTCTTTGACCACATAATAAAATAGTGCTAGAGTTAATTACAACCGATGTCGGCAGCAATGCTATACAAGGAGGTAAAACTAATAGATGTAACTGAAATGTTTCTAAAATTATGCAAATTTTACCTGCCAATATTTGGTGCCCAAGCGACGGCATAAACCTGATCACCCTTGTCCTCGGGAAGTGATAATTCTGCCACGGGAAGCCATCTTTGATGAGCCTGGTCAAACTCCCATACCTGTGCAAAAAAAGTACTATACGTCAGAGATGTGGAAATAGCCCAAACATAGAAAGAGAACGATGTGGAGAACACTCTTTGGGTGTTAAAACACTGAAGTCAGTCTTCCCTATTGTTTCAGACTGTAACATTTGTAAGTTCAGACTTAACATAGACGGAGATACAACTCTAGAAGCCAATAACCACCATACCATGGAAATTTAAAATAATGCAGCTCAAATCAAAATGAAATAACCAGTGTTATCAATCGCAGAAAATAGCAGTTTGTTCGAATTCTGCAACACTATAGTGCTATAATGCAGCTATAGTTTCTATTAAACAACACTTTATACTAAATAGTGTATTGCGGAACAATAGCGATTTGTTTTAATTCCAGTACAATGTAGCCGCTATTTGACAACACTGGAAATAACATAGAAAATTTGGACTAGGATTACCTTGGAAGAATTAAGCTCAGGTGTATTTGAGTTGAAACCTACAAGGAAGCTGGATTCCTGGCTTCCACCCTTTTGTGGATTCAAAGTTATGGACGCAGAGAGACACAAAGCCTTTCCAAATGAAGACACTGATTCAATGACGTTTTGAAATTCAGCCTACAAAGAAAGAACAAAACGATAAGTAATAATATGTTAGTTTGTTGTAAAAAGAACATTAAGTATCACATTTCATGAAATGGAGAGAGAAGGTATAAGAAGCCAGTTTCACCTGAAGCTGCCAGTTAGTCAGTTCCAAAGGATCCAAGAGCTCAAAAACTCTCATATGACCATCTGAATATGCAGCAACCTTTGGTGTTCATAAAAATGTAAATCAGTAGTATTTACTTTCAAGCATTCTTACAGGATTTCATTGCGAAAAGCATGCACTCAGATGAAAAATGTTACAATGAATCAAATGTATGTTATTACTAATGAGTAATGGACATTGGCCACATTTGAAATTCAGTTTTTATTTTTAAATAAAAACTTCAATAACTAACCATTTTCAAACGAGTCGAAGAGATTCCAAATTGAACATCAAGGACTTTGCTCGCACTGCTTCCTAAGGTTTTGCGAACTTTCCACTGAAGAGGCTGTGAATCTTTATAAACAATTTTAAAAATTAGATTTTCAGCATTGACTGAATAAAACCAATGAAAAGCTGTGAACTTTTAACGGAAATATAAATGAAAAAAATGTGAAACAAGACAAGTAAATGAAGAAACCGAATCAATGATACCTTCCACGATCTCTTCCAACAATGAAACAATTCCATCAGTGGAAATACATGCAACTGCATCACCATACTCTGGAGGAAGCCAAACTATCTTCAGGATGTTTCCATCATGAACCTTCACAGTTTCAGGGGGAAAAACATAAATGTAAAAATCACTGAGAGAAGCACAAGGATGAGCCACTTAGGCCTTGTTTGGATAAACAGCTTAATCAATCACTTATAGCATAAGCACCCAAACATGCCCTTAACAAAAAAAAAAACAATAATAATTGAATTGAATATGAAAGTAACCTTAGATTTGAAAGAAGAGCGAAGAGAGTTAGAAGAAGAAGAAGGTGGATCCCTAAAATTGAATATTTGAAAAGTGCCATCAGTGGAACCAGTAGCGAGTCTTGTAGAAGAGTAATTCCATGATGAACAAGTAGTGCCATTATCAAGACTCAACAATTCCTTCGCCATTATCAACTCTTTCTTTCTCAGTGAACAACAAATTTTGAATGAAGTTAATAGTTCTAGGTTGGAGACTGAATGAACGGTGCAGATTTTGAAAAGGTAGCTCCGAGTTGAAAAAAATGGGTCAACCCGGCCCGATCAAATATTTTATAGTTTCTTTTTCATTTTTTTAATAATTCTTTTGTCTAAAATTTGTAACTTAAAGGACCAATGTATCTAATATTTGTAAGTTTAGCGACCAAAATAAATAATTAAGGGACTACATTGTCTAACGTTTGTAATTTAAGGAAGAAAAATTAAACGAAAAAACTTAAGTGATCAAAGAGAAACATAAATTTAACCTAAGGGACCAAAAGTATAATTTAGTCTTTTTCAATTCATAGATTCTTAAAAATGACTTCTTTATAAGTATATCCATAAACATCGTTTCGTCTGAAATTTGGTGTCTAGAGTGTTTTTCTCTATTAAACCTAAAGGGAAGTGGATGGTTGTTTGAGTTAAGGGTTAAAAAAATTGGAAGTCAAGGATTCAATCTCAAGACAAATGAATAACTATCAATCTAACAACTAAACTAAAGTACTAACGTTTGTCATTAAATGCAATAGAAATATAAAGTAAAAAATAAAGTGAGTATGAGAGATAAAGTTGTTATAAAAGTTGTCACAAAATGAATGTTGAAATATCATTTATCTTTTATAAAATAGAGATTTTAGTGATTACTTTTTTTTAAGTCTATTTTATCGTGTTTCATACCATAAAATAAAACCATTTAGACCTACTTTCATGTAGGCAAATTTTTGTCGTATATGTTTAAGAATGTAAAAATGCTAAGAACCTGCTTTATCAAACATATTTCTAACCCGCTCCTTTTGATTATTGAAATTCACATGATTCCCAACTTATATGTGGGATGCACAAAATTAATAATTAACTGTATTTTCCAGAGTAACTCATGTTTACTTATTTTGAGATGGAGAGAGTTATGATTTTGTGCATATAAGTGATCAAATAACTCAAGGCATAATCATGATTGAAATCATTATAGAGAAAGTCAAACAACACTTCTGTAGAAACAATAGCAGTCTTGGAAGTATTTTTTGTTTTTGTTTTTGTTTTTGAGTAATATGAGAAAACGATCCATGAAAGCTATTAGTAAGCAGATAGACTAAGCATAGAAAATCAAATAATTACATAACAAATGGTATTAATCATCTAGAGAGATTTTGAGTTAAATAGTCTGTATCCTAATGACATGTACATCATTTTTAAGCCACGATAACGATTCCATAAGTTATGCAATGATATCAAAATCTACATCATCAGCTTATTGAGAACACTAATCAAATGTATGTTCACTTGAATAGTAAGCATCCGATACATAGAGCAACGGAGAACTTCATTTTCCACGCTGCCTGGATAACTTGTGAAGAAAATCACAATTTACAAGTTACAACCATCACTTCCAATTCACAATGTTAGGAAAGCAGATGTTCTTCAAATGTAGTTCTCTGTTACAAACTATATAAATGCTCAAATTTGGCATAGCTGCTGAAGCTATACTTGTTGCTGGTTATACCGGAACGAACATGAGAGCAATAAGATGCTGTTAATCATCATCAGAAGACAATTTTTGCTTCTTGCATTTGTAACTTGTAAGAAGCTTCCATAATCTTGTGATTGGTTGTTTAAGTTTCCTCAGGGGATAGATAGTCTATAAATTCTTCAATTCTGCAAATTAAATTGAGAAAAATGAAGAAGAAACAAATACTGCAAAAAAAGTTGTTGATTCACAAATTTAACAGCAGGACATAGACAACTAACTGGCTAAAGTCAACATACCTAATGTCAAATGTGTTATGCGTGAAGAAATGACTAGGTTGCAAACAAAATGAACTTCCTCAAACACCCCTAATATAGGAACAAAACAAAATGCAAAGGGAATCAAAAAATTATTCCAATGCAGTTCAAACTTAAAACATACAATCATGAAAATAGCATATGAGCATAAAATTGGGATCACATACTTCTGGCACGCTGAATGCATTGCTGATTTTGTTCTTGTTCTGATAAGTTTAAACTCTCATCATCAATTTCTGTCAAGTTAAGGATTTAACATCTTGGATCGAACAAACCGTGGCACATTCTTGACCAGACGCCACCAACCAATCATTATATCATTATAATATTATTAACATCTCTTTCACTCCAAAACATTTGCCATTTCTGTAGGAATTGAGACATTGAGGAAAGAAGCTAAATGGTCCTTCTAGTTTTTAATCGCTTTCTTCTTGTTGAGTAACTGCAAAAATGGACCTAATTAAATTTTTGTTCAAAAACTACAATCAGGAATTGGGTCAAAAGCTGAAATGATGGATTTTCACCTTTCCTCAACACATTTCAGCTTCTTCCTCTAATAAGGGCATTGTTGCTCAAACTGCTTGGAAAGAGCATCATCCGAGTGTCTTGGGGTGCATAGCCAGTAATCAGTGAATAACGAATCCAGCAGAATGGTAAGAGGGCAGGTTATACTCGGCAACATTAGATACTCTATCTGAGGGAACAATTTTGCCGGCTGTGCAATCAAGATATCTCTGCGACTAACATATTTCCTGGTAGTAAAAGACGTAAACATTAGATAACTTGAAAAGGAATGGGCAAAGATAAAATAAACCTTGTCAATTTCTACTGGCTTGTTGCACTATTAATTATTGAATTATGCTAGCAACACACTTTTTTTAACATACACACTCTCTAATTGGCTGAAAATCAAATGAGACCCACTAAATCTATGAGGGGCCAACATAATTTAGTGGGACCCATTTGAATTTTAATCAATTAGAGAGTCTGTTGAAAAAAGTTGTGTTAGAGAGTGTGTTGTTAACACTCCTCTTATTTATTAGACCAAATAACAAAAGGTTACTTGCATCCTATTCAAATAGCAGAAACACTAATCGTGGGTATGTTAGTAATACACTGGAAATGAATAAGGATCAAAGTTGTGTCAAGGTTAAAAATATTAACGGAAAACATGAACAAAAAGTCAAAAACACACTTCAACGATATAAAGGTCATTACAGTCCAACTTTTCTGACAGACGGAAAAGAAGCATTTGTCAAACATTCTAACTAGTTCAACACTAACCACTATATTTGAAATCAAAACAAAAGTAATTGGACCTCATTGTATCTTCTTACATTACCTCTAGAGACCAATTCATGAATAAGTTTCTCTACTTAATATTCTTATTTTGATTTTCAGAAGAGCTAGAATTACTTTCTCGAAATTTTTTAGCATTTCAGAAGCAGACATTTTTCAACCTTTTAAAGCATGGCCATTGCTTCATTGGTCGAGGTGTCTATCTTTTGACAGTCAAGGATTTATAAAAAAAACCTAGTTCCTACGGAACACAACACACACAAAGACAGATCCATTGACACCAGCTGTCATTCGCCTAGAAGAGTATTGGTCAAAAATTGCATTGATTTAGGTCATCCATTTAATATTTCTTAAATGTCCTAGCTCTCTTTCCTCGACTGAATGGTGGATACACTGCTATAGATTGCCCATAAGTGTAAAGTGAGACTCGGATCTTCATATGCAAGTATATGGGCATAGTAAGAGGAAACTGAAATCAATCTTAAGCTTTTATTTGCACTATATCATTACAGAAAAAGGAAATAGCAGCCATAGGGAGCTGATACTGATAGCTCATGTAACATAGTATTTACATATACTACTAAGCTTAATATCATAGATACTGTCCCTGCCTTTCCCCCTTCCCTGGTCTATAAGGCCTATTACATAATGAAAGGAAAAGGAAACAACAATTTTAATACTACATATTTTGAACTCTAAAGTAAGAACCAAAAAGTACCTTTCATCGGAAATTTTTTTGCATATGCTGACTAGTACTTTGTCACTGAAAATCCATTGCAAGAAGGTAATCATTAAGGCCGAGGTGAATAGCCAGACAGTGCATATACATCATTTCCATTCTCGCTTTTCTGCATTTGTCAAACAGATACTTACAAATATGAAGCTATTACAAAAGATTAAGCAATGTCAAAAGAAATAACAATATGATATTAGATGAAGTATATCGAACCCCAAGCATGTGTTGACTAACTGATGTCTGCAGAGCTTCTGCGCAAGATGCGAACTCCTTCAGAAAACTTTCATCATTTAAAAAATGGAAGACTTTAACAGCTCAAATAGAAGATAACAGAATACTAAGTTTTGCCTAGTGCTCAATTTGTGCTGCATTCTTCACACAGTTATCTAGATCCGGAAAAATCACCTACATTCAATAACAGGTTGCTGTCAGAATTGAACATAGCAAAAAAGCAGGATGCTTGAATCATACCAGAAAAAAAAAACAAGGATTTTTATAGAGCCAAATTAATAATAAAAAAATGATTTGAGAAAGTAGGAAGGGCGAAGTGGCAAGACATATAGCATTTAGGTTAAACATCATATAAAAAACAGTCATTGGATCCTATCAAGAAATGTATAGTTTTGTTACAAAAAATAAATCAAATACAAAGGAGGGACTTATAATTTCAATCTACAATTGACGAAGTGCGCAATTTTCCTATCAAAATGGTTCATTTCAAAAAATTTGCTGCAGGTCTTTAAGTTACATTACATTTGAGACCAAACTTTGATGGTGCCAAACTTTATGTGCAGAGATGGACCACTCATTTGAGATCAACTATAACTGGAATAAACATGTGTCCCTACATGTTTTTTAACTGAATTAAGCATGTATGGAAAATCTCAGTACGGTATTTAGTATGACAAGTTGACAAACATCCTTCAGTCAGAAGATGCATAGAAAATCATGTGCACTATATATTCCAACTTCATACATAAAATCAGTAAAGTTAACTATACTTACAAAAACAAATTCTTCTGCTAACAATTGGCTGAAGCAAGGTACTTGTAGTCAAGATGCTCACTTTTGCAAAGTGCGGCTAGGTATTTGAGGACATGAGGAGGTGGATTAATGTCACGAATCACATTAACAAACTGCCATGCATACGAGTTGCTCCCAGATTTGAACACAGCATTAAAAAGTATTGTGTAAGTTACAAAATCAGGAACCAAATTTTTCATATGCATTTCTCTGAAAAGATTTATTGCTTCGTCTATCCTTTCACTCTTGCAATATCCATCAATCATGATAGTATAACACATAACGTCAGGTTCCAAACCCCTTTTAATCATTTGGTTAAATAAGAAAACTGCCTCGTCAAGATGTTGCTTTTTCCATAAAGCGTCTAACAAGATACTGTAAGTTATAATATCTGGGGGTGGACCTTTAACATGCATCTCGTTAAGAAGCCTCCATGCATTTGAGATTCTCCCAGATCTGCACAAGCCATCAATTAGACAACTATAAGTTACAATATGAGGAACCAAATTCTTAAGATGCATATCTCTCAATAAATTCATGGCCTCACCCATTCTTCGACTCGTGCAACACCCATGAATCAAAATGGTATAACTCCAAACATCAGGTGTCAAGCCCCTTTCATCCAGTTGATTAAACAACAAAATTGCTTGGTCAAGGTGCTTGCTTTTACACAAACCATCTAATAAGATACAACAAGTAACAATATCTGGCGTCAAACCGCTCCTATGCATTGTCTTTACAATCTCCCAAGCATCTGAGACTTCACCAGCTTTACACAAGTAGTCAATCAAAGAATTATAAGTAACAATGTTCGGCGCCACACCCTCACGACACATTTCATCAAAAACTTTCACAGCATCACGCACTCTCCCAACCTTACAATATCCATGAATAAAAACATTATACGTCCAAACATCACGCTTAAAACCCCACTCACCAATTGCATCAAACAACTCCCTTGCCATATCCACATTCCCCTTCAAACAATACCCACCCATCAAAGCAGTACACGTTACAATATTCGGCTCATAACCTCTCTTCACCATCTCATCAAACACCTCACGCGCTTCCACCAACATCCCATTTTTACACAACCCATCAATCAAAACAGTAAAAACATAAACACTAACATCCAAACCCCTTCTAATCATCTCATCCACCAATCCAAAACCCTCCAAAAATTTCCCAACACCACACAATCCACGTATCAACGAACCATACGTAAACTCATTCGGACAAACCCCATTTCTCACCATCTCATTATAAAACTCAAAACCCTCAACAACAAATCCATTTCTACACAAACAATCAATCACAATACTATACATAACAACATTCCCTCTAACAAAAAAACAATCTTTTTCCTTTTCATTTTCCTTCTCAATCATTCTCAACAAATTCATAGCTTCATTCACCCTCCCATTTTCACATAACCCATTAATCAAAATCCCATAACTAACCTCATTCAAACTAAACCCATTATTCACAATCTCATCATGAAACTCCAATGCTTTCAAAACACCACCATCAACACATAAACCTTTAAGAACCATGTTTAATGCCACAGTATCTAAACCATAACCGCGTTTAAGAATCTTACCGAATATCGAAAAAGCAAAAGAAATATGACCCAGATGGAAAAAACAAGTGATAATAATAGTGAGAGTGATAATACAAGGTGTAATGAAGTTATTATATTCATTCTGGTTGAAAAGTGCAATGGCGGTTGAATGTTGATTGGTTTTCATTAAGCATGTAAGGTGTTTGTTGAAATGCGTGAGAGAAGAATGAGAATGGAATGAATTTATGAAGCGAGGGATTGAAGAGGTTTTTGCAGCGGTAGAACGGTGAAAGAGTGTTGTGTGGCGTAATAGCATTCTCTTCATGTTTTGGTGAAACATGAAGAGAATGGAGAACGGTTTTATGTTATGTGTAGTTGAAGAAAGAAGAGGATGAAGATGAGTTTGAATGATTCGGCGGCGGGGTGGGGACTTGGAAGGTCTCGGTTTCCATGGCTGGTTTGTGGTTTTTTTACAGCTTATTTTCAACTTAGTTACTCAAGTAGTATTACACATTTTTTGAAAAATTTACCCATTTTTTAGAGTAAATTTTTTACCCTTTCTTTCTGATTATTTACAAGAGATTAATTTATTTATTTTTACAAGAAAGTAAGTTTAATTCGAATCTTGAAATAATGAGAGTACAATTAATTTGATTGAGTTCGAATATTCTTCATCCATATATTTCATAAGTCAAAAGTGCATTAACAGATCAAACTTGTAATATTAACGACCAAACTTAATTCTTTCACCTATGGTCAATGGTGAAGAATAAGGAAAGATACACCATCTTTGATTGTATTCATCCTCAGGATTTTTTTTTTATTATTGGTGTTTACTCATTTCAACTATATATGGTCTTTAAAATGACTGATTCAACCACATTTTGACGAGTTATTTATAACGTTGAGATAATGTTAAATTTGGTGATAACCACAATAAGCTCTACTCAAAAGTGGTATCGACACAAGAAAATCATAAAAACTTCAACACAATTATCAAATCTCAAACCATGAAGTGGTGGAGTGATCAAAACACTGTTTCCATGGCAACTTTCTAGGAGGGCGCTTGGAGGTTCTTTCTTCATTGAAGTTGCGGTCACATAAGTCGGGTATAGAGGCGATGGATGAGGTGGGGGTTGATCAATTGATTAGAGACTTGTAACATGAGGTTGACACATGGAGCACAAGAAACAATGGTTGTTGTCAGAACTAGGTGGAACAAATTAACATAGTTTTTGATTAATAGACGAAATGATGATAGTTATTAAAAATTGACACACATAGGTGGAGAAGCCGGACTTCAAACCTCAACCATGACGTTCGACCTAATAATTTCAACAGTTTTATCGATTAAACTATGATTTGTAGACAAATTAACACAATTTATGTAAGTGCTACAAACGATTTTATCACAAAAATCATTACGAGCCACTCAATGCAATATGAGATAAAACTTATGTTTCAAAAATTAGTATTTAAAGAACAAATCTAAACTTCATTTTAGATTTGAATTTTAGTCATTAAGTTGTTCGCTGAATAAAGATCAAACAATCCACAGAGACATGGATGATAGTTTAAGTTGAGTTATAAATTTGATTGAATTAAGTCATCTCTTATGATAAGGAAAATACAAATAGAAAAGCATAGAGACATGGATGATAGTTTGAGACTCTAAAATTCAAACGACAAAATCACCAGACAACAAAATTTTCTATCCCTCCTCTTAATTTCTATCTTCTAGTTATGCAATTGGGAGCAACTTTTTTCGGAAAAAACCACAGATTCCAGAAAAATGCCCTTCCGGACAGAAAAAAAATGTGTAATTGTGTTTTCGTCTGAAAATACACATCCAAACGGCAAAAAAATTTGTAACTTGTTTGGATGTATACTTCCAAAGTGACCTTGGAGTGTGAAAAGTGGCTTCCATACAATTATAGTCTCATGCTCACATGGATTAATTCCTCTTAAAATAGGTCCGCGTGACTGGAGGTCAATTACTAACATTGTCATTTTGTTTCATATTCTTACCAATGGAACCCATATTGTAAGCACATTCAACAAAAGTAACATGAAGCTACTAAGCATATTTTTGATTGTGCGACAGTTTTCATTCATATGTCCCAACGCAGTTAATATGAGAAGCTACAATTTACAGCTTTAGCTCGAACTTGCAGTAGTTAGGATTTACTTCACCGCGATATCAAACATACTATAAACAAATTAAAATAAAAAATCGTCTCCTTGAGAATTTGAGATAAATCCAAAATTAACAAGCACTCAAAATGGAAGTACAAAAAAGAAAAAGAAACAAACAAAATAGCCAGATGTAAAGGAAACGTGCAAGAAACAGGGCCAGTCAATAATCCGATGAAGGAGCCATAAAAAAATGAGACCTATAAGCTGATCATTCTTTCTCCAACTCATCTACTATCCTGCAAACAAAAACATAAGAGGTTCTATTGAGAAAAACTGATGAATGAGAGATAGCAGTGAAATCTGCGTAAGCGAAAATTTTCAATTTGCATTATATTTAGTTCACTCTACTAGCGAAAATACTATCATTTAAACGTGTTGATGTTTTACAGAACATAAATCTTAATGTGATTAATGCTTGTGCTGTGCTGTGCCTAAACAAAGTGAAGGACATAAAATAGCTACCTTCAGCAACGACATCATTAGCTTAAGAGCTCTCTTCAGGAATTCCGAAATACATCCTATTGGCTAACTTCCTAATGTCCGTTATTTCAATCCTGATATAAGAATCAACAGATAGAGAATTAGAAACAAAGGCAAAAATTAAATATACCCTCAAGCCTATACCCTGATAAAAAAAGTACTACAAAAATCAATGCTAACCTTTCAGCATCGACATCATCATCATCTGACTAAAATAAAAATGAACTAAATTACTCATCAATTATATCACAAAAAGTGCTGTAAAATAATTTTAAACAAAAACATTAGCCTAGATGATATACACAAATAGCTCATAGGGGAATATGTTTTATGGAATTCAGTGCAGAATGTGAGAGGATAAAACCTTGAAACCTAGAAAAAGTTTTATGAAATTTATTGATCGTATCATAGATAATCAATCTAATGGCACACTGAGTGGTTTACCTCAAAAATAGTTTTAGCTTCATCATTAAATGTTCTGCAAAGAATTTCATAACTCTTCTCCATCTGCATATGAGAACAGAAAAATTAATTTGTGCATAGAATTTCATAACACTTACGACTTTGGAGGGGGGTACATACCATTGGATATACTTTAGAAGGTGACGTGGCTGATATGATATATCTGTAACGGAAATATTTCATCCGTCAACAAAACGAAGACTAAACATAAAAAGGGAGGGGAAAAGTAATATAACAGAAAAATCTAGAAAGTAATTAGGATAATATCTTGATAGATAACCTGGGCTAAAGCCAAATATTGTGAGAATTATGAAAGTAGAAAATAGGAGAGATGAGAGTTTATGAAAGTAGAAAATAAAAACAGTTACAAGACCTGCAAAGATCCTTAACTTTTTATTATGAGAATCAAGATACAGCAATAACTCTAACGATCACAGAACAAGTTCATGTATAATCATCACATATAACAACTAACATTATCATTACAAGTTTATAAATTGAAATTAGAATTGTAACAATGATTGACATGTCGAGGATTTGTGCAAATAACTACGCGATGCTAGGGTAAACAATATATAAGTCTAAGACACATGGAATATAGTTATATATGTGATACACATATAATATAGTTATATATGTGGATTTCATAATGAAACTAATGAATCTTCTCTTCTTGTAGACATATATGTGGTTCAGGAAACCTGCTCAAAAGCAGACAAATATTTTCTGGAATGCATTAAGGTTGAAATACAATTAAATTCATAAGGCTTATACGAGCAGTTAGGAATATAACATACTTTTTTTCCCTTTCATTCATATCAAACTTGACATGTACTTTTTGTAAGCGATAAAAGATTCAATGATGGCATACATCTCAGAAAATGTTACCTTAGTTTACTTGTGTAAAAATTCATAGCTGATAAGTTCGCCTTTTGAACAGTTAGCACGACAGCACCCATGCAGTTCTACAAGAAAAGTTAAAAAAATATCAAAGATCATATTAGATGGGTCATTAAACTCAAGCCTGTTAATAAATCAATAAATTGAACAGTATAAATCAATCAATAAATGAAATTAGTTTCTTCAAAGATCACAAATTCATAATTCAACAATCCATCATCTTTTCCTAGACTATAAGTTGTGTCCTTTGCAACATAACAATAATTCTCTATTATCATCAAAAGTCAGAGTGAGTTTAGAAAAACAATTAAGCACCTTTTGGGCGATAAGCTCAATAAGTTCCATTAGAAGCTTTCCCAATCCTTTCCCCTGGAGACGAGGCTCAAGCTGTAGTTCATACACATAAAGTACCGGTACCTCTTCTTCCAAAACAAAGCGGTAATGTACAAATCCAACCAAGGGACCACTGTCTTCTTGACGACTAGTTGAAGGATGTTCCTCAGTCAACACTGTTGTCATCTCGTCAGCATTTGCATTAGTAACCTCATGCGCAAATATATAGCGTGCTTCAGGATCAACCATTTCTCTATGCTTCACCTTTTCTTCCTCTTGCCACTCAAATCCATATGGCCCTTCCATATTAAGCTGTAGATTTAGACAAGTTAATTTTTTTTGTTAGCCCGCCCATTTCAATGAATAAGCTAACACTGGCCTATCATGAACATAAAAAAGGGGACAGCTGTTCTGATTCAGACAAGTTTAAAGGCAGCCATCTGTGATCCACGAAGTTTCATGGCAAAAACCTTGTCGTTCAGCCAAGGTTCACCCTCATGATATTATAAACAAATGAAAAAACAAAATTCAAAGCTTTGATTAACTAATAATTCTTGTTTCTCTTACAGTGAAGGTACATTTTTGGAACGGAGCACAAACCAAATAGGACAATCATGAACAAAAGGGAAAAATGATAGATATCTCTCGTGAGTAAACAGCAAACCCAATTCTACAAAAACAGATAAATAAACGCAGACAAAAACAGACAATGGAATTCAGCCAATTGTGCCTACATCTCAAAGACTCAAACAGCAGAACAACTTGTAGTTTTCCAATAATGCAATGTCAATAGAGCACAAAGCTGCGTTTAAATACTACACTCTAAAATACAAGTTTACCCCTAAACTGTATCATGGGAGCTTTACCCCCACACTCTCAACCCTCGTAGTCATAACCCTATGAATGATCCATGCTCAAAGTCATGACCTCTCAATCCGCTACGTTGCACTTTCAGATCCACTCACTATGCTCAAGCGTCTGCCCACTTATCCGTTAATTTGAACCATACTCGATAAATATAATGATAACATTTGTTTAAACTTATATACATTTCAGTTAAGTAACTCTAGTATTATTTTTACCTTAAGAAGTCTCTGAATATATTGTTTAACAGGAGAGGAAAGGTTAATGCCATGTCCTGACTTTAAACACACTGAGAGACCTGGAAATAAGGTAAAATTAGGCACTCAGAAGCAACAAACAAGAAGTTCAAACATAAACATCAATATCAATTCACATTACCATAACTATGTTGAAATATTAATGATTATTATAGTCTTATAGTCTATAGGTACTATCACTGCTTACTCCTGTAATTAGTAGCATAGTTAGTAGAAGTTGGGTGAAGCTTAATTTTGGGGGAAAACTTGATAATAAGTAATAACAGACACAAACTTAGATTAATTATTAGTAGATAGAAAATCAGACTCAGTTAAGTTTTTTTTTTTTTTAAAAAAAGAGTCAAGTTTGTTTATTGAATACGCGGTTTGTTACAGTTCAGTTAGAAAGTTAGACATTCGTCACTTTTGGCTCTGGTTGGCAAGACCAAACTGCTTACTTTTAGCGGATAGTTCGTAGTATTTTTTTCACGAGTTTATAGCATTTGTTGAGATGCGACATCAAGCAGCATTTGAGCTTATCGTTTAGAATTTTTCCCTCATTTCTACCTTCGTTATCTTAATTGAAAAAAAATATTAATTCTTTTCTTTTTTGACTCAATTTAAAATATTAATTAAATATATCATTTTATTTATCAATTAAGTTAAACGCAATTGTCATAAAAAAAACTAAGTTAAACGTTAATTTTAATTTTACCAAACACTTCAAATTCAATAAGCTAGTTGATCCACTATCAGCTAGTTTATCCTCAATCAGTTAGCTTATCAGGTATCTGCTATTTTTTACCAAACAGTAACAAAGCCTTACGTCCTGTCTGGGTTAGCTTATTTAAGTTTATCTATGAGCTTAAGCACATGTGATACTATTTTGAAGAACTTGTCAAAACAGCTTATGACACGTTTATAATTTGTTTCCAGCTTATTTTCATAAGCTTCTCATGATAGCTTATGAAAACAACTTATAGATTATACAATATCTTGTGTTGTAGAAATAGCTTATTTGTAAGCATTATATGATAAGCAATGGTAAGTGTTTATGTTATAAACCGTTCAAAATAAGCTGTTTATCCAAACAAACGCTTAATGCGTAACTAATCTAACTGCATTTAACAAACTCAAAAGCTGTTACCGTTGATTTCGAAGCAGCGATAATCGGGAAAAGAAGCTAGGTGATCCTTTTTGCTATATGCGGTTTTGATGAGTTGTTCATTTGCGTTCTTCTTTGCGAGAACCTGAAAAACGGAACGGTTTTGTTCGAATTCAAAAACACTCGTGAATGAAGAAAGTTTTGAGGATTTTTTGAACTAACTTCGCTGCGTGTTAACCTTCTCTCTGTTACGACGACGTTGTTGTGTGTTGCATTGGTTCCACGGTGACGTTCGAGCGTCTCGGAGTTCATTGCTGGTGAGTGTGGATCAATTTTTCATTTTTTGAGAACACTAAACTCTTTTTCTCTGCTTAAATGGGGTAACATGCGATCATTAGGCACAATAGTACATTAATGTAACAAAATTATAAAATAGTTTTTTGACATTAAAATAATCTCTCGATGCTCGCAATATCTCTTTTTATATAGTGACCGATATGACAACAATATATTGAAAGACTAATGTAACAATATTAATGAAATATTTTAGGAAAATGTTAGCTTGTATATTTAGAGCAAAGATAATGATCTAAAATAGAATTAAAAAATATATGTTGCATTGAAAAGATAAGTTTTTTAACTTTTAAGATCAAGAATGCACAATTTTCAAGATTAAATTACTACATTTAACGAAGTGATCATAGACCATTTTAAAATTTTGATACATTTAAATATTATTGTAACTACTCATTACACATTTGCTTATCAAAATGATTGTTACACCTTATTAACTAGTTAAAGTTCACTCTTGACAAAAAAAAGTTGAACTTCACTAAACTTATGGTCTAATAAAAAAATAGGCTAAATTACACCAAAAATCATTTAAGTTATTTAATTGTAATAAATTAGTCTAAGTTTTTCGTACCACTTACGTTATTTAGGTTATTTAATTTTAGGCTTATTAGATCGTTTGGTCCTCTAACTAATTTCATGTTTTCATTTTGGTCACATATTTAATAAAAGTGGCGAATTAGTCCCTCAAGTTTTGCGTCGTTTGCCAAAAAAATCATTTCTGCCAAACGTTTTCTTTCCCGTTAGTTTTTGGCCACGTGGCTAATCCAACGTGGCTGGTATAAAAGCGAAAAACGAGTCTGAAACTCAAAATTAGGGTTTTCTCATCTTCAACCATCAACCAGCCACCTTCCTCTCTGCAAAATCCCTTTCAAATCCCTAATCTGCAAAATCATCGAATCCTTAATCTGCAAAATCCCCTTCTTCATCTTCGAATCCATCCTTTCTCTTCTTTGAATCCCCTTCGTTCGTACTGAGAGATGTCAAAACAAATGGGACAATCCATTGGGTCAGTAGGATCGAGCCTGAGAAGAAAAACATCTATTGAATGTAGGTGTGGTGAGGGAACAATGATTCGCACTATAACTGATAACACAAATCCAAATTGTGGGAGAATATTTTGGGGATGCAAAAACTAAAAGAATCAATTTGACAAAGGTTGTAACTTTTTAAATTGTTGGATGAAGATGTTACTGATTATAGGGATCTGTTGATATCAAAGCTGGAGAAAAAAATGTCAAGTTGAAGACCGGACTGGAGAAAACAAGAACATGGTTGAAGATCTCTTTGATTTTTGGGCTAGGGTGTTTTGGGGTTTGCCTGGTTTTTGGGACAATATTGGCCTGCAAATGTAGTGGCTCGTGGAATCAATTGTATTTGAAATAGTTTGGTTGTAATTGTCATTTTGAAATTGTAATGTCAGATTGGAATGAATGAATTTGTAATGCCTATTTTCAATGAATGAATGTT
>Ga0315915_1000166_pt1 | contig 54514 bp, 43 predicted proteins | sample MpolbnodulesMG_FD_207738 | JGI IMG/M metagenome (GOLD analysis project Ga0315915, IMG submission 207738) | Medicago polymorpha root nodule microbial communities from Los Angeles, California, United States - branched nodules | ecosystem: Host-associated > Plants > Roots > Nodule | place: USA... | reverse complement strand
GCCATTGGTCCAAAGGATGAGATGGGTGTCTAAGACTATCCCTCCATAAATGAACCTTTTCAGTTTCATATCTAAGACTGCTAGTAAACTTCTTACATGTCTTCAGATCATCATTAGCATACATGTTTTGCTTGTACTCAGTAGGCATCTCAAACACCTCCTTGAAAACACTCATTGTTTCCTTCATTTCATTCATTGAGATTCCATGATTGATAACCTACTTCAACCAAAGAAAAGTCATGTGACACTTGTCACCTGGGCTTATGTTAAACAAACATTGTTTTAAGACAAAAATACGAGTGCCAGTTTTTTCGCTAGTTTTTATAATAATTGCACTAAAGGTTATTTCACAATTTTCTTATGTGAGTTTTGAACTATGTCTCTTAAAGTTACAACGTCAAATTCTTAGCATTGAACTGATATATAGTGAATAGATAGATATGTTGATAAATTTGTAAACGAAAATTATGTTGGTTACGTAGAAATTTAAAATGAAAGTTATCATATTCATAATTAATAAACAAAAACATATAAACCATTTTTAATTATGAACCTGAAAGAATCCAAACTCATGAGCAGCCTTGATAATTTGCTGAATTGTGTTTGTTCTATCATCATCATTTTGTACTTGACCAAGATCAATTATTGGGATGCTACGACTTACTGGGATTTCGAGATTCCCTGGTCTTGTTTCAGGTGGGAATATATAGTCCTCAGGCACAAATTCTATGCTTGACCAGTTTGAAATGAGTTTCTCCATATCCCTTTTAATTTGAGTAGTTTGATTATGCTTCAGTGCACAATGATATTTATTGGCAAAAATTGGGAGGGGTGTATACATGTTGATGGAAAAGACCAATAAATTAGATCACGTGTATTGTTATTTTATTTTATTTTGACAACAAAATGTGATGCATACTCCCTTAAAAAATTAATAATCATGCATATTATTCTTCATTACACAATGATAATTTTTTGAGATTGTCTGACATATGCAATATGTTAAAAGAACTAAAAAAGGAACAATTTTTATATTGAAAAATAACAATCAATTATTAAGAGTCATATATTTAATGTAAAGTGCAAAAATTTCAAAACAAACTTACTATTTTAAACTTCTTAATATTGACATGTTCAAATTTACATATAATAGAAAAACCCAATTTTTTTAGGGCACACAATGATAATTTTTTTTAGGGTACACCATGATAATTATTGGCAAGATTAGGAGGAGTGTATATATGTTGACGGAGAAGACCAATAAATTAAATCACGTGTATTGTTATTTTATTTTATTTTGAAAACTAAATGTGATGCATGCATACTCCCTTAAAAAATTAAAAATCATGCATAGTTTTGTTCAGTACACAATTATAATTTTTTTGGGTTTGTCTAACATATGCAATATTACACATATTAAAAGAACTAAAAGTAGCAATTTTGTATTGAAAAACAACAATTAATTATTAAAAAGTCATATATTTAATGCAAAATGCACAAATTCGAAAACAAACTTACTATTTTAAACTTCTTAACAATAACATGTGCAAATTTGCACATGATAGAAAAGAGTAGTGCTAACAACACTCTTTTTTGAACACTCTCTCTAATACTCACTCTCTTATTGGTTTAAATCATTGTGGTGTACACTTTGGAAATAGAACCTACACCAAAGTGGTAGAACATGCATGAATTCCATCGAATAAAAGAGTGAGTGCTAGAGAGAGTGTTCAAAAGTGAGTGTTGCTAGCATTTTTTTTTTTATAAGGCCATGAGAAAGGTTAGGCATCCGGGAGAGTCTGAAGCATCCCAACTAGGTTGGCACCCAACAGACAACCCCATCCTCTACCGTCTTTCCAATACGTAATGTTATTAATATAAAAAAAAGGGAAACTGTACAAAAGAGGGGGGACTAGGCCAAGACCCTTAAAATAAAAAGAAAAATAGACAGAAAAATAGGAAGACAGTAAAAGCTAAGGAAATCTGTCATTAGGTAGTCCATGTCTGTCCCTCGCAAAGTCAGCCAACAACGAAGAAGGTAAAGTATTGAACCAAGTAGTATCAGTAATATCATGTCCCATAGTTGCAAGGCCACCTGCACAGCAATTCAGACAATAATTATTGACATGAACATTTCTCCAGAACCAACTTGGAATAGAATCATAAGATACCATAGGTTCCGCAATAAATACCAAAGACGGGTGATGTAACCGACACATATCACTAAAAGTAAGCCGGGAATCATTATTACTAATTCCCCGGATATTCCAAAAAATAATATTCATTTAAACGTTGGACGAGGACCCTGAGAACGGGTTTTATATGTTGCCTTCTGTAAATTCTTTTTTTTTTCCTGTGATTTAGAAACAACCTCTGTAAATGGTACTTCAATAGCTGCTGCCTTTGATAGCCATTCCTGCATAAAATTTATGTCCTTCTGTAACACCGGATCAATCTGAGCATCCTCCGGAGCTACAATACTACTGATATCTAGGGTTTTGTTTTTTACAGGGGATAAAATAGATGAATGATTCTCCTCTAAGTCAAAAGAAATTCTCTCATCGGAAACATTCTCAAGTTGCACATTAAAATTATTACTCTGAATAATCGGATTTTAAGAAGTAGGAATTACCACTGGTATCGGGATGTCTGCAGGTATATCAGATGTGCGTTCTAGAATTTCATCTTCTTGTGATTCAACCGGTGTTGCATCAGTTTTATTAGTAATTTCGTTCCCTTGGTTCTGAAGCGTTGTGTCAGGCTGAAGATCAACCTGAACCGACTCGGTCTCTGTTGTCACGTGAGCAACTGAGTGTTGTGGTGGTTCGATTTCAGTAATTTCGTTCCCTTGGTTCTGAAGCGTTGTGTCAAGCTGAAGATCAACCTGAACCGGCTCGGTCTCTGTTGTCACGTGAGCAGCTGAGTGTTGTGGTGGTTCCTTTTCAGCTGTAACCTGTTCTGGAATTGTAGCGGCACCAAAAGCTAGTGAGGAGCCAATACCTGATGGATTAGTAGATATTGGTGCCCAAGTAGCCTTCTTTATCGGAACTTGTTTCTTTCCCTTATCAATACGTTCCTTAGGAGCAGATGTTTCGTGTCTGGGGTATAGTCTTTTGCATGCCTTGACATCATGACCTATATTCTGGCAATGTGAACAAAAGTCAGGCAACCATTCATAGGCCACCACAACCGTTAAGGAGGACCCTTCCCTTTCCACAACAATTTCATGAAATAACTTCCGTGAAAAGTCCATATCAACTAGAATTCGTGCATAGTGACCGAACAAACGCTTCGTGGTCGCATTGTCTATTAAAAGAGGTGTCCCAACTGCACCTACAATCTCTAAGAGTCCGTTCCATCCAGTACTCCTGAGGTAATTCTAGCAAACGAATCCACACATGAGCATGGGAATTGTGTTGAGTGTGCATATTGAAGTCCTTGGACCACTCAAAAAGTCGAAGGACGCCCGACTTCAAATTTATAGTGCCTGCTGCCCAGACAGTACACATATCTAATTCAGAAGAAAAGAAAAATTCATAAAACCCTCTTCCTAAAGACATCATACGCTAAGCACCTGCAGTCTTCCATAGCTTCTGTAGTCGCGATTCAATTTTCTTTGTAGCATATGGCTTGTCTCCCTTGTTCAGCACAAGTCTTCCTCTCAAATTTGTCTTACAGAAATCAGTTCCTCTGTCATAAATTTCCTGGGTGATTTTAACGCTAAGAGTTTCTCCCCGTATTATTGGCTGCGGTAGATTGTCATTGGATGCAACCCTAGACGATCCTGTCAGAGCCTGCGCAAACGAGACCACTTGAAGTGTGGGCAGTGGCGGTGGTGTGGCAACCCTAGCAACTTTTGGTGCGGCTGCAAGGGTGGCCATCTTAGCCTGCCAGTCAAACATGGCAGCTGCGATCGCAAGCAAAAGAAGGTAGCAGTAAGGGGTAATTATCACTGGAATGTTACTGCTGAATGGGATTTTGACATGCACTGGTCTTGAATCAGATGGAAATATGTAGTTTTCGGCGGGGATAGATTGAATATCTGACCAACGATTTGTAATAAGTTTCTCCATTGCTTTTTAGTGTAACTAGCTTGACTCTACTTCACACAATGTGTACATTAAATGAATCTTTGCTAGAAACCATCCATGAAGGTATCTTTTAATAAATAAGGTCTGTTTGCGTAAAAATAAAATAAGGCCCTTTTGTTTCTTTGAAATGAACGTTTTTTTTTTTTAAATGGACGTTGATAATGCGATTGTATGTAGAATTCTCCTCTTTATCCAACACTTTTTACTCATTCCCGACTGAAAAGACCACAATACATTTGTGTGAGTTACTAACGCAGGAGTATTTTAGTCTTTTCAATTGGGAATGAGCAAAAACTGTTGGGTAAAGAGCAAAATTCTTGTATGTATGCTTGTTGAATCAAGTGTTTTAATTTTTGTTCTTCATTTATTTGGTGAATCGATTTTTTTTTTGAACGATTTTCTTCATATTTTGGTGAATCAAGTGTTTTATTTTTTTTTGCATAAATAAGGCCTTTTTAATTTATTTACAAAAATAGAATACTTATGAGAGAAAAAAACTAAGTACGCAATTGCGCGTATTCTTGATTTATTTTTTGTTTTATTCGTTTAAAAAAGGTAAAATTGAATTTTAATTTTGATATGATTGAGTCATATATTTTATTTTTCTTATGTTTTTTATGAGTGAGTAAGTCATATATCAATTTATCTCACATAAAAAAACTTTACATTAAAATTCACTTTAGGCTTCAAAATGTGTTGAAAATTAACAAAAAAAATAACAGGTCTTAGTGTCTTACACAAATATAAGAAAAATAAATATATTGATCACCCATTAAAAATAAATAAAAATCCATTTTACATTTTTGAAATCTTATATAAAAACTTCACATTAAAATTCCTTCAGACCTTAAAATATTGTTTATCAAAACTAGGGTTAGTACAAGCATAAGACAAACCAAAACTTGTTTTAGACATTTTTTTTAAGGGATATAAAAATTAGATTTATAAACCTTTAGGCATCTAGACAAAAATAAAACTATTATTTAATTATAATTATAAGATGAAACTTTGTATAATGTCCACGTAGCTCAGCTGGTCAAATCAAATTGAGGACATATAGTTATTCTTTTTATGTTAATTTTTCTTTTGATGTTCACTTTAAGCTTCCAAATACATTGGACCTACATAAACCAAACCAAAAATATTGTATTGAAATAAAAACAAGAAAAAAATGGCATGAACTATATGAACCTGAAAGAATCCAAACTCCTGAGCAGCTTTACATTTTTTTTAATTATATTGGTCCTATCACCCTCATGTGCTTCATCAAGATCAATCACTGGAATGTTATTGCTGAATGGGATTTTGACATGCACTGGTCTTGAATCAGATGAAAATATGTAGTTTTCGGCGGGGATAGATTGAATATTTGACCAACGATTTGTAATAAGTTTCTCCATTGCTTTTTAGTGTAACTAGCTTGACTCTACTTCATACAATGTGTACATTTATTAATGAGTTTTTTTTTTCTTTTTTTTTCTAGAAACCACCCATGAAGATATCTTTTAACAACTTACACTTTAAGGTGTGATTTCCATTTTTTAGTTATAACTTTGCTAAAAGACACTTTCATAAAAATTAGTTGGTATCTTTTAACAAACACTCATAGAATAACTTGCTTAAGACACTTTTAGGTGTATTCTAGCAAAACCCATTATTAATTATAATGATAAGAATGTATCCTTTGATACCAATATCTTCGACAACTCAACCATACCATACCATGTGATTCACGAGTATAAATTTCCTATTCTGGCTGGCAATGTACATTTTTTCTCATCAAGTGTTGGTACAACACATGGTATAGTTTTCCTATTTTAGCTAGAAGGTTATAGTCTTTCTCATTTGATGTTGGTGCTTCAAAGGGTATGGTTTATCACGGGTACCATCCATACTACTCTTTTTCAACCAAATTGGAATTGCAATAATATTATAAAGAATAAAAACTTAATTTAATCTCTGACAAAAAATAAAACTAGTCTTTAATATTTTCATATGGGAGACAAATGAGTCTCTTTGTCGATTTTGATTTATTATAATAGAGACTAATTTGTCTCCATATAATGTGTCAGAAAAACAAAATTGTGAAGAATTAAATTGAGTCTTTATTCCAATTATGTTGGTACCTATTAAGAAAACAAAAATCTCACATAGAATAAAGATAGAATTTGGATAAAATTTACAACGAGTGACAATTTTCATCTTACAAATTGAATTGGTTGTTTTTTTGACGAACCAAAAATTTGAATTAGTGACGGCAAGACTATATACTAAAGCTTAATTACATATATCATCCCTTAACTTATTTATAATTTCACTTTATTACTTTTTTTTTATGTTTTGGTCCCCTAAGTTTATTCTCTTTAATCAAGTTAGTTGTGGGTTTACCTACACTCCATTAGTTGTGGGTGATTAGGATTTTTGCAAATTTCAGATTCTACTTTAATGTTTCATGAACAAGCCAGAATAGAATATATATTAGCCACACACACTAAGGTTTCCTAGCATAAAAAGTGCACAAAGAGAATTAAGGATGCGTTTGATCTGCTAAAAAATTGAAGGACATGACAACTCCAATTGATTTGAAAGACTGTTTTAGGGACCGAACAAATTTGAGGCAGGGCACATGACAAAACTGAAAGTCTTGTCCCTCACTAACCCACATCACAACTTTTTTCCTCACATGTAAGTTGTTGTTTTTTTTTTTTGAGGTGTCTGGGATTCGAACCCCGAACCTTACATGTATTATGCATTGTCCTTGCCAACTGAGTTAAGCTCACGAGGACTGTAAGTTGTCTAAAATACCAAAATAGTTTTTTTGTCCACAACAAATCGTATAAGACCAAAATTATTCAATATCATAAAATTTTGTTATATGTTGTTTTGTCTTATTTTGTGATGTTCTCTCTTGTGTCGTTGTGTCGGGTACTTATTGTTTAGCCTATCAAACCTACAAATTACTTTAAAAAAGCCTTGAAGAACAACGAAAACAACCAAAAATCACATCTAGAGTGCTAAATCCAAAATACATATTCTACTCTAATTAATGTTAATCGTCTTCCTCTTAATTCTTCATTATCAATCAAAAATTATGCTTGATCCCCTGGAAACAGTGAAGTCTGCCCTTTAAAGGTGGAAAAAGAAAACAATCTTAAGCTTTTGTGATGCATAATATCACCACATTGAAAGTTGAAACACCCAAATAATTTTTTTTGGTGGTCGGGGTTTGAATCCCGAACCTTGTATATATTATGCATTGTCCATACCAATTGAGCTAAGCTCATAAGGACAAACAACCAAATAATTAAAATAACGCACCAATCACCATCTTAATACCATTCAATCTTTCTTTTTTTTTTCTATTTTTTTTTAAATACAGATGAATTTAAAATTAAAATTAGAGAAAAATAAAGATTCCAATTATAACCGCTCTTCATATTTTAAAGTTATTTTATATTTGTTCATTCTCAACACTATAAAAATATGTTTCTCTATGTATTTAACCAAAATAATATATGTACATATGTTCACATGTGCATCACAAACTCACAATAGGGTTTTTTTTTCCTTAAAAAAAATAGTTTTTTTTTTTTTGATAAAAGACTAATGCAATGCAAGACATCATTTGTGATAATTGATTTTCCAACTAAATTGGTATCCAGACAAATCAATTAATCATTTGTGGCAATCACGAGTTCAATACTTGTCCTATAACATGTTTGTAAAGACTAAAGACAGTACTTTAAATACATAGAGGTTTATAAATGAAAATAACAAATTGAAAATTTAATTTATGTTATCTATGATAACATAAATTATGTTAACACTTGCAAGCAAAACCTTAATTCTTTGTTGCCCCAAATGATGTAAGCACTACATCGGTGTCACCATATTTGTTAAAGTAGTGGGAACTGAAATCCTTGTATTTGAAAGGTTTGCACATTGGTGGATTGTGTTCATCAATGAAAGATTGTGCTGGCTCTACAGTGCAATCATCTGAAGGAGCTAAGCAAAAAGCAGCAGTTGTGCGACCTTGACTTGCATTGGTCACCACTCTATGCTCTACACTTTTTAGTTTATCATTACTGATTATCTGTGATCATTACCACAAGTCAATACAATTTAACAAACTACTCTGGTCACTCTTATAATTAAAATTTTACTTTCTAGATACATTGAATGATTAAAGTATCCAGTCTATGATAAAAATTAAATACATTAATTATTCAATATATCTAAAAAGTAGAGTTTTATTTATAATAGTGATAGGAGGAAATACATATAATATAATTCATAAGTAATTGGAATAAGTACACGTATTATACCACCAAAATAGAAATGAATGACGGTTTTTTGATGGGATGACTAATGGAAGTTTAGTACTCCCCCAGTCCTATTTATAAGATAAAGTTGAGTCAACAAAAGTTGATATATTTAGATTGAATTTTGAATCAGATACATCAAATTTTGTTGACCTAACGTTCTCATATAAATAAAATCGAAGAGAGTATTTAATCAATATTTTGAGAAAGTATTATTGTCCTTGCAAACTCTCTAGCAAGTTAGTTTTTCACATAATATAAAATTGGAAATTATAGTAAGGGACTACATTTAGGGACGAATTTAGCATAAGTTATAAAAATATTTGATCATTTTGAAAAGAAAAAAAAAACACACACATGTAATGCTTAAAAATTCATATATAATTCATATTTTGTTATAAAATTCTAATTTATTTTGGAGGAGATTGTCATAATATTCTACATATTATTTTTTAAATGTTATTAAAAAAATATGAAGGTTAGACATAAGTTGACTAAAAAGTATGGACTAAAAATAGAGATAGAAAACTTGATAGAGTAAAAATCTAACATAAAATTTAGAGAAACAGAAACGAAAAGTTGTGACCACCCTCCAATATCAGTGACTCTTTTTAAGAACAAATGAATAAGATTGCATATAATTGATGAAATAAAAAATATTCCATTTATATTTATATATAGTGATTAATAAGCGTACCTGCAGCTGGTAGCCTACATTTATGATAAAGGCATGAGGACGAGCCTCAACAGCAATCCACTTTCCATCCTTCAATACTTGAAGACCAGAAACATCATCTTGCATTAAAATGGTGATGAGGTTTGGATCTGAGTGTTTACTCATTCCCAGTGCCAAACTTGGTTCAGGGCATCGTGGATAATGATTAACTGAAAGAATCATTGATCCGGTAAGATCGTTGTCAAAATATCCACACTTCAGGCCGAGCCCTTCACCGATCAAATTCATGAGCCTTGAACCTAATTCCTTAACTTCATTTGAGAAATCCCCTACACACTCTCTGTTAAAAAAGGTTTTTTAGATCAAACTATTACACATGCAAGGACAATACTTATGACTCATTCATTTTTATTTACCTGTAGCTAGTTGGATTTTCAGGCCATAAGTGTTGCCATTGCTCCAAAGGATAACATGGGTGCCTAAGACTGTCTCTCCATAGATGAACCTTTTCAGTTGCATAGTTGAAAGTGCTAGTAAACATCTTGCATGGTTTGGAAGGGTCATTAGTACACAAGTCTTTCCTGTACTCATCAGGCATATGGAAAATCTCCTTAAAAATACTCATTGTTTCATTCATTTGATCCATTGAAATCCCATGATTAATAACCTGTTTTAATCCCATTAATTAATTAATTAGTAATAAGTTGAAACATTGTAATGTTCAAATTAAACTTCTGAATGCATTGGGCCGACGTCGAACCAAAAAAAAAAAATGTATTAAATTAAAAACAAGAAAAATAAATGGCATGAACTAGATGAACCTGAAAGAATCCAAACTCCTCAGCAGCTTTGATAATTTTCTTGATTATATTGCTTCTATCACCCTTACATGCTTCACTTAGATCAATCACTGGGATGCTATTACTGAATGGGATTTTCACATTCCCTGGTCTTGATTCTGGGGGAAATATATAGTTCTCAGGGACATATTGAATATTTGACCAACGATTTGTAATAAGTTTCTCCATTGCTTCACACAATGAAATTTTCAAGGAGAAGAATGAAAGGTTTTTGTTGATGGAGAAGAGCAATATATGTGTGCTTTTATAATGATTATATTGTACCTTTTGATCTTAATATTTTAAAGCATACCCATGTGGTTCGCATGGCATAGTTTTCTTATGTCTGGCTAGCAAGTTAAATTTATTTCTCTTGGGTGTTGGTACATCACATGATATAGTTTTCCTATTCTGGGTGGCAAATTGGGGGTTGGTGCATTGGTGGTCTGGTTTTTCACGGCTATCTATACTACTTTTTTTAATCAAAATGGAATTGCAACGTGATTATAATTATAATTTATTTATTTTTGAAGCAGGTCATTATAAATTACTGACATCTACAAGGTGCAAATTGCAAGTTGTCAAGTAAAATGATTCTTTCTCTTCTTCACAAACCCTAGACGTCGGCTTTTTTCTTCTTCTTGATTACCGAAGAAGGGTGATTTAGGGTCAATTTTGATCCAAAATCACCCATCTGAATTGTTTTTCCTTATTTTTTTAGTTAAATAAATGATTTCTACTTACTTTCAATCTTCTTTCGATTGTTTTTGTGATTTTGTCGATTTTACACGACTCTATTTGTTTTGATTTCTCGTCTTTGTGTGATGTGTTTTTTATTTTCCGTCTTAGTTTAGGGTTTATTTGACTCAAGTTGAAAGAATAATTTTAAGCAAGTGTAGATTCAATGGTGGCTTCAAGTTAAGAAAGTCCGTTTTGTTTTTGGGACTAATATGTGGTGGTCGAGTCTGCTTGTATGTTTAGGCATCGGCTGATTGGGATATGTGTTCAGGTGTTGACTTTGTAAATTCTTTGTGGTCTCATTGGTACATCTTGTGCCGAAGAGATTGTTTGTTAGTGTTAATATATATATCATTTTTGCTTGTTAAAAAAAAAGCAAGTGTGGATTCAATCAACGACTTCTGCGTCGTCAACGTTGCAGATCTGGAGACATCCGGAAATTTGAATATAGTCATATTTGTATGCATGTGTACTATGCCGTTTTATGCTATTGACATAGATGTTGTGAGTTTGCTTGCAAATTCATTCATTTTATTTTTAGCGACTTTGAATTTATATTGTATCGATGTATTCTATCAATTTAAATAAATGAATATCATTTATTTTTGTAAAAAAATAAGTCATTAACATCTCAAAATGTTGGTATCTATTGAAAAAACACAAGATCCACGTAAAATAAAGATATAATCTAAATAAAGTTTATAAAAAGAGTGACAATCTCCTCTTACCAATAAATTTTGTAAGGATAAGTTAGACAAATATAAAAATTTAATATGATATTCAAATAAAAGGGATCATGGATTCAACATTTTGAATTGATGAGGCAAGATTAAATATTATAGGCTAAATTACATATTTGATTCTTTAACTTGTGTTTTATGGTTTAACTATGATTATATAATTATTTTTTGTTCCGTTTAAAATTTAATGATAAAAGTGTAAAACTACTGCCAATTTGATGCACGTCCATTTGTCCCTGCACCTCAATATGACAATAATTATCTACAGTAACACTCCAAAAAAACATATCGATCAAAATAAGAGCATGGGAGACTAGACCAAAACTTATGGCAAGCAGTAGCGAAGAAAAAACTGTAATGATAGGTAGACATCCTTAATATGTACATTTTTTTGTACTATTCTGAAAAATTTCAGTTAACCAAATATATGATTTGTGCGATCACATTTTTTTAATTGCGTAACCACATTTTTCAGCTTCTAAATAATGGTCACTTCTAAATAGTGGTCATGCAACTGAACAAATGTGATCACACAGACCATATATTTGATTAACTGAAATTTTTCAAAGTGGTACAAAGGATGTACACATTAAGGGTGTCTACCAATCTTTATTTAAGAAAAAAAAGTTGAAGGACAAAATTTACATACAATATCATAGGTATTGTTTTTACTTTTCCCCGATTAAAATTTGTAACAAACAACACATTTGAATGTCGTTTCAATTTCAGAATAATATCCCTTTTGTTTGTCTTTTACCTCATGAGCGTCGTTTGTGGAACGCCACCACCTTGTTATGGGGTTTCAATTCTCAATTGCTCTCCGCCGAAGGCACTGGTCGAAGTTGGTGAAGACCGACAACTGTTTTATTTTGTATTCTAGCATCAATTCAAATTGGGCTAATCGACTATGGCGATGAGATTTGGATTTAATCAACTTCTTTGAATTTCCGGAAGAAAGAAGCTAAAAGTCAATATTGTTACATAAATGATATTTATATAACCATTTTATGATAAGTTTTTAGACAACTCTCTCATTGTATTCTTATTCTCTCTTATCTCTGTTGTTTTGGTTTTGGAGCCGGTACCTACATTTCTTTTAAGCTGTTTGGTTACACGTTGAAATGTGGTAGACATAAGTTTGCAAGTCCAAATGTAAGTTTACTTTACTAAATATGTGTTTAGGTGTTTTTTGAGAAATCAACTCTATCCTTCAAAATCAATTACAAAAGAAGAAAGAAAGGGTAGCTTCTGCAGCAATGTAAATTGATTTTGATTGTGCGGGCTTGGCTTCTTCACCTACTGCTCTTGTAAGCTATATCTTCAGCTATTACCTTTCTTCTTCTTTTTTGTTTTATTAGAGATGGGTTTCATTTAACGCATACATCCTTTTCTTTTAATTAGCAATGATAACAAAATGTTTCTATGCTTAGTAAATTAGTTAACCAACGTAATTACATAAGGGGAAGGGTGGAAGTCCCACCAAGTAAAACAAGGGTTTGAAAAATGGAAGCTCATTTTCTTAGCAAGAGAAAAAGAAATTCTCCACCTATTTCTTAATTTGCAAGGCATTTAGAAAAAGACTAAACAATAAGACGTATATTTCACACTCAATCCAAAGGCAATACCAAATTTAGCATGTGTTATCTCAATCCAACTCATAATAGTTGATAGCTCAACATGAAAAGAACAAGCAAGGCCAAAAAAATTGGCAAATGCCAGATATGCCATGATTACTTCTAAAAGTACTGTTTTTATTACAATTACTCCAACACATGGAGGATTTAGCAAGTTGACTTGTATAATGAATCGTAGCTTTATGGGAATGACAGTTGTTGTTAATCAAGAAGTATTTAAGAATAGAATACTTACAGCAAAAAAATAACGTCTTCAACATAAATTTGGACAAGAGAATTTTTTTTAGGAGAAGTTTTCATAAACAAAATAGTGTCTTGTCCACTATTCCTTTTGGACAATTATTTTTCATTAAAATGATATACATGGAGTGGGCAAGGCCATTGAAGCGGATGCCTAAGGCCACCCAGTCAACCCTAATATTGCTGGACTATACATATGTCCATATAGAATAATAGAAGCATGCGTGGAAACATATAGATTGATGAATGTGGAACATACACTAGTCTATGGAACATTAACTAGAGAACTATATATAAAAATCATTGACTTGGTGTTGGTAGTCTTCTTTTCTACGAGACTAAGTAAGATTCAAAAATCAGTTTGGAGAAAAATACATGCTTAATTGTTGGAATAAAATTTGTTTGTACAATTTCTCTAAAGTTTTGATGATAATAAAAGTATTGAAGAATAATTGAATATGTTAATATATGTTTAAGTGTTCAGGACTATAGATTAAAATTTAACAAGGTCAGAACATGTATAAGAGCATCATAACCACAAGAGAAGTTAAAAAACTATGGTAGAAGATCTGAAGAAAGGTCAATCAAAAGTCAACGTCTTAGATCAGAAGAAAGAAAGTCACTCAGAAGCCGAATATCAGCATCAGACTCTGAAGTATAGAAGATCCTAAGGGACCCAGAATCCACGTTAGATTTGTCCTCTTTTGTAGCTGTCTCTACCAAGAATCTAAAAGTACAGTTTGTCTTCTTCTGACCACGAGTAAAAACAAACAAAAAACTTCAATGACAAAGAGAATGAACGGATAGTTCCAATTTCGGCAAAGGAATTTTGAATGTCTAATCAATAGCATTATCCATATCATGCAATGGCCCAACGTCCTTGATTTGAAGCTTCTCAACAACTCATAATGTGCTGACACTCTTCTCCAACGTTTCTAAATCCTTGCCTATATAAGGAGTTGAAGACTTGAAGAACAATAACAAGACTCTTGTATTTTTATTGTGCCCGTACTCTGTCAAATCAAAAAGCACATAGAACACATAAGAATTTCTTATCAAAGTTTGTATCTTAGAAATTCTAAGTATAAGAGTTTGTTCAGTACTTTATTGTTTACACCTCTGATTATATATCAAGTGTAAAAACAAATGCTTTATTTGTAAACATTTAGAAGTCTCTTTAAGTTATAATTGAGCATTTGGAAGTCTCTTACTTGTGTACTTAGGGGTGTACGTGGGTCGGTTTGAGTTAAGTTTGACCAACCCAAGACCCTGAGCATATATGATACTTCGATTTGGGTGAGATAAAATAACCATCCGTTATACTATTGGGTCGGTTTGGGGAAACCCACTTATTTCTGGTTTGGGTTGGGTTGGGCAGTCGGTTACCCAAATTATTTTCTTTTTTTTTGTTAATATTAAATTAATAAATGATGAATCCTCATATTTTTTTCATATAAATTACTTAAAAGTTTTTTTTAAATTGTGTAACTTATTTTCATTATATTTTAGCGTCATGAAATAATAAATGATAAATCAAATAATAAATTTCATCGTAAAATACTTGGAACAAATTAAAATTGCATGACATAAAATTGCATTAGCATCAAAATAACTTAAAAGTGCAACATCCTAATTTGTAACTCTAACATGTTTTTGTTTACAATATAGTGATGCCTTGTGTCAATTTTGAAAATTAGATTGATTTATGACCAAAACTTTTGGTATTCTCCTTCTTCCATATGAAAATAAAAATAAAAATGTTGGCATTATTGGGTAAGTGAGTAGTATTATGTACTCTTTGTGATGTTTTTTGCGGCTGTCTAGAATTTGAATTTGTGTTTTCAATAATATGTTGTTGTTCACAAGATAAACAATTGTGCGTTATAGGTGATTTTTTTTGTGCTGGAGCATTTATTTGCGTCACTTGTTATGCAATTTTTTTAACAGAATTCTAGTGTTTTTGTTTTACTTCAAATTGATTCATGCCTTTGGTTTGTATTTTCGTTAATGTGGCATGTTTCATTTGTATTAGGGATTAGGCTATTGATGCATGGCTTATTAGCATTTTATTTTTTTTATTTTTTTTCACGTTTAGCATTTTAGTTGTTGGGACACCCTTCTTATGTTTCTTTTTTGTTAGTGTTAGTGTTCTTGTTTTAGATTTTAGTTTTTTACTACTTGTTATTGTTCTTATTTGACAATGATTTTGCATATGTTTTTCATTATTGTCTTGATGATTCTACTTCTCAAACCAATTTTGTCTTGTCCGAAATTCTTTCCAAATTGTTATCTTCTATATTTGTGTGTTCATCCCTTTATCTCTACTTGATCTCGCGATTGTCTTTGTGCTCTAAAGCGACTAACTTAGATTTTTTGTGTTTTCAATCCTCCCACATGGATTGTCCACACCCTTGTCCTAATTTATAGCAATTGTCCCTAATGTGCTTTTTCATTCTTACTATCCCGGTTTGTCCTTAATTTATGAATCGTCTCGTTGTAACAATATAGATTTAAAGTGATTCGTATGTAATATGAAATTATAAACGAATTAATGCAATTATATATTTGAACATCAAAATTTATTTATTTCAAATGGAACTTATTATTCAAAACAATGAGTTATACATTATGAAAAATCTCATCATGAACTACATTAAGGATCTTAGTGCACACGTGGTTTTCTTCATCTAGTATTGGAATCTTCAAACCCTTTTTGGATGTGACTCTACACACAATGACATATAACTGCTGATGAGTGAAAACCGGTTTAGGAAGATAGATGCCAACATGAAAAAGTGACTGATTATGGCTCTTACTTATTATCACTGTGAAATGTATATTCAAAGGGAATTGTCTTCTGGTAAATTTGAAAGGTAACCCATAAATACTCGATATAAAATTTATTGTTGGAATAATTATGATTTTATCACCCACTTTTTTTTTTGTCCAGTAACTACAGTTGCACCAATTGAAAAGAAATTTCAAGGTGGTTGACAATAAGTCTAGTGTCATTGCACAATCCAACAATCTGGTCATCTAATTGTCAATTTGCAATTTGGATTAACAGAACAATTAATATCACTCATTGGTAAACCTAGGTTTAGTGCGTATGATAGAGAGATTGGATATATATGATAAGATTATCCTACCCTGTTTAATTTAAATATCTTGTTAGGTGCAACAATAGAGATAAATTAAACTTATTGTCTATCTGTATTGGCAAGAGAGAAATAAAATGAGAGTTAGCATATTATTAAGAAGTTGTGTGCTTTAATTCAAATTATTAATTATGCAAATTACATGATATTCAAATGAACTAAAATGATAACATTTATACCAGTATACCACACATGGAAACCCGTCTAGTGTAGTACTTCTGGACAAAGAGATATTTTCTTTTGTACCATTCAATCATGAATAAGTAAACTGTTTTCCTAAGCAGAGTTATTTTATATTACATATCTCTTTTAACATAGGTATCCCTGTGTTACATCTTCAATACATTACATTTTTCCTTCCAAAAACTTATTTCATTTAATTCTTTGGTGCCTCAAATGATTTCAGCACCACGTCTGTGTCAGCATATTTGTTAAAGTAGTGAGAGTTGAAATCCTTGTATTTGAAGGACTTGAAAATTGGTGGATTATGTTCATCAGTGATAGCATGTGCTGGCTCGACGTTACAATCATCTGAAGGAGCTACAAAAAATGCACCAGTAGTACGAGCATGACTTGAATTTGTCACAGCTCTATGCTCTGCACTTTTTAGCTTACCATTACTGATTATCTGTAACACAAGTCAACAAAATTTGTCAGAATGCATATATTTTGAATAATTTTTTATACTTTAGTGTAAGTTTCGTTAGAAGACAAGTAAATAATGTAGCTCATTGTTTGCCGAAGCCGATATTATCCATGCTTGATCGCCAAGTTTTTTTTTATCATATTTGACTTTGTAATGAGGCTCTTGTTATGAATGAAATGACTTGATTTCCTTTTGTCAAAAAAATAAATAAACAAGTGTACCTGCAACTGGTAGCCTACGTTGATGACAAAAGCATGAGGAAGAGCCTCAACAGCGATCCACTCTCCATCCTTGAATACTTGAAGGCCAGATACATCGTCTTATAGTAAAATGGTGATGAGGTTAGGATCCGAGTGTTTGGTAATTCCTAATGTCAAATTTGGTTCCGAACATGGTGGATAATGATTAACGGACAAAAGAACTAAGCCGGTAAGATCATTGTCAAAATAACCATACTCTAGGCCAAGCCCTTCACCGATTAAATTCATGATCCTCGAACCCAATTTCTTAACTTCAGTCGAGAAATCACCAACACACTCCCTGCCAAAAAAGGTCTATTGGAATGAGCTACTATATGTACTCAAGGACAAATTCAGAAATCTCGATTAGTGAAATCGATTTCATATACTATAAATATTTATATAAAATATATCAACGGATACGCTATAAAACAATGACATCTATTAGTAGTTAAGAGAGTGTCATAGGCTCATAGCTCCAAATTATATTCATTTACCTGTATCTAGTTGGATTTTCTGGCCAAATGTGTTGCCACTGCTCCAAAGGATAACATTAATGCCTAAGATTGTCTCTCCATAGATGAACCTTCTCATTGTCATAGTTGATACTACTAGTAAACATCTTCCATGGTTTGGAAGGGTCATTAGAACACAAACTTTTCTTGTACTCATCAGGCATATGAAACACCTCCTTGAAAACATTCATTGTTTCTTTCATTTGATTCACCGGGATTCCATGATTGATAATCAGCTTCAATCCAACTTTAAATTTCCATTAAACATGTATATGTATGCAACATGCTAAATAATCTATAACATATAAATATTTAACTAGTGCATTGGACAAAGTTATAAACTTGAAAAAAGAAATTAGTGTAAACTAAGAACCTGAAAAAATCCAAACTCCTCAGAAGCTTTGATCATTTTCTGAATTATATTAGCTCTATCACCCTTTTGTACTTCACTAAGATCAATCACTGGGATGCTACTGTTGAAAGGGATTTTGAGATTCCCTGGTCTTGATTCTGGTGGAAATATATAGTCCTCAGGGACAGATTGGAAATTGGACCAACAACTTGTAATAAGTTTATCCATTGCTTAGTATAGCTTGATTATGCTTGACACAATGAGATTAAAGGCAAAAAGTGGAAAGGGTTGTATGTTGATGGAGAAGAGCAATGCATGTTGTGCATTAATATATCTTAGTTTTGATGAAGATAATTATATTTTTTGTAACAATTGGGAGCTTGATATTGATGTTCCTAGTCATGGTTTGTTTTATGTTGTATATCTTTTATGAATAAAGTTGCCGGCTTGCATAGTTAAGTTGCCGGCTTTTTATAATTATCTCAATTTAATATTTAACACCGATGATAGTTGATTCAGTTGATAAAAAGTTGATTTATTGTTCAACCTCTGATGTCAACGTAAATATCTCTTTTGTAGATTATATGTAAGCACCTCGATTAACAGGTATGCAATCCTGGTGAATCTCTGGAACCCAACTCATCTAAACTTTTGTTACTTAATTAAAAGTCGAATACCTAACCATCAGTATATTATTATTTGTCATTTTGTTGCTTAAAAGTTGCACTGCTTATGTCATTTGAAAAGAATATCCTATTGGACATATATTACTTCTTTCCCTCCAATATATTATGACAAGATAATTGGAGTTATTTACCATTATTTCTCTTTTAAAAGATATAGAAATAATCAAGTTATATATGAGATAATCAAGTTATATACACCTTTTTCTTCTCTTCATATTTTCATTTAATTTTCTGCTAATGTAATCAATGTGTCACCTGACCACATGCTTGGAGATTATCAAAGGGTGGTAGGACCATCAAATACATAAATGGATTCTCTTAATTCAAATCTTCTCAAAAAAAAATCAATTGTTACATCTCGATCATTAAATCCAATCTCCTTTTTTTGTATAATTTGATTTTTTTTCTCTCTCGTATTTAATGGTTGAGATGAAATAATTGAAAAAAATTGAGAAGATTTTAGTTGTGAGAATCTATTCTCAACACACATCAGAATTGAGCTGACCAGTTAGAAATGGGGAGGAAAAGCCAAATATTCAGAAAACAGTAAAGAGAAAACACCAAGGTATTAACTAACACACCAAAAAGTTGTGGAAAATGCTACAATTATATATATTAATCCAAACCCTTTTGTACTTCTTGATTAAGACAAATCTTGGCCCCCCATGCTTCTCTTCATGTGTTTCTTTTTACCTTGTAATCAGCACATGCACATGCCTTTCTTTTACTAAGAATTAATCAATTTCCTCAGGTCTTCTTTTACTGACAAATCTATCACTATGGTATTTTTGATATGGAACTGCAAAGACTAATTCTTCGAGTTGGATAGGACCACAATGGACGACAAAACTCTACTTGAAGAGTTTTAACGTTGTTTCATTCTCAGTACTGAATTCAAATTCAAAACCTTTGATTAACGTAAAAGAGATCAAAATAATCTCATTTGAACATTCTTGCATATCTAATCTGATTAATATAATTTTCTTTAAGGGAATCCTTTTTCTCCCAATACAATATGATTTCTTTACATAGCAAACCGCATTAGTCAAACCTATTATTTTCTTTGCACCTTACCTTTTAAGGCCATTCCATATCTCAAATTCACATCTCTGCTCATGGCAATGAACAAGAACCAATTCTACAAGCTTGGATACCAAGCTCTACCACCTATCATAACTCAGGATAATACATTTTATCCTCACCCTCCACAACCTGTTTCAGACTATGCTTTTCCAATATTTGCCATTGTTGTTCTAAGCATCATGGCTACCATTTTGTTGCTCCTTAGCTACTTCACTTTTTTAACCAAATGCTGCTCAAACTGGAACCAAGTTAACCCAACGAGATGGATTTCGGTCCTTCGAGTTCGACAAAACGAGGAAGATCACTTTATAGCGTTGTCTCCTACATTGTGGAACCGAGGACTAGACGAATCAGTCATCAGAGAAATCCCATCTTTTCAGTTTATGAAAGGAGAATGTGAGGATCAAAGTGTGTATGGTTGTGTGGTTTGTTTGACAGAGTTTCAAGAACAGGATGTGATAAAAATTCTTCCAAATTGCAACCATGCTTTTCACTTGGATTGCATTGATATTTGGCTTCAAACAAATTCTAATTGCCCTCTTTGTAGATCAAGCATTTCAGGAAATACAACAAACACTCAATTTGACATTATCATAGCTCCAAGTTCTTCACCTCAGGATTCTCAGTTACTCTCTAACTTAGGTAGTGATGAAGATTATGTGGTCATTGAATTAGGTGGAGGAGAAAATGAGGTTGAACAAGAAAGAAATGAGTCAAGGGGAAGCATAGAACATAGTAGAAATTATCACTCTACAAGGAAAATGAAACCAAAGAAGTGTCATCATGTTTCCATCATGGGAGATGAGTGCATTGATATCATCAGAAAGAAAGATGACACATTTTCAATTCAGCCTATTCGAAGATCTTTCTCGATGGATTCTGCAAATGATAGACAAGTTTTCATGGATGTTCAAGCCATTATACAACAAAATAGGCACCACCAGAATGAAGCTAGTGCAAGTGAGGATTGTAATAGCAGAAGTAGACGACAATTCTTTCCATTTTGTTATTATGGAAAGGGATCCAAAAATGCAGTTCTTCCTTTTGAAGAATGATGTTTAAAGTAAGAAGATTTTCCATTTTTTAAGCTTTAGTATTTTTCTGTTTTGTTTTCGTTATTTCTAGTTATCATCCAAATGAAATTAGAGAGAGATCTTTGAATTGAATCTTAGTAGTGATAATTGATAAACAGCATAGGCAAATACAGAATGTAGAGGGACTTATGCAAGTGATAGTGGTGACTTTGTGAGAGCCTGACACTGTGATTATTGTTAGGAAAAAAAATGCTATTAAGCTTTAGTACCTTGCTTAAATTACAAGGTGTGGTTCTTTACCTTTCTGAAGTTTTGTTTTACTCAAAAGTGAATGTAAATGATTGTGAATGATTGTCAGCACAATATATCTTCTATGCTTTTCTTCTTTTTTACTGAGAACAAGTAATTGACTGACAAGTTGTAAAACATTATGTTTTTGGGGTCCATCTTTCCAGCATGCTATGGCATATTCGCTCAGGATATCATGCATTCACGCAGTCAACATATTTGTAACCGATGAATTAAGATAGGATGGTTCAAATTTTAAATTTTGATATTTTGGAAAGAAAAGAAAAATAATATAGATGTTTTTGAAACCATACAATCTTGATCCAACAGCTACCGATATATTGATAGTGTATACAAGGTGTCGTAAGTACAGAGCTAGTGATGTGTAATTAGGAGAAGCTATATATTAGAACCAAAGAGCTTAGGGACCAAGACAATGAGAAACCATAAGTAGCAGCATGAGAAATGCAATGTTGGGAAATTATCACTGCTTCCTTTAGGCCTCACTGCAATGATATTATGGATGTTGGACAACAACATAATAATACAGCAATAAATATGTCCCTATCTAAGGGTAGAAAATTCAAAAGTTAGAGAATACCCTTACACAAAAGTTGGTTTTCTACCTCTGTCTATGTCCCTCTCAAGTCTCAATCACCAGTACATTCCCCCTGGCCAGGCATTATTTAGACCTTCTGTAATACCAAAATAACTCATGAAGGGTACTGTCAATAATGTATGCTAGAGATGCCAAGAATCAAATCTAGATGACAGTTTTTCTGTGTAAATAATTTAAAATTTGAGGTCCTCTTTCTCTATAGAATGTAACTTGGATAAAGCTGCCACAAGGATTGCCATCTAGAATGTAATTTTGAAATTTGAAGTACCAGAGATTAATGGATTGTTACAACTCACCAATAGTTCAATTACTCTCACTCTCTAGTAATAAGTGTCATGTTTAAATCATTTGTTCCTTTAAAATACCAAAACAATATTTATCAACTTTTTTCAATAATACTATGATTTTAACTAAATTGACTACTTACGTGAGCTATTTTAATCTTAAAACATTATTTTACTATATTAAAAAGTGTGTATTAACCGTTATAATAAGATATCGGTTTTCATTTGAATTAATCTAATAGCAATACCAAGGGACACAGACACCTTAACCAAGTGATCAGAGGTTCGATTTCTAACTCTTATGTAAACCTAATTGAGATGAGAAAATCCACCTTGTATTCAACAGATTCCATGACATAAATTAGTCGATAATAAATTATGGTGGGCACTTTGAACCTATAACATGGTTATAAAAAAATCTAATAGCAACTGGACTGATGCTTCCCATGCAAAAAGAAAGAATAGCAACTTGGCCAAAAACTCCGATCCAACGCCCATACAGAAATGGCAGTGGTTACCCTCCCCAACCTTGTTCTCGTTATTGTGACTGTCTTTGCCACTATTTGTTCTTTAGTGAGTATCTTATTACTAGCAGAAATCAGTTACCAGGCATCAACATATTCATGAACTCTATTCCCCAAAAAGCTTAAACACGTGAAGAGTGTTAGCAACACATTCTCGAACACACACCTTCTTCTATGGGTCCAAATTCATATGGGTCCAATCAAATTACATGTGTCCCATTTAAATTTGGTTTAACTCATGAATATATAGCAATAAATTTAGTAATTACCTACACAAATCGGTATAAAAATCTCAAAACCAGCAACCAATTCAGTCAAATAAAACTAATAAACTAGTCAAATAAATTATATAAGCTAGCTTATTGGTATTGGCAAACAAACTTTATACCAGTACCATAGGCATTCATCAAAATATGATGTATTGTGAAAGAGGATGTCTGCTAAACTGTTCAGGATTGACGTAACGGTATGTCAGGCTGGGAGTTACTGGATGCTGCAGGTATGTTATTATTGGAAAAGGGAAGAGCCTTCATAGGAACCTCATTTGCAGAGACACCATGGGCTTTTTTCTTTAATTGTTCGAGTAGTCGCTGAGCTTCTCTTAGTTCTTCTTCTGCACTTGCTCCATGGCTTTCCCAAGCATCTATAACTTGCTGTTGAAACTCAATTGCAAGGGAATAGCTGCAATTCCAATATTCAATATTTTAGAAAAACATGATTTTTTTCCGTTGGAAAAACATATAATAGTTGGCAATGCACAATTAAATTAAACAAGTGAGAATAGAAGCATGTTATCCAAAAACAAGGGACAGAAACATGTTTGCACATTCCATTCACAATATGTTACATTTAAATTCATTAGTTTCCTTTAACAGGACCTCAGAACCGGGGAGCACCAAGGCTCAAATATACCTTCCGATTTCTAATTTTTTTTGTAATTCAAATATATACTATTTAGGAAAAGATCATGTATGCGTAAATTTCATAAATAAAATTTGTGTGGACAGCAAACAAAATAAACACCGGCAATTGAGCTCGAAATGGACCAATCTAAGTAATGAAATAAGTTTGCATAAAGTTCCAAAAATAAGCAAAATATTGATGGATGACTAGTGACTACATTAGCAGTAATTCCATATGCAATTATCGGCTCAGGCCATAATTCTTTATACTCAAGATCTACCCTCTCGGGAATTTCATCATTCAAATTCTACTCGGTTACATTTTATTTTATCTAATATGTGAAGACTAGAAATCTGCATTGTACAACACAAACCATCAAATCAGAACTCTCTTGGTGGGCACAGAAGAGAATATAGTGGTTAAACAATTAACTCATTCTTAGAAGGCAATAAAACTTAGTTTGATAGATGATAAGAACTATAAGAGAGGTAGACATGGAAACTAAAAGGATTATGAGCAAAGCATGAATAAGGGCCTGTTTGGAATGGCTTATTTGAGGTTATCTACTGGCATAAGAACTAGCGATAGTGTTTGGAGAGCTTATATAAACAGCTTATGACATGTTCATAAAATGTTTTCAGCTTATTTTCATAAGTTCTTCAACATAGCTACTTATATGAAAATAGTTTAACTTTATTTTATCTTTTGTTATAGAAAAAGCTTAGACATAAAGTATTTATATGATAAGCACTTAATTAAGTTGTTGATCCAAACACAGCCTAATTTTTCTTTTGAAAGCAGTCAATCAACACAATGAAGAAATAGAAGCAGACATATTAATTATACCCTGCACTCTATTTTATGTCAGAAATCGTTACACTTGAATGCAAGAGAATTCAGCCATCCTTAAGTCTCAAAATAATTGTTCCAATGAATTTGAATCCCACACTATTAGGTATATGTCCAAAAGTTAAATGTTTAAACTGCTGGAGTAATGTGTGCCCGAAACCAATTGTTTTCAGAATCAACAAACCAAGAGAAACAATATCAGGGAATAAAGTCGAAGCAATAAAACAATCCATACCCTCCAATATCACCATAAGCCTTCGAAAGATTCTGACATGCTTCAATTGTATCTGCATGATGTGGACCAAGAGAAACCTCCATGATATCCTTTGCTACCGCAAACATCTGCGCTGCAGACTGAGGTCTATCCAACTCTAAATATGCTGCCCCCAAATTGTTGTAGATATAACCAACTCCAAAATGTTTGGGACCAAAGCTCTCTTTCAACCTTTCAGCAGCACTTTCCAAATAAGGAATAGCCTGCTTCACCTTACCTGTCAGCAACAACAACCACCCTATTCTTGCAGATACACTACCCTCCGAGTGCTGCTCTTGTGGGAGCTTCTCAAGTAAAGCTAGTGCCCTCTTCAGCAACGAAATCGCAGCTTCAAACTCATTCATGGTTTCATATAGCATAGATATCTCCGAGTATGCCTCAGAAACTTCCACTGGCGTAATCTGTTCTCTTTTATCAAGAATCCCAAGAGAAATCTCTAAACACCTTTTACAGTCTGCAAACTTTTCCTGATTACACAATGCTTTCCCCATTGATACAAGCACAAGAGCTCGAGTCTCACTATCTTTCTCGGTCTGATTCACAACATTCTTTAAAGCACCAACAGCCTCATCGTATCTCCCCAAAGCAATCATCATATTCGCAGCATCAACTTCGGCGCGCAACAAATCCGAACTAAGATTCCAATTCTTCAAAATCCTCTGCGCCAAAACATTCTGCTCCAACGCCTTCTCATGATCCTCCATCCCACTATAAACAATCCCAAGAAGCTTCCTATCATGTGCAACCTCCACAGAATTCATCCCTAATCTTTTCGTATGTATCTCCAACGCCTTCAAACAATACGGAAGCGCCTCCTTAAAATTCAAAACCGCAACAAAAGCTTCCGCTAAATCCCTATTCCCTTTCCCTAACTCCTCACTATCTTCCTCAAAAGTCATCTCCTTAATCTCCAAACACTTCCGAAGATTCTCAAGCGCCTCTTCTCTCCTCCCCATTGCCGTCTTAACATTAGCCAACTCAAATTGCACAGCATGAAGCACAGGCCTAATATCATCAACACAAACACCCTCATTCTCTAACCTCCCCAAAACCCTATTAGCCTTATTAAGATACCCTAAACTATCACTAAACCTATTTAAACCATAATTAAGACTACCCATTAACTGCAAACTCATAGCATAAGGAAAAGAATCTTTCTTTTCATTTTCAAACACTTTCAAAGCTCTATTGGCAAATTCAAGAGCTTTTTCAGGATCCTCACCTTCACGATCTAGCTTAAGACCAATTTTCAATGCAGCTAAACCAAGCTCCTTTTCATTGAATGAAATTTCCATCTCACTGAATGCTTTGAGCATTTCTTGGGTTGTTTTGGCGGACTCAAAAGCTTCTTCAAGATGCGATTTTTCAATGATTTTTCGTTGTCTTGGGGAGATTGGAGGGGGTTTCTGGATGAGGGTTGACATGGTTTGAAATGGGGTGTATAAGGGTTTGTTGGGGGTGAAAAGAGGGTTGATGGATGCATCGCGGAGAGGAGAGAGAGAAGATGAAGCTCGACGAGCGAGGTGAGAGAACAAGGTGAGAGAATTCAAGAGTTTTCTCATGGCAATTTTGCTTCGTCTTCGATTTTGGGTTAAACCTTCGCAAAACCCTCTTTCGTGATTTCAACAACGTAAACGTTGTCCGGTTTTTGTTTTTAGTAAGTAAACGTTGTCGTTTTGACTATGTTACATTTTGTTTTTCGAATCGTTATATACTTAAATTAAATTTTTTTTTTTTGTTTTTGATCGTAAAGAGGGTCAACGGTCCAGAGGAAACAAATTACAAATTGACCATACGAGGATGTAGAACCCCCATTTGATCAGCTACTAACAAATGTCTTAATTGAGTCGAACAAGACTCATAAATCATCAAAGTAGATCCCATACTACAACAAATATTAGCCAATGCATCTGCACAAGTGTTTGCTTCACGGTAAGAGTGTTGAACTTTCACATCCCACGTCATTTGAAGTAATCTCCTTATCTTTTGAACAAGATTACGACTAATAGGACTAACATCTCCTTCATCCAATAAAGTCTTTGCCACAACTAAAGAATCAACATAAATTAAATATGTTTTTGGTGCTATAAATATATCAACTTAGATCCTAGTTTCCAAGGGTTTACAATTTGCGATTTAAAAGTTGATGTGAAAACAGAGTTGCACTAGTTTACTATTTACTACTCCCTCCGTTTCAAAATGAGTGTCGTTTAAGGTTGTTATTTCACACATATTAAGAAATGCAATAATGTTGTCTATAAACATGACACTTTTACTAAAATAGTCTTGTTAACTATTGGTGCATTTCTCATCATTATAAATTAAAGTAAGATGTGGCATTTTGAAAGTAGTGTGCATAGTAATAATTAAGGGGTACCATTGGAAAAAAGTAATTAATAATGCATTGAAAAGTGGGAATGACATTCATTTTGAAACAATTTTGTTTTGCTAAAATGACACTCATTTTAAAACGGAGGAGTAGCGATTGTGATAGCAGTCCACTTCTTTGACTGCCGTAAAGAAAATTGCTATTAGGTCTATGGCGATGAACATTGAATTTGTCTTCACCGCACATGATGATACCATCATGCTACAAACCAAAAAGCCTCCTGATCGACAACAATCCACCATTACCAAGCCTTCCTTCCGTGAAAAACGCCTAGGTGCCTCACAAGAAATCCCTCCCCGTCCCAAAGAAGACATGATAGAGAAAAAACTTGTCCGAATTGAACTCGATGATGACAACCGCCTCCTTCCAAAAGTCTACCTAGAACCACAAACCTTCCAAGAACTTTGTACTCCTTAGAAAGATGTCCTCGTTGTCAAGCTGCTGGGTAAGAATCTCGGGTACAACATCATGAAAGACCGTCTGCACAAAGTCTGGAAACTCCGGGGGGTTTTGAAATCATGGATAATGATAATGGTTTCTATATGGTGAAATTTGATCAAGTAGCTGATAAGGAGAAAGTCATCTATGGCGGTCCCTGGTTAATTTTCGATCATGAATTTGCATCACCAAACGCCAAAATTGAAAGAACAGTAGAGGATGATGCTCGCTAATAACGTCATGAGCTCTTTTCAAATGGCTGCTCTCTCCACCCTGCTGGCTACCAATGATATTGGTGTCTTTGGAGATCTTATGTGAGACTCCAAGAAGGATAAAGCTCTCAAGACCCTATAGGATGCTAAGAAACATCACGTGGAGGCACTGAAAAAGTTGAAGACTGAAGGAAGTGGAAGATGAGGCTAACCGGAAGGTCGAGGCTGCTAGGAAGGCTTAAAGAGATGTTGAGAAGAAGTTGGATAAGGTTAAGGGTTTTTGAAGTTGCATATAACATTAGGTTTGTTTTGATGATGTTTAGATATAGAATTAGCTATAGTTTATTTTGATGATGTCTATATAAATAGTAGATATAGCCTAGAATTGTGTTAAAGCACCTAGCACTCTTTGTTGTCATGTCATATGATTCTTGGATGTCAAATAAAGTTTTTCATATGCATAAAAATCTTCTTTTTGAGTGGGAAAAGGTTTTTCTATATGTTTGATTCGATTCAAAGGATTTTGAATCGTATTAATTCCCCTCTCTGCCATTGTAGGGCTTGTGTCCTGCATTTTGATACGATTCATGGATTTTTTTGATCATATCATTGTTGAGTCGATTCAAAATCTTCTTATTCGTATCATTAATTCGTTCTGGACTTGTTTTTCAAGGCATTGATACGATTCACAAACCCTTAAATTGTATCAACCTTCATCTGGGAAAGGTTGAATCAATTCAAATATAGTATGGACCGTATAAATCTTCATAGCTCCATATTCACTCTTTTTCACATGTTTGATACGATTTAGAATGTATGTGATTCGATTCAACACATTGTTTTTGGCTAAAATTTTGCAGTTGCAACACCATAAACTCTAAAAGCGATAAAACACGCAAATGATACAATCATATAAAGAATTTAAATGTTACTTCTTCCATAAATCAAAAACATGCATACTTAATTTTTCAAAAACATTGCAGCGAAATAATAACATAGTATCTCATCAACAAATAACACAAGTCTCCAAAGTAGCCATGTCATATAATCAAAATACATCCCCGAATGTAACTCTCAAGTCTCCACATACAGAGTAATCAAAACATTCAAAATATGAAATAAAACGGACACCCTAATCAGAGCCCTAAGCTTCGACTCCAAAGCAAAAGACGAGGTAGCTCCAAAGCTAGCCTCAAGCATACTCACCGCAAATCAAGCAACTAATCCTACACGTTGTCTACCCATTCATAAGAATAAGGTAGGCGGTCAACCAAACAACCACTGGAGGTTATATTACATCCACAATAAAAGCATAATCAAATGAAAGTAAAACGACATAATTAATTTCACATGATTATTAATACTTAGTTAAAATTAATTCATAACAACCACATTGTATATTCATACATCAATCATGCAAGTGTAATATTGCAACAACTACGTCTCACATCTTCACATTTTCACAAAACTTCATCAAGCACATAAGTCACTAAGTTTCACCGATGCACATAATCACCAAGCACATAGTCAAACATGACACTTTCAATGTATGCAATGTGCTCTAGACACGACTCTATATGCATGTGGTATCGGTCATCGCCAATAGGATACAACAATATCATTATCATCGTCAATATGAATACAAAGTATTCTAGTCATCGTCAATATGGATATAAATATCCGACTCAACATTTATGAATGCATAAACATATGACTCAATAATGCATACGTTCATTCAACCATCATCATCATCAACCTCAACATTTTGCATGCATGCGTTCATCACAAATATCATTATCGTTTGCATGTAAGAATTCATCGCCAATAATAATTCATCATCATTTAAATCATCAACATAATCATCACCCAACATCATCAAACATCATCATAAACAACTATCCACTTAAAGATACAACATCGTTTCAATTTCAAATTTTGCACAAAAGACGGACAAACAACAACATCATGACATCCATCATATTAATCACCTAATCATCATTGACTCATCATCATTCCACCATATAAACATGTATACAATCCATTTATTAATTTGATTCAATAAGTTTAATTTTTATATTTATTAAAACATTATTTAATTTTATAATTTGTTTATTATAGGAATGTACTATTCTAACTTATTAACAGCTTTTAATCAAAAAATCGATGTTTTATATAGTATAAATATCTCTAAAGAAATCGAACGTCTTAGTTACCATTAATTTGAAGCACCGGAAATATTAATTTATTTTACTTGTTAAGCTATCTATTTCGTGTCAATGGTGGATTTTATCTGTAGATATCATGCATATAAATTTTTTGGCATCTCTAATCACCGCTAATGTTACTATTATTTTTTGGGAAATGTTAACAAGTGCCCCCAGGGCAATCTTTAAGCACTTTAAATGGTAAATTTGTATAAAAAGTTGTGTTTTTAATGCATTGGAAATTGTAATAATTAACTTTTTAAGAGAATAATTACTAAATTTGAGATCCTTAAAAGGGGGTTAAGATCCTCTCCATTTATAACTTTCTCCATTTGGAGAGATAAAGACACATAAAAAGTAAAAAATAATTAATAATAGTCGAATCCACTTAATAATATGATCTACCACCTATTTTTTGTGTCTATCTCTTTCTAAATTGCATCTTCCATTTATTTTTATAAATGGAGAGGATCTTGACTCCCCGGAACACTCGTTAACAAGACCCTTATTTTTTTCCCTTCTTAAGTCTATTATTACTATTATATTCATTTGATCTTTTTTTTTATTTTTTTTTTTATTTTGGTCAAGTAGCCACTAGGCTAGAGCTAACATAATTTAATTGTGGAGAAGTGGAGTGTCCGGGGTTCGAACCCCGACCCCTGCATATAAAATGCAATATCCTTGCATATTATATACTTTGTGTTCTTTTTTAACAACTAATCGTTAATATGTGTTATTCAAAAGACAAGAAGCTTATCTTAAGAGTAAAGGTGCATTTTCCTTTCATGATTTTCGTATGGTTTGTCATAAAATTAAAATTTATTTTTTGTAGTTATTAAAAACTTTGAAAAAAAATATGAATTTGAGAAATCATAGGTAGTTGTGAGTATTTTATGTGAAGTACCACACGAAAAGCATTTAAGAAAATGCACCTAAGTTTTATTCATACTTTAACTCTGACAAAAAACTTAGGAGCATATTTTTAGGTGCTTTTCATATGGTTCATAAAAAAACTACTCATGAAAAGTATGTTTTTAGCTAAGAATCATACGAAAAAGCACATAAATAAATTCACATGAGTTTTGTCCTTATTTCAGACGATTTATTTGTTTCTCAGTTTTCTCCTTCATTGTTTTCATTTTAAATTATATTTCATTTACCATAGATTTTGTCAAATTTAATAGTTAATTCATTCATTTTTTAAATATTAAATTGATAGAGAAAATTTTAGATGATTATTTATTAAATTATTTGTTGTAATCAATTTTATATATTTATAATGAAATGATTTTGTTTTCTTACGTGTGCTAAAAAAAATTATTCTAAACACGCACTCTTGATAATTTTTGAACTTAGATAGATAACTAGGATTTATTTATTCAATATTTTAATTAGTTTTAAAAAAAAACTCATTATATGTCTCAATGACCGACTAATCTTAGAGGCCGAATCCCACCGTCCATTGGGGGGGGGGGGGGGTGGTTATGGCAGATATTAATAGTTCATTTAACAAATTATGGGTTATATCACCACAAAAAAATTTCTTTTTCTCTTTTAATAATTTTAAATTATATAAATTTTCAATAAATATTATACATATAACGCAAACACTGATATTATTGATAACTTTTAAAAAATTAATATTATCGATAATTTATTCAATTTAGATAAGTATAATTTATTTACTTTTTTGTCAACAAAAAAAAAACTAAAATTTATTTATTTTATATTTTAGGCAGATACTAATAGTTTATTTAATAAAATAAGGGTTATAATATGTGTAATTTTTTTCTTTTAGAGACCGGGTTGGGCTCCGTTCTTTAAGTCTCCAGTTTATTTTTGTTTTTATTTTGTAGGTTCTGGTTTGTTCCCCGTACATTTTTTCCTTTTTTAATAAAATTTATGAGCATGGTTGTAGAGGTGGTCTTGGGGTGCCAACTTAGTTGAGATGTCTTGATGTCTCTTGCCGTCTTCCACTGCTTTTAATTAGCAAAAAACAATATAAGCTATTTTTAGAATGAAAGAGAGGGGACACCTTTATCACATAAGTAGTTATTATGACTAGATTTACATGCTAAATATTGGTAACTGCAGTACATCTCTTGCTCCTGATGTGCTGTATCAGATGATTTGTGATAACTCCAGTACATCTCTTGCTCCTGATCTTTATTCTCAAAAAAGCTTGTTTGACCATGTCCACCCTGCTGATGATGACTTCTAGCCCACTAATGACTCCTGGTAGGGTGGTGTAGATCATTGGAATCTTGGTCCTGAATTATGCTTTCCCTAAAGATGGGAGCAGATGTGGAAGCCCCGAGATGGGAAGCGGCGCAATCATCATGATACATGTTTATGTATTCCTCATACTATTATTGTCGATGAAAACTATGAATAGACCCGACTACAACAAGTGTCTTTTCTTAGTTTGTACTGTAATTGAAAAATGAAGGCAGTCCAACTGCGGAATCTTAGTTCTAATTAACAAAAATATATGAGTCTAGAATTGTTGTTTTAAGTATCAATCAGTCAAGGAGGACAACAAGCAATTCAGGAAATATTTTAAGCAGGTTTAGCAAAGTATGTAACATCAAACAACATTGGAAAAATCAAGATCATTGAATCAAAATTAGAAGCAAATCTAATACTATTTCTCATGAGAGAAGTAAATCTTTGAATACAAAGTTGAATGAAACAAACTTGAGCATAGCAGTTTGAAAATACTATCTATACTATTCTATTACTACTAGGAAACATTACATCCATGACGAAGCATGAAGACTTTCCTCTTTCTGTCACTTAAAACAAATGGAGCGACGATCTTTTTTAATGATGGCCTTGATAATACCATTGAGGAAACAACATGATTTTGCACTTGATCACAAGATCTCATATTGATCTCCTTGAGTTGTGTGCAATTTTAAACGACATGATTCGCTCCTTTCTCTGTGACATCGTTACAATAGCTCAAATCAAGCACCTCCAAATTGGGGAAAACAGAAGCAAACAATAGGATGTTTTCATCTCTGAAGTATTGACAGCCAGCCAAAGAAAGAGACTTTAATTTTGGGCTGCTTATGACAGAAGCAAAAGAAATATCATCTTTCCCAATAGTTGTGTGAACCATTTTGATGTTAGTAAGTGAAGGACAGTTTGTAACGAGTGAAAACAAAGCTGATTATGTTATCTTCCAACATCGAGTAAGGTTTATAGACACTAAATGAGGAAGAAGCAAAAAGAAGTCGGCAACATGTTGATCATTGAGAAAACAAGTGTAACTAAGACCCAAATGTTGTATATATGGAGAGTGTGATAAGAGAGATTGAATTCCATTAATGTGAATGTTGTCGAGGTAGGTGGGGTCAAACAAAGGGTGAGAGAGGTTGAGTTGTTTGAGCAAAGGGAAACAATCGGCAATGAGTAACAAGAGGTGGTTGTTATCAAAATAAGCATGGGAACAAGTGAGAGAGGTTAGAGATGTAATGGTCTGGGAGAAAGCCTGCAAGCCATTTACGGGGAAATCGGATTCAAGAGGGAGTTTGAGTGATGTGAGTTGTTTCAATGGGAAAGTAGAGATTTTGCAGAGAAGTTCGTCGAGTGGATACTTGTAGTGGGAGAGGTCGAGGGAGGTGAGATTGGTGAACCTTTTGAAGAGACGAGGAAGGTAAGGACGTGTTGCATCTTTGACAATGATTGATGATCGAAGACAATGGGTGATGGAGAGAAACTGTTTCGAGACTAGTGATAGAGAATTCAAGTCGATTTTAGATAATCTCATTATAATCTCCAAACAATCATCAGTTAAAGGTAAATATGATGGTGAATCTTATGAACTTGTCTTTTTCCTTTTCATTGACAGGGTTTCAGTGTAGCCGGTTCTCATGCTAGATCGATCGATCTTCATTGATAGATGGTTGGTTTATGTTTTGAAATAAGGGCTTGTTTCCTTTTATGTTTTGAAATAAGGGTTTGTTTTGCTTGGTAGATAGATATATTGCTAATTCATGCTTCCATTCATGTATATCTATAGTCTATATATAACCAAAATAATTTTTTTTTCTCTAAATAGATAATGGATGAGAATGAATTCAAATATTAAAAAGTTTAACAAACATAATATTATTTTGTTTTTGTTTATTAACACAAAAAATATATCGTGTAACAAACACGATAAGAATATTTTTTCCAAAAAAACACAATATGTTATATGTCCAATTTTTTTCTTTATCTTTCAAAAAGTGTAACAAACTAGATCAAGTATATGTCATTATAAATATAATTAATAACAAAAGAAAAATTATCATCGATACACTAAAATAAAATATTTCCAAAGGAGCAATTTGAGAGTAAAATAGTGACTATTATCATATCCATCCTCTCAATGGTAAGTTCTCTTAACATATATGAGATGAAATATTTATTCTTGGATCATTGATTATAGAATCAAGGTTGTCAAAACAAACTTTTGTTTCTCTTTTCACTAATTCTTGTACTGTCGATCACTGTCATCGTAAAATCGAAGAAAAAAAAATTATTTTAGAATTATTATGGAATCATTAATATTTGTTTTCTTTAGTTTATTTCCCAGTTTTTTCAAAAGTTTGGTGATTTCAATTTCATATATGGATCTTGTTCTGGACCGGTGAGAAGATCAACACACGTCGACATGTGGCATAATTTACACCGCCTTAAGGCTCCGCACCGGAGGGAACGCGCCAGCTCAAGTGCACAGCGCCACACAAAAGTGTCCCCCGCACGAGGATCACCCAACACGTGTCATCTAACTGTCCCTAATCATGCACTGCAAAACCCGGAGAGGGTTATGCCCAACGCGCGCCTATATAAGTGTGAACTTGCTTCACCCTCAAAGTATCATTCACTTTTCACAACACTTTCTACACACTCTTTCTCAGTTCCATTACTGACTTGAGCGTCGGAGTGCTAACGTGCTTGCATGCACCTTTTGTTTCACCGCAAGGATTCATCATCGTCGTACTGAAAACCTTCACCGCCACACCAGAGTATTTTCCGCCACCATTGTCATTGATCCATCCTCACCAAAAAAAATCAAATATGTTGTTGTTCTTCAATTTGATTATGAATAATCAAAATATTTGACTTTCGCCTAAAAAAATATCACAATCATGCATTGATAAAAAAAATTATGCATTCTTCGGTTAAAAATATTATAGGTAAAAAATAAAATAAAAAACTCAGGATTTAATTTTTTTTAGCCGAAGAATTCATGATTTAATGTTGTTGCGAAACATAGACCCTAATTATGGCTTATGTAATGGGACATATATTATTATCTTGTGGTTTGCTAATGAATATGTTGGATGTGGAAATCTTATCAGGAAACAAAGTTGGAAAAAGAGCATTCTTGTCCATAATTAAATTAAAAGCAAATGTGAGTCCAAGATTTCTTTTTGTGCTTAGTAGAAAACATTTATCTGTTAGACTAAGTTTTGCTATTACAACCAACGTAAAGACGGGCACTATCGTGCGCGTCTGTCCGCTCTTTCTACTGGCTAACACATGTGATTATTATGTTTGTTTGTATAATTTTGATTTAAATTTTTAAATATTAATGTAAATTATTGATATATCGATTGGAAGGGATAGCTTCCAAACACCAATCTTTACTGTCCGCTCTTTTCACCGAGAGAGCTTCACAAACACCAATCTTTTAGATATAACATTTAACTCATGTTGTCTGAGTCATGCAGAAAATTATAACATCCTATAAGACCTAAGGAATTAGACTAAGCATCGACGCAATTGAAACTTTTTATTTTTTTTTTGTCAAGTAACCTAACGGCTAGAGAGTTTCACCTTAAAGATGAATAAGTGGGGTGTCTGGGGTTCGAATCTCGGTCCCTGCATAAATTATGCATTATCCCTTATCAAATGAGTTAAACTCACGGGGACCATCTTTACACGCAATTGAACTTTACCCGCCCATCTTGTGAACATTTCCATTCGATAAAGAACATATCAACTTGGCACGGTCCTTTGTTCAAACGCCTAAGTGTGCAACCATCAATTTCTCTAACAAACTTTTGGATGACATAGGTGGGAGTCTGTCAGGTATTGGAAATTTTTCTTGAAGATTGTTTTGTTTCCCCCCACCCTTAGGTGCCACCAAGCGGTCATGAAAGTAGTTTTAGAGCTGCCTTGTGAGCTCCACGCGCTAGATTTATGTTATTGTCGAAAACTCATGACATACAATACAAAGAAAAAAGTGAGTGTTTGAAAGAGTGTTAAAAAGAGAGTGTTGCTAGCACTACTCTTAAAAGGAACTAACATGGTCTAAACTTCGAGTGTATATATGCATACATGCATTTCCTATGGATATGAAGAACAATTCCCTCCTCCAGACCATAACAAGGACATATGAAGAAACATTGACACCCAGTTGCTCTTGTGATGACTTGTTAAAAGTCATTAAGGAGTGAAGTTCCATGGGACCGAAAAAATTGATATTTCTTCCATCTCCAAAATGTCACACGAGGTTCAGCTGGAATTGACCCAGATACATATTAAAGCTTTGAAAAGGAAATCAAGGATCATATAAAGTTGTTCATTACCATTAAGAATTCAATCAACATTATTATAGTAGATTAAAATAGGCTTAATAGCAGTTTTCGCCCCCTAACTTTCACGAAGTTGCGATTTTGGCTCCTAAGAAAAAAAACTACAAAACCGCACCCTAAGTTTTGCAACTGTAGCAGTTTTGGCCCCCCACAAGTGCAAAACTTAAGGGGCGGTTTTGTAGTTTTTTTCTTAGGGGGCCAAAATCTCAACTTTGGAAAAGTTAAAGGGTTAAAACTGTTATTAAGCCATTAAAATATAATTACAGTTTTTCCTTGCATTTAATGTTTCAACTTTCAAGTAGTGTAATTTATAGAAATTTTTTTCATCAAAAGCTAGCAAGGGTAGCTTCTACCTGAACGCACGTTTGATGTCCACTCTAAAAATTTTACCGCCAAACACGGCCTTGCCTTCTGAATAATTTTTTTTTTTTAACAAACTTTTGGCACTAACGTAAAATTGCTGTAAAAAGTTCATTCATTAAATTATGATGATTTTTTTTTTATGATAATGTTCATCAAATTTTCTGAGAAAACATAATGCTCCCTTTTTAAAAGACACTAAACTAAAGAGAAAATCTAGATCAGTCCTTGAACATAATGCTGAGGATCAACAAACTAACCACGTATCAATGAATCTATATACAGCAAAGAATAGAGTTTCCACTTTCCACACAATATAGAAGGGACAATCATGACTTGGAAATTCTTGCAATCCAGATTCATGAAACCATTACCCTCCCAAATAATTAATCAAAATAAAACCATCACTCAAAAGATTGTGGTGTTTGGATTTACAGTGGAATTTTCTGGAGGTCTGCTATAAATATCATCAAAATGTAGATTATATTCTCCTGATTCTAAGTCATCTATATGTTCTTTATCAGATGATTTGTGATAACTCCAGTACATCTCTTGTTCCTGATCTTCATTCTCTGACCCTATATCAGATAATTTATCATTGTAAATATTGTATGTTCTTTCGTGATTGAAATTTGGAGGCTCAAAAAAGCTTGTTTGACCATGTCCACCCTCCTGATGATGACTTCTAGCCCACCAATGACTCCTGGTAGGGTGGTGTAGATCATTGGAATCTTGATCCTGAATTATGCTTTCCTTAAAGATGGGAGCGGATGTGGAAGCCCCGAGATGAGAAGCAGTGCGATCATCATTATACGTGTTTATGTATTCTTCATACCCAGGTTCATTCCGTGTCAAGTTGTACGGCATCCAATCTCTGGAGAGATGTTGAGTTTCTTCAAATGGATCTGTTGGAACATCTCTTGAAGTTGCATTACGCGGTCCAGAAGTATAGTACCAGTCGAGAAGATAAGGATGATTGTTTTGATTGTTGGCTTCAATAAACCACAATGAACCTAAGTGATTGCCAGTTGCAAAAGTGCTGTTTGACATATCTCTGGATAAAAACCTATTTCTGTTGTCTAAATTGCTTCTTGTGTTGGGACTGCCTCTCCACGTTCTGAGAGGGGAAAATCCTTGTCTGTTTACATGTCCTGATAACTTTTGCTCTCTGAATGTTCTCAGATTTAGCAAAAACTGCTTCCCCGCAGCATTTGGTTCCCATGAAGGATAACTAGTTTGGAAGCTGCAATAACAATGATAAATGTTAAACCAAACAAATAATCACGAAGGCAACAACACTTCAAATCTTTGTTTCTGGAGAGCATTTGAGTCAACTAGTCTCATAAACTCTGATGAGCTCTGCCATGAACATACCTTAAAAATGATTTCTCCAACTTCCCCTGGGAACTCCTTTGGCTGTGAGGTGAATCGTATGGGGAACCATACCTACTGTTTCCATGCTTTTGAAAATCAAAGACACTAAAACTGCATAGTATCATACAACAAAGCATAATTATTGACAACCATCAACACGTTAAAATTGTGAATAAAGAGAATTTCATATAATATAAGCAGCCCAAACAAACAATTGCCAGCAACCAAGGGATTCAACCTAAAATATATGAATATTACAACAATCAATTCTAACCTGCATACATGACCAACACCTTCAACATCCACAGTAAAATCTTCAATAAACTGCAAGATATTATCAACGTGCTGAAAAAATGAAAAGAAACACAATAAGTTACACTGTATAGCATTTAAATAAAGATACCCTATATATATAGTGTGTAAATATGGTAATGTCAAAATACAGCAAATGACCTTTGGGACAACCAACAGGAGTAAGTATGGAGTAAGGAAAATTGAGGCCATCTCTTCAAGTAACATCATCCCGGTATACTGCACCATTAAAAACAGATTAGCATAAGCTGTAGTATTCAAACCTTTACTATCATGAAAACATCGACAAACATAATGTTAGGTCAAGTTTAATGTAATTACATTAAACCAACACCTAGAGGTACCTGGAATAAGGTTTCAAACTCAATTCGGACCATTTCAGTACTTTCTTTGCCACGCCATCTCTTTGGCATATAATGTGTATGCTGAACTACCATAGACATTGCTCCTTCAGGGTCTATGACCAGAAGCTCATTAACAATTGCAGCCCGGCTAATAGCAGTTATAGTTCCAAAAACAGCAGCATACCACAACAAGTTCCGACCAAATATCTGCGTTGATTTTTGTATAAAAAAAAATTGAAAATAATGAAAATAAGGAAAAATTAAATAATTTGTTAATGATTATCATGATGTGTTTGTATAATTTATATTTGACGAAGGCATAGAAAAATCATTACATGGCCCTCCAGCAGAGATTCCTCTAGAAAAGCAATGATGATCAGAACTGCAGCAAAGCCACCTGATACAAATGAGATGAATTTTGCGATGATGGATATGATGGGTGAAGGAAATTGCTTGAGATAATCAGAAGCATGTAATACACTGCTATTAATTCGATGCCTGAAGAGATGGTCCACCTATAAAAACAAGTTTTATTTGTAAGCATCAGCACAAAAGCAAAAGAAATATAAATGACATTATGCTAAAAAGATAACTTGGTGCTTGTTTCAACTAATTAATAGTTATAATATGATACTATTTTCAAACAAGTAACTCTTATCATGCAAGTCCAAGAGAGCACATTTACAACACAATTTAAAAAATGTTATATTCAGTTACAACAACAGCAACCAAGTCTTTATAACGACCATTGACCTCTCTAAATCTCTCTCAACGGTTTTACCTACAGTTTTCTTTTGGTCTCCCTATACCTGTAACTACTGGACTATCTTCTATCTAGTCAACCGTCTTTACTCTTTAGTCTTTACAACCCAACATTTGTTCTATAGAACATCACAAGTCTTATATTTGCACGGCAAAACTTCCTTATAATTTTGAGTGATACTTTTGTATCGCAAGTTACACTGGAAACATTCTTTCATTTCATACACCCTGCTTATATCAGTGGTTGACATCTAACTCTATCACCCTGTCATTTTGTATTGCAAAGAATACGTTGGTGTACTTTGGTAAGAATAATTGCAACAGCCCGAGACAAGATATTGGGCCAATGGCAAAGCTAAAACATTATTCGGTAATCACTTGTAACTTTAAATCATTCTTGCATTATGATTATTTCAGATATTTAACATGAAACCCATAGAAGTAGTGAATGAGCCGCAAAAACAGAGCAAGAGAAGAATGACAATGTACCTCATTGAATCCCCTAAAGACCCATCTTGACAAATTTGACCATCTTCGAGATGATGCTGTGCTTGGGTGATTGTAAAATTGTTCAGCATGCCTCAGAAAGAGATATACCAGCATGAATATGATGAGAAATGGAGAAAGTAAAAGCATTGCAAGCCCAACTACCATAAGCCTTTTCTTTAATGTCCTTGGATTTGACACAAAATCCCTTCTGACACAAAAGTTTCTGCAGAGAATATGTGTTCAAAAGAGAAAACCATCATTGGAATTGGAATAGTATGGTTAACATATTATTAAGCAAATTACTTAACCAAATCATCATAATCTACACGAATTCACATGAAATACACATAGAAGATAAAATTCATGTTGTCAATTGAATACTGCAGAAATACGGTTTGTTAAATTACGCTATGCTACAGTGCTATAACACCGCTACTTGACCACAACAACAACAACAAACAATCAAGCCTTATCCCTCAAAATGACGTCCGCTACATGGTTTAAATGACGCCATAATGTTCCATCAAATACTATATTTCTATCCATCTCATTAATCTCTAGATCTTTCGTAATAATTTCTCTTATAGCTTTTCTAGGTCTTCCTCTCCCTCTATCGATTTGACTACCTTCCATCTGATCTACTCTCCTTATTATAGAATCCGCAAGTCTTCTCTCTACACGACCAAACCACCTAAGTCTAGTTTCCACCATCTTTTCTACCATAGGTGCTACCCCAACTTTCTCTATTGGTGTCATTTCGAATCTTATCCCATCTAGTCTTACCAAACAACTTGTTTGCTACTTGACAACAGTTTGTATTTAAAGGTGTATCACAAAACAATAGCGATTTGTTTGAATTCTGCTAGCTATATCCGCTATTTGACAACACTGATAAAATATGTGGAACAGAGTTAAGATTAAATATTTGTTAACACCATCTATGGCTTTCCAACACTCTTGGCTAGAATGGCTATGCGAGTAGAATAAAGCCTTATCTTTTCATCTAATATATACGTCTCCAAGTGATGTATACAGTGGTATTTATCACAAAAATTAGCCAGGTCACGAGCTATAGAATATCATTTATCGGTCTGACTTAACTATATCTGCAAAAGTTTGATAATGTTCGAATATAAGAGAAGCTTCAGTACCCTCCCACTCAATAAATAAAAAGAAAAACAATTAAAACTTGTTAGAACATAAAATAAGCACGCAATTTATAATCCAGAAACCTTGTTATTTTCACAAAATGTATATCACTGAATAATTCCATGCATAAAACACTACATAGCTTTATATCTGTGAATCATAATCCTACAACTAAATGATCATTGCATCCTTCAAAGTTCAAACCAAAAAATAATTATTCTCAAATTGGTTTATAAAGAAAAATTGATATCTACATCTGAGATGATGAAAGGCCATATCATTACAAGTTACAAGACAAAATGCTACTAAATATAATAACTGTACAGGAATTGGTATTTTTATATTTGTAATAATTAACATACCGATCAAACATGCTTTGCAGAATGCACCAATTCAAAGTCCACTCAAGGGTCTTGGTTAGTACTAGGCGATATTGTGTTCCATTGGTACTGGATTTCACTGTTGGACCAGCACCTGGAACCCACTGAGATATGGGAAAAGCAAGCACACCCTTGTTGAGCATTCCAATCAAGTAGTTCTCCTTCCTCATTAACCTCATCACAATGTCATGAGCATTAAGATCCTTTATCACACATAGTTGTCTCGAGCTTTGCACGAGAACAACCTTTTCAAGAACTGTAGCCCACGGCATTGTTTGAATTTCACTATCGGTGACATGGAGACTGCAAGAAGGTCATGGTAAATTAAGTCAAATACTTCAATCATAAATAAATTCATTAATCAATCCCGTTAATACATTTTATCATTCACATTTACCTATTGTAGAAAAACTCTCGGATTTCCATAGTGTCCTTTAGTTGAGCAAAGAATCTTAAGAAGCAAAATATCCAATAGGTAGAAAATATTCCTAAGTATCCAACAATAATAGCTTTGCTAAGTGTTAACGGGGTTAAAGGGTGTTGATGAAGAGCTTCTTTAGCGAGATCGCAGGGCTTCCTCCCGGATTCCACAGCATCCATCCCACATTTAGCATTACGGAGTCCATTCCAATCAACATAAAGTAAAAAAAATGCCGAAAAGCATATAGTGAATCCGAGACTCAGAAGTTCAACAATCCACTTTATGATGATGCACCATAGCCCTTTCTCACAGTAGTAGCTGTAAAGTCTTTCGAAGAAAAGATCCAAGTCACCAATTGGCTCAACATTAGGGCTATCACCATTAAGTAGCCCTGAAGGGCTCTCGCTTCCTGGACTTGGGGTCCTTCTGTAATCAGACAATTCAATCTCTGGAGGAACATCCTGAAGTAGACCTTCTGTCACCAACGATTCACCTTGATGTTTCCATTTGAATATACTAAAAGCACTAGCATCTCTTGGCCTGGTAAACATTGTTCACAGATACTGAAAATTGGCATAAACAGCCAGTCCATGCCCCAGAGACCCAAATAGTTTTGACCAGGTTCTACACACAAAACAGAATCAATATTTAGTATCTTCCAAAGGCAGCACTGAAAGTGATAGTATTTCAAATTTTACCCTAATGAACATTTAAATCAAGAGGACGGAATTTAAAGCTTTATGATCCACAATGCGCGATTCTAAAGTATGATCCGCAATATAACGGGCTTAGGGGGATCCGCAACGGCATTGATACTGTGATTGCAGCCGCATTTGCCTACATTTTACCGCAATATAAAAAGGCTCACGTTGCAACCGCAACATAACTGCAATGTAAAACGATAGTGTCTCCTATTTACAGGCTCGACCAAAGGTATTAAAAGGTTTAAAAAATCAACAATCAAAATATGATCAGCTCAACAAGGTCATATACACTCATATCATATGGTTCAAGTCAGCCTCAAAAACAAAAATCGAATGATATCATGATGAGACACATAGACACCGGATTCAACATACATGCTAAACCAAAATCCAGCTAAATCAATATGATCATACACACACACACACACACCAAACTCAAAGAGACAGGTAAAGAATTCAAATTTCAATATCACTAAGCAACAAATTTAACTATGTAAGCACATGATAAAAATTTCCTTTTCTTTTTATACTTCTTTTAAAGAAACAAGGTGAAAAAGCAATGATCTTTTTTGTTTGTACATTAAAAAAAAACAAGAATCATAATTTGACATTGAGCTGAATAATCCAGTGTGGCATCACAGTACAATTACATTACAATAATACAATGTATTGCTAAAAAAAACACACTAATAACCAGAATTTTCATCGGTAACAAAAAAAAAAAACTAGTCTTGGCAACAACAAAAAGTATAAAACATGTTATTGAGTATATAGGAAAAGCAGAATAAAATAGAGGAGTTAAAAGCGTTAAAAGAGAGGTTTTTAAGGTAAAAAAGAAAAGAGAGGTGAAAAGGATAAAAAAAAAAAAAAAGTTACCTTGGACTAAGCAGAAAACATGGGAGAATGAAAATTAAGGATACCCAGAAAGGAATTTGGGGGAAAAAGCAGTGAAAGTTAAGAAATTTGTTATTGGGAGTGATGATTGAGTATAGAAGAGGACAAAGGAGGAAAGGGGCTAAAAGAAGAAGAAGAAGAAGAAAACAGGGTTTTGTATTTGTTGTTTTGTTGCGTGGAGAAAAGGAATGAATGAAATTGGAGTGAGAAGAAGAAGAACAAATTCGTACGAAAATTATGGGATTTTATTTTATTCTATTCGATTTATCAATCTTTTATCTTTTTTGCAGAGTCATTTGCCAAAATAGGATTATTAAGATTTAGGAAGAGGGGAGAGGAAGGAACCATTGGGTAGGGTATGTATGACTCCCAAACGTCACAAACAAAGGCTACATTTTTATTTTTATTTTTATTTTTATTTTTTTAAGATTTAAATGACAATTTTCTCTAGTTATTTCATATATAATTTTTATTGATGACATCACCTAATACAACGATTTAATGAGATATATTGTACTAATAATGTTTAGGGAGTTAAAAATAAAGGTGCACTTGTGGACCTGTGCAAATAACCTGTTACTGCTGGTTATCTTCAATCAATTATCTCAATAATTTTAATTTTATTAGTAGCCTTGAATAAATTGGCACCGATAACCCTTCACCCTTCCCCATTCCCTTTTTCTTTCACTGAACTCACATTACATTCACATTAAATCTCCTGCGTAGTCACTTCATTCATTGAAACCTCACCCAACGCCACCTCACTCTTCTACTGAGACTCACAGGCATCACAGCGGCATGAAGCAGGACTTACTTGAGATTTGAGAAAGTTACGGATACAGCATGTGAGGAAATCAATGATTTAACTATAGAACTTGTTAATTGTTATGAAAAGATTGAGTTACCGAAAGAAAAAAAAAAACAAATACAACATGAAATAGTGATAAAGAGGCTACAAATTCAATTTCAGTAGATTTGTGAAGAAAATCTTTCATGGTTCTTTCTGTATAATTCAGTCAAAACTCAACGGAGAGGACAAAAGTATATTTAATCTTTGATGTTCTTTTTTGTATGATCTCGTGAAGGCCGCGTATGAATGATCAGGATAAGATTGGTATTTATTAATTGGACAATAAACCTCAGTAATTAATAACTAAGTTCAGCGAGCATAACCGGCTGTGGCAGGTCAGTTTGACTGGTCCACCAGTGCACCCTTAAGTTTAGGGTCCATATTAGGGGCTCCCTGATGTTTATGGCATAAATAGAAGGGTTATAAAACTTGGGTCCTTTTGTTCTCACTTGATAGTAGTCAACATATTTAATTGTAGAAAATTAGAAAAACGGATTTAAATCTTCGATTCTGACTTATTCATATTGTAATGTGATGTTTTCTTATTATCACTATTAGGTTGATTGACCCTGAAAAAAATGTTTAGAATAATGTTATTATTTTTTTTAAGGAGAATGTTATATATTTATTTTAAATATTTAATATTTAAGTATATTTTAGATCCTCTCAAAAAAAATGTTTTAGATGTTAAATAAGATATCATTATAATTTATATTTAAAATGTAAACCCAAAAAAATATTTACATTTAAAATATTTAAGATTTATTTTATATCTTTCGTAAAAATAAAATATTTATTTTATTTACTGCTCTATATATAGAACAGTTAGGGTCTGTTTGGTTCAAGAGTTTTGGAGGGGAGGGGAGGGGAGATTTTTAATTTAAAGTGTTTGGTTCAATTTTTAGAAGATGAGGGAAGGGGAGGGGAGGGGAGCAAATCTCTTTAAAATTTTATTGCATTGTCATAATTATCCTTAAATTAATTTTAAATCTCAATATTAACCTTGTAACAACTTTTATTATTATTAGGTTATATTATCTTTGTAACAATCTTAATATTATTAGGTTATCTTATTCTTGTAACAATTTTTATTATTATTTTGTTATATTTTCCTTGTAACAACTTTATTATTATAACTCTTATTTGTTACATGTACAAACCATTCCTACTACACTACTTTTACTGGTATCTGAAATCGTAAAAACAAGAGTTTCTTTTATTTATTATGTTTAAGGGTAAAATGGTAAAATAATTTTTAAAATCTCTCTCCTCTCCCTGCGAATCAAACACATTTTTAATTAATATCTCCCCTCTGTTAAAATCACTCTCTTCCCCTCTCCTCTCCTCCCCTCCTAATTCTCAAACCAAACGGACCCTTAATAAAAGTTTTCGAAGAGATTCTACATACGAAATATATTTCATATAATTTCCGTAAAGATAATCATACAAACGCTAAAAAAACTCCATCAAAAATATAGATTAATAGAAAGTATATTGGACCAAATCAAAATTAAAATGTTATGATATATAAAATAGGTAATATTCATAAACTTCGATTAAAATCATATCAATCCAATGATTATGAAAAATAAATAAAATATATACGAAAATCTATCATGATTCATGGTACTCTCCGAGACACTAGTCCCAAGATTTTTTTATTTGAAACAACTAGTGCCCATGGTTGTTCTCTTGTTTATTATTATTTTTCATTTTTATCTCAATTTTATTTTAATATAAAATGAAATAATAATTACTAAATTTATTAATTAGTTATTTATTAAAATAATTAATATGTTACTTATATTCTTAAAATAAATAAAAAATTATAAATTCTATCTATTGTATATTTTAAATTATAAATTAAAAATAAAGTCAGAGATACTTCATAAAATATGAAATGTTCCAGTGTATTTAAAAGTCTCACAAATCTTTGGAGTCAAAATCAATGATAGTTTATATACAATATTCACACTCCTCAAATCAACGAGACATCTTTTACAAAAAGACAAACCGTGAAGAATCATACCTAAAACAGACAATACCTTAAAACATGGTATGACGTGCTTAAGGGTGGAACAAATCATGACCTATTTATCAAAACTTAAAATATAAAATTTCATTTATTATTATAATTATAATTACAATAGTTTTTAGGATAATCTAGTGCCTAATAAAAGTTGGATATAAGTCTCTATAGGTAACCTGTCCCACAAGTTTCTAATTTTAGATTATATTTAGAAGAAGCAATGTCTCAAAACGAATATTCCATTTTCCAATAATAACGAACCAGGCCAAATCTAACAAAAATCGAACTGGGCCCTAACAAGAAAGCCCACAGGCCCAAACCCATTTATCAATCGCGGTAAGCAACGGGTCTATTTGGCGGGAAGCAACGTCACAATCATCGCACGCGAGAAATACCCCTCAATTTTCCCGCGCTATTAAACCCTAATAAATAAAATCCACCCCCAATTTCTCTTACATTCACCAAAAATTCTTCTTCTTCACTCGTTCTCAGATCCATAACCATGAAAACTTCTTCAGAAACACCTTCACAATCCTCACACAATACCAGATCCAAAAAACCCAATCTTCGTAGCTCAAAATCTTTATTCAAAGATCCAATTGAACTAACCTCAAAAACCCCAGAAAAATCACTGGAGAAGCCACCACCGATGCGAACCCGTAACCGCGGTGTCGCGCTTTCAATATCGGATATTAAAAAAGTTGCTAAGGGTCTTCAAGATCAGAAAAAACAAAGCAATGAAACGACGTCGTTGAAGGGGAAATCTGCTAGAAGGCAAATTGCATTGGCTTCTCCTCGAAAGAGCCATGAATCATCTAATCTTCCTGAGAAGTAAGCATTTTGAATTTTCAGATCTAGGGTTTTTGGTAATTGTGAATTTTTTTGTTGATTTATTTGATGTGGGTTATGATTTTCTTAAGCATTTTGAATTTTTGGATCTAGGTTTTTGGAAATTTTGAATTTTTTGTCGATTTATTTAATGGGTTTTTTTGTTGCAGGTATGAGAATTTGGGGGAGTTTTTTGATAGTTTGGATAGTTCAATTAGATTGTTGCGATTAAAAGGATCGATGACTTCATTTAATAATATCAGGCCAAAGATTGAAACTTTAACTGATAGGTATGGGTGTGATAGATTTAATTTTGATTTTTGAAAAAAATATATTGTTTTGAATTTTGTTTCTGATTGTAGTTTTGGATGAGTTTTTTTAGGAGGTTTACACATGCTCATTTGGCTCAGTTGAAGTTTATTTTACCTGAGGCAATTGCTATTAAGAAGTTGCTCGTGTTTGATGAGCAAACTAGTTGTATGAAGCCGGATCTTCATGTTAGTATAAACCCTGATGCAGTTGAGTTTGATGCTAAGTTGTTGTCTGAATCTGGGACTATGTCTCTGAGGAAGTTGTTTCGTGTGCGACTCAATGAGTTTTGGAAATCCCACCCAGAGGTATGATAGTGTGCATGAATTCTAAGTTATGCTTATCTGTTTGATAGATTTATTATGAAGCAATACTTATTGATATTTCATTTTGCTTGTGGCTTTGCTTTGTGTTATCAATGATTATCTAGTTTTGCATTATATTTGTGGGACAATATAAATTTCATACATTGGTTGGTGGTTCCACTTATTATGTCGATTGGTTTGTCACTGAGATTTTAATGGTATGATATTTGCTATTTGAAGATTATTTTATGAAATTTGCTTTATTGCTAATTATAAATAAAAGTTCAAGTCTGTGGGACACTTTATTTAAGTTCAACAGTGTGAAAGTAACTTAAAGTCTAAGGAATGATAATTTTAATCAATTATGTTAACTTATGATGATGAGTTGTGGCCAATGCTAGCACAATTGCTATTCCTTTTAAAACTTGCATATTATTTAGTCTAAAGGATGCTTTTATGTATAGGGTGATGAAGTTCCAGAGGAAATGCTGCCTGAGCCATTCAGTCGTCCAAAGCAAGATCCTCTTGTACACATGATGAAACCTCCCTCATCATTCTCTGCAGTGAAATTATCTGTTGCACGTGCTTCAAGTGACATTGCGGATAATACAGAACTTGCTAACTCAGAAAGTCATGTGTCAGTGCCCGCTGAGACATTAGTTGAAGCTCTTAACCAGAAGCCAGCAGTTGCCTCTCATATGCCTCAATCTTTCAGAAGGCGGTTTTCTCAGAAATTAAAGGAAAATGTACAGCCACAACTTCCATCTGATTCATTCCAACCCTTAGTGGTGCCAGTTTCAGAGTCAAGCTTGAGGATAAATTCCACCTCTGAGGTCCCTAAAATATCCCCATCCGAGTTGGTTACAGAATCATCCAGTAGTGAAGCACATCCTGCGATTCATGGTTCTTCAGACTGCTTCACACCATCCAGAGTTACACTAGCTACACCTAGCAAAACCATTGAGTATACAGAAAGCAAAGACGGCTCCTTCAAAACTGTTGATGCTATGTCAACTCCAGCTAAATTTGTATCTACTCCAGCCAGGCTGATGTCAGCTACACCTGCATTGAAGCCGCCTAAAAGAAGTTTTATGACCCCAGATGACAACTCTACCAGCTCGCCGGACAAGTTGGTTAAGCGCCCACCTCGTTCAAGGTCATTGAAATTTGACACTCCTATGAAAAATGAAAATGATGCTGGCGGTTTGTCAATTGATGATGACATTTTTGATATCCTCCCGGATAATCTTCTCCATTCGGTATGCTCTTTCTTTTGCTACATAAAGAAAACTTTTAAGGTCCTTTGTTTATTTATTTTTATGAGTGGATTCAAGATTAACCATTCCTTCTGCAGATTCAGGAAAAAGAAAGAATAGCAATGGAGGAAAGGGATCCAGCTATCTCACAAGCTAAGAAGCGGAAAAAAATTATCGCCAGCCTCCCTAAGCTCTTCAACATGATTCACATGATGTTTCATTCAATAAACCGTTCTGTTATCACAAAAGAGGAGCTGATGAGCAAGATAATCTCAAGTCACCGTGATATTGTTGATAGAAGTAAGACACATTTCTATAAAAAAAATAATTGACTGGCTATTTTATAATCTTCTGAATATTAAATCTTTCTTGTTTGTTTTCATAGGTGAAGTTGAAGAACAGTTGCATTTGTTGTTAGAATTAGTTCCTGAATGGATTTCTGAGAAGGCGGCCTCTAGTGGAGATATGCTAGTCTCGTAAGTTTCTGTTTTATAAATATAGTCTGTTATGAATTTACAGTTCCAACAATATACCCTTTTCCATTGTTTTGATTATATTATTTATGTTTTTTTGTAGTGTAAACAAAATGTTGAACCCTGAATCCTTAAGAGCATCACTTGAAGAAGCAAAATGAGTAAGGAGGAACTTAGACACATTGGAGCTTAGAAGTATATTGTTTTTTTCTTTTGGGCTGCTTGTAAATGTTTGATCGATTTTCTTTTGACATTCCGTGTAGTTGGTTTGATCTACTTTCATATTGGTATATTTAGGAGAGGTAAAATTGGTAGATCAATTCATCTTTTTGGGCAAATGGTGTAATCAGAATACAACTAGACCATGAAATTAACTAAGAATGGACCGGAAATGTTTTTTGTTGCAGAAGTATCCATGCTTACTAACTGCTGATCAATTATCTTAATTTCTGTTAAAATGCATTTCAAAGATTCTTTCCATCTTTTTAGAAGGTTGAGGGAAATTTCTTATACAATAACAACAGCCAAAATTTACTTCTGCAATAATAATTGTTGGAGTAAGGTCGGCCACTAAGTTCCGATATCTACACCTACCAATACTTGAGTTCTTATATCAATTCATAATCTAAACAAGCAGCATACAATGAAAGTAATGCTACCCATGCACTCTATTCCTATATGAGAAATGATATTTGTACAACCACTTTTTAACAACTTTTAGACAATTTTTTCTCTCATACTCACATTATATTCTTACTCTCTCTCTTCCTTTTTCTCTCTCCATTGTTTTTGACCAATGAAAAGAGAGAAAAATGAGGTTGTCATGAAAGTTGTTAACAAATATTTGTTCAAATATCATTGCTCATTCCTATATATCCTTCAGTTATTCATAGCTTAGAGAGACTGATTAGTTCATCACAGTAAATAATAGGTGCATTTTTCAACAATTGTTAATTTGAGTTCTGTGCTGGTTCTTTTATGCTTCCTCTGTTACTGAAGTCTGTGTCTGTGTCGTGCAATCTTTCTCCTCAACATGTGCTGGAAAGGACTCTTGTGATTTGTAATCTCTATCACTTTCTTTTCCCCACAACAGCAAGTAAAGACCCATGATAACAATGAGTACTCCCAATATACTGAAACAACCAAACTTACTTTAAAACCTTTGAAACATGGACATAAAAATTATAATGTGCATGGACAGTCAAATGCATTTACCTGCCAATGTGAAGTTGTTCCCCCAAAACAAAATATGCTAGCATAGCCACCAAAATTGTTCCAAGGGGATTAAACATACTCACAAAGACTGGCCCTTTTTGTACCATTGTCCATATTTGAATGTAGATAAGCAAACCGCCGCATATAACTCCCTGTAATCACTCATGCATGATTGAATTCAGATTTTTGTTTAAGTTGACTTATATTTAAGTTTCAGTATCTAAATGCTTTACTCTTTTTTGTGTGTTGATAAACCATATAAGATGCTTTACTCACCGCGTATAAAATGCAGCAGAGTTCAACACTTGATTTTATGAACCATGCTCTAGGTTTGCGTTGCACGAGTACTGTAAAGACAGCCGATTGTGCTGCACCAATGCAATTTATCCATGCTGTTAGTGACAGTTTTGCTGGATATTTCTTCACGATGATTGCCTACAAGGCAAGCAAAATAACTATAAGCTTTGATGTATGTGGTCTGTTTTCCTTTTTGTTTGTACCTTTACAAAATCTCTCAATGTGCAAGTTTGATTCCATTTCGTGAAAAACAATTTCATTTTTGACATCGTGTTTTAAAATTGGAATCAAAATTATCAAATAAAACCAAAAGAATTGTTGATCCCTAGCTAAGATAAAGAATATTACAGGGGAATTCCTTGGAAATAGATTTCATGCGGTCACAATATCAAAATCCAATTTACCGAGTTTAAAATATAAACCGCTCGATCTTCATCCGCTTTATTAACGAATGCACGATATTCTAACCACATGCAATCTGGGCCTAAATTCTTCATCATGCTAACATTGAAAAACAGAAAATAAAAAGTATACGTGTACTTGATTATGGATGAATATACCTGCAGTATATACCATAAAGACCATGATATACAGCTCACAACAGTCAAAATTGTTCCTTTAATCCAGTTATTATGAGCTATTTCGCCTCCAAGATGGAATGGAGCACCCTTTAAGCTTTGTATCGTATGGCCTTTATACAAAATCATTACCAAAGCACCAGTCAAAGATAATACAGTTCCAACGATTTTAGCCAGCCCACGAGGGCTCTTAACATCAATAGCCTCTAGCCTATTAAAATGAATCATGAACAAAATCAACAGGAATAGAGCTATTATTTTTAGTAGAACATTGATTATTAGAAGTAGAAAAATAGGACCAATCTTGAAAAATAACACTAGAAACTCAATACTCACCTGAATCCAATTGCAAATATAAATGTAATTGATGAGATTGTGTTGATCATTGATGTTACAAAGGAAGGAGTGGTATATTTCAAGCTTACGAAAAACATGTTGAAGGTAAGACCGATTCTGTTCTTCGTAGTGAAAGTAAACAAAGATAGATGTGAGTTTCTTCAAGATTTGGTTAGGACTAAATGACTGTGTTTCTGTTTAAGAAAAAGTATCATCATTTTACAACAGTACCCGAATAAGGGAAGAAGAAAGAGCCCCATAAACACTGTCATTGTCAACTTTGACCTTGCTTCTCTACAAAGAAGAAAATTAGACATGGATGAAAGTCAACACTTATAATATGAGAATGATTTTTCTCACAAAAGTTCATGCTCTAGATCATAACTGAATGAGGGATATCAAAATATGTATTCTTTTTATGAACACATAATGTCATAGGTTTAACATGAGTGGTTTTGCAGGTATCAACATGACTTGGGGGATGTTGATTTTGACATATTTGATTTGTAGTATCAACCGGACTTAAAGCCATTTTAGATTGACTTATTTGAGTTTATCTACTGACTTAAGAAAATTTGAGACTGCCTAAGAGAGCTTGTGAAAGCAACTTGTGTTATGTTCATAACATATTCTCAGCCTATGAAGCACGAACACTCCTTAGATTAGGTGTGTCCCGGTGTTGGAAACACGTCGGTGTCTGACACCAACACGACACTGCCACATGATTACATTGAATTATGTCATTTTCTCAAATTATTATCGGTCGGTATGTCGGTGCCCATATCGTATCCGGTGTCAATGCTTCATAGTTCTCGGCTTATTTTCATAAGCTTTTCAAAATAACTCATGAAAAACTTTTATCTTCTGTTATAGAAATAACTTATAAATAAGAACTTATATGATAAGCATTTATGTTCGTATTTATCCAAAAAAGATCTTAACTTATCAAATTTATTGAATGCATGACACAATAGATGGATGAGTGATTCACCTTTCAAGAAAATAAGCAAAAGGAAGCACTACTATGCCCCCAATAGCATGACGATAAGTAACAAAGACATGAGGGTCCATTCCATTATTAAATGAAGCCTCTACTAGGAAATATTGAAGCACAAGAGCCACTTGAACAAGAACCATAAAAAGGTGAGGCTTAAATTTCTCATACACCACCCAAAATGTGTGTTCCTTGTTAGTCATAGCTTTAAAATTTTGTAATGAACTTAAGTTCTCCTTGATTATATTTGTGTGAAAAAGTTATAGACTTATTTATATATACATGCATTCTTGCATCAAATTCCTTCTGGAAACTGATTTGAAAGCTGAAAACTAATTTGATTAAATGGTCTATCAAAGAATTGAAAGTAATTCTTCGACAATATATTATCATCATAGAATATTGACAGCTTCATTACACTTACCTATATCTTATTAACTTTTATCTCATAGACTGAAGGAATACAGAATAATATATATTATGGACAAATATTTTGGAGGTGAAAGTTAATTCTGTTCTAGTCTAAAAAAAATAAAAATATGCATGGGCATATATATACTAATATGGTTGTCTCTAATACATGCAAAAATGCAGATTATTTATTTCATGAATGAACTTATCCTTTTCAATTTTGGCCTTTGATTTTTTTTTCCCTTGGCAGGAATAATTTACTTTTGTCCACTACAAGTATATAGGCTAGAAATTTCACTAGTTTTTATCCTCCAATTTTTACTTGCTCCTCCTGCATTCTTACCTCTTTTTTTTTCCGGTAGATTCACTGGAACATATACCTTCTTTCTTCAACTGTGTTAAAGTATGGCTGATATATTCAAGACACTAAAGAAGGCAAGGGGCATAGGCTCTGGTGGTACGGTTTGGGGTAATATTGTAAACTGAATTCTAGTTGTACTATATATATATATATTGTTTGTACCACTTAAACTCTAATTCATCACTGTAGTACAAATGGAACTATAGTTGCTCTATAGTCGTAGAGGTAGGCACCATTGGCTAAACTGCATTAACAAAGATCGTATGTTCATTGTCTTTTATTTTCGTTTTTTATTAATCTTTTGTTATCTGTTGTTGTTCTAAGAACATCCGCAATGGTAGTCCACTAATAGAGACTCATTAAATAGACTCCACATGTACACATCACTTATATATAACTTTTTGGCTTAATTGCAGTTTTAGCCCCCTAACTTTCCTAAAGTTGCGATTTTGGCCCCCTAAGAAAAAAAACTACAAAACAGCCCCCTAAGTTTTGCAACTGTAGCAGTTTTGG
>Ga0315915_1000165_pt1 | contig 54589 bp, 35 predicted proteins | sample MpolbnodulesMG_FD_207738 | JGI IMG/M metagenome (GOLD analysis project Ga0315915, IMG submission 207738) | Medicago polymorpha root nodule microbial communities from Los Angeles, California, United States - branched nodules | ecosystem: Host-associated > Plants > Roots > Nodule | place: USA... | reverse complement strand
CTCTCTCTCTCTCTCTCTCTCGGTTAGAGAAGAGGTTGAAATTGGGCTTCAAAAACCTATTACTTTCTTATTTATATAAGAATTATGCTCTTCTCCTAGCAATTTTTGCTCCCACCTAATAGAAGTTTCAAGTAACAGAAAATAAAAATTGATTAAGAAAATATAGAGAGAGATGAGATCAGGTCTTTCGAATCCTCTGTTTCCCCTAATTGGTCCACTGCACCTATTCTTATGAATGAGTCTCTAATTTCACGATAGTTAACACAATAGCCATAATCAATCCCTTGACTTAGGACCCTATTCTCAAACCACAACCCCTAATTCCTTAGGTGGTCTAATAATCTTTGAAGATTTTACGAACGTTAACCTAATATCACAAATAAAGGATTATACATTCCTAGACTAACCATGTTTATTTGAACAATTCAATTAGGTCTAAGTAGAAAGCTATGGTCAGTAGTCATTCATTCATATTTATATATGATCAAGATATAAAAAGCATTAAGAACAATTGAATTGAATAAAATCTGGATTGTCATTCACAATAAATAGAGTTTCACGACAACATGTTCCAATTAGGGTTACACAGATTCATGTTGGACCTAATCTCTAAGAGATTTAGCTACTCATAATCGAGTTTACAAATAGCATAATCAATGGAAGAATTAAAACATACATGAACTGGTAAAAGGAAGATGAAATCTCCCCTTCCGCAGCCTTCAGGTCTCAAAATCGCACTTTTGCTCTCCAAAATCGTAATCCTTAATTCTGAAACTGACTTCAGCTTAAATAGGAAAAATTTACTGAAGCCAAAATCGCGCCACGGTTAGGAAAATCGTGTCAAGATTTGACACTTAACTTAGGTTTCTTCCAGATCCTTCTTCAAAATCATGCTACGCTTCAAGAAATTGTGTCACCATAAAATAGGCAGAACCAAACTTGTATTCTGGTCATAAAATCGTGTCACGACTATGTAAATCGTGCCACAATTTTCTTCTTTCAGCTCTTCCAGAATTTTTGCTTTTCACACCCCTGGTTGCCTCATATTGCATTAGAACTCTATCAAACTGTCAAAATAAGTCCTAAAAAATTACGTAATGACAGCTAGAGCTGTCAATTTATGGGGCTTTGACAATTTAGGCTCCAACTCTATTGACATGGGGGCCTAAAATATTTCAAGTGAATGAACCTTTTTTTTTATAAGCCCTAAAATAGTAAGCCCTACATATTAAGGGGCCTAAAATCGGCCCCATTTCCCTTTATTTTTTTTTTTCCAAATTTTTTTCTCAATTTTTTTCCTGAATTTTTTTTTTCAACATTTATTTTTAAAATTTCTATTTGACTCATGGTTGACCCTGTGATATTTTTCTATATTTTCTATTCCCGTTTCTTGTGCTTTGAGATTATCTTCCAATGTATTTTGTTGTTTCATTTAATCATGAATCTGAGTACTTAAAATCAGAAGCACTTATTATACCGCTATTCATACTGATGATTGGTTGGATTAAGGTCCTCTTTTTTCCCAATCATGCAATATCTCTTTTCCAAAATGGAATTCAGACTTGTTACCATTTGATAACACAAATTCCAGTACCAATTCAATTTAATTTAAATTCTCATGCAAAATTCAACAAATCCTCCAAATTCTTACGTAAAAAATACTGGTTTTTCTATACAGCTCCCCTCCCTTCTATGTCTGGATTAATGCAGATTTTGTGCTCTACCATTGATCCTGAGCGAGACAGTAGCAAATTTTATATTATCCAATTCGGAGAGAAAAGAACTTATAGATCAAATAAGCTCAACGATTCTCAAAATAACAGTAAAAGATCAACTCTACTATTTTCCATCTTTGCTCTACCTGTTACAAAATTGAACATAGTTACCCGAGCAATAAATTTTACACCTATTCCAAAACATTACTTGCAGCTATTCTAAAATAATAATAATCTGAAACACCTAAACTTGGAGGCAACACAAATATTTAGAACACTCGGGGACCCCGAAAATAACATTGAGATCAAGCTTTTGAACTTAGATTTACTGCAACTGAGATCAACCATTCTACTATCCAACTTAGATGGACTTCATAGTGTGAAATGAAACGTAAAAATTGGCCCCTAAGTCCCCTCAATTGGGGCCAATAAAAAACAGACTAGAAAGTGGGCTGGGCTTAAAATAAACATATTTAATATGGGGCCTGAAATTATGGGGTTTTAGTGGGGCTTAATTGATGGGGCTTTTGATTTTGGGGCTACTTTGACAGCTCTAATGACAGCTCTAACTCACGCAAGTGTAAAATTAAGGTAACTTAAAATTACGTTTGTTTTACACATGCGAGACTTAAGTCACGCAAGTGTTACACCCTGCATGAGTTAACTCACGCTGGTACTTTGGGGCAATATCACATATCCCTTGCCCTTTATCAACACGTGAAAAAATATCTCCATTTGGGCTCTGAAATTAATAACACCACCTTGCCTTTACTAGTTGGGTAGGTCTACCTTTTCATAATGGAAAGCTTTCAATAAGTTTCAACTTAGTCATTTGAACCCACCTTTCTTCTCTCTTATTCCTCACACAAATTTTCCCTTTGTTCAATCCTAAACAAAGCCAAAAATTAAATCGTTCAAACTGCATGTAGTAGCACTTCATCATCATGCACAATCAATACGTGAATCAAATGCATATTCAGATAATGATGATTTGATGTTGAAAGTTCAAAAGGGTCTATGAGCAACACCTTAATTAATTCATCTCACCAACTTTTCCCTTCTTTATCATTAATGTATCCTAACATAAATCAATTCACATTCCACTCACTTTTAACTAAAGTCAATTATAACAAAATCAATTATGTCAAAATCAATTCTCTCCACCGCATAACCAAACATACACCTAGAAAATGTAGCTTATATTTAAAAGTGATATAGGTTTGTAATGTTGATCGAGTGATAGGTGGGGCAGAAGAGTGGAAAAAGATGATGAAGAGAGGATTCACTTTAACGGACTTATGAATTTGAAGATTATTTTAACTTGATTGTTTTTTTTATTGCAATCTAAATTTTCGATGAAAAATTCCGTACATGTCAGCATGTCTAACAGTCAAATTTGTCGGAGCGGCTTATTTGATACAAGTTAAACAAATTGAGGGACTGTTTAGCTCTTTGGAATAATTTGAGAACCAAATTGATCAATAAACACAAATTCAAAAACTAACAAACCCAGTTACGCCAAAAATAAAAGACTAAAAATTCAATTTAATCTTTCGTCATTTCACTACGACCGATTATAGTTCTTAACAAATAATACTACTTAAACTAATATTCCCTCTGGTCTATTTTATAAAAGACAAATGAAAGTTGATATATTTCAAATACATCAACTTTAAGGGCCTGTTTGATGGTCAGGATAGGATAGAGGCCGGATATGATATACAGATGGATAAAGATATGATATGATAAAGACATGATAAACATTAATCATATCTTGTGTTTGATGCGCACATGATAACAAACATGATATCATTATAATTAAATGAAAAAATTGCTTTCATAATTAATTAAATATTATAAATATGGCATGTTATTAATTATAATAGAAAATACATGCTATAATTATTTTTAAAATGACAATATTTTAAAAATGGCAGAATATCAAGATAATAAATAAGGAATGATTTTCCAATCCCATCAGGATAATTTCTAACCCACCCTATACTCAGGATAGAAATTACAAAGGAAAGTCAGGATATGATAGAAAAATGGTTTGTTTTATCTTATCCCTTTGGTGCATCAAACATGAGATTTAAGCAGGATATGGTTAATGTATCATATCCTGTCTCCCTATCCTGACGATCAAACGCACCTTATTGATTAATTTATTTTTTCTAAAATATATTGAAGGCAGTACCTAATATCTCATATGAAAATATTATCATAGACTAATTTGAGTATTACTCACTTAGTCCTTTGTTAGAAGACCATTTAAAAAAAACTTTAGCATTAAGACAATTAAATAGTCATTTTTATTTTAATTGTGTAATAAATAGTCACAATAATCTTTCAAACACATAAAGATTCTAAACTAATCTTTAATTATAATTTATACACCTGATTATTGATAATCCTAACATTAAAATACTATACTCTCCATAGGAAATGAAAATTTAGGTGCTTGCCGTGATCACAGTAGTACAGTGTAGCAGAGTTAAACTAACTAAACTTAACAAACAAAAACTTCAACACAAATGCCTTCATTTCACTAATCATCACTTCCAATGGCGAAATCCGAATCCACCACAACAACCCGAACCGTAATCGAACCAAACTCCCAATTCGACCTATCAACCCACTCTCGCACCACCACCGTCCGATCCATCGCCATCACCACCATCTCCAATCGCACCCTTCTCTTCATCGGAACTCACTCCGGTACCATCTTCTCTCTCTCCCCTAACCTAAACGACACCAATACCCCCCAAAACGACACCGTTTTACCTAACCTCTCCTTTCTCCGCAGCGTTTCCGTAACCAACACTTCAATCGACACCGTTTTAGTTTTATCAGATTTAGGTAAAGTTTTAATTCTCTCCGATGGTTCGTTGTTTTTAGTTGATTCGGATTTATCGAATCGCGCAGTTAAATTAGGGTTTTCGAAGGGGATTTCGGTTGTGACGCGAAGGAAAATGAGAAATAATGAATCTGAAAATTTAGGTTTGGGTTTAGATACTAATAATAAAAAATTTCTGCAGAAATTGGGAGGTTTGAACTTAAACTCTAATTTACAGAGTGAGGGTTTTAGTGGATGTGTTTTGGCTATTTCCATTGGGAGAAGGTTGATGATTGTGGAGATTGTTCTGAAGGATGTTAATAATGCATCACTTGTTGTTTTGAAAGAGATTCAATGTGTTGATGGAGATATTAGTACTATGGTTTGGATTGATGATTCGATTATTGTTGGTACTGCGAATGGTTATAGTTTGATTTCGTGTGTTACTGGATTGAGTAGTGTTATATTTTCATTGCCGGATGTGTCGAGGCCGCCAAGGTTGAAGTTGTTGTATAGGGATTGGAGAGTTTTGTTGTTGGTGGATAATGTGGGGATTATTGTTGATGAGAAAGGGCAGCCGGTTGGGGGTAGTTTGGTGTTTCGGCGTGGGTTGGATTCGGTTGGGGAGTTGAGTTTTTATGTGGTTGTTGTGAGTGATGGGAAGATTGAGTTGTATAATAAGAAAAATGGGGTGTGTGTTCAGGTTTTGCCGTTTGGTGGAGAAGGGATTGGGCCGTGTGTTGTTGCTAGCGAGGAAGATAAGGGTGGGAAGCTTGTTGCTGTTGCAACTGCTACCAAGGTATGTTCTGGCTTGAAACTGATTGTACCGTGATCTTCGTTCAAGATATACATTTTGACATTCTTGTGGTTTTGTTGTTGAATTTGTGTGTGTGTCTGTTTGTTCTTTTAGACGTAAAGCTTGGCACTTGTTTGATTTCATGATATATATTATATTCGGATTGTTTAGAATAGAGGGCATTTCATAATGACAATGAATCCCTATTGGACACATATACAACCAAATCTGAAGGGAAAACTTGTGTAATTAAAACAAAGCTTTTAGATCGGTCGGCGAAAGTTTGACTATTTTGGTGATTTTTTAGTACGAAGCCCTTGATATGAAAAAGTAACATTTTCTCGGATTAGGAAACTCATTCTGAAACAGAACATGCTTATAATGGCAGAATGAAACAGATCATGCTCATTCTGAAACTCATGCTGGATCCATAGTTGGAGAAGACTCAAGCACTGAGGATATTGTTTCATTGTGGGTGTACCTTCAATAGGAAAAGTGAAAACTATGTTGTCGTAGTACTTCATTATTCAAACTACTGAAGATTCAGATGTAGGAAGTACAATTGTCATGTATAATACTTTTTTATCTTCCGGAGTAATGGAGCTATATGCTTCATGGACAAACACTAATTGGTAACTTTTTTTCATGACAAAACTAGTTTGAAATTTAAAATTGTTAGTTAAGTAATTTTTTAGCAAGAATGAAAATTCATATATATTGCTAGTTGGATTGAACTTTCTTGCTACTACAGTAAATGCCTAATGCAATGTGGATAATCATTCTATGACAGAGAGGGTAACTTGTGGTTTTGTTGTTGAGTGCGTGTTTGTTTGTTCTTTTAGACGTAAAGCTTGGACTGGGCTTTGGCACTTGCTTGTTTTCTTGAGAGATTATATTTGGATTGTTTAGAATAGACAAATAGAATAGAGGCTATTTCATGATAACAATGAATCCCTATTGAACACATACAGCCAAATCTGAAGGGAAAAAATGTTACATTAAAACAAAGCTTTAAAGTTCCATCTACACTTAGTCTCAAGGGAAAAAATGTTAAATTAAAACGAAGCTTATAAGTTCCATCTACACCTAGGGAGAGATGAATGGTTTTTAGATCAGTCAGTGAAAGTTTGACTATTTTGGTGATTTTTTTTTTTGTAGTCTTTTGAGGGAATCTCTCTTGAAGCCCTTAATATTAAAAAGTAACGAGTAACATTTCTTGGATTAGGAAACTCATTCTGAAAAACATGCTTATATTATAATGGCAAATAAAATAGGAAAACACATGCTTATAATGTCAAATAAAATAGGAACACACTTGAAGTAGTTGTTGAAAATTCAATTACTGAGGATATTGTTTCATTGTGGATGTACCTTCAAATTTCAATAGGAAAATTGATAACTATGTTGTTGTAGTACTAAAACTACTGAAAATACAGATGTTGGAAGTCATTTATATACTTTTCTTTATCTCATGGAGTAGTGGAGCTACATGCTTAGTGGACAAAAGACTAATTTGAAACTTTTTATTTTTTGACAATTAATTTGAAACTTAAAATTGTCAGTTAAGTAATTTTCATTGTGGGAAAAATCATATATATTGCTAGTTGGACTGAATTTCTGCTGCTACACAGCTACAGTAAAGGCTTTGTGGAATGTGGTTTATTATTCTATGACAGAGGGTAACCTTGTTTTTACGTGCACTCAGTGTTATATAGAAGGTGGTAGGTTTTAGAGACTACATTTTGACATACTTTTGGTTTTGTTGTTAGTGTGTGTGTGTGTGCGCGTGTGTTTGTTCTTTTAGACGTAAAGCTTGGATAGTTGACTATGGCCGTTGTTTGATTTCTTAATAGATATTATATTCGGATTGTTTAGAATAGATAAACAGAATAGAGGCTATTGTATGAAAACAATGAATCTCTGTTGTATACTTACGGCCGAATTTGTAGGGAAAAAATATAAATAAAGAAGCTTTTTAGTTCAATATACACCATGGCAGAGTTAAGTAGTTTGTAGATAGGTCTCTCATGTAGCCCTTTAACGAAGTAACAAATAACATTTATTGGATTAGTACTCATTCTAAAACATAACATGCTTAAAATGGCAAATAAAATGGGAACTTACTTGAGGGTATTGTTTCGTTGTGGGCGCCTTCAATTTAAAAAATGATAACCATATTGTTGTAGTCTATGAAGTATGAAGCCCAGATACTTGACACGATGCATATACGATATGATACTGATACGATAAATATGATGTGGACAAACCTTAGGTTTTGATTTCATATGTGTGTTTGAGCGCTGCTATTCATTATATATTTTTAATTTCTTTTTTTGATTCTTTTTTTAAAAGGAAAAAAATAATTTGTGGACAAAAAAAGGAAAAGGATACGCTAATGTATCGGGAGTACGTATCAGACTAGCAAGCCGTATCGGGAGTACGAGCCACCGTATCGCAAATGTATCAGATGATTTTTTTCCAAAAAAATAGAAATTAATTTCCCGATACTTCCTCGATACGTATCGGGATGTATCGGGTGCATATCGGTATCAGATACACGTCAGACACGAATCACGATACTTCATCATTTTTGAATTACCGGGGCTTCAAAGGTTGTAGTACTTTCATTGTTCAAAATACGGAAAATTTAGACGTAGGAAGTAAAATTGCCATGTATATACTTTTTTATCTTCTGTAGTAGTGGAGTGGAGCTAAATGGTTAGTGGACAAAAAACTAGTTTGATACTTAAACTCATCAGTTATGTAATTTGAGCAAGCGAGAAAATCCATATATATTGCTAGACAGACTGTATTTTCTGTTGCTGCAGCAAATGCCGTGTGAAATGTGAATTATTATTCGATGACTGAGGGTAACCTTGTTTTTATGTGCATCAGTGTTATATAGAAGATGGCAGGTTTTAGAGACTACTATGCTAGAGAAATTTGTTCCCTGATGGTTGCTAAACTACTTGCAAAATTTTAATTTTCCTTATCATTCATTAAAATGGAAAAGGCTTGTCCCAACTTAGTATCTATTGAACCTTCAGCCTGATAAGATAATATAAATAAAGGCTTGACTCCTAATTTGACTGGGTATATCGAATCAAAGCTAAATTTGATTCCAGTCCTAGATTATATTCTCTCTATGTCATTGAAGAAACTCACGTTTTTTTGGTTGCATATACTTCTAGGTTGTGTGCTATCAGAAATTACCGTCTGTAGAACAAATAAAGGACCTTTTGAGGAAGAAGAACTATAAGGGAGCCATATCCTTGGTAGAGGAGCTTGAGTCTGAAGGTGAAATGTCAAAAGAATTGCTCTCATTTGTTCATGCTCAAGTGGGGTTCCTCTTGCTTTTTGACTTGCACTTTGAAGAAGCGGTGAACCACTTTCTACTCTCTGAGACAATGCAACCTTCTGAAATATTCCCATTTATAATGCGTGATCCAAATCGCTGGTCCTTACTGGTACTATTTTGTTTGCCTCCCTTTTAATATATTACTGTCAAGTATTTTTGCCTCTGCCATGGGCTAAGCCATCAGAAATAAATCCTTTAATGTGAAGAATTGCTCCATCAATTACACAGTTGTAAGATGTAAAAGATTTGAGTATTTGTCTCATGCCTTGTTTTCAACTTAAGGTAGAATACAAAGTCTGAATGCAGTTTTGTAATACTTATGCCTTGTTTTCACTTCAAATGAATGTCTATACCATTATATAAAGGCCAGTCCAAAGTTAACCACCAATTAACTACTTTTTGGTCAAACCTTTTTCTGGACTAAATTACCCATAGAAGTCTAATTCTTTTTCAAATTTTAATCTAAATTTATTCCTAAGTTATAGGAAATTTAAAAACTAACTATTTTTTAGCTGAATGTTTTTTTGCTACAAAATTTCCCATAACAAACTAATATTTTTTCTCAAATTTAAATTTTAAAACAACATAAAATACAAATACAATAAAAAAATGCGGGTAGGCGAGCACATAGTGCCCACCTTTCCGCTAGTTAAGATAGAATACAAAGTCTAAATGCAGTTTTGTACAGCAACCTGTGGTACTTGGAAAAACTATTAGAAATCTATGTTCTTTTTACATGACACTAATATATAGTATATTATGCTTTCTTCATGGATGAACATTATACATAGAGATACATATTTATTTTAGCTAACTATCCTTGCGATTGAACAATATGCAAGTGAGTTGGTATGATCTTGCTCGACCACATGATGGATTATTTTCTCATCCATTTCCTTAAGACATAATAATTGAACTTGAATATGACTTAATAGCTGAAATTTATTCATTTTGTAATACTTCGATTGGGTGTATTTAATGCTATGAAGCATGGACTCCGACACTGACACGGACACTTCGACACTGTTAGTGTAAAAAATATAGGACACCGATAGCACTACATATATATTAATTTGTTTATAGATGGTCTAAAATCAAAATCAAAATACATATATAAGTATCTAACTTGAGCAAATTATTTCATTAGAAAAAGTTATAAAACAAGATATCACAGTATTTGACATTTTTTTATTCATCTACTATCAAAAAAGCTAAAAATGTTATAATCAACGTTAATGTCTATAACCTCCCAATTGATCAACATTTCTCAAAACATATGTAACTCTTGTATTGTATCTATGGAATGTGGAAGCAAGAGAGAAAAAAATGTTTCAGATATTTGTCTCAGTTGTCCGACACGGCTCGTATAAGTGTTATATAGGTGTCGGACACCGGTATTAGGAGTGTCGAATTAAAGAAAAAACAATTTTATTTAGGAAACCGATTTTAGTTATCCGACACGTGTCGTACGAGTGTCGGACACCGCGACATGGCTAGTCCTAGAGGTGTCCGTGCTTCATAGATTTGATGTGCCTTGTAAAATTTAAACTTTGGATCCAGGATTAACTGGTAATTAATTTTTCTTTGGTCTGCTATATTGTGAAACTTCGTACTTGTTCTTAATGCATGAGTTATTCAAATATTTATAGTTTGTGCTTTATGAATGTGGTACAGAGGTTCAAACTGGCTTTTGTAGGTTCCTAGGAATCGGTATTGGGGTTTGCATCCTCCGCCAGCCCCTCTTGAAGATGTAGTCGATGATGGCTTGATGACAATCCAGAGGGCATCTTTCCTAAGAAAAGCAGGGGTAGAAACAATAGTAGATAATGATCATTTTCTGAATCCACCGAATAGAGCTGATTTGTTGGAGTCAGCAATAAAAAACATTAGCAGGTTTATATTCCTTTTATATTTTACTTAAATAAAAGAAAGATAAAATATGTATTTATTTTTTTTGTTTGATATGGAAAAATAGAACAGTGCTTTATAATGGAAGCGGTATGACATGGATCTGGGTAGTGTAACTACTTATCTACATCCCCAAAGATCAGAAATTACATTTATTTTATCTTAGCACTAGTACGATTATCTACATTTATCTTGTTCAAAGTCCTATTATCCTGGACATAGAATTCGAAATCTCTTTTGGTTCTTAGAATACTCCTGCAAGCTGGCTTGGAAACGTCTCCTATAGACAGCTTGTTGATAAAATCATTAAAGTACCTCTTGGATGTGCCGTTGGTGAGAATGTCTGCAACTTGATTTGTTGTAATGACATATGGTATGGAACTCACCGTTTTTTTCATCTTCTCTTCACTAAAGTGTTAATCTACTTCGATGTGCTTGCTTGGCTCTGTCAAAGAACACAGAATAGTGAGCTACGCAGGTTGTCTACTTGTTGTTGCAGTAGACTTTCATAGGTGTCAATTTTCCTAACAGTAATTCTTTTTTCATTTTTCGATCCACACAATCTCACACATTTCGTGGGCCCTTGATCTAAATTATGCTTTTGCATGGGTCCTTGCTACCAAATTTTGTTTCTCAGTTTGCCATGTAACTAGGTTCGTTTTGGGGAGGGTTAGGTAGCTCAACTGGTTTGAGCTAAGGGTTGAAGGACCCAGGTTCAAACAATGGTTTTGGCGAAGGAGGAAATACCAACCTAAGAACTAATTACTAACTTTTGCCTAAAAAAAACCAGGTTTCATTTGACAAGTGTACAATAACCACCAGCTGATCTTCTTCCCATGGTACTCTCAGTTCAACCTGCATTGATGTAGGCATACATTTTTGCTGCTATCCATGCTTTTTATGTTGTAATCATCTTCTCAGTGACCATTTATTGATGAATACTATGTTCAGGTATTTGGAGGCCTGTCGAGAGAAAAAATTAACGCAGTCAGTCAGCGAGGGGGTCGACACTCTATTAATGTATCTCTATAGAGCTCTAAATCGTGTTGAGGACATGGAGAGGTTGGCATCTTCAAAAAACTGGTGTATTGTGGTATGTGCAGATTATTGTTATTGTGGATTCACATTATTCAAGACATGCAAACTGTTATGTTTCACATTTATCATATTAATGTCAATTTTATGTATTAGTTATTTGATTGAAGAGATTTCCATAGATTTTGAAAATTTGGACAGTAAAGTGTTTAGTAGTAGGTGTGGTGCCTAATATTCTTTTAGAAAATTTGGAAAAAAATCTTGTTCTTTGGCATGGCCACATTTAACGTTTTCCAAAAAGAGAATTGTGTCAACTGCAAAATTGAAACTGGAATGGTGAAACCTTCCTGGATCATTAACCACAAGTGTGAACCGAGAAAGTAAAAGAGGCGACCCCTTTGTCTAAATCAATGCTGCTTTCTAAACAAAGACATAGGTTGTTTCACTGCATGACATGATAACAATTGCATGGTTGTCATGAGAGATGGACTTATGATATACATTTCTTTGCAGGAGGAGTTGGAACACATGTTAGAAGAGTCGGGGCATCTACGGACCCTTGCCTTTTTATACGCTAGTAAAGGAATGAGCTCAAAAGCTGTGTCTATTTGGCGCATCCTGGCAAGAAATTATTCATCTAGCCTACGTAAAGACCCTGCTTTGGAGACTATTATACAGGATAGTGGGGAAAATCTTATTTCTGGCAAGGCAATTGCAGCAGCTGAAGCTTCAAAGATTCTTGAGGAGTCATCTGACCAAGATTTGATTCTCCAACATCTAGGATGGGTATGACTTGAGTGGTTTAGAAGTTGTTTGTTGATGCAAGTAGAATTGTCTACAATTCCATGATTCTTCTTTTTGAACTTTGTCATTTCAGATTGCAGATGTCAGCCAGGTTCTTGCAGTCGAAGTTCTAACATCAGACAAGCGAGAGATCCAGCTTTCTCCTGGTTGGTCTTGATTCTTCAAACTTGCTCACCCTCATTAATTTCTACAATGATATTATGATAATGTTTTGGATCGTTGATTTTGAGGAATGCAAATTTTGAATATGTTGTTTTGCTTAGTTTGAACAACTTGTTTATTATCACAGAATGACTAATATAATCTGCCAAAGTGCTTTTAAATATCATATTTATCATCAAGTTTTTGTTTCTGTTTATTTATTAAATCATTAGTGATATGTTCATTTCATACTGCAGATGAAGTTGTTACATCTATTGATCCACAGAAGGTAGAAATTTTACAAAGGTATATGTTGGAGACTTGTATTGAGATGTATATGGTTATTGATTCTCGGGATTTCATGATGTGATTAATTCTTTTACCGTCTCATCTTCATTGCGTTTATGCTCTAATGTATATGAATACACCTAATGGTTAAGGGTTGGTTATTGTAGTTGTAATATTGATTATACTCTATTTTTAAAATCCCGCTTCTTAGTTTACCCTGACATCCTTGTTATTTAGGTATCTTCAATGGTTGATTGAAGACCAAGACTGCTTCGATACTCAGTTGCATACATTGTATGCCCTCTCACTTGCCAAATCAGCAATTGAATCCTTTGAGTTTGAAAATATCTCTGACAGTCTTGCTAGTGGAAATACTGAGAGAAAAAATTTGACTACTTTGAGGAACTCGATCTTTCAGACTCCTGTCAGGGAAAGATTGCAGTTCTTTTTGCAATCATCAGACTTGTATGAACCAGAAGAAGTTCTCGACTTGATTGAAGGATCTGAATTATGGTTGGAAAAGGTTATTATAAGTCTTTTGACTATGTTATCCTAAAATCTGTTTATTTTAGTTTGATGTATTTTCTATTTTTAGTTTTTCGTTTCATAGACCATCCTTGGGATGGGTGTTGATAGATTCCTCATGTTCAAACTGATGTTTACCTTTTTCAACCTTTTTTTTAATTGGGCTTATTTGACAGGCTATTCTATATAGAAGATTGGGGCAAGAGACTTTGGTCCTCCAAATTTTGGCTTTGTAAGTTTAAAATTAGCTTTGAAATTGTTGATGTTGTCTACTTTTCTTGTTAGATTTACTCGAATTATATTGCATGATGCCATGTAATTCATTGCATGCATTTTTTTATTGGTGATTCATTGTAATTTTACGATCAACTTTATATGATGCCATCTTTATGCTTGTATGTGTTTTACATTAGATGGTACAAACTACAAACTAGTCCTTAACATTCTCTATTAAAAGCTTGCAATTTTACAAGTCAATTATCTAAGTTGTTGGTCTACGTGTATAATTTTCACATGGTTATATTTGTATCTAGTATAATTGTGACATGTGATGGGCCTTGTCTGGCCACTTTCTCTTTGGATGCATTTGATACACATTTAAGAATGTGATAGAAAAACGAGTATAAGACAAATAGTCGAATCACATCACAACTTTTCTCCAATAGGGTAGCTGATGCATATAACAAGAAATTGTGTTGTAATTTGTTTGGTATGTTTATGTACTGGACTGAACAATATGAAATTTACTACCATGCGCTTTGCACTGTGCAATGGGTTGCACAATATCAAGGTAGGTTTCAGAAGGTAGAATTTTTCCTATATTAAGTAGAGGAGGAAGTGAGATTATTGACAACCTCCTACTTATGTGATTTGATTACACCCCACCTGATGAGACCGAGTTCACCACAGTCAAAGTTTTGAGGAGTGTTCTCTTGATTGAGAAACCTTGAACTCTAAGTTTATGAGTTGACACTTGACACTAGTGTTTAATTGTCAAGTAAAATGAGAACTGTAATAATCCTGGTTTTCATATATACACTAAAAAGAGGTCTTCATTAAATTGACCTTGCTATAATTTGATTTGTTGAAAAGTTGTTTTTTGAGAGGTCAAAGATGTCATTTGATGATACCTATATTTGAAAGTTCTCTCGTAAATTGATAAGTTTTTGGGTGTTGTTGTAGACTAAAATGAAATGAGAAATATGGATTACTATTTTTAACGAACAAAATTTGATATTTCTAGAGTATAGTAACATGCAATTTACAATAATTTGTGAATAAAAGTCCTTCCAAGTCATGGTGAGGTATATGATTTGAAGATAGGATTTTGGGATTGACCATTGTTTAATTCGAAGGATTTCAGAGGACAACTAGATTTCCCATATTTTCAAGATAATTTGTTGTAAACTTCATTAAAGCATGCTGAACAATTGAGTGCAAATAGCTTACCAAGTGTAAAGTCAGAAAATCATACTTCATTTATTTATTTATTTATTCATTTATTATTATTGTCTGTTGGCTCCCAGGAAACTAGAAGACAGTGAAGCTGCTGAGCAGTATTGTGCAGAGATTGGAAGATCTGATGCCTACATGCAGTTTGTCTCCATTTTATCCTTTTAATAATTTATTCATGGAAGTAATGGTTATTTTACACAATTATGTTAAATGCTGTTTTACTTTTTTTTTTGTCCTCAGATTGCTAGAAATGTATTTGGATCCACAAGATGGTAAGGAACCCATGTTCACTGCTGCTGTTCGCCTTCTCCACAATCACGGAGAATCATTGGACCCATTGCAAGTCTTAGAGGTATTAAGCTCAGTCTATACAATACATCAGTTTTAACAAGTAGACAACACTGTTTCATTGTGAATTGTCTCATTGGCCAGTCTGGTCATGCCACAAATCCCTAGCTTGGACCAGTTTTAGGACCATTAAACCTGTTGAATACCAGCAACAGTGTTTCAGATATATTAGGAGACAATCAACTTAAAAAAAACAGTCAAAACACCTTTTTGATTTGAGGGTGTGGATATATGATGGCATTGGTTGGGTGTCACCAGATTGGTCATAATGGTGTGATAGAAAATACGTGTATTTATACTCATCATTGCATCAGTAGAGATTCAGGTCAGGTATTGTTTTGCTAATCCAATGATTCCTGAAGCTCATGCTATTAAGACATATTTTTGTCTATTCTCTTGCCAAGTTTGGTGTTGCATGTAGGATGTGATGTAAAATTGCTCATGTTTTTACGTGACTGATAAAATAAATAAGAAAATATTTTGTTGATGTGTCTGATATCTCGTGTTATTAAAATATTAACATTAGAAGACAATCGCTAGAAGAGATAGTATGAAATGAACAAGCAGACATTATTTCAGCAATATTCATTGCTTCATAATTCCTTGAGTATAATTACGAGGATTGGATGGATGGAAAGACTCTGCATCTAATCATTTGCAGATTTTCACTCTCTTCTTTTTAGCTGTTATTCTATATTTTATGCACTCCCCAGAGTTGTACTTACTAAATCTTTTGGCTTTTAAACGCAGAAATTATCACCAGATATGCCGCTTCAACTTGCTTCTGAGACTTTACTAAGAATGTTCAGGGCCAGAGTTCATCATCATCGTCAAGGACAGGTACTTTCAGGCTTTTCTTTTCTAGATATTTTTTCCTAATATTAGAGACTATTTTCTCTGATTGGGTGGGAGTCTGGGAGATGGGGGACATAATACAAATAAGGATTGTAGTGATTGCTATCTAGAGTAATGGGTAATCCCGTTTTCAGTAAGTCCTCTCCTACTGAGGTGAATTCCACATGATTTTTGCAACTACAACAAATTTTTGAGTGCTTTTGGAACAAAGTATATGATTAGTTTAAATACAATCATCTTTTGAATATAGTCTCTAATGTATCGCCTGTTTATGTGGATTCTTACCACTCAAGTTCATTATTGTTCCTGAACTTGAACCTTTTTTTTTTTTTACAAAAAATTTCTTGTGGGCAATCTTTGAGATAATATTTTCATAGTCTGACGATTTATGGTTGACATTTTCTTGCATACTTTAATATAACTCTGTAGACAACCATGTGTTGTGGGCTTGTATTGGTAACTTTGGCAACATATGTTTCAGATTGTGCATAATTTATCTCGTGCCGTAGACATTGATGCAAGGTTGTCAAGATTAGATGAAAGGTCAAGGCACATGCAGATTAATGACGAGAGTCTCTGTGACTCCTGTAATGCACGCCTCGGTACCAAGTTATTTGCAATGTACCCTGACGATACAGTTGTATGTTACAAGGTTAGTGCTTGATCGCTTTTCTCAATTAATTCCTCAAATAGCGCTTTTTACCCAAACTTTCTTGCCTCATCCATCATTTTACTTCTAAGCTGTTTCTCAATGTGTTATTTTCGAAATTCTTGACATGGTTTCTAGCGCAGCAAAGAAAATAATGTTTCAAGTTACCTCAAAAGTGGATTTTTTTGGAATTAGTCGTACTTTTTGTCCGCTCCATCTTTTCTTTCATTATTCTTTTTAATGTGTAAGTCAATACTGTCTAAACTAGACTCTGGGGTAAAGCTGACTGATGGTTTAATGTTCAAGGGCTATATTTTGTATTCTTGTCTTCGATAGTTTATCTGGTCATTGTTTAGCTGTGCTCCTTTAATACTGACACTGTTATTAGCGATGGGTTTTCTTAATTGTGCTACTAATACTTTGCAGTGTTACCGCCGTCAAGGTGAGTCAGTGTCTGTCTCTGGTCGCAATTTTAAGGAAGACATCCTAATTAAACCGGGTTGGCTTGTAAGTCGTTGATCTTATTGCTATTTGATGTCAATATTGCTTGCCTGAAGCCTGAATCTTAGAAGTTGCCATTCCATGCACCAAACTCAAATCCTTCCAAAATATGTAAAAGGAATGTTGATGATCACTCGCTCGGTTATATAGGTTCACATTTAGCGTTTTTCAACTTCTAGCCTGCTAAGCTAAGAGTGAAGTTCATATAATTAACTGCCACATGGTGGTTCTGTAAATAAATCTGTTGAGTGGCCCATTGTATTCCCCATACCCCTTTTGGAAAATTGCTTTGTAAATTTTGATATTGTAAAATGTATATTTTTGCATCTATATATAATCAGCTCATTCTTGCATTCTAGTTCTTTTGGGCATGCCATGTTTTGAATTTGGTTACAAAGGTTGGACGGTTGAATATCATAGTATTCTACTGTTTTTAAAACGATTGATTGTAATTCAATTTCCAAACTGTAGTAGAAATATATAATAGCCTCAATAGGAAATGGAGGATTCAAATTTTCCAATTTTAAGAAAGGTTTGTCCAAGCTTACAATTTCTGTTTATTGCGACTTCAATCTCTGGTTTAAGAATCATAAAAATGCATAAATAAATCATTAATGAAGTTATGAAATAGATGTTTTGTGCAAGTAAAAGACAATCTGATTAGGTAAAACGGTGCACTAAACTTTTTGTTGAACTTCATTATGGAAGATGATAACTTGTCTGTTTATAACTTTATCACTCTATATGGCATTTAGGTTACCGAGACATTAAAAATGAGGTATGTTATTTAAACAACCACTCATGTGACAACTAATGGGACAACAAAGAAGAATATGTATTGACAGAAAAACCAAAACAATAGAGAGAAAGTAAAAACACTGTGAGTATGAGAGAGAAAATTGTCATAAAATGGATATTCAAATATCATTTCTCCATAGAAAAAAAAATATTGTTGTATGGTAACTATTAAGACAAACTCTATAAAGATGTCGAAAACTGCTGTTCACACATATCATAAGGTTGAAACACATATAAAATACGAAAATTCCCCTCGGCAGTTAACTGCCGAGGAATTCAAAAACCGGCTGCAGTTAACTGCCGAGGTTTTCCAACCTCGTCAGTTAACTGTAGAGGAAATGTTTCATCAGATGAAACAGCCACCTGCTCCTCCTACACACTATTTCATCATCACATTTCTTTCCTCTTCCATCTAAACCCCCAAATCCAATAATTTTTTCACCAAATCGTGATCCAAAATCATCGAAGCATCAAGCATAGGAGGTATCAACACACTTTTGACGTAAAAAAACAGGTATTAAGCATTTTAATCGGTTGATTTTTAGCTGTTTTTGTTGTTATTTTCGTCAGCTTACGTAGAAAACTGTCACGGGAAACCTCGGCAGTTAACTGTCGAATTATGGGAACTTCTGCAGTTAACTACCGAGGTAAATTTCGGTAGTTAACTGCCGAGGAAAACTTTGAAAAAATTGTGAGAAAACGCAGGAAAGACAACTACTGCCATTTTCCTCAATTTTTTCACTTTGTTTTTTTTTTTTAATTCATTATGGCATTGATGTTTATGCATTAGTTAGTTGTTAATTCATAATTTTGTCTTGTTTAATTTTAGTAATGGTTGACAACGCGGAAGATGATCCGGGAGAGACAAAACTAAATTTTGTCAAAAAATCCAGAGATGTCAAACCGCCTAAGGTTGAAGCCAAACCAAACATTGATGGAGCTTCAGTCCATGTTGAAGCTTCTAAATATGTTGACTCTGGTGTCCTCCAACTTCATGCCCATGAAGTTGACACGACTAAGTTTTTTCCAGACGACGTTAAATGGAAAGATAGAGAAGACTTGCTTGAGTGGGCACGTCGTCAAGCAAATAAGGCGGGATTTACAATTGTTACACAAAGATCAAGCTTGATCAATCCAATGTTGCGAATAGTGTGTGAAAGGAGTGGAGCTCACAAAGTCCCGTAAAAAAAACCAAAGCATGCGTCAACGGGATCAAGAAAATGTGGGTGCTTGTTCATGGTTAGTGGATATCTTAGTAGGCAAACAAATGAATGGGGTTTGAACATTCTTAATGGAGTTCACAACCATGCGATGGAGCCGGCTTTAGAAGGACACATTCTTGCCGTTAGATTAAAGGAGGACGACAAGAAGATTGTATGTGACCTGACCACGACATACTTATTTCTTCCTTGTTAATGTTTACGCATTTATGTTTACACATTTTTTATACATTTTATTGATTATTACGTTTCGTTTAATTACATCCTAATGTATGATTTTATTTCATAAAGCTTTTGTGAAGTGAAACATGTCTGAGGTTGCAAAAATTGAAGGTTGTGTTAGGTACTCCGCTTTTAAAAAGACAATTAAGGTTATGATAACGTCGTCCGACTTTCTTGATGATTTAAAGACACAACTTAACACATATTTTGAGCATCTTGGTGAAAATCAATATACACGTCACTTATTTGGTCAGATCCCATGTATAGACCTAGGAGAAGATAGAGATGAATACACATGAAAAACGGCAAGCTATATGACTTGGCTTATTCCCGACGATAGCGACGTCGGATTTATGTTTCGGAATATGGTGGAAGATAATATATTATATATGTGTGTTTGTTCCATATGCAATTGCGTTGAATGTGTTGTTTAATTTAACAATATGTCATGTGTTGTAATGTGTTGTTTAATTATGGACACTATGTAACGTTTTGATGAATTTCAAACTTTTGTGTACTTTGAACCAAACGTCGGTTTGTTTTAATTATGGACAATTGTAAAAGATAATGTATTTTTCTTGTTTATGACTGAGTACAAATGTTGTACGACTATTATTGCCTTTGGAAATGCTCTGGATGATTTACAGGTAAAAACTAGCCGAAAAATGGCTAGGTTGAGTTATGCAGAACCCACGGTCTGCATAATTGATTTCCTCGGCAATTAACTGCCGATGGAATCAGCTGCAGTTAACTGCCGAGGTTTTATTCGGCAGTTAACTGCCGAGGAAATTCCGGTAGCAGTTAACTGTCGAGAGGCATTTTCGTATTTTATATGTGTTTCTCAGTCTAACAAGATGTTTCAACAAAGATGTCATGTAACAATTGTGTAATTTTTTTTGGGTACAAAAAGTTTTTCGGTACAAAAAGAGGGCACATTTGTTTAATTTAAAGTAGAATGTCAGCAGCCGTGTTAATGTTTATCTGTTCGATATTGCCTTAAATGCTAAAGGAGAAATTCAATTGAATTTGCAACCATAATATGATGGGTTAAGAGTTATAAATGGAAGATCTTGTTAACATTATGGAAGAGCAGTGGTTGATCCTCTCGTTAGCAAAAGAAACAGAAAATAGCTATCAAGGATTATAAAAAGATCAATGGCTTGGATTATAACATGATTTATGATAGAACACTGATTTGATCTATTAGCCAGCCCTATTTGGTGGAATAAAAATTAGTTGTTGATTATAAAAAGACTAAGAAATGAGATTTGATTATCAAACAAATATAAGAAAATTTTAATATAACTTCAAAAGTGGTTATTATAAAAAGTTTGACAATTAAATGATATATTTTAAGTAAATCAAACACACTCTTACAGAACTACTCTCAGTGTCTCTACATTTAGATCTCTATGTAGTTTCTCATTAATTAATTTACTAATAGTAAATGAAAAAGGAAAAAAAACCTACACAAGAACGAAGTGGTGAGGTATTGGCGCCAATTTATCATTATTATTTGGCACTTTGTGTCACCCCCACAGCTTATATGTGAATACACACTTATCTCCTACATACTTATTTCCTATAGTATCATATTATTTGGAAAAAAAACATTTGATTTCAATCACATCTCTATGAGCAAAGTCATATAAATTTGGGGACCACATGAATTATGCACAAGAAAACAACAATACTTTCAAAACGTTGCCTTCAGTATTTTGTTGTGTGGTTAATATCAATCAATTAGCATTATGGAAGTGGAAGTTTCATCACTTGAGAAGACCTAATCTTCATTTCTTGATTTATAAGGATCTAACAACGAGTACCGGCTATTCATTGGGACCCAGTTTACGGTTGCTTCTAGATCTTGGTTCCATTATCCATTTTTGTTGGGTTCATAGAAACTAAACAAGTGTACCAATAAATACTTTCAAAAAAAAAAAAAGTGTACCAATAAATAAGAACCTTAATTAACAAAAAAATTTCCAAAGGTCTGCAATAATATTATCCTTATCATTTCAAAGACCACACATATAAATTGTGGCAATTCTTTTTTCATATAATTTGTCACCTTTTAATATTTCTGACTAGGTACATAATTGATTGCTTATAAATACTCTCATTGGTTCATTTTTTTTGTCAGTGTAAATTGAGTGGTTGATTCAACTAATTAATTTGTTGATCAATATTTTTTTTTTTCTTTGGCTAATACGTTGGTCATGGCTTTGAATTTGCCCTCCCCAGCTCAAGTGAAACCCTCATTTTTCTCTGATATCATCAACCCAGTTAACACCCCCACAAAACTTCCAGGTTCTTCTCTCCTGTCTTTGTCTCATCATGCACGTACATATATGGTTGGTATATGGTTGATAAATGAATAATAATGATAATCATAATAAAAATAAATAAAATAATCATTCTCATGATCCGGTCATAAAAATGATAATATTCATGATAAGAGCTTCCTCTTTTCTGTAACATGTATTTGTCTTAGCTTCCTTGCTTATAAATTATTATTATTTTACCATAAGTTGTGTTACAAATTATTTTATTGAATTAAATGGATTATAATTACCTATATTATTCTTTTTCCAATCATCAATATTATCGTAACATCACAGGAAAAAACATTAATAACTAACGAAGGTATGGTTTTTTAAGAGGAAATAGAGAAGAAGGTTTATAAAAAGTAAGAGATTAATTATTTTTCTTAAAAGGAGTAAGTGATTAATTTGTTATCCACTATAATTTTTTATTTATGTTTTATTTACATAGAGTGTGTTGTACGTAGCTATGAAATTAAAAATAAGTTATACTCCTTTCTATAAGCTGCATGGTCATGGATAGAGATATGGTACCTGAGTACGGATAGAAGATGCAAGATTTTTAGAAACTTATGGCACGTGATGTGTATGTTAAAGTTATACGGGAAACATCTTTTTTTTGTATTTTTTTTTTTTGAAAGAATCTTTTTTTTATGTTGAAGTTATATGGGAAACATCTTTTAGTAAATATAACATTTAACTGAAAAATATATGAGAAAGCGTCGTTCATAGGTTTACATACCCTCTAACAAGGTCCTAACACTAACAACGAGAGTTGAACTCACTCTCTTGCAAAATATAAACCATCTTATTATCAACTGGATTAACATTCGTCGACATAAAGAAGATAATTTTATAGAGTAAAAAAATGACATAATATATAGTAAAAATTAGAGAAAAAATATCCAATATAATAGAAAAAGTATCCACGAGTATCCGACAAATATCAAGTATAGGTACATCATGACTTTTGATATACCCATTTTTCATAGACTTCACCACATATTTTGTCAAAATTCATAATAAGTTATTAGAAATCTAAGGATCATCCGAGTTTTAACTTGGGTTAAATATGTTTTTGATCCGTATAAATATACATACTTTTTGTTTTAGTCCTTCCAAAATTTTCCTTCAACTTTTAGTTCTTATAAAATTTTCAATCACTACTATGGTCCCTATTTTTAAGTTAATTTTTGTATTTTTTAATGATATTGTGCAGAAATGTGTAGAATATTGTAAAAAAAATTAGTTTTTCTTAACAAAACAAAAAAATTAAATATGAATTTTTAACCATAAAAAATATAAAAATTCATATTAAATTCATGTTTTTTTTAAAATATTCTAATTTTTTTTAGGTGAGATTCTTATAATATCATGAATTTTTGTGAAAATTTTTATTCAAAAATATGAATTTTACATATGAGTTTACTTTAAAGGAGAGATCAAAAGTGAAGATGAAAAAATTTTGAGGGACTAAAAGTTGAAGAATTTTTTTTAGAGAGATTAAAACGAAAAGTTGACATATTTATAGGGATCAAAAACATATTTAACCCTTTTAACCTAGTAGTTAGAGTTTGATTTTGTAGAAGTGTTAAAAAAAATTGTGGTTGCCTTCCATTGGGGGATCAAAAGTGTGAATTTTTTTAAAAGACTAAAATCAAATGTCTTGGTCATACTTCGATGCCAATTTGTGCATAGTTTGTAATTTACTTGGCTATACTATATATACCGCTATAGTTTAAATTACTCTTCGTGCTATGTTAAATATATATAATTTTGTTAGTATTAGTTGACTTGTAGTTAAGTTGAGTTTGATTATGGTTTGGTTTGATCAGGTAGCTTTGCATTGAAGAGAAAAGAGGGTGACACAAAAGTAGTAAAGAGAAGAGTTTATTGCTCTGCAGCACACTCACCACAACCAGCTTGGCCAGGAACAGCTATTCCTGAGCCTAGTGATTTTAAAACATGGGATGGACCAAAACCCATCTCTGTCTTAGGCTCAACCGGTTCAATTGGAACTCAGGTATAATTTTCATGCATTAACAAACATCACATTTTCTTTTCCTTTTATGTCAGTTTCTCTATCAACAATGTGTTATTTTAGTAAAAAAATGTTGGCCCACTTTATATGTTATTTTACAAGGTTAAAGAAAGAAAATCTTGCTAACTTAGGACACAAGTTAAGGAAATCAAAAGTAGAAGTTTTAACAAAATTTTCACTTTAAAAAGTTGAATAGAGGCAAAAATTTCTATTTAAAATTCCTTAGCATGTATTCTTAGGGTACATGTTAGCATTTGCCGAGAAATAAGGCTAACAACACATTCCTTAACACAATTTTTCGAAGCACTATTTTTTATTGATTAAAATTCACACTAATCACACAAAGTTTATAAAGGACCTACATAATTTGATGAGGTTTATCTAAATTTTAACCGATTAAAGAGAAAATGATAGAACAAGTGCTATCTTATAAAGTGTGTTGCTAGCACTCATCATTATATTATGTTTACGAGGTCTGTTTATTAATAAGGTAAGTTCAACTAAATTTCTATAAACACCTAAAAATATCTAGCAATTTTTTGATTGAAAAACATCTTTGTAACTTGAAGCTGGTACAGTTATTATTTATTATTTAATTTGTAGTATTAAGGTTGCCCTTGTTAATAGATTTGTAACACACATATCTTTAAATATACCATATTAATAATCAAAGATTTTACATAATTGATCTAATTTTCATTTCCTGAAGTCTATGAAAATGAACACTCTAAGTTCTCTGGTATCTTCTATTTCCAAATATTTGAAATGAAAGAATTTTTATATTTGTTTTAAAAATTCCTCTTGCTTAAATTTGCAGACACTAAATATAGTGGCAGAGTTTCCAGAAAGATTTAGAGTTGTAGGGCTTGCAGCTGGTTCAAATGTTACTCTTCTTGCTGAACAGGTAACAATTACCTTACTCCAAACATGTAATAAAACTTATCATATAAGACCAAAAGTATAATTTAGTCCTACATTTTGTATTACATTTCCATAAGCTGTTTTCAACTTATTTCTCTAAGCTCTTAACAATGGCTTAGGTTCAACAGATTGTTTTTTAGCATGTATTTGTTCCATCTTCCACTTTGCATTTCTTCATAATCAGTGAATAATCTAATGAATCAATACTAGGATAAGAAAAGGATTTATAATTTATATGTTGTTAAAAACCAAAGTTACCTATATGGTTGATTTCTCTCTATGAAGCACTAATACAAGCACGAATATCGAACATGATACTAAAACATTGACATAAGTAATCATTTGAGAAAATGAAATAACTCAATCTAATGTGTCAGTGTCGTGTCGGACACTGACACATGTTGGATACCATACATATCTTCAATCTAAGGTGTTGGTACTACGTTGATTTCGAGTATATCTCATTTTCCTAGTTTTTAATATTGTGCAGGTAAGGATATTTAAGCCTGAGTTAGTAGCTCTTAGAGACGAGTCTAAAATTGATGAACTCAAAGAGGCTTTGGCCGGTGTGGAACACAAACCTGAAATCATCCCTGGGGAGCAAGGAGTCATTGAGGTGAAAATCTTCATCTGTTTCATATTATATATGATTAGCTTATAGACCCACCATTGTTTTTTCCTTTTCTGAGCAGTATTAATTTTTTTTCTTTCAGGTTGCTCGTCACCCTGATGCCGCCACAGTAGTTACAGGAATAGTTGGTTGTGCAGGATTGAAGGTAACTTCAGATCATGTCTCTTTCACTCTATCGTCATATTTAACCAATATGGCTAAGTTTAAAGAAATATATTGCTTTAACTTTATGAAGTTAACGCAGACGTCAAAAATCATTAACATAACTTCATTAACCAAAAATGTGTACGCGGTTAACTATAATTTTCAGGTGTCTCTTTCACTGTGTAGTCACTTAGATTGTAGTATCAAAAGTTGTAGAATTTTTGTTCTTTAAATAACACAGCTGTATTTACAATTACAATGTCATTCACAAGCTAGATAATAATCATATGAATGTGATACTAATCAAGGTATATATGTTCATGACTTCATGTTCATAGTGACTAATGTAACGGAATTATATGATATCAGAGGTTAAAACTTAAAACTCTAGAGCTAAAGTTATTGGATATAACTTAGCATAATGATGCATCCTTTTGTTATTATTTTCCACAGCCAACAGTTGCGGCGATTGAGGCAGGGAAAGATATAGCATTAGCTAACAAAGAGACGATGATTGCTGGAGGCGCTTTTGTTCTTCCTCTTGCTCACAAGAATAACATCAAAATTCTTCCTGCTGATTCAGAACATTCTGCAATTTTTCAGGTATTTTAAGTTCATCATCGTATGCATAAACTCTTTCTGCTGATAATTGATCACTGATGTTCATGTATTTTTCTCCTCACAGTGTATCCAAGGGTTGCCAAAGGGTGCACTAAGAAAAATCCAATTAACTGGTTCTGGAGGTGCTTTTAGGTAAGACAAAGTAGTTCAAAAAGAGTATTGAAAGTGTACAAGATGAAGCTTCTAGAATCTACATAATTTACTTGATTTATCTATCGAAAAATGTTAATATTGTCGATATCATTGACAGAGAGTGGCCTGCTGAAAAGATGAAAGACATTAAGCTTAAGGATGCATTAAAGCATCCTATTTGGAGTTTGGGAAGAAAGATAACTATAGATTCTGCTACCCTTTTCAATAAGGTAACTTAGTTCATACTACAATCAATTTTTTTTTTTTTTGATGAAAACATGTTTTCTTGCAAATCTACATAATGGTATGTTCTTAGTTATATAAAATGTTTCTTTTTGTTTTCCCTTCTTTGCAGGGTTTAGAAGTAATTGAAGCACATTACTTGTTTGGAGCAGAATATGATGATATCGAGATTGTTATTCATCCACAATCTATCATACATTCATTAGTTGAAACACAGGTTTAACCTTTTTTACAATATAATGTGTTCAATGTTGTTACTTAATATACAGATTTATTACAAAATGATATTTTTGTTGTTATTTGCAGGATTCTTCTGTTATCGCACAGTTGGGATTACCGGACATGCGGTTGCCACTCCTTTATACTTTGTCATGGCCAGAAAGAGTCTATTGTTCTGAAATCACTTGGCCTCGCCTTGATCTTACCAAGTACAATCAATACTCCTTGTTTCATATTTTTACTATTTCTTAGATGTCTTAAATCACTGAGAAACAAAAGGAATAATCGTTGCTAGATTGACTTATTTGAGCTTATCTGCTGACATAAGCACTTGTAAGACTCTTTGAGAGTGGCATACTTTTGCAAATTGTTCAACTTATTCACAGTTTTATTTAAATATATTCTGATGGATCAGGTATGGTTCTCTAACATTTCAAGCTCCAGACACTAAGAAGTTTCCATCAGTGAATCTTTGCTATGCTGCCGGACGTGCTGGAGGCACCATGACCGGAGTTCTTAGTGCTGCAAACGAGATAGCTGTGGAACTGTTTGTTGCAGAAAAGTAAGTATAATCTTGGTTATTTTCCTTAGCAATTCTGCATTGAGAATTCTACTGCATTTTTGTTGATTCTGATAAACTATTTTTCTATCATCAGGATTAGCTATCTAGATATTTTCAAGATTGCAGAGCTAACATGTAATGAACATCAAAAAGAATTGGTAACATCTCCTACACTTGAAGAAATTCTTCACTATGATCAATGGGCAAGACAATATGCTGCTGGTTTGCAAAAAGCTTTAAGTGTTTGAATCTCATGTAGCTGTGTGGTCAATTGTTGGCAACCAAGCACTAGCATATTTTGTTTATGTTCATAAATTTTGTTTCTATAAAATGTAAAGGGTAGCAATATATATGTGTTAAAAAGGGTTTCAATAAAAACTCTTAATTTAAAGCATAGTATCATATTTTGAGATGATAATGTCATCCAATATGTAGTTCTTCCACTCGAAGATGTTATAAATTTCTCTAGAGAAGAATTATATGAAACTGTTGACAGATTGAATTTGAACAACAAGTGCCGGTTTAGATTGGCGGTGAATTTAGCAGAATTACGATATATCACTTTGATTTTGGCAAAACTACACTTTAGTGCTACAACAAAATCATAGTATCACATTGAATTCGTCAAACTCAATGATTTCAAACATGCATAAAGTCACATGTGCATATGCCCATTGTTAATGTCTTGTAAGCATCTTGGCCCTCTAAAGAGTAGAGCACAAGTTCGAACCCCAACGAAAACATTTTTGTTAAGAGATTTTGAAAATCAACCGTGATTTAGTCTCATAACCAGCTCAATGAGTAAAAAACCTATGACTTTGTTTGGGAGTTTGGAGGGGAAGGGAGAGCTTTGGAGGGTGAGAAATGCAGGGAAAAAAAGAAGAAATATTTCACATTTTTTGAAAGAGTATTTTTTAAAGAATATTAGTATAACAACATATATTGAATTTGCATAATTCATATAAACCCTCTAAAATCCAGCTCCCAAATGTGAGAGATTTTGTACTATGCAGAAAAATAAATCCTCCAAAGCCATTCCCTCTTAAAGTTCACTATTTCTTCCACTTGCTTTTTTTTCTTCTTCCAAAACTCTCTCATTCCTTCCCTTCCAAAACAAAGCCTATGGAAATGTTGTTGTAGCTAAAATCAATAGGGACACACTTTTAGTAGAGGAAAATGTCCAGAAACCGCAGTGCAGAAACAGTTGAAATTTCTAGACATAAAGTAGAAAATTATGAATAAGGATGGACCTATAAAGTAATAAATATGGAAAATCTCCATAACTATGATTCCCCAACACACATTAGGTCAGTAGATTTGATTATAAATGGTCATCACCAGAGCTATCGAAGCAAGCTCTTCTCATCTGCTCTCATACTCGTTTACTGTGTTCTATTTTCTCTTATAATAAAATTATCCCTCAGTTATTTCTATAACCATTCTTCTCCAATTAACAAACTGCTAAACTTTCAGTCAACTGATTTCTCATTCTAAATTCCAATAGGATGCACAAGCATACAACATGAGTTCAAAAGATAAGACTATAAAGGAGAAGCAACATATAAGTAAAAGAATTATCACACTTAATATAACCGTCAATTCAAAACTGGTAGAAGCTATGGTGATCCATTCAATCACTCCATTTCCATGGCAGTCAAACATTTGCAAACACATCAACAAAGCAATCAAAACAAGTACCCACCTTTTTAAATTAAATAGGGAAATTTTTCGAGGACCGACTAATACGAGAGTCTGCCATCATGTAAATCTTGACAAAGTGATCCCCTGAATTTTTCTTAGATGGTTTATAGTATGTGATGATCAAATAAAAAGGTGAGAAGACAAAACTTGGTGTAAGCCTGCGTCACCAAAACAAAACTTGGTGGACTTTTTTTTTACTTAACAATCCGGTTCTCAGGAAAACGAGTCATGGTAATCCAGAAATTAGTCAGGAGGTAAGTAGAATTGGACTTCAAAATGTAATGATTTTATTCGTGAAAAGATGTCTTCTGACTTTATCGATGTATGTGTAGACTGTTGCATTGGTGGTTATATAACCTTCAAAAAATGCAGAGAACGAATGCAATAAATCATTGCAAATGTGATCCAATCCGAGAAGAATTATAATCACCCTCCAGAAGATGTAGCATTTGCAATACTTTGCAAGAATAAGGTCCTAGAAGCAATGTCAGTTGAAAAGCATCCTAACACAGCAATGGTAGCTGTACTGCTTCCAAACTTTTCAATTCCCCTAGAAATCATGCATGTGTGACTTGCTTCTACAACTACTATTACATTTCCACCTAAAAGTGGTGATATGGTTTCTGCTATTTGCTTTGTAAGCCTTTCCTGAACTTGGAGCTTGAAACCATAAAAATGCACTATTGACTGTAAAAGTGATTTTCCAATTGGACTGAATCCTTCTGAAAGGAAATATCCTATGTGAACAACGCCGTGAAATGGAAGTATATGATGCTCACATTGTGACCAAAACGGCAAGTTCAACTCCGTGAATATTTGTTTATCGTTGTTTACCACCTCGCCAGCGGCACTCAAAGGTTTTATCCCGCCACAAAGGGAGCCATTCAGCTTCGCATCCATGTCAATGCTTTGGAAGTTCAACAGCCATTTCACGAAACGATTGGGAGTCCCTGCAAGCTCCTTCCTAGCCGAATCTTCTCCCAAAGATTTTAGAATTGAAAATACTGCAGTGACCATTGCCGGATTGATCGGTCCAGTTTTGGAGGAAACTTTGGTGGAAAGAGTGGAGAGAGATGGACACCAGCATTGGTCGGGCAATCCTCGAGCATGAATATTTTCCATATCAATGCCTCTAGATTTAATAAGATAAAAGAAATCAGCCCATACGTCTGCGTTTTTGTTTTCAAAGACGCCAGAACCTGACGAAACATGTATCTTCGCCCCACCTTTTAGGCTTGATTCTAGAAAGATTGTTTCTATGTCCGGAAAGTGAATATGTGTACACTGAAGTACGACGGCAACCCCTGCCGGTTGAATTCCCTGTTGTAAAGCTAAACACACTTCGTTTGCCAGACGCTGAGGCTCTTGAAGTCGTTTAGCAAATACTTCGGCGACACGAGAGAGCTTGCTTAATCCAACAACTCTTTGGCCAGAAGGGACGTAACCGACATGACATTTGACTTGGAAAGGTAGCAAACAAGATTCACAGTAGGAATAGAGGTCAATGTCTCGGACAATCACAAGTCCGCCTGCACCACCAGCATGACCGATTTTATTATTATCTATGCCAGCTTCAGGAAATAAAGCACCTTCAACAATGTCCTTCACTTTTTGTCTATAACCTGGAAAAGGTTCATTCCTTCAAGATTAGCAACAATAGTATGCAAGAAACTATGTGAATCAAACATGCGAAACAAGAGAGCTAATTATTGGAAGAGAATAATTAATTATTGGGCTAATAGGTTAGGAAAAAAAACAAAGAAACAGAAACAAGAGAAAAAAATCAGATGCTAAACCATTCCTCTTTCTCTTTCACTTAAATACATCGATCGAACTGCTCACTGCTCACTTATCATTAAGAGCCAATACTTAACACAAGGCACAAAAAGAAAATGCATCTAGCAACATCCTTGATTTGATTGAACTACCCTGTTGATCGAATATTTTCGTAAAGAAGAACAAATGACTAGTTTCCTGAGAACATCTCTCCATGCAATAATCACATACTATGATTATCCAATAAATCACACAAATTTCCTTGACTACAATCATTTTTTTCATCTCAATTTAAAATATTCAAACTTCCCTAAAATGGTTGAAAGAGTAATAAGTAGTACCTATATCCATCCCACTAACATGAACAACTTCCTATTCAATTTAGATATTGAACCATACAATATTTTTATCCAACGAAACCATAATGTTCTATCATATACTATATTTTTGTCCAACTCATTAATCTTGAGATAAAGTTGAAAAAGTATAACTCCCATAAAAAAAAAAACATAAATGCTTAAATCAAAACATTACAATCCAACTACTTGAAAGAAATCTTATACCAATTTTTAAACAAATAACTAATATGCTAAGTTGTTAACTAAACATATCTCATAAGAGAAACATCAACAAAACTACAATGATTCATATATCAAATCAAATTCACTACAAACTTCAAAAGACCAAACAAAAATCACCTCTAGTTCCTTCACGTAGAGCCTTTGCAACACGATGTGGTGTCTTCCTAAGACCTTCCCTATTAACATCTTCACCAAGACCCAACAAAAGAATCTTCACAGCATCTTCAATAGCAACTGTATTAGCCTCATCTTCAACCTCACTACACCCAAACAAACTCACTCCACTTTCAAGCTCACCATTGTAACACACCTCATCAAAACACCCCATTGAAATCACACCCAAAAATTAGCAAAAGTTAAGATTGACCCAGATTTGCAGAAAGTATCAAACTTTCCTATAAAGGGTCCAAAAGGGTGATTAAAAAAATTCACAGAACAACGTAGAATGAATCAAAAACATGAACACACGTAAATCACATATTGAAAGAACATAACGAATATTGGATTAAGGTTGATGTTGGAATGTGTGGATCCTAAGGGTTCTCTGTAATGTAATCTAATAATCAGAAGAATAGTATAAGAGGACCCCAGAATCCAACAAAAGAAAATGATTATGGCATTTGTGAGGAGGATGTTGTTGTCGGCCACATAGATATCTCTATCTCAATAGAGCATCACTTATTTTCCAACACTAAAATGTCCTCATAATTTTGACATCAAAAAAGAGACTTGAATGTGTAAAAAAAACTAATCAGAAGGACCAATCACACTGTCCACTAACGAAAATATAATTGAATGTGTAATTTGCTAAACACGTTCCTTGTAGTCAATAAAAGTCGGTAGTCATGCATTTAAGATTATTTGGATTGTCTGATTTTGATCGGACAATTCAGAAAATATGTAAGTTTATTTATTTATTTTATAATTTAAAATATTGAGATTGAATCCGTACTGTTCAATCAAGATAGAATGGTTCCCGATCTTTAATTATGTGACTATGGTTCTTGCTCCGACATGGAAATCGAAATCAAGATTTGGAGCTAATCCCATTTATGTATGGCGAAGTATTTTTAGTTCTAAAATGGTGGTAAACCAAGGGGCACGATGGAGGATTGGGTCTGGCACTAACATTCCCTTGTTAGGCGCCTTGGCTCAAGGATGGACGCTCTCTTACTACATATAGGCCTACATATGCAGCTCTAGCTCATGCCAAAGTCAAGGACATCATTGAACCGATGACAAAGGTGTGAAATATTTATTTAATTTCTACTCTTTTTGATTATCGCACTGCCCAAGTCATTTTGAATACTCCTCTCCAACCTCTGGTGGGTGAAGATAAATTGATAAGGAAGGCTGGAAAGCATGGTAATTATTTTGTACAAAGTGTGTATCGGGTTTGTGTGAATGAAATTATAGATAATTTCAACATACATATTCCGGGTAAGTGGAATTTAATTTGGAAGCTGAAGGTTCCGCCCAAGATAAAAAAAAACTTTGGGTGGCGCGTGTGTCGGGGCTGTTTTCCCACACGTGCACGCCTCAATAGTGGAGGAGTTTATTGTTTGATTGATTGTGTTCTTTGTAGTAGTAATTATGAAGATAATATTCATGTGTTGTTGGAATGTCCAGGGGCTATGCAAGCTTGACGTGACGTACACTTATTGGATAAGATTGATAAAACTCTCCACCAAAACTATAATATGGATGCCCTGATTTTTTTCTCTTCTCTAACATTTATCATTGACCCAATGTGAATTGATTGTTACAATTATGTGGAGTTTATGTAAGCGCAGGAATTTAAGACTGTGGCAGCAACAAAATGAGACGAGTAGGCAGGCTGTTGAACGTGCAACCCATCTCCTTGAGGATTGGCGAGTTGCACAACATATTCAGTCTCAAAGAACAACATGTATTTCTATGTCAGAAGGTGGCACCAGCAACAGAGAAGTGGTGGAGTGGACAAAACCGGCACGAGGTAGGTACAAATGTAACATTGATGCCTCATTCTCCTCTTCTTCAAATATGGTAGGTATTGTAGTATGTCTTCGAAACCATTCAGGTGCATTTGTTCTCCCGAAGACGTACTGTTTTTCTCCCCTTTGTGATGTTGATGTGGGAGAGGTTGTTGGCTTTCAAACGACGTTGCAATGGATGGTTGCGCTCCATTTCGATATTTGCTTTTGATTCTAAAAGAGTCGTAGATCATTTTAAGTCAGATATAGTTATCTACTTGTAGACAGTTGTTTATTGATAGTTTTTAGAACTCTCATGCCGAGTTCAATAGGAGACAAGCTAATAATGTCGCACATGAATTAACACATGTAGCCCCATTTCATGCTAACTCCCATGTCTATGATGATGTATATCCGAACTTGGATTGATAATGAAAGTCAATGAATTTTCTCCCTAAAAAAAAAAATTAAGGTTTTTAAATATTTGGATTATATTACATAATTATTTCAAAAATAGAGGGTTAAACTAATTAACCCAAACAAAAAAAAAACAAAAAACACTTTATTGTTCCAATCTTGAATGGCTTCTTCTTCTTCCCATGGATGCTACCGCCCTCACCATGATCACAGTCATCAGCATCAGCACCACTGCCCACACTGTCCCCTCCGCCGTCATTGCCACCACTGCCCACTTCACAACAACAACCCTATACCTCAGCATTTCTCCCATTTCAATTTCACATCTCCTCAACTTCTTCCTCAAACTCAATCCCAAAATATCTTTCCTCTCAATCAACCTATTACTTCTTCTCCTGCACAGTAAGTTCCTTTCATTCTTCTCTTTTTGTTATTAATTTGCGTTTTTGTTTTGTTTTGATTAGGTCTCTGCAAATTCAAAAAATTGTTTTTTTAGTCCTGATGTTAGGCACTATGATTTTAGGGATTAAAATCATATTTAAACCTTGATTTTATGAATTTAATTAGTATACTCTGTTGGTGTACAATTATTTTACACATATATCCAATGTATTGTCTGGTAAGTTTAATGAATATGAAAAATATTATCATTATAGTATCACATGGTTGTAGTTTTGATTGAAAAATATGACATGACATTGAAAAGAGGGAAAACAAAAGTTTTGATAAGTGATTGTCAGAATCATGGTGAACCAGAGAGATTTTTGCATAAGCTACACTTTGTAGCTTCAATAAAATCATGGTGTTACTGTGATTTTTCCAGAATCACCGCTCATCCAACCATATATTTCAAGATACAATGTCATACAGCATTCAAAGATATTTCAAGTAGGTAGAATTTCTAACATTGTGAGATTTTATGAAATTGAATTGAAGTTCCCTTGATCGTAAATAAGATGATACAACTTTATGTTGGAGAAAAAAAAAATAGTTCGAAACTTTAGATATTTAGTGTCGTCAACCGCAGATTGTTGGTAATAGCGGTTTGTTCAAATTATGCGACTTTTATAGTGCTACTGCTAGCGGTTTGCTCAAATTATGCGACTTTTATAGTGCTATAGAGTCTCTATTTGACAACACTTTGTACTATATACCGAATCATAGAACAATATCGATCTATTCAATTTCTGCTATGCTATAAGCCGCTATTTGACAGCACTGTCAATAAATTCAAAAAGTTTAAATCTTACTGACACAAATTGCAGTTCCAGAGTGTAGGACTGGGATGTCTATGCTCTATACAAAACTCAAAGATACTTCAAGTAGCTGGAAATTCTAAACATTGTGCCAGAGATTTTATGAAATCGAGTTGAAGTTTCCATGACAGTAGTAAATAATATGCTAGAACTTTAAGTTTGGCGACAAATTATGTAGATTGTATGATCCAAATAAGAGAAGAAAACAAATAACTTTGAAACTTTAGGTAATTTTATAGTCCCAGAGCTGTTATAGCCGCTATTTGACAATATCGATTTGTTCAAGTTTCGTTACGTTACAGCCACTATCTGAAAACAATGTGTAGAAATTTAAAAATTTAAGTTTAAACCTTACTGAAACTAATTGAAGTTCCACAGATGGTTTTGTATCCCCAAAATAGTCTAGGGAAATAAACAAATGCCACTAAATGCAATGCTTGCAAGCTTTGAAAAATATATAGAATCTGAATGACTGAATTTAACAATTTAAAGTAGATTGTGATTTCCACCATGAATTAAGGAAACGAGAATGGAACACTGTAAATTTTTAAAAGCAGCTTGTTACGGTTTGAATGATTATGAAAGAAACTGCATATAAATGTATTTAGGATTATGTCGATTATATGCCTCAACAAGATCCCTTATCTTATCTCAAACCAACGATATATTAACATTTCCTCAAAGGTTTTTCCTTTGATAACTGGCCTGGTTAGTTTGATTTTCTACTATTGCTCTATGTGCCATTATTTCCTGTTGCATTTCATTAGATGCTGGATATTGTGCAGTCCTAGTTAGCCTAGTTTCTTACTGTACATCTCCTAATGTGCATGGTTCGATCTATGTCATAAAGATTCGATTAAGTTTTACGTTTGCTGTCGACTCTCTAACACAACCCTCTTGTAATCCTTTTATCTGGGTTTGGGTAGCAAGGCTAACTATAAGAGAAACTGTTAAGAAAGACCTAGAGATTAATGAGTAGGATGGAGATATGATATGTGATAGAATATTATGGTATCTATTGATCCATGTAGCTGGTCCTACTTAATGAGATAAGGCTTAATTGTTGTTGCATGGTTCGATCTGTTGCCGGATGTACTTTATTGTTATAATTCGAAACCTGTCACATTGATCTGAGTCATAGGTTTCAGTAAGACTAATTCATCCATCCTCTTTATTTATTGTATATGAATGTAATCGATCTTATGACACTTTTGGATGACATCAGAATTTCACAAGAGCAGGAGCATATTGAGCTAGACGGTGACGAAGAGGATGATGAACCGATTTTTGTTCTCACTGATGAATGGAGAGAGTTCTTTGCGAAATCTGAAGCTAAGAGGAAACTTGGTAACTCTCGTCATACATACTCTATTCATACTACATACAGCCACGTAATGCTTTTATGTGTGCTTAATTGTAATTTTTGATTCTCAACTGATCTTACTGTTGAAAAGTTGAGCATGTCATATACTGTTTGACAATGAGTCTGTTTGGATTGGTTTATTTGAACTTATGTATAGGCAAAAACACTGGCAAGACTGTTTGTGGAGCTATGGAAGCAGTTTATGATATGTTCAAAAGCTGTTTTAGGGATAGCTTATATGAAAATAGTTTGATTTTGTTTTATCTTTTCTTATAGAAATAGCTTATACACAAGCACTTATATGATAAACACTTATGCTATAAACGTTTAATCAAGTTGTTTATCAAAACATGACTTACTTAGATCCGTCCAATCTGCTTTTAAGCCAATTCCACTGACACTCAGAAAACATAATCAGTGTGATATATCTGAGTTTGAATGATCACTATAAGAAGATTAGGAAAAAGACAATTATCAACTACCTAACTCAGTTATGTGACTAATTTTAATATTCATTTTTGTACAAATCATACAGAGAAGAAGCAGGCCAAGAAAGGAAAAAAGTAAAACAGGGAGATGAATGTTTGTTAACAATTTCCATATGGGTGATCAAGAAGAGGTTCTTCAAGGTTGTTAACGACGATCCTGCTCTAGAAAATGTTATGTCTTCCATGCCAGATGTGTTTGCCATGTATGACAACTCTTGCCCCTGTCAACACATTCTAAAAGGATGATGAATTACTTAGTAATATATCTGTACTTATACAGATCATCTTTTGTTCTATAAAAAATGTTGTTTGTATAAATTTTATTATAAACTTTAGACTAATTCATATTATGACTTTTTAATGTTCTTATCCTTGTGTTTTCCGATAGTTACTAGAGAAAATGGCATTGAAAGAAAAAGTTGAATAAATTGCGCTTGCAAAGGTTATATCCCTATTGTGTTTGTAAAAGGCATTGAAAAGTTCTAAAGAATTTGAAATGCTAAGAATTTGAGCTGTATTAATTTAATGCACTTTTGCAAAATTTATTTTTTGGAAAGTGTTCAATGAAATTAGTATTTTTAAGGAAATGGATCCTCTACCTTTAGCGCGCCAAAGGTAGGGTGAGGTCTGTCAGATCACTCAAACGTTTTAGAAGCCGCAAAATATACATTTTAATAAAATAAAAATAAAGCTTAAACTAGATCGAAACGGATGAAACCCAAGTTATGGCCACCTCTCGTTGCAGCACAATTGGTTCCGTTGGAGACATTTGCTGTCAGAAATCAGAATCTTGTATTTATCCGTCGGTGATATCCTTTGCTAAAACTTGAGACATCACGCTATACTCTCTAGTTTATGTATTTGAACTAAATACATCAATTTTATTTGACTAATTTTTTTCTTATAATTTTGAACGGAGGTATCTATGTAAACTCGTGTATATTTTTTTTGGTCAAGTAGTCTAACGGTTAGAGAAATTCACCTTAAAAATGAATAAGTGAAGTATCTGGGGTTAAAGCCCCGACCCCTGCATATACTATGTATTATTCTTTACCAAGTGAACTAAGCTCATAGAGACCATATGTGTTTAAGTAGTAGCAGATGATATGATTTTCGGTTTTAATTTTTAGGAAACCATGACTCTATAATATCTATAATATCCCTGTAAGCTTCAATATCCCAAGTTATTCCATGTATGATACTTATATCACAATTTAAAGCTCTTTGTCCCTTTTAAAAAATGAGTTTTGTATAGATCAAACCACCAAACTCAACATTGTCTAACCAATTGAACTATACCTATTAAGTTGAGAAAAATTTATTCATTCAAAATTTACTTTGATATATTAAACTTTTTTTATAAGATATTTTGATATATAAACTTAAAATATAAATTATCAGATGAAATTTGCGCAACACAATCTTTGTTCTAAGTGTTTTCAACAAAAACGGTTTAATGCATGGTTCTCTTGAGCTAGATATCAAATTTCACTAAAGATATAGATTTGATGTGTCGGGAATGGAAGACCATAAAATGTGTTGACAATGACTAATCTCTATGTGAAACCAAATTATTGGTTGTTGAAATAATATCGAGCTCCTTAACAAAGAACTTGAACCAAATGACTAAGATATTTCTTTTTTCTTTTTTTGGTATTGACACAATTTGTGTACGGAAAATGCTGTACCACACATATGTGGTCACAAGCGCACGAAAATCTTCCATCTTGCTATTATTAGTTTGTATGGTCATATACGTTGCTTCCTGTCTTAAATTTAATTCAATCGGAAATCATGTTGTTACTCATCACCTAAAATGTCATACCTACGATACGATAAATAGTCGTCACTTTTTTAGGTTTATGTACACGTTGATATCGTTATTAAAGTGGAGACTTAGACTTTCACATGTAATTCAAACGAGTCATGTTTGGAATTCCTTAATTGTTATTTAAATGAACAATTTTCAAACATGAAGCGTAGAAGTTAACCACATATCCTAATTATCTCTAATTGATTAAAGAAATTAGAATTAAGTTTACATGCAATGGTTCATGCTTGAGCGAGTCATAAGCTTCCAACCCTAAGCTATGGTTAAATCACACATGCTAGGCATGTCACACTTCCTAGTGCGTGAAGGCAATAAAGTGCGTAACATCTGAAAATTAAATATAACTCATATCATAACTAAATAAAAGACTTGCATTATTAAAATCCAACAAATAAATAGAGATTCATCTTTAAACCCTAATCAATAGGCGTTTAATTACTCATGGTAACAAAAAGACATAATACAAAATAAATAAAACATACTATTAAGACAAAACAGAGGATGATCGAGGCTCTCACTTAATGCTCATAACGAGTGCCTTCCTCTTAAACCACCAAGTTCTGAATGAATGTTGTTATGCGGAAGGCTCTATTTATAAGCATATTGTAAAGTGTTGCCACATTGATTAATAAGATATGACACATAATGTATTTAATTCATTAATAATGTGTCAATACATCATTGGATGTATCTATAATAAAAAAAAATTATATTGACATTGTATATAAATTAAACTCAATAAGAGTTTAGGGTCTAGTTACAAACATTTTTCTTTTGACAGAAGGTCTAGATACAAACATACTATGTGATTTTGATCTCTCGTTGAAGAAGAGAAATGGAAAGAAGAAAGAGGAAGAATATGATGAATTTTAGTTTAGGGATTTTAATAAATATTTTCGGGGACAAAATTGTCTCCAAATATTATTATTGTGGGGTCTTAAGGGTGTGTTTGGATTGGAGGTTTAGGAGGGGAAGAGAGGGGAGGGTTCACTTTTATTTTTTAAATTACGAACAATATAAAATGTATTTTAAAAATAATCCAAGTGTTTTTAAAGTATTATATGATCATTTATCATGTTGTTAATTCAATTTTCTACAAATTATTTTATATTATCCGTAATTTAAAAAGAAAAGTAAGCCCTCCCCTCCTAAACCCTCAATCCAAACACACCCTAAATGTCTCTGAATAGTCTGAAATAGGTGGAATATCGTATAAACTTGTAACATTTTTTTTATTTTTTTTATTGTTTTGGTACAATACTTGTAACATATTTGAAATAAAAATAATGCATCCAATATTTTTTGTATGGGATCTAAAAGTTGATGTTTATTTTCTCATGTTCAACCTGGATTTCGTGTTTTTTTTTTTTGTGAGAGTTTAGAAATTTAGAATGTAACTGCACTCTTTACTATATTTTTCCAAAAGAAAGACTACTATTTAAGACCAAAAACAACATAATTTTAATGCAAACCTCGTATAATGCAATACCACATTTAGGGATGTAAGTGGTTCGGACAAAACCAACGAAACCGAAAGTTCAAACCGAACCAAACTGAAAAAATATCCGACATTGTTTGGTTCAGTTTGAAACAGATCCGAACCAATCGAAACCGATCTAGTTTGGTTTGGTTCACGGTTTTTCATTTCGAGATCCGTGAAATCGATGAACCAATCCGATGATAACCACACTCCTTATTTTACTAATATTATCCTATCTCACACAAACTTATGGTTAGGCCCAAAATTAAAGTCCAACATAATATACTTTTTAATCCATTCAGTATGCATGGATTTGCTATTTTGACTATATTTTAATTTTATGATGTTCTTTTTGGAATTTTTGTGTTTGTTGATGAATGATGCATGCATGGATCATGGATGATTGAAACATTTGAGTTTGATGAAGTTGTTTTTGAAGAATGATGGATGAATGAATCTTGGATCATATGTATGAAATATTGAGTAAGGTTAGTTATAAAAAGTTGTTTGAAAAATAGAGAACATGAAAAAACAAAATACAAAATACAATTATATAAAGTTCTATGAAATATTGAGAATATGAATTTTTTTTTAATTGTATTTTTAAATAGACCGATCAACCGAACCAAACCGATTAGTTTGGTTCGGTTTCTTTTTTGAAAAACAATGAAAACCGAAGCAATCCAAACCGATGAAGGTTTCATCGGTTCGGACATTTTTTTGACTGAAAACCAATCCAAACTGAACCGTTACACGCCTGACCACATTCAATGATCTTATAAAACTTCTATATATGGTTGTTGATGAAAAGGAGCGGTAACGATCCATGCCTACCCTACCTTAGGTCCTCTCTTAATATTGACCACAAATGACTTACTTCACAAAAATTAAGATAATATGATATGATAAATAATAAAAAAGATAAAAATGATTTTACTAAATGGCCACATATTAACTAATGACAAAACGTCCTCATGAGCTTAGCTCAGCGGGTAGAAACAATGCATAATTTATGTTAAGTTCGGGGTTCAAACCCAGTCATCATAAAAAAAAAAAAAACTAATGGCAAAACTACACAAGTTTTTATCTTATTTGTATGTAATACTTAGATGTCATTTATAATTTTTTTTTTTTATAATATTTAGGGACTTTATCTTTTAAAGTAAGATAAATGCTAACGAGTGTTCTAAGGACACTCTTTAACAATCTTAAATAGTAAGTTTTTGTAGAAATTGATGAATTTAATGCATTGAAAATTGAACTAATTGATTTTTTCAATAAACATTTTCTTGATTAGAAATCCTTAAAGAGTGTCCTTAGGACATTTGTTAGCAAGACTCTTAAAGTATATATACTCCCTCCAGTCACATTTATAAGTAAAAAACAACTATTTAGATTCATTAAATAATTAATGTATTCGATCATATTTATGTCAAATACATTATTTATTCAATGTACCTAACAAATTTTTTTTTGCTTATAAATGCGACTGGAGGGAGTACAATTTAATCCTGTTTTAATTTTTTTTCTTCAAAATATGATGAGTTGCCCTGTAAGATTATTAATAATAATTTTATTCTTACACAATTTATTTTATCAAACTCCCCTGGAAAAAGACAACATTCATAATCTTCATCATTATCTTCATCTTCAATCGTTGTCATCGACCTTCATCACACTAATCATAATCTTTATCATAATCTTTTTTATTGTTGGATTTTTTTTGGAAAAAGATGAAGATTCTTGATTTTTATGGGTTTGAAATTTGAGGAAAACGATGATGAATATAAGAAAAATGATGTTTATTTTTTTTTTTCTTTTATGGGTTTATTTTATTTAAAAAATAAAATTATTTAGGAATAACATTATTATTATTAATAATCCTTTGTGATAAGCGAACTCATAATTTTTTGAATAATAAATGTAAAATAGGATTAAGTTATATACTCTTTAAATGATAAATGACTTAAATGTTAAAAAAAAAAGATAAATAATCTAATTGTTGCAAATAAATAAGATAAAGGACCCAATATAATTTTGCGTTAACTAATTAACTATTAGTACAAAATGGAGAGTATAATAATTTAGAAGTTATGCACATAACTTATTGCCTTAACTAATTCTTTTGGTGTGCAAATGTGACGCTTATTGCAAGACAAAGAATACTTACTAAAATATAAAAAGACGTTTTTCATAATGTTAATATTGGAAAACGTTTTCCACATCGTGAACTTAATGCATGACTTTTCTGCCTAAATATTCGTTTTCAATGATGCTAGAGAATTCAGATGCTATAAATAGATGTGAAGTATTTATGGCTACTGCATCCTCTAAACCCAAGAAGTCTCCATGGATCTTCCTACTTTTTTTCCAATTGTTGCATCCATCTTAGCCTTATTGATTGTACAACTTCGATTTAGATCTATTAGATCACCTAATAGACGTAAACAAACAATATTCAGCATAAATCACCACAAAATACCCGAACCATGTTTTCCCTTACCTTTCATAGGCCACCTTCATCTTCTAAGCACTAAAGAGCCATATTTTAGAACTTTTTCAACCATGGCTGAGAAATATGGTTCAATCTTCTCCCTTAGGCTTGGTTGCAAGCAAACCTTAGTGGTGAATAGTAGGGAAATTGCCAAGGAATGTCTCACAAAAAATGACAAAGTTTTTGCCTCAAGACCTAATGTAGCAGCAGGGAGATACCTAGGTTACAACAATGCTATTTTAGCTCTTGCTCCTTATGGAGATTATTGGCGAAACATGAGAAAAATTTCAACTCTTGAGCTTTTATCAAGTCATAGGCTTGAAAAGCTAAAGCATGTTAGAGATTTTGAGATATATTCTCTAGTAAAAAATTTGTACACATTTGTAAAAAAATCAAATGGTTCAATTGAAGTTCCTATGAGCAAGTTTCTTGATCATATGACATTTAATATCATTGTGAAGATGATAGCTGGCAAGAGATTTAGTGGTGAAACAATAAATCAAGAAGATAGTGAGGCATGGAGATTAAGGAATGCAATCAAAGACACTACATATCTATGTGGTGTTTTTGTTATGGCTGATGCTATTCCTAGCCTAAGTTGGTTTGATTTTCAAGGCCACGTTGGTTTCATGAAGAGGACTGCTAAGGAAATGGATTTTATTCTCGATAAGTGGTTGTGTGAACATTATAAAAAGAGAGATGAGGTAGAAAGTGGTAAATGTGAAGATGATTTCATGGATGTATTGATATCAATGTTTGAAGAAGATGATGAAATTTGTGGCCACAAACGGGAGACAGTTATCAAAGCAACAACCTTGGTACGTTTTCCTTCATGCTTAGCAACAGCCATATATTCATATCATACTTTTTTTTTATTAGTGTAATATATTGCAATATTAATCTATTACTAATTGATGGTTTTTAATTTGTTTAATAATACTTTTAGTATAATTTAATCTATTTTTTTTCCGTCTATTTCACTTGTTTGAAATAGAATCGATTATTGTCATTCATTAATTTTAATTTTTAGTATATCACATGTTATATTTTGAATCAAATATATTATTTTACCATGTTTTTATAATATTCATAAAAAAATTACAATTTTCATTTAGGTATCCAAAAATTGATTCAAATTAAACCGCAATGAATTATCAAATTTTTTAAACAAGTTGTACAAATTGAATCTCGTGTGATTTTACCTATTGATAGAATATTTTATGTTTCAAAATCAATCTAAATCGACCGTGAATACCTTATGTTGAATTTTAAACTGCAAGGTCCTGCTCGAGTGACTAAACTTCAAAATATTTTTCATTTGTTATTTAGACCTAAATGAACTTTTAATCTCCATATGTTATTTGTCACATGAATTCAGTCCTTCTATTTCTAAATAAAAAAAATATACTTCATCAGTTTTGAAAGTTCCAATTTTTTTACCATTAAATATCATACTTATTTTTACTAATGTACCACGTTGAATAAATATGAGTTGTACGCACGAGTTGAATTTGAGAATTATTCTTGTGAGATTTAATATTATGATATAACTAGCTATCACCATTCAATTAAATACATATATGAGACTTAATCATTTTCATTATATATAAGATGTTTCTAATATATTTTATGTAATTAGACTTTAAAATAGGCATAGCTTGGATATGATCATAGCCCCAAATATTTTGTGGTAATTCTTTCTAAAATTATATATGTATACCCATCTCATCTACACTTTGAGAGAGAAACAAATAGAGAAAGTGGTATGATAGGAAGAGATATATAGAAAAAATGAATGTTAAATGAGTCCTGAGGAACTATTTATATGATGCAAAAAAGAAATTAATTTATACCAATCAAATGTCTTTATGTAAACAAAAAAAATGCATTTTTTTTATAAGCAACAAAAAAAAGTATTGAAGTAAAAAAAAAAAAAAACAAGTCTTTATCTTTTTTTCTTAGATTCACATTTACCATTTGCATTGACCTCAATATTAGATTCTATTAGATTATATCTTTTCAAAATGTATTAGCATGTAGAACTAGAACCATTACTTTCCTCCACAAAATGTTCATATGAAATCCCTTGATCCATGCCTAGAGAAAACGATGTAACATCCCATAAAAAAAAACAAAAAACGATGTAACCCTTAAAATAGTCTAGACCAATACTTTCGACATCCATATATACATTTGCTTGGCCTAATATAAGACTTTGATTGAATATGCCTGTTCTAAAAACTCAAGTATAGTCTGTTATCTATCAAATATTCTAAATTTTAGGTCCAAATTTTCCTTTTTTTAAGGTTTGATATGAGTTACTACTATATACCAATAAGTGGTGCATTTTTTTTTTTGAAACAACCAATAAGTGGTACATAAGACCAATGTGTGTGTGTGTGTGTATATATATATATATATATTCTTTTCTAACAACTATTTTGCTTGCAGATTCTTATCCTTACAGCCTCAGGAAGTACAGCAATAACATTAGGATGGGCTCTTTCCCTACTTATAAACCATCCAACGGTCTTAAAACAAGCACAACAAGAGTTGGACACAAACATAGGAAAAGACAAATGGGTCCAAGAATGCGACATCAAAAACCTTAAATATCTTCAAGCCATTATCAAAGAGACACTTCGTTTATACCCACCAGCACCCTTGACAGGAATAAGAGAAGCCACTGATGATTGCCACGTGGCAGGCTACCATGTTACCAAAGGCACTCGTTTGCTTATTAACCTATGGAAATTGCAAAGGGACCCACTAGTATGGTCCAACCCTAATGAATTTCAACCTGAGAGGTTTTTCAATATTCATGATCACATTGATAATGTTCAGAATCAGGACTTTGGATATGTGCCATTTAGTTATGGAAGAAGGTCATGTGCTGGTACAACGTTTGGGTTGCAAGTGTTACATTTGACTTTGGCTAGGTTGATTCAAGGGTTTGATATAAACACAAAAGAAGGTGTTCCAGTTGATATGATTGAAGGGATAGGATTGGCATTGCCTAAGGAAAATCCACTTGAAGTTATGCTCCAACCACGTCTCCCATTGGAGCTTTATGAAAGCCTTTGATATTTGTATCAAGTGTCAAAGAAAATATAAAAATAAGTTTTTTTTTTTGTGATAAAATATACTGTTTTAATAATATGCTCTTAGATGGAGCTCAAAATAATCATATCCTTTTGGGTTATAAAATATACTGTTTTAATGTACTTTGTTATTTTTTAATTTTCCTCTCATTCTTCTCTTCATCCTCTCTGTCCTCCCATTCGTTCATTCTGCAAAGCCATTTTCCCCTTCCACCGTATTCTCTCTCTTTCACAACGGTGATTAAAAAAGAGTTTAAGAAATAATTTGGGATTTATGAGTTTTTGAGAGAGGATTCGATTATGCAGAGACAGAGAGGGAAGAGGGAACTTGAAGAAGAGGATGAATGGAGGATGAGGAACCCTAATTTCTGGGTTTTTGAGAGGAAGAGGAAGATGATGATGGTGTTGATGGATGTGATGATGAAGATTGTGAAGAAGTTGAGGGAAGAAGATGAAGAAAGGGGAGATTAATTAGATGTTGTTGACACACCGTAAGATAAAATAGACCTGAGTAATCCAATGGCTCTCCTTTTAAAAAAATTAATAGGATTTACAATGAATCACTCTTAATGTTGGTCCACTATAGACATTTAAGGTTAAAGTTAACTGTCAGGATTTATTTGATCGACGGAGACAAACACGAGGGACCAAAAATGAGTTTTATTAGTTATGGGACCAAAATGAAAACTTGAAATTAATTAGGGGACCAAATGAGCTATTAAGCCAATTATATAATACACTGTTTAAGCATGTTTGGTGTTTAACAAGTGTCAGACGCATACCCTAAGAGTGTCGTGTATGTATTTGTTAGGGGTGTGTGAGAATCATGTATGGTTTCACCGTTCGACGACTCCGGGCACTCGCCCGGGTTCGATCGGTACTTTCTTTATATATGCCACAACCCAATAGTCCATTAACCCACTTAAAAAAAGAAAATTTTGGGCAAAATCTAAAAATTATCACACGCAAAGAGGTCTCGGAAAAGACATTTAACTCCTAATTTTTTATTTAGCACACTTATGTGGCAGGATTATCTCTCTTATTTTTAAAGGGTTAATTGTTCAAATTGACTCTGTAATATACATTGTCTGAAAAATGACCTTGTAAAATACAAAACATATTCTAGCATTATAACTTGAGTTCCTTCTTATTTTTGACCACCCTATAATATACGCGTAGTGTGCTCTTGATTTTTGGATATCAAACCAATGATTTTGAATCGTAAATCTTTGAACTTTCTACTTTTATTCTTGGGAAGGGAAAAAGAGAGAAAAACCCTTGAGAGATTAAAGGTGCAGGGGTTGGTTTCGCAAAGGCAAGGTTTTACGCACCATAAACGACTACGGTATTCCGTAAGAACCTCTTGCCTAATTTATCTTGTGCTAAGTTATTTGCTTATTTTGAAAATAAGTGCTTAATAGTCTAAGTGAAAGAATGGAGGGAGAAGAAATATGTTTTGGTTTTTTTTATTTATTTGATTTGGAAGGATTGGGTCTTTTGCCTACATACCCACAAGTGGGATCAAAATCAATGTAGTTCACCTCAAAAATTTCATTTAGTGGGTTGGATTAATTTTAAAGTTTGAAAAAGTTTTTTAGAAGGGATGAGAGACCTCAAAGGTATAGAAGAATAAAATGAAGTGAGGTTGGTTAATTTTAATTAAAAGAAATCCAAGTCTAATATGGATATAAAAATTGATTAAAGGTTTGATTAAGAAATAAAAGGAAAAAGATCCCTTGGGTTAAAATCCAAGGAATGATTAAGAAAATATTTGAAGTTTTGCATATTTGATTTTTGGAAAATGATTTTTCTATGTTAAAAGTAAACTAAAAAAACTAAGCGTTTCGACGTAATGTAAAAAAAAAATAAAAGCGTGAGAGGAATTACCAAGGATGTTGGATCCCAAGTAAAATTCCATCCTAAAATTACTAATTGTTCATTTTTAAGGCCCTCAAATTAGTCCAAAAATTTACCCTAGTTTGTTACTAATTCATCTGGTCCTCGATTGCGGATAGGACATAAAGCGGTAAAAATAAATCGTGGTGTCGGTGCATATTTTATTTATGAGGTTACATAGTTCCTAATTACATTCTAAAGTCTCAAGCAAAATGTAAATGACAAGAAAAATAAAATGCATGCATTATGTTACATCAACACCTATTATACACACTAAAAGAATTTAACGACAATAAAAATAAATAACAAGAATTAAAATATGTATGAGATGATGAATAATAATAATGCAAACATAAGGTAAAGATAAATAAAATAAAAAACAGTAAGTAAACAAATATAATAAACAAAACATTTTTGAAAATAAAGAGAAAATAAAATTTTAAGGAAAAAAAGTGGTGCATAAATTAAAAGTAGTGGTGTGTTTAGCAAAATAGTAGTAAAAACAGAAAATAATTTGGCTTAACTAGATCCAGTAAGCTTAAGATACTTGATCTCAGCCACTGGATCTAAATCCAAAGGCTGGAAATGAACAACATATAGTAAAGCTTAAAAGAATATAAACACAGGAATATAAAAAGAAAACAACAGTGACCGTCAGATCTAAGATCTAACGGTTTAAACAAACAACACATGGTGAAGAATAAAATAGACTAAGCATAGAATCTACTAACAGGATCATCACTGGCCATCAGATCTAAGATCTAACGGCCTAGATCTTGAAGGCACAAGAGTGTGCCATAGATCTTAGGATATGAGATTGACAAAGATAAGAATAGTATGAAAATGAATCTTAAAGAAAAAACACCATAACATAAATAGTGATCTCTGACTAATGGGACATTTATGACAGTCTATTTATAGACTGTCATATTAGGGTTTAGGTGATGCAGTGGCTCTCTCTGATTGGCCAGATTGGATTGGACCAATAGAACTATGACACATGGATTGAAAACCTTGGCAGCTTTGGATACCTTCTGGACCAATAGGATGATGACATGTGTACAAGACTTAATAGACTAATAAAAAAAACTTAAAAGATTAAAAGAAAGACTAAAAAAAGGAATAAACCAAAATAACAAATAATTAATAAATAAAAAAACAAAAATTTAAATAAAAAATAAAATAAAACATAAATTAATTAAAAAAGAAAATAAATAAAAGAAATAAAAATAAATAATAAAATACTTAAAATTGTCCCTTCGGAACCAAAATGAGGTATTTTAAAATACCCCTCTGCTGAAATTTCGTCTGAGACGACGACGGAATTTCACGGCGTTTAAAAGACGAATAATAAAAAAAAAATTAACTGTCTAAAATACGAATAAAAAGTTTTAACTGGTCAAAATTTGGGCTATGACACGTAGTCTAAAAATTTGACCTATAGATTGAATTTTTTTTCCATACATGCATGTTTAACATATTAAAATATAGCTTTACACAAAAAATTAAATTTTTTCGACCAGGGATAAATTAATTATGAATTTTTATTCCCCCATAATCATGAATTTCTTAAACAATTTATAATTAATTTGTACTTTCTTTATATATGCCACAACCCAATAGCCCATTAATTATGAATTTGACATGTGAGTATATGCTTACTCGGAACAAAATTTTAATTTTGCACGTTTTGGTTGAAAATTCAAAATAAATTTAAACAACTTCAAAATGCTATGAAACTTTTACAAATCCTTTTTATGTATTTTTTATAGATGTCTCTGCAAATAATGAGCTCAAAATTCGATTTATAGGTTGAGAGTTCTGTTGTTTTGTTTTTTTGAGTTTTTTGACACTTTAAAAATTCATAATTAATTTGTCGTTTGTTGAAAATTTATAAATTTTTTTTTGTGTAAAACCATATTTTTATGTTCTTAACACGCCTCTTAGAAATCATGACAAAATTCAATCTCTAAGAAATTACGATTGATTATATATTATGTCACATGTAAATTTGCGATAAATTTTTTGCCCGAGCTCCATAAAATTCCTAGCTCCGCCACTGGTGAGAATAAGTCAGGCTGCACGACATGGATCTATAACTAACTAACGTCCGATTCGGTTTTGCCCGTTTAATTAAAAAATAGGTTCAAACACTTTAAAAAGACTATTTATTTAAGCAGTTCAGATTTAAGATATTTAAAAAGCCAATTAGATATATAGAAGAATTTTGAAGAATTTGCAATGTTTTGAAGAATTTTTTTTCCCTAAACACATTTGGATTATAGAATACCAAAAGGAAACAATATTGCATTACCACACAACACATGTATTCAAAATCATGTACAAATATATTTTACAAATCAACTGAATATATATAAAAGGGCTAATGAACCATAAACCCTCAGTAAGTAAAAGAAAAGTTATGCTTAGTACACAACATTTTTTTTGTTAACTCTTATATATCTTTACTTCAACAAATATTTTGGGAATCAAACAGATAAATGCTTATCCAATGCAAGAAATAATTAAAGAAATAAAGGTCCAAGTTGTAGCTGGTATTTATTATACTAACAAAGTAGTTCAAGCATGGTTAATTTTCCTAGCTTAGTGAAATACGTGGTAGGGTAACGTTTGGAGCATATATGGCCATTTTTCTTCGTCCTTTCCAAAAGCAATTACTCTTGTTGGTTTCAAGTCACATCCAAGAAAAAGTATATGGCTAAAAAAGTGTCATACTCATATATAGTAGTTGGTTTTCAATCCTTGTCCTTTTGTTTAATTAACTATCTTCCACACCATTTTAATTTTTAATGCATTAATTCTTGAAACCACTAAAAGAAAACAATGATAGTTATCTTCTCAAAAATCATGTAACACATCTTTACTCCCACAAAAATGGATAGTTTCTTTTCACAACCAGCAACTATAGTACTAGCTATACTTTTGGTGCTTCTATACAACATATGGAGGGTAAAAAAACCTAGTAACAAATTCAAAAAGGGTATGAAACCACCAGAACCATCATATGCCTTACCTTTAATAGGTCACCTCCATCTACTAGGAAACCAAATCCCTCTTGCAAGAATCTTTGCTTCATTTTCCGACAAATATGGTCCTATCTTCAAAATCCATTTTGGAGCATACCCTGCACTTATTATTTCTAACAAAGAAGCAATCAAAGAATGTTTCACCACAAATGACAAAATCTTAGCCTCAAGACCAAAGTCAAGTCATGGAATTTACCTAGGTTATAACTATGCTGGCTTTGGTTTTGCACCTTATGGCGCATATTGGACTAAGCTAAGAAAATTAACCATGCTTGAACTACTTTCGTCTCGCCGCCTTGAATCGTTGAGACATGTTTATGAATCGGAAATCGATACTTTGATTAAGGATTTATCATTGTATGTTAAGGTTGGAAAGGTTAAGGTTGTGATAAGTGAATGGTTGGAAAGGTTAACATTCAATACAATGACAAAGATGATTTGTGGGAAAAGGTATTTTGAGTATTTGAAAGATGTGGACGATGTTGAAGCACATGGGAATATTGTGAAACTTATAAAAGAATTTATGCATATTTCTGGTGAGTTTGTTCCTAAGGATTTGATTCCAATTCTTGGTTGGTTTGGTTTTCAAGGACAAGTGCTAAAATCTATGAAAAGAATTGCTAGAGATTTGGATGCAGTTGTTGGAAGCTGGGTTGAAGAGCATGATGTTGAGATTGAGAGTAAGTCAATTGAGAAACATGATTTCATTGATGTTATGCTTTCTGTGATTGAAGATGATTCTGCTTCTGGTCATAACCGTGATACTATCATCAAGGCAAATGTTATGGTATGCATTTTCTCTTTGTTCTGAATTTTGCAATGTTTTTATTTAGAAATTAATTTTTACAAGTAAAATGAATTTGTTAAAATTAAGCTCAGAACAATTATTTACAAGCAAATAACTAAATTTAACACACAACTTAGTCTAAGAAGGACTTGTCTCATTTTTGGTGTAAAGCGAATATCTCTACATGCAACTACAAAGACTAATCATTTGAATTGAGTAGAATCATAATGAACGATAAAGTTATCTCTCAAGAATTTTAACGCCGTTGTGTTCTTATATTTGAATTTCAGGCAATTTAATCTTTTAATTTTTCTAATAAAGATTAATGGTCATTTTAAAATTTTGTTATTTGAGAAGCTAAATTACCACAATCCTAGAATGTCAAGAACTAGATTAATCATGATATCCTCAAATTTAAACTTTTATACTCTATGGTAGCTTCAAATACTTTTCATATAGTTTAAAAATGTGGATAGGTGACTCTAGTCATTTTTTTATATTATTGTTGATGTTATTATTATTATTATTATTATTAGTCAAGAAGTCAACTTTTTATATTCAGAATCTTATGTTAGCTGGGTCAGACACAACATCAACGACAATGACATGGATCCTAGCCATATTGTTGAATAATATGAATGCTTTAAAACATGCACAAGAGGAGATTGACCATCACATAGGTAGGGACAGAAGGGTGGAATTGTCAGACATAAAAAACCTAGTTTATTTACAAGCAATTGTGAAAGAAACTTTAAGGTTATACCCACCAGGTCCACTATTAGTACCCCATGAAGCAACAGAAGATTGTTACATTCAAGACTATTATGTACCAAAAGGGACACGTGTGTTTGCAAATGTGTGGAAATTACATAGAGATCCAAGTATTTGGTTAGAGCCTGAAAAGTTTTTACCTGAAAGGTTTATTAATAAGAATGGAGAAATTGATCATGAAAGTCATCATTTTGAGTACCTTCCTTTTGGATTAGGGAGAAGAGCTTGTCCTGGATCTTTGTTTGCTACACAAGTTATTCTCATTACACTTGCTCGTTTGCTTCATGGGTTTGATTTGGAAGTGCCAATGGATGAAGTTGTTGACATGAGAGAAGGGTTGGGTATAACTTTGCCTAAGTTAACTCCATTGCAAGTTCTTTTGACTCCACGACTATCGTGAACTCTATTGGTTATACATTTTTCTTTTTGTGTGTGATCGGATATGTTACGGGCACAACTGTAAAGTTTAATCTCCGAGTCAATTAGAACAATAGCAGACAGTAAAGAATTGCATTTGTGGTATTTTAGGAACCTTTGATTAAATTTGAAAGAGACTCTCCAACCATGTCATTCAAATTTCAAACACTATTAAGTTTTGTGTGCTTCTTTTTTAGATCTACACATGTGAATGCTTCTGTACTGTTTTTTTTCCCTTTTTCAATCCATGTGTATTGTTATGTTGTGTATATGCTATTGCATATATGTACTATATGAACAATATTTGATGCTATCATTTTAACATCTAATCAAACTTTATGGGTGCCGTTACTTGGATTTAGTTATCAATATAGGGTCATAATAAAAAATATTAATTATAGATTATTGTTGTTGTGGGATAGACCAGTCCATATATGAATCATAAAGTTTTAGAGAAATATTATTCTGTTATTAGATTTTTATGTTTGTAAAGGATATAATTTCACTATTTCTTAACTTACCAAAGTCACCAAACTCAAAGTCACTGAAGTGCTACCCATGTTCTCACCAATAAGTCTCTGAACAGTTGCACTTGCAACAACAAATTCTGTTTCAACTCTAATTATATGAGTCATGTTATTTTCATTAATTAGGATTTTTTTTTTATTACTTTTGTTCTAAACAGAAAGTTAAATACAGCAGAGATTTGAAAAAAAATCATGTAATGCAAGAGAGGGAGTATTTACATGACATGAATTTAGCATGGACAAAATGGAAGCATTGTGAATATCATTGAATTCATTGATTAGAAATGAATACAAGTAGATGCATATATACAATGTGTGAGCTATGGAATTGGTGGGAAATCACCAAACTAACTAATTGTTCCATAACTACCTCTAACAAACTACAGATAACTATAACCAACTTGTGATTATTAGTTAAAACTATAGCTAAGAAACTAAATAAGCTAGCTTACAATACAAGCAATTGAATATAATAGTGACTAATTGTAGAAAAGGGGTAGATTCTAGTTGCTTGGTGAAGAAGTCAGCTAGCTAGTTCATGGAAGTGATGGGATGGTGAAAAAGGTGTGCTGGCAAATTTTCACTATGTGATAATTTTTTTTTTTAATTTGGATTTTTTTACGGTTATGAGCAAATATCTCCTGAAATTTTGCACTTATGTGCAAAATGCCCATGAGCTTGAAATTTTATATTTTTTATTCTTATCCTTGACTCAAAAGATATTAAAGGCAAACAATTAACAATTATGTTTAACACTTTAAGCTCTACAAGCATTCATGTTTCAAGAGCTACAAAATTCAGACATTTAAGTTTAATATTTGGAATATTAGTCAGGAACTAATAAGCTACAGTTCTGATTTTTGCCTGAAAATGACCACAGTGCAATTTTTACAACTCTTGAAAATTTCCTTCATAAATTGACAGTCTTAACTTTTGCCTATAGTTGCAAGAGAAATGCTAGCAACACTCTCTCTTTTGAACACACTCTCTAGCACTCACTCTTTTATTGGGTAAAATCAATGTAGTAAAAGAGTGAGTGCTAGAGCGTGCTCAAAAGAGAGTCTTGGTAGCATTCCTCGTAGTTGTAAAAGGGATGTAAAGCATATGGCCCATTTTCCCTAGTAGCTAAGATGGCTTAGGTTTGGAGCACAAAAAGGCTTAGCATCCATTGGCTTTTCAATTTTCTCATTATATTTCTACTAATAATGACCGGCGGGGTTGATGACATAAACGTGTTTTAGCTTAATCTTAATTGGGAATCATTCAAAGTCAGAGCCGTATCTAAAGTAAGGTGAAGAGGGCGACCACCCTAAGCTTCAAAAGGTAAGTATGAAATTTGGGCCCCAATTTTTTTAGGGGTTTATTAACCCCTAAAAAAATTACTTAGTTTTTTGTATCAAGTTTGATGTATA
>Ga0315915_1000164_pt1 | contig 54596 bp, 28 predicted proteins | sample MpolbnodulesMG_FD_207738 | JGI IMG/M metagenome (GOLD analysis project Ga0315915, IMG submission 207738) | Medicago polymorpha root nodule microbial communities from Los Angeles, California, United States - branched nodules | ecosystem: Host-associated > Plants > Roots > Nodule | place: USA... | reverse complement strand
TTCAAGCATCCCCGTCTCCGCCCCCGCCCCCGTCCCCAGACCATATTGGGGGTAAAAATTGAACACCCAACCCTGCCCCTAATGGAGACGAGTCTCTCGGCCCCGCCCCCACCTCCACCCGCAAAAACTCTAATTTTTATAAAATATTTAAAAAATACATATTTTATCATTTTTTTCATAGCAACAAAAAAAATTATATTAATAATTAAAGATCTAATAAAGTTTTTTCAAAAGAGCAAAATTATTATAATAAATATGTTTCTAAAGAGTAATAATATATTAAAATAGGTTGGTGTTTATGAAAATAATATTATAAAATTTAATAAAGTAAATTTCAAAAAGCGGGGGTGGGTGCGGGGCAGGTATAAGCATCCCCTGGCCCCGTCCCCGTATTAAAACCCCAGATTTCCCCCACACCCGCACCCGGTTAAAAAGGTTTTTCCCCGTTAAATTTGGGGCGGGGCGGGTTTTGTTGCCATATCTAGTCAAAACTAACTTCTAAATGATGCTAAAACTACCATATGACAGATTGTTATCAAATGTGTTTCTAGCATCATTCATGTCGAAAATACCCCGGCCTTAATTTTTAAAACCTTATTCTTTATCTCCTATTAATATTCCATTAATTGATATTTTTACTACTTCTGATAGTTCCTTTTATTTTATGTCAGAATCAAATGTGAACCAAGTTCACCTATGTGAATTGAGGTGTATGTGAATTTAGTTCATGTATGTAAATTATGAACAAAATTAGCATAACCTCGTTTATAAACACATCCAGCTATAATACGTCGGAAAAAATTAACGCTAAATTTGGGTATGCAAAATGGATTCGAATTTGAAAATGAGATGGAGAAAAGAAAAAAAAATTAAGAAATAGAAAAAGGAAAGGAAATGGGATACGAAGAAGAGGAAATTCTACCAAGTTAATCTTTGATTGCTATGACCATAGATAGTCAGCTCATTCACACAGTTATATCCATCTATATAAATTTCAAATCCATAGGACTAATCCTAGATCATGTGTTATATGAATTACTAGAATTCTTAGCTTGTTGATGTTTCAATTTCTTTTTCTGATTTTGATTTTTTGACATATAATCACTCAATTTATCTTCACTAAATCACCCTCAAAGTGGCTTTAAAACATTCACATTGTTCATGTCTTGATTCAAAGGGATGGGTTAAGGTTACGACTGTGTTTTAGGAATGGCTTCAGAATCATTTGTTTCATTCAGATAATTGTAACTGATATTTTATTAAGTAGTTATTCGAGATAATAAACTGCATAAATGTATATATTCCAGTTGCAGATGTTTGGGTTGAAACTCAGTCATACATTGTAAATATGTTGTATTTATACGCGAAGAACAACGCCTTCTTACACAATCCATTATTTAAGAACAAAGGTCATCTACTGCTCCGGTGGCATATATATCTTGCATAAGGGAGGTCAAGAAACCATGATATGAGCATTATTCAATATTTATGTTGCAAGCGCTCTCTCCAACAGTCCAAAGAAATTATGCAATTACTGCAAAAAAGGATGGACTCATTATTAAAGAGTGTCCAACAAGATCATTGAAAGCGAAATGCAACAGTCTTCACAACCTCGATTGGTTCATCTATTTCCAACAGTTCAGCACCTGTCCAACAAAATGCGACTCTTTTGAAATGGTTAAGCAAATGATTATTTCAACGTTCTCTGCTATGGGATTCTCAGGTAAATCATCTTCACCTTGGTACTTTGATTCCAGAGCTTCCAACAAAATCCAATTTCTTAATAATACTACCAAATATTTTGGAAATCTCAAGATACACACTGTTGTAGGAAATCAATTTCCTATCACAACAACTGTTGATATTTATACCCCTCTAACCAATGTGTTTGTCTCTCTAGTCTCACTAATAAATAATAATCTCATTTCTATTGGCCAATTGGTTGACAATGATTGTCAAGTACGATTTTTAAAATTTGGTTGTCTTGTGCAGGATCTACACTCAAGGACGATAATAGTGAAGGGGCCTAAAATTGGATGTCTCTTTCCACACTCAATATATATGTGTCTTCGAGTCTTCCTTTACCTTTTATTTTGTGACTGCAACTATTGATTATCAAGAGTGGCATAAGCGTCTTGAACATCCAAACTTCAATGTACTTTATGACATGCTAAAATCTGGTTTTCTTGTAAATAAACACACTCCATCTCTTGATGTTATTCGTATTGATTGCATTCCTTGTAAGCTTGGCAAAAGTAAAATTCTTCCTTTTCCAACACATCAGCCAAATGGAACACAACCTTTTGATACTATCCACAATGATGTTTGCAGAGTGGCACCGATTATATCTCATGCGAATTGCAAATATTTTGTAAAATTTATTGATGATTATTGTACTTGCAGTGAGTACAATCTATAAGACTAGGGTTAATTTGTTTGGGTCATGACTTGAGAATGCTCTCAAGGTGAGTATTTATAGTCGTGGCGGGGCTTGGATTTTCGCTGGCTTAGGCATTAAGTTACTTGGAACGAAGTCAATGCTCAAGGCTTCTAGATGTCTCTAGAAGCTTTCTTAGGCGGCGCCCGTATATAGGGCGCCTTAGGTCATTATGGCCCTTGGGAAGGGTGTTGTGTCCTTATCCGGATATCTCAGGTCCACAAGCCCCCCAAGCACGAGTCTTGGGACAAGGTGAAGTGGTTTGTAATCAACGTCTACGTTATTGGGTGCTGCGTATATTTGTTCTGACCCTTGTGGAGGGCACTGCGTCCTTGTTCGAATACCTCAGGTCCACAAGCCCCCAAGCACGAGTCTTGGGACGAGGTGAGTGGTTTGTAACTGGCGTCCGTCTGATCTTAGGACGAAGTTATGGCATCGTGTTGAAAAGGGAGAGGTGGTCTTCGTTTCGCGGCGGGTTCCCATATCGCCTACTTGTGATAATCCAATGGATGTCAATCGGTGACTTTACGGTTCCATCGACGGGTCAAGATCTTGGGATGTCTCGACACGTGTCTCCAAGCACGAAATACGTTGAGACTGGCTCTCAACATCTTCCTTCAATGCCTTCATGGCCTTATCAGCCTCCCCACGAGCATCCTCAACCTTCTTCTCTTCCAGGGCGAGCTTTAAGGGCGAGCTTTAGCTTCTCTTCAAGAGTGGTCGTCTTACTTTTGGAGACACGTGTGAAGCCCTCTCTGGTGCAGTTCATCTTATAAACAACTTTCCCTCCCCATCAATAAATAATAAGTCTCCTTTCAGTCGAATAGTTGGTAATCCACCATATTACTCCACTTTACGTGTATCGAGTTGTGTGTGCTATGTCCATCTTCCTCCATAAGAACACACCAAGCTCACTGCACAATCTGTTGAATGTCGTTTCCTTGGATATTGGAATTTCTATGCTATGATCCTAATATTTGTTGAATTCAGGTCTCTAGAAATATCATTTTCCAGGAAAATAAATATTTCATTGCAACACATCATGATCCTCCTTCTTCTGCAAATTCTATTTTCCCATCTATATATATATATAAATCCTACGAAGTTTCCTACCCTAAAACCTAATTTTTTCTAAACCCTACTTTTCCCCATCATTTATGAAAAATTATCCTGTTGGGGATCGAACCAGGTACCTCATGCTTTCATTTAACAACTATTACCACCAGGGCACTAATGATTTTGATGACATGTGATTGCATCAGCAGTCCGTTTGGTGACTGGACAGGAAATTGACGGCAGGGACTAAATTTAGTAACAGAGATAAAATGTGAGGATTTTAAAAACATTTACTTAAATGTAGGGACTATTTATCAAAGGAGCGTAAAATGTAGGGACTAAAAACATATTTAACCCAAAAATCTAATATGATGTTAGAGACTATTGATCGAATCGCCACACAACCAACTCAATCATATTGGAGTCATGTGGTGTATTGTATTGAGAAAAACCAAAAATCAAATTATACGCATGAAAATTATAAAGAAAGAAGTTCCTTCCCTTGCAAACTAGTTTACAATCAATATAAAAATCGGACAATATCATTGTGAATATGATCGAACATTTATAATTGTTACATCAAAATTGCATTTAATTGTGTTAATAGATAGTTATTAAATTCTTCAACCCAAAAAATAGTTATTAAATTAAATTCATAGGATACTTGTAAGTTTACAACTATTTTTGTCTGATATAACCGACTTACATAAAGACAATGACATGGTATTTCAAAATATTTCTAATGGCTTTTGTTGGGAAATCCTTACCCACAAAATTGAACATGGACAACAAGGTGGCATGGGTCCAAGTCCAAGAACCCTAGCCTCTTTTTCTTTCTTTTCTCGTCCTATGAATATGATAGCTCCACACAGAATATAATTACAATATAAATGCAATATTACACATGCTTGTTCATATCTATATATCCACAAACAATCCATATCCACAGTGTTACAATTACAACCACTAGAACACAAGGGAAAGTGTAGAGCGAGCCAAACCAACGTCAACGGATTGGTGGAATTACAACTACACGTGTTAGGACAATGGTTTTTCTTAACGTCGACCAATTTCCACATTCAAATTGGTCACCATATATTTTGAAAACTCATTGTGCTCACATAATTTACTTCTTCCTCATTAAATTAATTTATGGTCGAAATTTGTCAACCACCGTATATGCGGTTGGTTGAATTTTAAGTTGGGAAAATTTGTCAAAAAAAGTTTAAAAGCATAATTTAAGTGGTCTTGTAATCTATAAAACAAAATACCCTACTCTTTATTTATCTGTTATTTTGAAGTTAAAAAAATTACATTTTATTAATTTAAATATCATCAAAAAAATGTATCAGATCATTACATTTCAAAGAAATATTTGGATATTTTTATTGCAAAAATATTTTTTATTAGAAATATATCTCCTATTTCGAAAGTAATGTCTTTTTAATTGATCCATCAAAATGGACAGTTCTAAAAATATTAGATGTTTTTTTAACTATTAACTATGTTATTAATGTTAAATATCCATCAACTTAATTTCATTTGAATATGTTTAGTAAGTCCCTCTTTCAATCACATTTTTTTCACCCTCCAAATTTAAATCCGAGGTATTGTTTAGAAGACAGGTCCAATTTCAACTAAATTAACATAATGTTGTTGGAGGAGGGACTGCCCACATCGAGGCTAGAGCAACCGTACAAGCAAAAGAGACACCACACTCTTACCCAAAACTTTAAGACAATGATTTTATGGGTCCTCTTACTTATAAGATGTTCAACATTTACTCTTTTATCCGATGTGGACATATAACTCACATTTATACACAACAACACTCGTGAGGGGTTCAAACATCGGTCACCACATTAAAAAAAAAAAACTCTATATTAGTGCGGTAAGCTAATATAGTGAGATTAAAATATAAATAAAATATACATTTGTTAATTATTTGAGGTGAGAAAGGGATAACGTAAATATGACAAATAATTTGTTTGTACAAGTGATGGATGAAAGTCATTTTGGAATGGCTTTTTGGTGAGCAGGAAGGACACGTCAGGTTTTACTCATTTCTATCCAAAACCCCTCTCCCTCACCTGAAAATTCTTGTTATTAATTACCAGTACTAAACTTCTGTGGCTCTTCTTTTTTCTTTTTCTATAATAATAATCCTTCACCATTACTTTTCCCTCCATCGACATCTTTTTCTTTTTCTTTTTCTTCTTCTGAAAACCAACGCTAGTAGCGTGCTATTGTTTCTGGAATCTTCTTCTTCCTTCTGCAAATGCTATGACTTTCTCCGCATCTTCTCTTCGTCCTACCTCTTCTCCTTCCTATTCACAGGTTCGTTCCTCTTTTTCTATATACCTTTTTTTTCTCTCTCTCTCTCTTTACTTCGTTGTTTTTTTATATACGTTGTTTCAACATTTTGGTGCAAAAATATATATATAAAAAAATAATCAAATTAATACTGTTTCTGTTGGGGATTGTAATTTACGGCTACTTTATATATATAATCTATTTGAATCTTAACTGGATTAGTTATTAATTAATTAATGAATTAATGAAACTTATTGTAAATTTTATAACAAAATTTGAGTCTCTATTTGCTTCATTGTATTTATTGATGTTGTAGATTCATTCAATAGTCTTGTTAAGATTTGTGCAAAACCTCAACTGAAAAAATTGGAAAATGTAAAATTAATACTATTTCTGTTACGGACTGTGCTACTGTTTCTTCGGTTAGTGTTTTGGATCTGCTGTGACAAAAATTAATTTTGACCGAATTGATTTTGTAAAATCGACTTTAAGAGTAAGTTGAAGGTAAAATGGTGTTTTTGTTTGGATATATTCATGTAAAACAATGAGTTTAAGTGCAATAATTAATTCTAGAATCAATTATGGCGGCAAATTAAATTATGCTCGAGAGCAACCAAATATGTCAAAATCAATTCAGTCATTCCACATCTCACAATTCGAAGGGATTAATGACTGCTTAATCATAATTTTAAAGCAAAATTGATGAATTGTGAGATGTGGAATGAATGTGTGTGTGTGTGTGTGTTTTTTTTTCTTTCTGTGAATTTAATGTGCTTTTAGGTTCTTTAGTATGTAAACTTATGGAAACTTGACGAGATTCGTGACTAATAAATTTTTATTAATGCAAGTTTGATTGGAATATGAATAACGAATATTGATTGAATTATGATTCGGAATGTTTGTGTTTGTGTGTGCAGTTGTTGTGCTCTCTTAGGTACAATAGGAAGCTTCGTAGCCAAATAAATTTTGTTGTGAGTCAAGGAAGAAAAGGTCGTTGGTTAAGGAATGGTGTTAGTGTTAAATCAGTGTTGAATGACAATAGACCTAGTTTTAACAATTATGGAGCCCCGGAATCTGCTAGGCTTCTCGAGAGGTTGTTTGAGCAGACACAAAAGTTAGACAACCGGATGATAGGAGAGGAACCCGATCTTCGTGATTTTGAATCAGATCTTTTGTCCGCGCTCATGGAATTGAAGGAAAAGGAGGATCATTTACAGGAAGTGGAGAGAACTGTTCTGTTGGAGAATGGAAAATTGAAGGATGCTAAAGAGGAATTAGAGCGTCAAGAGAGTGAAATTGAGGCTGCTCGTGAGAAGTATGTGAGGCTTGAAGATGAGATGAAGGAGGCGACGGCTAGTTTGATTTCTCAAGCTGGACAGATAGAGGAATTGAAGCACCAACTTAGGGATCGTGATAGTGTAATTGATGGTTTACGGGATGCGCTGTCTTTGAAGGAAGAAGAGATGGATAAAATGAAGATTGGTTTGGCTAAGAAGAGTGAAGAAGCTGCTTATGTTGATTCTGAGCTTAGACAAAAGGTTCAGCTTCTGAGTGATGCAAATGAGATCGTGAAGAAACAAGAAATTGAGCTTCAAGAATTACGGAGTGTTGTACGACAAAGAGAAGAAGAACTACGTCTATCCGTGGCTGCGAGGGATGTTGAAGGAGAAAAACTCAAGGTTGCAGAGGCCTCTTTGGAAAAGCACACGATGGAGTGGTTGTTAACACAAGAGGAACTCAAGAGACTGGAAGAGGAGGCTTCAAGGCATGCACAGGAGAGTAGTGAAACGCTAGAGAATTTCAGAAGGGTGAAGAAGCTTCTCAGTGATGTCAGGTCTGAATTAGTTTCGTCTCAGCAATCGCTTGCATCTTCTAGGTACAAAATGCAAGTACAAGAAGGGTTGTTGGAACAGCAGCTGGCTGAACTTGCAGACCAAAGGGAAAGTGTCATGTTGTACATGGAAAATTTGAAAGATGCCCAAATAGAAGTGGAGAACGAAAGAACAAAACTTAGGGTCGCAGAAGCTTTGAATAAAGAACTCGAACATGATTTGTCCGTAGAGAAGGAGCTCATGAAGAAGTTACAGGAGGAGCTGAAGAAAGAAAGAGCTTCTTTGGAGCAGGCTGTCCAAGAAATGGCTTCGCTTCAAGAGGAATTAGATATTAAAAGTGCTGAATTTAAGGAAAAAAGTGCCCTTCTTGATGTCAAAGAGTCAGAGCTTGTTGATGCTAAGCTACAAATCCAGCAATTGAAAACTGAAAAGGCTTCTCTTAAGGCTCTCTTGGAGGAGAAAGACTTGGAACTTTCCAATGCTAGGAAGATGCTGGTGGAACTGAACCAGGAAATATCTGATCTTAAGATGCTTATGAATGATAAAGAAACACAGCTTATTGAAGCAACCAATATGTTAAGGGAGAAAGATGAGCATGTGAAGGTAATCCAAAATAAGTTGAATAATACAAGCCTGAAGGCTTTCGAGGCCGAAACTGTGGTTGAACGAGTTTTAGATCTCACAAACAAACTTGTTGCATCCATTAAGAATGAAGACATCAATTCATCAAGACCGCTAAATGAATTGGGTGATCAATTAATGATACAACTTTCGGAGGACCCTACTAGTGAATTGAGCTGGCAGCAAAAACGGCTGGAGAATGTGCTCGAGTTGACCAAGGAAAACTTAAAAACCAAGGAGATGGAAGTTCTTGCTGCACAGAGAGCTCTAACAATAAAAGATGAGGAGCTTAAAATGACTCTTGCAAGATTGGATGCAAAAGAGGAAGAGTTGAGAAAAGCAAAGTACATGGCTACAGAAGATGCTAATGATCATAAAACGGTGTATGCTATGACACAGGAGAGAATCGGCAAGAAAACTATGGATGACTTGGCAATTGAGAAGCTTCAGCTTGAGGCAGCTCAGCTTGAAGATGAAGTTGAAGCTGCTACTAGCACTCTACAGAAACTTGCAGAAATGAGTCAACAACTTTTGAATAAGGCCATGCCGAGCGTTGAAGCTGATAGCTATATCAGTGTCATGCAAAATAACAATGATATTAATCTCAATTTAATCACAAATATCAATTGCGTTGACTGTTTGGCTGTGGTAAAAGCAGGAGTTGCTCGACTCTCAGCATTGACAGAGCAGCTTGTGATGGATGCAGGTCTTGCTGCTGCAAGCTAGAAGACATGTTAAAGGACGCCGTGTCGCAGAGGGACGTTGTATTTGTATGTTGTAATCTATTTGTCTAAAAGGCATTGAAAGGTTAACCACAAAAGTAGGTTATAAGATATTCACTTTGTTTTCTGAGATATGTATAGTGATTGTATCTGTCATGTATGTGCAGGTGGAAACTTATTCTGTTGTACTAGTTGCATTCAGAGTGTATTTGTTTTTGACGACAAATATTTTCTCAGTTTTGCATAGTTTTTCTCCATTACACTAGTGTATATGATAAAATAAATGAAGAAAAAATACGCTCTATTCTTCTGCATTCAACTACTCTGGTTTCTATCCAATACCTTCTGCTACTCCATAATTGGGTACAATTTGCACAATTGTAGCTTAGTTTCAGGGCTATGCTGTGTAACAAATATCGAGGCTTAACTCATCCTTACAAAACCGGTTTGTATGGTGAGGAGTGCCTCCTTTTTATAAACTCTTCTCGAGAATCCTATCTATCTGATGTTAGACTAAATCACACCCGAGTGTTGGCTGCTAACACACCCCTTCACGCTTCAGCCCGGCCCAATGGGCCCGAAGCATGGAGATGCAGGAATCCCGACGATTGACCCGATAAACTTTGATACCATGTAACGAAAATCGAGGTCTAATTCATCCGTACAAAACTGGCTTGTAAAATTCTGTTATTCTCACAACTAAAGCTAATGCTGAAACACATGAATTAATGTGTAAGCTTTTTACAGGGTGAACTCGCTCTGATCAGTTACTTGGCAAATACATGCACAGTATCATTGAAAATAGACCAATCATGTTTAGTCACATGTTTGTATAGTAAATAACAGCATTATTCTTACTCTCTTCGTCCCATATTAAGTAATATAGTTGACTCCGTCACACATATCAATACATATGTTTTATCTTTAATATTTGGGTTAATATGTCTTTACCCCCCTTTAATTTGGGCGAGTTTCGGTTTACCCCCTATAAAAAAAAGTTTAGATTCCAACCCTATAATATGAAGATTTTCCACAAAACACCCCTGACCCCATCCAGACGTTGACGTGGCACGCTACTGTGTAATTATTTTTATTTTATTTTTTTTAAAACCTGACACGTGTGTAATGGACACTGACGTGGCACGCCACTGTGTAATTATTTCAATTTTAATTTTTTAAAACCTGAAAATTAATTTTAAAAAATTTAAAAATAAGAAAAATAATAAAAAATAATAAATAATTTGGATTAAAAAATTCAGAAAAAAATTAAAAATTTTTTACCAAAACATTAAAAAAAATTAGCTTATATTATTTTTTTTTCGAATGTTTTTAAAATTTTAATTTAATTTGGATTTTTTTAAATTTTTTTCAGAAGTTTCAAAACACAGTAAGTTTAGAATTTTTTTTTATTTTATATATAATTTTTTAAGAAATATATATATAAAGAAAACAATCTCTTTCAGCTTTTTTGGACTGACTATTTCTTTTCAAAAATGCCTTCAATTTTCAATACAAATAACACATGTAACAAATAGATAAGAATAAATTTAAATATTAAAAAAAATTCCAGATTTTTTTTATCCTCAATTTTTAAATATTCTCAAATCTGTAACACGTATTAAAAAAAAAATTGGAATAAAATTTTCGAAAAAAAATCTGAATTTTCCTAAATTTTTAAATAAATTTGTATCCAGATTTTTAAAAATAAAAATATTTTCCAGATTTTTTTTTTGTTGAGAAAATTTAAAAAACTTCTTTTTCGAAAAAAAAAATCTGTTTTAATTTCGAAAAATATATATTTCCAAATTTTCGAAAATAATTTGAACTTTTTTTTTGAAATATGTATTTCAAAATTTTCGAAAATAATTTAAAAAATTTATGGAAAATTAGATTTTTTTTAAATATATATTTTTCGTAAATTATAAATTTTGGAATTTTCGAGAAAAATGTATATTTCAAAATATTAAAAGATTTTGAAAATTATTTTTTGTAATAAAAAAAATCCTGATTTTTTTTTAAACTTTTACAAATTTTTTAATTTTTTAAAAAAAATGAAAAACAAAATTAATTATACAGTCAGCATGCCACATAATCAGATATGCACAGTCATCATGCCACTCAGCTCGCCATGTCAGCAATTCTGCACTGTCACATGGTTCAGGGGCTAAAATCAAAGAATCTTATTTTACAGGGTTGGAATCTAAACTTTTTTTTTTACAGGGGGTAAATCGAAACTCGCCCAAATTACAGGGGGTAAATACATATTAACCCTTAATATTTTAATTATCTATTAGAAAAAAATATGAAAATTTAATATTTTAAAAATATTCATCGAGATGAATTCAACAACTTATTCGATAATATTTATCTTTATATATTAATATAAAAATATGGTCAAAATATGTCAAGTCAATATTATACATTATCAATTAGATCATCTAATATGGGACGGAGGGAGTAGTTCAATGGATTATTTACTCGTGAGAACTTTTTTCTCGTATTCATTGATTCACGTGTTAACTTTGTTCTCGTGGTGCGATGGTGGAGGATGGATCTTGGCTGGTTGTAAATGGTTCAGTTTGGACAACGTTTAAGGGCATGTGGCTACTCATGTGTTCTCAAGTTTGAAGGCATTCCATGGCCACGAACACGATGGACTACATACACAGCTCACCATAGAATATTGAGTGCTATATTATTATACTCTAAAAATTATAACGTTTTTATTCTAAATTGTATATTCTTGTAAAAAAAAATATTAAACTGTTTATTGAGTTTAATAGATATACAATGTAAAAGAAATGAGAAATGATATGTTAGACACTAAAATTTTGAAGTCAAATACGGCGTCATTTGGTTTGTGTATTTCCATAATGCATGTAAATTGTAGAAGATAAAAACCAAGATAGAAATAAACATTTGCTCTTGACCAAAAAAATAAATAATAAATAAACATTTGCCGTGTCACATACAAATACAATGTCTATATCTTGATATTTAAATAACACAACTCAAGAATTACACGAACGTCACCAAAATGTATAGGTAATCTGCATCGAAAATGCATAGATAGATCTTCTCACAAAACTAAGATAAATGTAATTCAACATTTTTTTCAAAAAGTATAATAATTTTCTCTGTAAATACTTATTTTTTTGTGCTTAAATGTGTTTTTGGTCGGTGTTATATAGAAGTATAAATTTTTCTTACAAAAAATAGTCAAGTTCAGGTGACTAAAGAAAAGAAACCAGTGTGTTGGTAATATGCTTCCAATCCTAAGGACTTGTCCAAAGTTACTACCCATCCAAACGCTAGGAAAAACGGCGTTTTTTCCGTTTGGATTGGTCAATCCAGAGGAGTTTTTAAGAGTATAGGGGTAAAGGTAGCTCTCAAGACAGGGCAGTAGATGAGATACAATTTTCTTAATCTATCTGTTGCAATTCCTCATTTTCTTGTATCCAATTCTGTTGCAAGTCTTCTGAGAGAATTTAATCAATTAAATAAGAGGAATTGTTCAGTTATAAAACTATTTCCACACCAATTCTGTCACAATGTTTCAAGAATCAATACACAAATGTATCTTGTGTCATAGCATATTTCACACTCACCCTTCCTTTTCTTCAATTAAATTCATTAAGCATACCATGAGATCATCAATAAACACATTGCAAAGCATATGTTGAAACTATATATACAGAGCTAATCATTTAAAAGATATTTACAACTTCTAGATTCATTCAGATTCAGAACTTACATCATTTTATGTATAATTACCATTTTCAACTAATGTTATTCAACTTCAAACTAGTGTGAAAGTACAGCTGATCGAATTGCTTCACCAGTTCAAACATGAACACATTAGTCACTTAATATGAAGTGTTAAGCACCATCTTTAAAAAGGATATTAGCAACTGAAGGAACCCCCCATGTTGTGTTGCCATGGGTTATAATCCTTGTAGGACTGTTTGTGTTTTGACCTTCAACATATTGGTTTTTGCTTTCTATTGCTTTGAACCTCTTGCACCTTTTCACTTTGTTTCCAACTAATATGCCTAGTTTCAAAGCTGTAAATATGCCAAGTACAACTAGAACAGGTCTTACAGCCCAGTGATGATCCTCAACATGTTGATACTTTTCTACCATCCCAGGACAAGTCTTAAAATCAACAACTTCGACCTCGGAAGGATCGGCCAAGAAGGTGTTTGATTCATTCCCAAAACTCACCATCCCTGGAAACTTGACAACCAAACACCCATTTGGTAGTATCCATGAAATCCTACCAGTAGCAGAGGCCCCTCCCCTTTTACGACGCCATTTGAATCGAGGGCTTAAGACATTCTCTTTTGGCCTAACAAACTGGCCCACACAGAATGATTCTGCCATTTCGAGTTCTGAAGGGTTTCCGTTCCAGAGAGTTTGCAGCCCAATAAATCCAACAGAAGCTTTGCCATCATTGCGATTGATGGAATGCAGAATCCCCACCGGCGAGTGCTTTTCCTTCTCATCTTTCACGCGTACCCAATCACCAGCTGCCAGGCCATTTGTGACACGTTCAAGAGTTGACATATGAATTCTTATAGGGTCATGAATACCGTGGACCCTCACTAGAACAAATCTGTAATCTGCAGTGCGTTCTAAGCCAACGACAGTTCCGTCTGGGACATTCATGTTTTGAGCTTTGCATGAGTTGGGAGGCTTTCTGGATCGGACCAAGTCACCCACCTGAAGTTGATCCTTTGAGAGGAACCACTCGGTGTAGTCGGTGCTGCCTGATTTTGGAATTACTTTCATGTTTCCCTGATATCTCCATCCTCCTCCATTGGCTATTCCATTCAGTGAGCTGAAACATAAGCAGAATGAATAAGAATAAAGTAATATTCAACATAAATTATTTCTTATCTACATGAAGATAAATAGATATTAACTAAAAAGATAACCATGCTCGTGCACAAACAGCTTCATGCTTATTGACTTGGTTCTTTCAGGTACAAACATTGTCCTGGATCGGAGGAAGCCAAAATGTAGACACTTACCAACATAATATACATCACAAGAATACAGCTAATCTAGAAGCTTTCATTTAACCTTGAGCTCTAGTCTACAATGGACCTACCCAATCTTGGAATATTCACAGGACAGGTACAGGTTCACCAATACTCGGTCATGATCATAACTCATTACTACAGAAATTTCTTTTAAAGAATCTAAGAAATGAGAAGTTTTTTTTCTCCAATGTGAAGTGATAATTGAAGTTGAAATTACGTGCTAAATTAAACAAGAATCAGCATCAGAAAAAAATGGCTTCAGATTGATACATATGCATACAAACCTTTTAAAGACGCGCAGAATATCTACCATTAAAGGTCGATTCCTCATATCATACTCAAAACATGCACTAAGGATATTTTCAATGGGAGAAGGAAGGCCACTTGGGATATGCGGCTTTTCATGCTTTTCAACAACTGATCCGTATATTCCACCAACAGGACATCCATACCAAGGTTGACTACCAGTCAGCATTTCAACAATGGTGCATCCAAATCCCCATGAATCCGTTTCAAATGACATAGGGCCTCTGATCTCTGGTTTCCATTGTTCAGGTGCCATGTAATTAGGACTTCCAAGCCTCTGAGCGATATCTGAGCTAACGAATGAAGAGCCAAGCAAAAGATTGGGAATACCAACGTCACCCAAAATCGCTTGATCGTTGTCATTGAGAAGAACATTACACGGTTTAAGGTTGAGAACAAGGATCCCTTTAGCGTGAAGCTCTAGAATGCCTTGAGCCAGATCAATCCCATACCTGCCATTAACGACCAACACGTCCTTAGTATTGACCAGTAATTTTTCCTATGCTATATAAGTTAAAGATAAGCATGTTTCTCTGAAAACACATCACCTCAAAACATCATGTAATGAAATCCATCCATCCCTTAGTCTAGCCAACTTGTCACCAATTGAACCCTCATACAATTTCATAATGATGCAGATCTGTGAATACAAACAAATGTGTTAGCTGGATAGAAGTCAAAAGGGTAGCTAACAATATCCTATATATTGAAATAAATGCAGTCTAAATCCAACCCTTCCATTTAACATTGAAATTCCGTGTATCCAGCAAACACTAGAAACTCCTTGGCACTTCAAGTATAATTCATTGAATTTCTCCAATACAATCTTCACATGATCCTCTTTGATTGGATGTAACATCTTAGCAGCAACTTCATGGTGCTCATCATAATCTTCAGTTGACTGATGAAGAGTTGCAAGCCAAACATCACCAAAGGGTCCTCGACCTATTCGGTGCTGAAGTTTCAATGTTTCAGGTTCAATCCATGGATTTGTGCGATTGGTTGGAACAGCAGCAGTTTTAGGGACGTCGGAATCTTTATCCAAAATCTCGTAATCGAAAGAAGCAGCTGATGAAGAAGCCATGACTTCTCTAGACATTCCTGAATCTGAAGTAGTAATACTATTACTAATTATATAGTTCAGAAAATTTCAAAGATCACAGGACAATTATTCAAACATTATTAACATTGACCTTAGGAACATGCATGCACATGCATACAGCAGTTCATTTCTAGTTGAAGTAACCACAAAAATACATAATAAAGAAAAGGGGATTACGAGTAACAATTTCGCAAGCCTTGTTGTTTCAGCAACAACAAACCAAATACATCTTCATTGACTTATTTCTACAAGCAAGCATGTCGACGAATTTGCATTATTTTCTTAACAAATATAACGTTTTTCTTGCCTAGGAAGAAATATGTAAATACAAAATAAATTGAGAAGTCAAAAATTACTATCTTCAAACATGCCACCCCAAATGAACTTAACACTCAACCATATATCAAACTACAATAGCAAAACCTATGAAGTGATATCAAGTAAAGATACAAAAGCATAACAAATCAAATATGAATGTAATCAAAAAATCAAATGCAAACAAAGGACCGCCATTTATACCCGTGTTTACAATCCCGAAAGACATTTTCCCCTTTTTTAAATAAAAAGATAGTGTAGAAACATCACATGGAAAAAAATGGAGGGATGAAGTGCATCACAAGAACGTCCCAGGAGGTCGCCCATCCTAGTACTACCCTCGCTCAAACACGCTTAACTGCAGATTCTGATGGGATCTAGTGCATTACAACTTCTATGATCGTTGAACTAAACTGAGCTTAAAAAAACTATCTTTTCCACTCTAAGAAGTAACAAATACAAGATTTCAAACAATCATGTCTAGCACCTGAACTCAAATCCTATATGATGCTACCCTTCAATGCCTAAATAAACAACACCCCGAAAAAAAGAATTTTTTAAGTAATTGAGAGAGGCCCATTATTCATATTTAACATAGAAACAAAAACTAATCACTTATTCACCCATCAACCACCAACAAGAAAGTCAACAGATACATGCATAACATAACAGTGAGTTAAGCTATCAGCAGCACAATCAAACTCTACTAAATCTTATAGAATATATAACAAAAACATGCAAAATTAGTCATATTCAATCAACAATTTTACACAATAAGAGTTCAAAATAGTGAAAAATAAGGAGCCAAAAAAACATTGGAAAACCCCAAAAATAATCACATCAACTGAATGCTAATCAGAACTTAACAGAAAAAGAAAATTAGTATGAGAATAAAAAACAAGAAGAAGATAGAAGAAAGTTGATTACACAACAAGTTGATAGAAAGAGTGTTAAAGAAACAACCTTTGTTTTGGAACAATCGAAATGGAATCTTGGAGAAACAAAGAACTAGGAATCCAATTTTAAGAAAGGAGAATTTTTTATTTTTTATTTAAGGAAAATTGAAAGGGTAATATGGTAATTTAGTTGGATGAGCACCGTTGATGTGATGGGGCTATTCAATTGAGTTGACACGGATGACTTGATGACGTACAGTTGGACTATTTATTGCAATTTTCCTAAATTTTTTGTATTAAAAAAACAGGTTAATTAGTTTTTTTAAAAGGTTAATTGGTGTTCATTGCTACGAGTGATATTTACACATGTATTAAAAAATATAATTAATTTTATATTAGAAAAAGAGATTATGAGTGATTTTATAAAATTATCTTTTATTAGTGACATGAAAAAAGATGTCAAAAGAATAGAAAACCTAAAAAGTAACCGTGGTAGATGATATGATTGAAAAAATCGGTAATAATCATTGATATTTTAAAGGATAAATAATAAAACATAAGTATTTTTTTCTTTCAAAATGACATGATAAAATACCGAAAGAGTAGTAAAATATAAATGGATACATATAAAGAAAAATCAATATTATACTCGTAAGCTTACCTCATTTGATTTGATATGAACACTTTTCTTTCAAAAGTAAGAGAAATTTCTACTCACTAAATTATAAATGACAAAGAGAATCAACACTTTGAAATATATCAATTGGGTCCAAACATTTCAACAAGTGCTCAAAGAAATTGACTTTCATGATAAAAAAAAAATTAATTTGATTAAACAAAAAAATAATAAAATGTAATGTTATAATTTATAAAATTAGAGTGAGAAGCATCTTTTAAAAAAAAAATGAGTGAGAAGCAAATAAACCGAAAACTTTCCGTTCATTGTTATTTTTGCGTATCAAACTGCGAATGTTCTCTCAAGTCCTATGCATTTTGTCATATGCTATTTTTGACCTATCTTAATTTACAAGCTTCATCCTAAGTTCTTGTGTTTGAATAGAAAATGATGATTAGGAAATCATGTTTGGCTATGTTTCGATAAGAATTGATTTTGAATGAACTAATTTTATAAAATTGATTTTGTCTAAAAATAAGTTATATTTAGATACATTCATATAAAAGTCAGTTAAATTATTAATTTATGTGTTAGAATCAATTCTAAAATTAAAAACTATAAATAATAGCTTCAAGTAAAATTGTTTTTAATTTCCAAAATTGATTTTAAAAAAAATGTCAAACAAAACTTTATAGAGTTAAAATTGCTTCTGACACTTGAAAAACACTTCTAGAGCATCTAAAAGTCAAATCAAACACCCTCTAGATGAAATTTTGAGGAATTGTAGATATTTGTCGGCTAATATTTCTTTGCAGCTTAATATCGAAAATGCGCGGTCGTGGAACAATGATCATATGACACAAATAAGTTATAAGAAAATATATAAAAAAAATTATAAATGTTAAAATAAACTACTGTTTTGCACCATTTTGCAGAAAGCGAGACCAAATATTATTGTGGTTGGGGTTCATTAACAAATGAAATATGTGAAAGAAAAAAATTACAAAAAGATAACATAAATAGTTCAAGTTTAGACTACATCTGAATGAAAAATTACGATTAAGTGAAATGGTTGATCTTCAATTTATTTGTTTTCAAAATGTTTGATATTTAAATTGTTGAATGGTGTAAAAAATTGTTGAATGGTAAAAAAATAATAGAGCAGTTGGTTTGTAAATTATAGCCGTTAGAAATATATTTAGAAAAAAAAAAAAGGAAAATAAGGAAATTTTAATGTTGAACCGTCATATTTTATTTTAACAAATATGTAAACGAAAAATATTAGAAGAAGGGCGTTGTTGTGCAAAGGAATCAAAGAATATATTGCTACACATCTTAAACTCCATTTATCTATAACACTCTGACATGATGTTGTTGGTCAGTGTGAAGACATTATCAAAATGCACCGACGTGGGTTGTTAGCATTTCTCTAATACGTATTAAATATAATTGCTATTAGAATTTGTTTATATTTAAATCTAGTAGATATAATTACTTTTTGGTTATATTTAAATCTAGAGAAATACTTTGATTTATGATAACAAATGCATATGTATGTTTTTTGATGGTATGGTTAGTTGTAACTTGCAAATCAAGGAGTCATTTGTAGGTACCGTTGAGAGGTCAGCAGGTGGAGAGAAAATAATTGATATGCAAGTATATTCATTTAATTTCAACCTTCCACTTTCCCACCATTCTGTTCATTTCATTGGCTCTAGACAAATACTCACCATTTTGAAGACTATTGTAGCATAAGAGATTGCTTGGTAGAGTAGAAGAGAAGAGACCCTCACTTTCAAATCTAACTCGTTTTCCATAGCTTTGCATTACGTGCACTTCAAGAATCACATAATTATTGTAGTCAAGAACTTGGTACCAATTGTCATAAGATCATTCGGCTTACATTATTGAATAGATATGATATAAAATACATAATCAGATGTATTAAACTATTTTTTTAGAGGTTTGTATTAAACTATTTTATTAGCCAACAATAGTAACATTATCTAGAAACTTTGCAACACAGTTGCAAAAATGCTTAAACAGAGTTTATATAGAACAAAGCCATTCAAACGTAGCTTTCCAACATAGCAGCAAAAAATAATCCAACACAAATAAAGTATGGTATATTGATATTCATTTGACTGTCACTAGATTCAATTACATCTAGACTCCTAAAGGTATATTTCAACCAACAAAACATCCAACCATACTTCTCTGTACAAATTATCATGGGACTACTTGAAATGCTGGAAAGCTTAAGTAAATACTTCGTCGAGAAATCCAACTCCAAACCCGTCTGTGTATCGACTAGAATCACAGGATTGAGAATATGCAATATCTACAATAATCCCAATCCAGTATCAATCCAGCCACACAACTTCACATGCACGCTTGATTGCATGAGTCAACATTTTTACTGGGGGTCACAGATTTCATCAACTGTGAGCCATACCCAAATATTATTAGTACTGTCTCCATGTAGGATACTGCTGCCTCCTACCAAAACATACAATCCTTTTGATCTTTCTAAGGCCACCAATAAAACACCTGGAAATTGTTGACGGGAAGATCCGGTTTTGAGCTCTAGTTTTTCTCACAACTGCCAGTGGTGTGTATGATAACAGCTCTCCCACAAAGCCAGTGATCTTGTTCTTTCTAACATGCACTTCTTCAATGTGGTGCTTGGTCTCTGCATTCTCTAAGGCTTCCTTATCAGAACATATGTCATCAGCGTCGTCATCATCATCAGCATCGCAGTTTTCTTTCTGTTTGCAGTAATTTGCTTGCGACAACCTGCACTTACAATTATTATACCACTTGACTAGTGATCGAACTTTTTTGCAGAACAATATCATGCATGAGATATTTATCTAAAACCGTGTGCATATCCATATTTTCTCCTCACCCTTTGAAAGAAAATATTGATTAGTAGTATGATTAGTCACTTGTAGAAAATTAAAAGCTCCAGTTCAGTTTTTAATTTCAAATAAATTAAAATCTTGGCCCAAATCGTCTCAACTCTCCATTCATTTTGAATATAATTCCTATAGAATTTATTTTCGAATTAATCTTAGGAGTTGCAAATATTTTCAGAAAAGTCTCTATCGCCATAAAGCTTCAGTTCAGTTCAAGTATATGTTTGGATTCACAGTGGGGTTGGCAAAATTATGGTGAGCCACAATGATTTTGCAAAAGTTTTCGGAAAACCTGCCACTATTTCAAACACGTGTTGTCATGGTGCTTCCCATGCAGCTTTTTCTGTGAAACATCTTGAAGGTGCTCCTGGAAGCACTCATTTTTTTATCTGCTATTTTGTCCAGTAGGTACTCAAATTAACTTTACAAATGTCTAATACGGACTAAAATCGATATATGCATACCAAGAGCTTCTGCACCTTACTAAATGATAATTGAAAGAAAGGTAATAATTTGCAATCTATGTTATGATCGTGTTAGAAAGTTCTCTACTGTTACAATGACAATTAGGGTTCTAAGATTAAGGAGGAAGATAAGAGAAACTGGTTACTACAAATTAAGATACTTTTTCTTCATTAATTGATTTCTCCCAAAAGAGAAACTACATCAAATATGGTATGCCTACAACTAATGAAAGGTAACCATCCATGTGTCAGCATCTTAAGAGTTCTAAGAAAACTCTAAAAACATAAGAATTTAAAATAGAATTAGCAACTAATAATAATAAATAGATGCTAAATAAAATATCTTACTAATAACTTATGGATTGAATCAACTGTAAACACTGTCAGATTGTACTAAAAGGGTGAGGAAAAATTAAATAATCAAGGAGCAAACTCATACATCCTTTTGTATTGAAATCCTATTAAAATCTTAAATGCTTAAACGAAGATTTGTGAAGATACATCTTTTTTATATCTCATCAGTTATATTTGACAAATTTTCTGACATACAAGAACTTCATGAACCAACGCACAGGAAAGACTCTACTAGTGCAACCTGACAAATAGCAAATGGGCTTTCTAAGTCATGCACGCAACAGCTTGATATTTACAATTAACAAAAGAGATCATTTGAAAACTTGTACCTCCTGTGTTGTTTCAAATGGAAAACTCTTTTCTTGGACCGCTTTCTTCGTGCACCACAATTGTTTGATGCATGGCGAATGAAATGAAGCTATGCATAACAAAGATAAAAAAAAATTATAGTGATCATGCTAAAGGCGAAGTAGTTCTAACAATGATGAGATATTACTGAAACCATAAAATGCTAGAAAAGAAAACTTCAAATCTCAAAGGTTATACCCAAGCCGCCAACTAGTTTAAACTTTGGATTTATAAATACATTTGCAATGCTAGGAAGATTATACTCTACCCTGATTAAAGTCACGTGATTCACAAAATTACAACCAATCTTTTTCTCAAAAATTTTGATTGCATACAATACAAATGTGTTTTCTTCTCCTATCTACTTGTATTCAGATCATCTTTAGGATAATTACATACAAATAAATGCAGAGAACTTGCCAAAAGCACTACAAATCATAGTTCTACAGTGTGGTTCGCGACCGTAATTGAGGCCGCAATATAACTGTGATTGATGTCTCTGCAATGGCATTGCAATCGCAATTGTGGTCGCATCAGCAGCAGCTGACTGTATTTTATTAAAATACAAAGGATCACAGCTTAACCGTAACCAACACAACAGTAATTTAAAACCATGCTACAGAAAACTTCTACTTGCGGTATTTCATCCCCACATACTAGTTTCTCCCAATTCCCAAATATGCATAAGAACAAATTATAAACCAGTATGTCAGATGTCAAACAAAACATATAGGAACTCCAAATTATGAGTATGACATTGGATGGTTACAGAAGCACATGCCTTGAGCTCAAATGCAATAATATATTTAACAAAGTATTTAAAATCATGGCGAATTCTAAGACCAAGCTAAATGTTACAGTAGGCAAGAGTTTCAAACCTGGTCACCGTCCTTGACGCCATAATTTTTAAGGTGCTCCTCCTCTGTAACTAGCTTCTGTCCATCATAACATAAGCAAAACTGCCCCCAAACATGTGGCCTTCATAATCCATAATTAAACATAGTTAATATATTTAGACAAAATTACAAATATATAATCACACAACAGAGTGTGGAAAATTAAACAACTTTTGCTAAAGAAGTTTGTCTATAAAATGATGAATTTCACTATTTTAAATAAAGACAAAACTTAGGTCAGTTAGGTGGTATCCTGTTCTCTATCAAAAAAACATAATACAATATATGGACAAAAAGACTTTGTCTTATAATGGAATGATTTTTAGTGGAGAACAACACCTAGCCAAAACTTAAGGTAAATTTTGTCCTTTAAATGGTCTCAAAAATATAACATTGTAATTCCATTATGTTCAATCCCATCAATGAAACACCAACACATACACAAATATATTAATTCTGACTCGTAGACACCGATAATAATTTAAAAAAAATTGATATGATTGAATGCAAATTACATATGTCGCTTTACTACGGTATCGGTGTCAGAAACGCCTTCAATGTGAAATGTCAATACTACATAACATAGATCTCCATCCACAAATCTAACCATACCCAATAAACATATCTATGCATTTAACCATTATAAAATTTAATAAAATTCCCCAAAAAAGACATAGTGAGTGAAGAAAGACCATGAAATTTTGGCAGGACCATGCTGAGGCATGTAACTAAAAACACCTTCCACGGCATCCTTAAGCTCCGCAATAGTGGCATTCTTCGAAACATGAACATCTGAAAAACACAAAAAACAACAAATCCATCTTCAACAACAATAACAAAAACAAAAATTCATAAACTGCGGAAATGATTATATAAAAATGATTACCAAAAGAAGTTCCGTCTAATTTGAGAACAGAGAGCCTTAACGGTTCAGAGGGAAGCTTATCGTACAACAAACTTTTGGTAGAAAAAATGGGAAGTGGAGAAGAAGAAGAAGAAGAAGATGAAAATAGCGTTGTTTTCTTCTTCATGTTCGGAACTATCAACGATAAACTAGTTTCCGCCATAGAAGCTTAGTGGAATGGTGATAAATAAGTGAGAGCGTGATTTAAGAGCGTAACTGAATACGATGATTAAGGGTGACCAAATTAATTTAATTTAATAAAAAAAAAAAAGGAATAATTAGAGGACAGAGATACTTGGAAGAAAACAACACGCATGGTTAAAATAAAACATTTTAGGAAGTGTTCTGTTATGTTTGTGTTAGGGAGATTCTATTCTACTAGCATAGTTCAGATATTGGTTGCTTAAGCTTGAAAGAAGAGAAAAAAAGTTTTTTTTGGGAAAGAAAGAATGATTAGACTAAACCGTCAACGGTTACTTTTTGCTTTTTTCTGGACTGGGCTTGGGCTTTCCCTTAGGCCTAGTCACTATCAGATTTAACACCGGATTTTCTTTTCTCACCTTCAAAGTTTCTCACGCGTTCTCTAATTTTTCCATTTTACTCGTTCGGAGTATATACAGGCTTCAGAATCATGACACACACATTCTCCATGTTTCCCATTTTTGTAGTCGATAACCTAAAAACACTTAAAACAACGACAATGTGAGAACATGTTCTCTATATTTTATCAGTATAATAGTTTAAAGGGACCGATCGCAAGTTAGACACTACCTAGGTGAGATATGTTCATGTTAATCAGAAAAGTTTGATTCGGCAAGACATACAAAGATATTGGGGTGTGTGTGGATGAAAAAGTTTGTTCAGCTCATCTATGATCTTGTTTGTGTTTATTTAGTATGTTGTTGCAATTGTTTTTGTTTTTGTATTATGTGCAATATCAACCAAGCGTGTGTCAAAATTATACAACTTTTAAAAAGAAATCCATGAAACACTCAATTCCCCCTTTCAGAACACTCTTCTGTCTTCAATTTAGTAAGTAGTAAGACATTCCATTTGTATAATCATTTGAAGAGGTGTTAGCAAACCAGAAAGAGAGTGCATGGTTGGGACATCATGAAATCAATTGATACATTCTCTCCAGAAAATTCTTTCCCAAATATGAATCACGGTTAAAATACAATGTTTGTTAACAGTTTCAAAGAAAGTAATGAACAAGATTCACAATTTGCAATGAGTAAATATACTACAAAATCAAATAATAAAGGTTTTATTACACTAAAGCCGTACCAGTAGAACTATACTTCTTCCTAAGAAAATGTTTGTGACAACTTTTACTATTTAACAAAACTTCCTAGACATTAGTCGATCACATGTTCCACAGAACCGAGTTTGATTCAGATTCTTCTCATTGTTCGATAGATTCATCATGACCACATTTAAATGACTGAATGAAATGGGTTTTCCTCATCGAAAAAGACTTCATGTTCGTCTAGAGAACTTGAACAAGTTATTTGCCAATGAGCTTAAAGTAAGCATATAAACCAGATCCAGTGAATCCAAGAAATTGTCCAATTACATTCCACTGAAATCAAATCAACACATTCTCTAATCAATAAAAATAGCTCAACTTGGAATACCAAATCAGTCAGGACAAGAGCAGAGAGTACTCACAAAGTCAAATGGTAGCCCACCAAAAATTATCCAGCCGAATCCAATAGTAAATAGATCCTAGATATCAATACAGAATAATAATTAGAATTCAAGCAACAAAAAAACTGCATTCAGCAACTATGACATCAACTCTAAACATGAAATCATCAAAAACCTCTCATGTAAATCGTAGGTGCATTATTTAAGGTAAAGCAACTGACAGGGAACGAACCTTCAGATTACCACAAATTGTCTGTGTCAGAGCTGAATTTAGAGTTGTGTTCAGAAATATACAGTAATTCAAGAAGAATGCCAGTATGCATGAAAAAAGTAAAATAACCTGCCCAAGAAAAAGGGAACAGAAAAATCAGAATAATCATTAAACCACTAAAAGGAGAGGTTATGACTTATGAGGTTCAACCCCATGTTCCATACACATATATATTGTATAACAATATGTAAGAAACATAAGTATGCGCAAATTAATAGATAAAGAAAATCATGGGAGAAAACATTGAAATATATTTCTCTTCTGGTAAACTAATTTAATTTATCAGATAAAACAAATGAAATATACTAGTAATTACATGATTGTTTTAACCTACAGTTGTTCCAAAGAGAAGTAAAGCCTCTAATTTTATAGTAGCCTCACTGTCACATTGAATAAGCAAAAGAGTTGAGAGGGAGGCTTCTAGCTATGGATGCCAAACACTTCTTGCATCACAAGCTCCTAGTCCTATTTGCTTTTAACTTTCCAAGAACTCGGTTTTTTAGCCAACTACCAATAAAGGTCCAATTATAGATGCCACTACTTATTGAAGATGAAAGGCAAAAGAGAACATACGAGAAAACCGGGTGAAAAGAGATAAGGAAAATCGATTGCAGTCTTCAAGTCTCCACGAATAAATGTCCAGATGAGTAAAACTGGCCCACAAAGGATACCTATAATACAAAAGATAAGTATTTCAAGTCAGAAACCTTATTACACTAAAAAGAAGATAATAATGTTTAATAAGCCACAATACAATCATCAAGCTTACCATTGCACCACATAAGACCAAAGCTATTAAGACCGCTAGTTTTTCCTAAGAGAAATACATAAAGCCGAATAGATGAGAAAGTGAAGGTTTACCAGGAAAAAAGGAATAAAATTTCAACTTTATACGAGAGTGAGAGAATAGGAATACTACCAATGCGGGCTATGGTAGCGAGATATATAGCTGTGGTGATGTTTGCCATGAAAACAACGGAATATCCATAAGTGTCAAAAGATAAGTCTCGTGCTCCCGCAACAAACGCACCAAATATAATCAAGCCAACACTGATAACAGCCTTATAAATTTCAGTTAAATGAAGGAATCAGGCAGATGCTTATTCAAAAAACAATTTGAACTTAACTTCACTGATTTAGAAATGCAAAGGGGGGAGTAACACAAACGATGGTGAACTAGTTATGCTATTCATGATGCAAATGATCAACTTCTTTTAGAAGTTCATGCAATGGAACCATCAACCAAGTGTTAGTTTCCAATGTACCATGTACCAATTGCATAAATCATATTGGTTCATTTCTCTATTTCTCAATACAAAAACATCAAACAAAGTTTTTTCCCATTAGATTGAGCCAACTACATAGATCAAATGATGACTTCAAGTCGTATAATGAATATTTACCCATTTCCCATTAAACAAATGAAAAGCGTGTTTGTCTTCTAAATAATTAAATTTCACTACATGGTAAAAATAGGCTACTCATTGTCCAAACTTCAAGTCTAAAGGACTCTTATATGATAGTGCATGTGAAAGATGTAATAAAACCACTCAGGTGCATCTACCTAACAGTTTAAGCATTTTGAAATTTTGATTCATGAAGGTCGTCATAATCATCAGATTGCTAATGACCCTTTTTATCCCAACCATTTAAATTCAATATACCAAAATAAATGATAGAAAAGGTCCAAGGGTCCTTAAAATACAGCTATATCTAAATATTTCACGGCAGTTAAATACTCCCAAGTTCAACATCAATTCAAACATTTTAGGTAAGTATCGAAAATTATAGGTGTGAACAAATATTTATTTGAACATGCAATGGAGAGAGCTGGAGGAAGCCATTTACCTGAAAATGACCGAGTGTGTATACCTCTGCCCCACCAAAACAAACTCTACAAGCATTGTAAATACCACTGTGGTCCTCCTCAAAGTTGTGTACATTGGAACATTTACTCCCCGAACAGCCTCCATGGTGACTAGCTAAGGAGAATACAAGGGTGAACAAAAATTAGATACAAAGGAAAAAAAACAAAAAACAAAATCCTGTCCTTGGGAAGAAAGTGGAGGAAAGACTTGTACCATGTAAAGTAAATATGCTCCGGCCAAAGGAAAAGTGTGCTTCAAAGTCTTGAGTGATACAAATTTTGCTGAGTTATCTGATATAAGTAAAGATTCACTTGCTGTAAAACTAATTATCCTCCAGCGCCTCAATATATAAAGAAAAAAACACGAAGAAACCATCTGCATCAAATAGAAGCCTATTTTAAAACGCGCGAAATTGATAAAATGGATCTTCACAACAATAGGTTGTTAATATTAAAGCCTCAGCAGTCAATAGTAAAGATAAAGCTAAGCATCCTAACTCCAAAGCCTTTTTTATAGTCAATATAATTCCTTTCAGCCTCTTCTCAAATGCATGCAATTATAACTCTTTCAGTCTTGCACTGTTGCTTCCATTAAGTTGACTATTCCCTAATAACTTATTTTGAAGAACTTCACCTCTTAAAAATTATACACTCAGTTTAACAGTAAGGAGCATCAAAGTGATAATTGAGTGTCAAAGGAAGAAAAGAATGCATAGGAGTACACCAAAAGAAAAAAAAGATGCCTAAAATTACATTTTTTGACAAAGGAATCAAGGACCCTTAAGAAATTTTTAAATTAAACAAGTATTAGACATTAGTGTAGGATTAGACTAGAGGAGAAGAAAAAAAGGCAGCCATCAATGCATCGGAGAGGGATATGATACATGATAGAACATTATGGTGTCGTTTGATAAATTTAGCTGACGCCAATTAGTGGGATAGGCCTTGGTTGTTCTTGTTGTATGAATTCTTTTGTTTACCATTTATACAACAGATGTCCAAAATTTTATGTAACACCAACAGTTCAAATTGAAGGCGTGTCATATGTCTAACATGTAGCAGTGTCGTGTGTCTCAGTGTCGGACACACACGACACTCACACATGTGGTTATCACAAATTCACAGTAAAGTGAATAAACTGATAATTCTAGATGGATCCACATGGATATGTATACAACAACATCAACAACAAAAACCAAGCATTTTCCCACAAAGTGTGGTAGGCTACATGGATCAAATTACGCCATAATGTTCTATCATAAGCCATATTTATGTCCAACTCATTAATTTCCAAATCTTTCCTAATAGTTTCTCTGAAAGTTTTTCTAGGTCTTCCTCTACCTCTAGTGATCTGACTATCCTCCATCTCATCTACTCTTCTTACTACATAATCTATAGGTATTCTCTACATGTTCAGACCACGTAAGTCTGTTTTCCACCATCTTTTCTACTATGAGTGCTACCCCAACTCTCTCTCTAATATGGTCATTTATAATCTTATCCCATGGATATGTTATATTAATTAATGTGGTGGGTTTTTTATTTATTCAAATTTCACTATTACATATGTTCAGCTACATCTTTGTCAAGCATAAATTGCAATGAGCCAATATTACACAGACCATATCAAACATTTCTTTAACTCCACATAACATATAAGAACTAAACTTTGGATATTAAATAACAAGCATGAAATACAAAAAGAAAAGAGTAGTGAAATTACAAACCTGAAGAAGCGTGATTACATTTGCAGATGGAAAGTTATAAGATGAAAGAGCTGCTTTATTGAACATCACCAACAAAACTACAACACACAAACATACGCATTATTTCAAATCATTGAGCAACAAAATGAATTATCAAAATTCAAAACCCCATTTCATTTTTTAACAAAAAAACATATTTTTAAAATATAAAATCATAAATTTATTTCCACTTTATGTCTTTGGAAAAAGCAAAAACAAAATAAAAACGAGGGAAGTTAGTTAAAAGTTAGTTACCAGCGCAGGACATGTACGAGATGGCAGCGTAGGCACCACGTTTGGTCATAGCAGAGCCTTTGAAAAGTTTGTCGTCGATTTGGTTTTTGGGAGGATCCGATAATGGAAGCATCGGTTTCTCCGAAGAATTCGACTGTTTCAGAGACATGGTACGATAACGATGATGATGATGATGATAAGAAACAAAAACGGTTTTTTTTTTTCGATTTAAAAAATTGTTGTTGTTGAAATTGAAGAGGGTGATGGAAGAAGATAAAATTGGGGGTTATTTATATGAGTTAGGAAAATTGAATTGGAAGAGGTTTTTAGAGACGGCAATGAATGAATGAATGAATTGATGATGAGAACTCCGAACTTGACCCTGACTGACCTCGTCAACTTGTCTTTGCCATCCAACCAAACCACCACTACTATAGCTTTTCTTTGTCTTGTTTATTGGAAGAAAAAAAATGGAACAACTTGGATAACAAAATTCTCTTTTAAGTTTAATTTATCACAAGTTCACAATAAAGTGACTAGATTGTATTTATTAAAAAAAAAATATCTAGAAGTTCTACCTCAACTGGCAAAATGCCGAAATTGTTAGGCTGGATGTGATGACCGGGGTTTGAACCCCGGTACCTCCACTTATGTGTGTGAGTTTATAATGGCTTTGTCATTTCGTCTATCTACCAAAAAAAAAATATGATCATATTGGAATATACGTTTTGATAGGTCCCGTAATAAGAACATAATAGTTTTTTTTTTTTTGACGAAAACATGCTTATAGCATTTCATTAATAATAATAGTTTCAATACAAGTGGGTATATCAAAATAGACAGCGGGACTAGCTAAAGACGTAGCCTCTCGTGCAAGAGCATGAGCAACCGCGTTGGCTTGTCGCCTAACAAACTCCACCCTAGAGTTAGAAAATAAATTTCGAAACAAAGAACGACATGAAGAAATAATACACCAAATTCAGACAAGTCGTTACGAGTAGCAAGAAAGGCATCGACGGTCAACTTAGAATCTGTTTCAAAGTCGACGTTGTCAAAGTGCATATCACTCAACCATTGCAAAGCAGAATGCAGCCCCAGGGCTTCGCCCACATCCACCGAAACAGTACACAAATGTGTGATGGACCGAGCCAGGACAAAAGCACCTTCGGAGTCCCAAACACAAATGCCAATACCTGTACGGTTATGTTGAGAAGAAAAAGCCGCGTCGATATTACATTTGTATCTACCTGATATAGGGGGCTACCATGATGTCCGGGAATGCAGGTGCGGTGTGGGGACCCCAGTGTTGGTAGTCAGCGCATTCTGAGAGAGCAGGGAAGTAGCAAGAACAGATGGATCATTCGCTAGCTGCCAATCTGTAATCATGTTCCTTGCACGGTCGACAACCACAACACTAGTCTCTGGGACATTGTCCCAAACTCTAATATTGCGGTGTTTCCATAGACTCCAAATGACGGTGGACAGACGTTGAGCGAGCTCAGTAGACAGCTTCTCTAAGAGAGAAAAAACGGCATCTGTAACGGAGGCAGTGTGAGCCAGGGCATGTTGTACCGAGCCCCAAAGCCCAGTCATGTGCCACACCTGTAAAGCAAAAGGACACTCGAAAAAAACATGCAAAAGATCCTCATGAGTAGAGGCACAACTTGCGCAGTTAGTGGGACAAGCAACACCTTTATCCAACAAACGGACCCGAGTCGGTAAACAGCCACGGCACATGCGCCAAATTAAATTCTTAACTTTTGGTGGAACTTTAAGGTTCCAGATACCAGACTAGTACCCTGGGCACCATAAATAGGAGGAGTCAATTAGTTCTGTTACACATAGTCGATAAGCACTACGTACCGAGTAGCGTCCATGTCTTTCCGCTTTCCAAAGAATTCTATCCTCCTCAACTGGGGCAATAAGTGGCGTATGTAATATTTTATCTGCAATATCCACACTAAAGACCTGCCGAATCACCTGTTCATTCCAACTTTTATCATTTAAGTTCATTAAGCTATTAACAGTGTAATGATGAACAAAGTGAGCCCCGGGAGTATCACTACTAATAAACTCCCCATTCGACAACCAAGGTTCGTTGAGAATGGGAATGGTTGCACCTGAGCCTATACTCCACTGCGCTCCCCCACGCACTATGAATCTAGCGCGCATAATACTGCGCCAAACATAGCTCGGGTTATGGCCAACAGTAGCCGTGAGGTAGGAACCAGTCGGGAAATAAAGAGCTTTAAAAATACGAGCAACAAGAGAATGCGGTTCTGTAATAAATTTCCATCCCTGTTTCCCCAACATAGCTAAATTAAAAGCAGAGAGATCTTTAAAACCCATAACTCCATGAACTTTTGGTGCCGACAACTTCTCCCAACTCATCCAATTTATCCCGCGCTGTGTCGAGCGGCCATGGCCCCACCAAAAGGAATTCATCATCTTTTCAATGGAATCAATCAAAGTAGCGGGCAGCTGAAAGATACTCATTACATAAGTAGGAATAGATTGCAAAACAGATTTTATCATTACCTCACGACCCGCTTTCGAGAGACATTTGCCACTCCAGGAATTGATCTTATGCCAAACCCGATCCTTAATATACGCAAATGTAGCTTTACGGTCTCGACCTATCATAGACGGAAGGCCCAGGTATTTACCCGTGCCCAAAATAACTTAAACGCCAAGAATGTTGGTGATGGTGTTTTTAAGGGCGGTAGGAACATTACGACTGCAATAAATTTCAGATTTCGGCAAGCTGATCGCTTGACCCGAGGCTAACTCGTAAGTGGATAAAATATTTTTCATGACATGTGCGTGCTCCTCATTAGCTTTGAAAAAAAGAAAACAATCATCAGCGAACAAAAGATGAGAGATAGAAGGTGCTTAGCGACAGACCTTTGTTCCCGTAAGGGTGCCACGTGTTTCAGCATCGCGAATGAGCGAGGAGAGGCCCTCCGCACAAATAATAAAAAGATAAGGGGAAAGAGGATCCCCTTGTCGGAGGCCACGTCCTAGAATGATAGGGCCAACTTGTTCACCGTTAACAAGTACAGAATAATCTACGGATTCGACACACATGCGCATCCAGTGAGTCCAACGATGGTGAAAACCCATTTTATGTAAAAACAGCCATTAAATAGTTCCAGTCCATACGGTCGTATGCTTTGCTAATGTCAAGTTTGAGAGCAAGATACCTATCTTCCCCGCGTGTCTTAGCTTTCATGAAGTGTAGAACCTCTATTGCTACCATAGCATTGTCGAGGATGGAGCGGCCGGGAACAAAAGCGGATTGATTGTCAGAGATGCACTGCAACAATACATTCTTCAGCCTGTTTGCTAAAACTTTAGATATAATTTTGTACAAAACATTGCACAAAGCTATTGGCCGCCAATCTTTCATGCTTACCTGCGAAGAACCTTTGGGAATAAGTGCAATATTAGTAATATTTAAATCAGGGGGAAATTGGCCTGTATCTAACCAACCACAACACTCTTTAAAGATGTCATCACCACATAAATTCCAGAAATGTTGGTAGAAGCCCGGGCTATACCCATTAGGGCCGGAGCACTTGTCCGGATGCATAGAGAAAATAGCATCTCGAAACTCGGCCTTCGTAAAAGGTGTCGTGAGTATGTCATTATCATTAACAGAGATAGACGGATGAATAACATTTATGACAGAAGAAAAGTCGCTAGCCTGCTGTTGAAAAATATTCACAAAATAATTCCACGCTACGTCTTTCAAACCTTGTTCACTAGTAACCTTATTACCTGCGTCATCATCAAGAGAGAGTATGCGATTTACCTTTTTTCGAGATGTTGCCGATGCATGAAAAAAAATTGTGTTCCTGTCGCCATCCCTATACCAATGAGCTTTAGCCCGTTGGCGCCAATATGCATAATAGTTGTTTCTCATATGTGACATTTCTCTTAAAACAAAAAATGATCTTTTTACAACCAAACCATATTCTTCCTTTGAGGAATGTTAGCAACACACAGTTTTTAATACATTCTCTTTGATTGATTAAAATTCACATAGCTCGCACCAAATCATGTGGGTCACATATAAATTTGGTGGATCTCATGTGAATTTTAACCAATCAAAGAGAGTGTGTTAAAAAATGTTTGTTAAAATATGTGTTGTTGACATTTTTCTACTTCCTTCATCCATTGATTTTCATCAAACTTATCGCATTTCTTGTCACATTTATTCTCAAATCCAACAAATAAATGTCAATTTCTTCTCATTTTGTGTTTGTTTAAGTTTAGGGGTTGTTTAGCATTTGTTTAGAAAAAAATTAGGGCATTTAGATTTATTTAAGCATTGTGAATATGGATTGTTCGGAACAAACAAAGAATTTAATTGAAGAGGATAAAGATACCCACAATGGTGGTGGGCCGGTGAAGGAGGTGGTCCAATGATGGAAGAGGTGGTAGTCGGAATCTAAGGAGGAGAAGAGGGTGTTTATTTAAGAAAATATGACGCTCAAGTTAGTGCATGAGCGGTAATAAGGGGTGACGATGGAGGAATGGTTATATAGGCATCGAGGAGTCCTTTGTGTAGTAATAGAGATCCATTACATAAGACGTCCATCAATATTGTAACTGATAGTCGTTATGAGTTTTTAGGAGTCGTAGAGGATCCGAGAAGAAAATTTTGATCATTTGGACCTATGTTGAAGTGGGGCCCTAATTGGTGGTGGGTTGGACTCTTTTTTTTTGGTTGGACTCTTTACCAAGCTAGAACATGGATATTTAGTTGTTATTTGAAATTTCTAAATATGGTATTTAAATTATATTTAAGAATGTGAATGTATTTTTTGTGCTCTCAGTGTTTGACAAAATGTTTGAATGAAAATTTTATTTAAATTTTTGTTGTTGGTTGTTTTATATATGGTTGAAGATGTTAGTAGATTATGACGTGGTACGAAGGTATTGCATATTTTCATATGCATATAGCATGAGAAAAATGATCCTCCAAAACGGGGTCGGATTAGGAGAGGTTGAAACTACGGCGAGGCCTTTAAGTCGCAAGCATAAGAGGTTGATGATGAGATGTAAGCGTCGTCACCGCGAGATGTTGAGCTAGTAGAAAGTGATTAGTTATTTCCATGTCGTTCCTCTGATATGTAATTGTTGTCAACATTTAGTAAACATGTTGCAACCTGTATACTCAGAAGTAAGATTAATTTTAAAAGATGTCAATTTGTGGCAGACTGAAAGATGTATCCACATTTATGTCTAACATACCTCGAATAGGATTATCTTCAATGGAAATAAATTGTGGAAAACCAAAAAATATGTAAATTTATCCCATAACTTTTAATTGATTTTAGCACAAATACTAATTGTTATCATCTGATCCACTTTTTTTTACACTTGATCATGATTTTGAAACTCCCAACTGATGATTAAAAAATGATGAGGGAATGAAACAGATTCATATTGGATTTAAAAAAATTAAATAAAATTTTGAAGCGATATGGAAATATAGATAAATAAGATGCCCATTATTCAAATAATAAATAATACAACACAAGTATAATTTCAACTTCCAACCAGATAACAAAGACAATGAAAGACCCAATAAGACTAAGACTCAGTCCTAACCAAGTCACATACCTGAAACTAGGTTAAGCTTGTTTGCTTGAAATAATTTAAAACAACATGAAACATAAAAAGACAAAAATAATTAACATGGCCATCTTAAGGTGGATCTAAGGGCTCGAATCAAAAGAATCTGGAGGGTCCATATCGACCTCCTCCCCCCATATTGTTGAAATCAAACAAATGAGGTTGCAACATAGGGTTTTGAAAAAATTGTGCTGGAAACATTTGAGTTTGCGGAGGATTTGGTTGATGATCGAGAGGCATGTTAGATGATGAACCATTTCCAACAAAAAATGGAAAGGTTTGAGTAGGAGCACCCTGGATTACAAGCCTATTAGCATGATGTGCAACAAGTTTCTTAATCTCCTCTAAAGCCTTTTTGAAAAATTCAAGTTGTGCCCTATTCATCCTATCAACGGAACCAGCCCACCAAAATTGAGTCTCGGTTTCCTTGCACAAGTGGCTCAGCTCTTCAGCATGTTTCTTCTCATTCTCCAATAGTTGGTTGATCTGAGTCAGCTGAATATTGAGCTCGTGCACGTTAGCACAACGGTGAGCCTCAATGAATTGCATGGTACCATTGTTTTGGGGTGGGACTCGAAAGAGATAACGATCTATGACCGTATCAACATTGGGTTGGCCAAATGAAAATACCTTATCCCCAGGTGAGAAAACAACGAGAGCAACATCTGCACCACAGAGAGTGCAAAGCTCACTAGCTTTCTTGAAGAGCCCACTACGGCGCTTCGAGAAAGTCACTTGCAAGTTGCTCTCGTTACTCATTTTTTTCATCTCAATCTTTTGGCGACCTCGACTTTTCCTTCCACTCAACATGGTTGAAGCACAAAAAGAGAGAAAATAAAAAGGTGGGTGAGTGTGTTTGTAAATTTAGAGTAAGAAATGGTACATTGGAATTGGGCGTGAAAAAGTTATTTTATAGACGAATTTTGTGAGTATATTTCCGCTCAAATTTTGTGAATATATTTTCAAGACGCGGTTCTTTTCAAACGTTGTGACTTTTCATTACAATAAAATATTTACTAGATTGAGAGATTTTAAACAAATCTCTTTTTCAAGGTTTATATGGAAGATAATTCATTGTTAAAAAAAAATTGTTCTTTTTCCAATTATATATATTTGCTTATTCAGCAATTGTTAGATAAATTGTATCTGGATAATTCCAAGAATTTGAATTAATTATGCTCATATTATTTTACATATTTTAAAATTAAAAAGAAAGTCTAGTATAATGCTAACAATGGTGATGTTCTACATAGTTGAAGTATCCATTATAGTTTGTCGTTTTTTACTTGACGTAAAAATAAAAAAGGCAATATATTAAGTGATGTGATAAATATGATTTGTCGAACAATTAAAATTATTATTTAAGTTTATAAATAAAAATGTTTCGCGAGATGGAAAATATTATATAGTTATTATGAAATTTCTAAAAAATGAATTCAAATCATTTAATTTTTAATATCAAATCATCGGCCAACTGTAACATACGAATTGTGATTATTACTTTTTTTGTTATATTTTTTAAAATGGAAAAATTATTATTGATATCACATGAGATTCGAACGATAAAAGGGGAAAAAAATAACCCAGAAAAAGACCACTATTAGATTATTGAAGGTAATGTGCGGTAGAAGAGTAATTTTTTTAAAAAAACAACAAAATTAAGAATATCACTAGGTAGATAAACAGTTTCAAAGGTTCCTCCAACAATATACTCAAATATGAACAAAATGGTAATGGGCCCTAGTGATATTCATGCTTGGTAGATATTGAACTTTAATTCTATACTGAAAATTGAGTTTGGAATTCTGCTCTTTACCCAAAAAAATTTGCTCATTCCTAAATGAAAAAGACCAAAATACCCCTACGTGAGTTAACTCACGCTGTGTGACTTAAGTCACGTAGAAAAAACACACACTAAAACCCAGCGTGACTGGTTTTGTCTCACCCATTTTGTCTCCACTCACCATTTAAACTATTTGAAAAGTAATATCTTTTGGTGAATTGTTCATGTGCAGCCAATAAAAGGCTCATTCATATTCTTTCAGACATTCAATAAACCTTCTGAAATTCTCTGAAGGTGCACCTCCTTTTGCCTTGTTCCTTATTACCTTGCCCTTCGGCTACAGACACCTTAGCCTTTTGTTCTCACCACTAAGCAGTTAATCATCCTTACTTTTTTAACTCCTCACTTAACACTAATCCATTTTCACCTTTGTCAAATCCCAACCCAACTTTCAATTCACCACAAGTACATGTCGTGTCATAAAGTTTGTCAGCAAAATATAGCCAACACAAAAGGGTACCCCATTGGACAAACCTTTCAAAGTTAAAAATTGGAATAGGGTGAAACAAAACCAGCGTGAGTTAACTCACGCTGGGTTTTAGTGTGTGTTTTTTGCGTGACTTAAGTCACGCAACGTAAGTTAACTCACGCAAATTTAACACTAGCGTGAGTTAACATACGTAAGGGTATTTTGGTCATTTCACTTGGGAATGAGCAAAAACTTTTGGGTAAAGAGCAGAATTCTTGAGTTTGTAACTGTGTCTTGTAGTTCTATAACTACCCCCATTGTCGACACATTACAAAGTTGGGGTGGGTTTTCATTCAACCTTAGTCAACCCTTTTATAGACATGGACTGCCAATATTATATTAAGGGCTTGTCGTCCCTCAATAAAGGCTTTCGGACCCTTCGGAGAGCGCCTTTGGCCGTAGAAGACATAAACCACCTTTCACAGCTTCTAGACGCTTCTAGAACGCTCGCTTGCTATCTTGGGGCCTAAGTTACTTAGGGTCCAAGACACGAAAATGTAAGCTTAAAGAGGCTATAAATACCCTCTTGAGAGCATTCTCAAGGCATGGCCTAAATAGATACTAACCCTAGCTTTAGATATCGTACTCACTGCCAGTACAGTTGGTGCCACCGTGGAGCCTCGGTAAAACTAAACTAGGTTGCACTCATCAAACAAAAACCCTTCCAGCTGTCTCCAAACGATGGCCCCGAAAAATGATTCCCAACAGTGGCGGATCTTCATGGGAGCCCATGGTAGCCTTGGCTCCCCACAGATATTTTATAAATATTATAATTATATTAGGTGTAATTTATTAAAATATTTTATTGTGTCGCATTGGAAAAGAGATATGTTTTGCAACATGAAGTCAAGTCGCGAGTTCTAGTCCTACCGGCTCTTTCTTCTATTATTATTTTATTTTTCTGCATTTTTAATTTTATTCCCAAAAAGGGTCTTGCCGAGACTTGAACCGGTGCTCATTAGGTAGCACTTAAGCACAATGAACCACTTAACCACATAACAATATGTGTCAATCAAATGAAACAAGTTAAGTATATATTCTACAAATATTTGGCACGCCCCAACAAAATAAGTCAAAATCCGCCAGATTCCCCAGCCTCGAGTTTCATCTCTCAACCACGCATTTGATGTTGTTTTCAGCGCGCCAACACCAAATTTACACGTTCTGTGTCATGAATCCGATCACATCCGAATGTATTTTTCAATCAGGTTTTGCATTCCATGATTATTTAATTACGCATATATTTCTTCCTTGGAATAGAATCAAAGCATAAAACAAGTTTAGTGAGTTGTGCACCAACTGTGTTCGTAATTGAATCGTCGTCTTTTTCATTCTTTGTTCTATTTTCTTGTCGAACCATCTCTAAATTGAAATTAATTAGTAGATAGAAGCACTAATTTAATTGAGTATTATACCAGCCTGCATAATTGTTAACCAAAGACATTAGAGTCATTGCTATTATTCGGCCAGTGTGTTTCATCAAAAACCATTACAATCTTTTCATATTAAAATCATTCCATAATTGGTTGCTGCAATGTTCATTATAGTTATTTAACTTTGGTTTGTATATTCATAACACTTTGGGATTTCATTACGGGGCTGTTTGGTAAGACCAAAAAATGAGCTTATAGTGAATAGCGAATAGCTTATGAGCTCGTTTAACCAAAAAAGCTTTGTTTGGTAATATTTTTCACCATGAACTTATAGCTTATTTCACGAGCTTATAAGCTATTTTTCAGACGCTATTCCAAGTAGCGTTTGAGCTAATAGCTTATCATCTTTTCTTCCAATTTTTATCCTTATTATTTTAGCTCATTTGGTAAGGGATATTGCACAATATGTGCAGGGGCCGGAGTTCGAACCCCGGACACCCCACTTATTCATCTTTTAATGCATATAATAATAATAATAAATAAATAAATTAATAATAGCTTTGATAGATCAGCTGATTTGAGCTATGGATAAAAAATTAAAGAGCATGGTTCAAACCCAAACAAAGGATAAAAAAAAAAATCTAACTACTAACATTTATCATTTAAAATATATTATTCTATAAAGTATAAATACTAAAATCAAATAAATATAAAAAATTACTAACTTATAATATAAATGATATATTTAATTAATAAATTTAAATTACTAACTTTTAAATACTTAAATATTAATTCATATTCCTAAAAAAATATTAATTCATATAAATTTTAGTATGAATTAAGAATGTCTTTTTATGTCATTTTACATTTATCAACTAGTTGAACCGCTAATTTTATCAAACACTTCAATTAGCTTACCAGCTATCAGTCATCAGCTATAAGCTATCAGCTACCAGTCATCAGCTATCACATATAAGCTATCAGATAGCTTATCAATTATCCGCTATTTTTACCAAACAGAGCCTACATATTTGTAGTTAAGTTTTCCTTTGTATTTTTCAGTAATTTGATAAACATTTGAAGTGCATTTACAATGGGAAAAAAGTAATCGACCTCATAAAACCATGCCCTAATCTTGAATGGTTTTGGGATGTAGTGAAGGTGTCTAATATATACTACTTTAGAAACACAAACTACAATCAAGTTAATCACGATATATGCACAACCTTAACATAGAGGTGACAAATATAAGACCAACAACTTTCATTTTAATCTATAAATTACTTAACCATATCCCCCATTGGCGAAATACGATGCGACTAAATGGTTAATTGAGTTCTTGGGCGTAGAGCCATAGGCTAGAGGCTCATATAACATTCTCATGGCTTCAAGAAATTTACCACGATAATCTAATCAAGGCAAATCAGTATGAGATTGAGAAAGGGTTAGAGCATGTTTAAGATCGTCACATGAATTAGTATATAAGAGTGTATCTGGAATACATGGTCGACTGCATTATATTCACTGAAAGGAGTTCATACTATGTAGATTTCATGTACCTACATTACTTTGAAGACACCTCTAAAGTGAACCAGTGGTTCTAGGGTGTTGCGGATCTTGCCTTCCTCTACAATTATTTGGTTGATGCGACAAAGTTCAAAATAAAGCAGATGGTTGGTTATTGCACCCTCCTTCAATTTCACCTAGATGAGACTCTAGAACGAGGTATATTTGGTCAGTATAGTTCAAAGGGACCGATCGAGTTACACGTCACGTTTTTTTACCAAAGCAATGAAGAGATAAAGTAAAGAATAATGTGAGTATGAAAAAGAAAGTTGTCATAAAATGAATACTCAAATATCTCTCTTACGGTGATTCCGTGTACTTCTCAAAGTCATCCAACCTCTAAACATGACCTAAGTGTTTCTGCTTAACAATATAGGCACCTGAACAGCAACACATAGTTGAAGGTTTTAGAAATTCAGTTTTCCAACATTCCATCGACCAATTAAAATCTATCCACATTGACATACCTAGTGTGAACAACTTCCATTTCAAAATGTTGACCTGTTTGGTTAGAAACCTTTTTGATGTTAAAGGAATTATGGGTTGATATTAAATATTCCATCTCTATCAAATTATATATAGGAATTTCACATATATTAAGAAATGCAGTTAGTTTTATATAGAAAAGAGTAATTATTAGTCATTTTACCAAAATTTCTTTTATTAATAGTATGTAAAACATAAATTAAAAGAATTAAGAAAAGATAAAGTAATAAATAGTAACGACATAATATGAAAATAAACATTAATTATTGATTGATATCGTAAAATGATTTGTAATTTAGAACAAATAAATTTTGCTAGAACGACATAATTTAAAACTGAAAGAGTAATATTTTTTCCACTTTCTTAAAGAGATTCGTGCTATGATAGTAAGCTGGTGAAACACTCAAATTCCACCTTCATAGTTTCAATCAATTACTAGTCTTCAAAAAGAATTCCATACACAATCTTTGATTGTATGTTTGTACAAAACTTTTGCAAAGATTTTAGCGAATAAACTAAAATTGATCAATGTTAAAATCATTTCAGAAACTTAGGCGGCTTGTGGAAAGGGACGTCAAATTTTAGACATAATTTTAATTGCAAACGAGATTGTTGATGAAGCTAAAATATTGAAGAGATAACTTATTCTCTTCAAAGTCGACTTTGAAAAAGCTCTGACTTAGTTGATTGGGCTACGTTGACAATGAATTTTCTAGTAAGTGGAGAAAATGGATCATAAAATGTCCTAGTTCGACTTTGCTTTGGTGTTAGTTAACGAAAGTACGACGACAAAGTTCAATCTTAAAAGAAGGTTGAAACATGGAGATCATATTTCATTTTTTATAGGATGTCCTTATCTCATTCTAAGATCAAGGGTAAATTCTTTTAAGACTTCTCCATTCCATAGCATTTTAATTTTTTGGCAAATCACAACGGTATATCGGATAGCACTTGTGTACCATAATGATATATAATATTAATCAATTAAGGTGTGCCACGTGGCACACCCTTTAAGAAAAAATATCAAATAAAGCACTTACAAAGTAACATTAGTGTGTGGCACAATTTTATTGGCCAATGTTATATAACATTGGTATCTTAATGGTACACAAGTGATATCACAGTATATCAAGTCCACTATCCGAGCTCGAAAGCCAACATCTTTCAAAGTATGCTTGCTAAAATCAGTTTATGTTATCATAAATCTTATCCAAATCAAGTTTGATTGTCATCACCCTATATATCAAATCTTTAATTTCTCATATATAAAATGAAAAGCCTCATGCACAACAAAATAAATCAAGCATACTTCTAGTTCTTTGGGTCTCAATTCTCAATCTTACTTGGCTTATAGAGCATCTCCTTTGGCACTAACTATATGTCATCGAGTCTTTAAGAAAATATAGGTTGGAAGCCATTCAGCAAGAGCCTTGTAAGTGTAATTTCTCAACAGTGTAAACGCTCACAATCACAAGCCATTGGGTTAGGGAATTAAAAATGGGACTCTTTCTATTTACTGGACTGTATTTTGCTCATTATAATAGTCGAAATCCTAAACGTATAACACATTGATTGATTAGTGTGTTATCAACGAGGAGTGTTATTTGAACAACCAATTTGATTAACAATTTATATGACAACCATAATTTACAAAAAAAAGAAGTAGGTATTTACACGGAAACCAAAACAATAGAGAAATAAAATAAAAAACAATGTAAATATAAAAGAGAAAGTTATCACAAAAATTATCACTGAATGGAGGTTTAAATATCATTTTTCTTTATCAATATATTTTGCTTATAAAAAAAACTCCTACGAATTCACGTTATCCCCACGACACCAATTATACATATATAAGTATAGGAAAGTGATTAGATGGCCCTACACTCATAATGATATGAGACCAAGTGTCCATCTTGCATTGCATAACAAAACGTTCCACAAATCGCATCAACAACAAAATGATCTTCCAAATTATTATAGTTGTGGATCTACAAAATATATAAATGAACCACCACGAACTTGCATATATTAATTTAAGTCAAGGAGTATGACACGTGTATGATCGATATATATGAGTGAAACATGTCATGTATAACTATAGCTATTAATTTCATGCATGTCATTATTTATTTATTATATATAGATAGATAGATACCGATTATATAGATGGAATGACCTTATGAACCTCAATGAATTAAGAGATACTATAGTACTATTGAAAAACAATATTGAAATGGTAGAATTTAATAAGTACTAGTTTTAATATTAATTGTTGGGTGATGAATTTAAGGACATACCTGTCCTTCGAAATTATTTGCTGTTGCTGGTCCCTTGTCACATGCATATGTACCAAAGCAAATACACGATGGGTGATCTTTCACTCTTACTAATTGAATGTGAATTTTGGTTGATTATATAATATTTTAGGATCCGTTTCTACAAATTATGTATATAAAAAAAAAATCGATATCAAGTCATTTAGGATGTGTTTGGTTGAGAGAAGAAAGTGAGAAGAGAGAAATAGATGAGAGAGTGTGAAAAGAGAGAAATAGATGAGAAATAGAGTAGATTTGATAGATTGTTTGTTATAAGAGAAAGAAGAGAAAGAAGTGTGTTTGATTTTTGAAAAGACAAAGATATCCTTATAATATATATGTGTGTGATTTCTTTTTTAATTAAATTAACTTATCAGGTAAGAAAAAAGTTCAATAAATTACATTCCTTGATAAAAAAACATTACGTTGATTAATAATAATAATAATAACCAAAGTGAAACACTATAATATAATATATAGTCTTCTTTCAAAATATATAATATATATATTCTTATTTTATCTAAATAATATAGCCTGGACGATCTTCATAAAATAGAAAATATATGTTGGACGCTGAAGTTAAATAAAATTGCCATCTTTAAAGAATGATAATAAAGGTTCATAACAAAAGTAAGAATGAAATAAAGGGTATTCCTGAAGAAAAAAAACAAAAAGAAGCCCACTTCTCTGCTCTTTCTCGTCGGTCTAGTGGAGAAACAAAAAGTGGGTGGGACCCATGCTTTTTAGTTCTCTCTTCTCTTTTCTCTGCAAACCAAACACGGTGACATTACTATTTCTCTTCTAACTCTCTCTTCTCAATCTCTCTCCAACTAAACACAGTGTTAGAGATTGAAAAGAAAAAAGCAATATGTTTGTCCACTGTAATAAAAATTACCTTTTCATATAAAAAACAGTTAAAAAAAATATTTTTAAGAGAAATAGCTCAATCAAAACAACTTATCATTTGAAACAACTTTTAGATTTTTTTCTTTGAATGGACATTTTTTTTTAAATCTCAAACAAACGGATAAAAATATGTAAAAGTGATTCTTTTGTTTGATCAAAATGTTTTTGATCGGATGAAGACACATCTATTTTTTTTTAAATCAGGTATATTCTATGTGCAACTGCAAAGACTAATCCCTCGAGCATTGTGAGACTCAAATGAGAAGTAAGTTCTTCCTAAGAGTTTTAACGCTGCTGCATGCCCATTCAAACTCAGAACCTCGATTAAGTCAGAAGAGACTCGTATCATCTCATTTAAGCGTTGTTAGATAGACACATCTACTATGTGTTGACCAAAATTCTTTTTACTCTAATCATTAAATGCTTAACAAACCCTTATGTGTGTATATAAAATCTCTAAAACACTTAAAAATTATATTTTTACAGTTTGTTACACTAGAAATAATCATATTTAAGACGTATCACAAATATGAATGCCTTCGAGTGAAGATTCAAACATTGATTTGTAGTTGCGAGAGTCTATCTAGCCAAATCAAACACTCAAAATGAATCCTCAGTCTCAAAATATAAACAAAAATAGATCAAAGAAAGTTGATGTATTTGATTCAATTTTTGTTCTTTCTAAATACAACAACCAGGGGCGGAGGCAGGAATTTAAAGCTAGGGGGACCGAGTATATGGAACATAATTTGATTAAAAAATAATTGTTTAAAAACAAAAGGTATATAAGAAACCCTAAACTAATATTTTCTTTTTTGATAGATAGACAAATTGACAAAATTATTATAAACTCACACACATAAATATAGGACGGGGTTCAAACCCCGATCATTGCGTCTGATCAAACGATTTTGGAAAATTTTGTCAGTTAAGCTAGAACTTGTGGGCAATTTATAACTATATTTAGTATGATAGGAATTAATCTGTAAGTATAGTCAACATATAAGTGTTGACTTAAAATGTGTTATGGGGAGGACTATATCAATATATTTTACGAAATTTGAGATAATTTAAAATATTATAAAGTATAAAACTATTGATATTAGTTGTCAATTAATCTAGTAACATGGTAAAAAAAATACATTTTTTGATAAAAAAAAATAGACATATTGATTAGATTAATTTGGGGACCATCACCTAATACATACCATATTAAACATTTTAACCTAGTTAATTGTAGCATATAAAAAAAATTATTGCAAATGTAAGGGGGACCATGGCCCCTAAAGACCCCCCACTACCTCCGCCACTGACAACAACTTTCGTTGATCAATATTTACTTATATTTTGAGACGAAAAAAATACTAAAGTAATAAATGTTGAGATTAAAAAGAGTGTATTAAATTAGATTTGGCACTTAACACTCGTAGTATAAATTTTATTTTAAAAGCCATGCATTCAATTCAGTAAAAAATTTGTGTTGTTACTTTTAAATTTCTTAACATACTTGTGTCATCTAGACCCTTAAATAATTGGAAGAAGTCATCAAGTAAGCCAAACATTCATTGCAAAAATAAAGCCCCAAAGCTCAATGTTTAGAGAAAAGTAAACAAGTCAGTAGTGACTTACGTACAGCGTATGCAAGACTAATAAATTTTCAACCACCCATTTGCGGGTGCATTTATGTTTCTTTGGCGTATGTATCATAATCTTAGTCAAAGTGGTCTCAATTTTTTGCAATTTTAATTTCAAATTTTAATGAAGAAAAACAAAGCAAAAAAATCTATTGGCTTGCAACTATATGAATCTCACCTCATATCATATCATACACAAACAAATATCCAAGTGCCAGCCTTTCTAAGCTGTACATTCATTATCATATCATCATATTCATTCACATCATTCTTCTCTTTTATCCTTCTTTTTTTTTTGCAACACTTTGCTTCAAAATTGTTGTGAAAGATTCATACCAACAACAATATTCATGTGTGTGCACAAACATACCATTTTTTCATAGTCAAACAAATCAAATAGTACATTTCTTCAAATGTTCTTACCATAATTTTCTTGCTTAATTTTTCTGTTCTTTCTTCATCATGTGTGAAACCAAGACTCACTTCATCATGTTGAGGTAAACTTTAGTTGGTCAATTCAAGTGTCAACAAAGTTTCTTTTCATTTTTGTGGTTTCATATTTTTCCACTTTCTTTTCTGTCTTTTCTTTTTCTTTCTTCCATATTGCTTTTCCACTATGTAGCCAAGTTAACATAATTCAAACCTCTTCTATCATATTCATGAATTCCATTTTTTTGTCTATACCATATTGCTTTTCCACTATGTGGTCAAGGTAGAAAATCCACCTTAAAAAGTTGTTTTTGTTTTTCATACAAACTCATGTTCAAACATGTGTGACTATGAACATGTTTATGTCCTCTATTTCAACTCTCTTCTCTCTTGTTCATGAATTCCATAGTTTTTTGCTTTGCTTCTTTATGATATATAAATACCTCATATAAGAACCAAGTAATTTGACAAAGGGTGGTTGATGAGTTTCTAGTCAAACAATTCTTCCTCACATAGAAGTACTAGAATTCAAACCTTGACTGAAACAATTCTCGGTCAGACTTTACTTATCTCCGAACTCTAAGACCGAAAAAAAATCCTCAGATAAGAATTGGCTGTTGGAGTAGAACTACAAAACCATGAGAAATCATTGGCCTCTTTTCCATATTGTGAATGCCCTATGGTTATGTTTGTGTATCATGCTTTTGTCTGAGGTAGTTTTGGTTTCGGCTGGTATTCAACGGATTGGAAAGATCTCACCTGGATTTGAAGGCTCTCAAATGAATTGGATTGATAGGAATGGAAAGTTTCTTGTGTCAAACAAACAAGAATTCGGTTTTGGCTTTGTCACAACTTCAAATGACAACACATTGTTTCTACTTGCAATAGTCCACATGGATAGCACCAAAATTGTTTGGACTGCAAATAGAGAATTTCCTGTTTCTAATTCTGATAAGTTTGTGTTTGATGAAAAGGGTAATGCTTTTTTACAAAAAGGAAAAAATTCGGTTTGGTCAACAAATACAAGTGGCATGAAAGTTTCTTCAATGGAATTACAAGACAATGGAAATTTATTTTTGCTTGGAAATGATAGTAATGTGATTTGGCAAAGTTTTGAACATCCAACAGATACTTTATTACCAATGCAAAACTTCACTAAAGGAATGAAACTTATCAGTGAACCTGATTCTAACAATTTCACCTATGTCCTCGAAATTGAATCACATTCTGGTAATGTTCTTCTTTCCACAGGTTTACAATCTCCACAGCCTTATTGGTCTATGCAAAAAGATATCCGGAAAATAGCCAATCAAAACGGCGACGATGTAACTTTTGCAACTCTTGATGCAAATTCATGGAAGTTCTATGACAAAAGGAAATCAATGTTATGGCAATTTATTTTTTCTGATGCTGCAAATGCAACGTGGATAGCAGTTTTAGGAAGTGATGGCTTCATAACTTTCACCAATCTTAAAAATAAAGGCTCAAGTGGTTCATCAACAACAAGAATACCTCAAGATTCTTGTAGTACACCACAACCTTGTGGACCTTATAACATATGCATTGGTGACAAAAAATGTAGTTGTCCTTCTGTTCTTAGCTCTAGTCCTAGTTGCGAACCGGGTTTTGTTTCACCTTGTACCTCGAAAAGTTCCATTGAGCTCGTTAAAGGTGATGATGGACTTGATTACTTTGCACTTGGATTTCTTTCACCTTCTTCGAAAACCGATTTGATTGGTTGCAAAAATTCTTGCAGTGAAAACTGCTCATGTCTTGCTATGTTCTTTCAAAGCAGTTCAGGAAACTGTTACCTTTTAGATAGGATTGGAAGCTTTATGAAAACTGATAATGATTCTGGTTTTGTCTCTTACATTAAAGTCTCAAGAGACGAAAGTAGTGACACAGAAACAGACACAGCAAAAAGTAGAAACAGGAATGTGCAGACAATAGTTGTTGTGATCATTGTAATAGTAACATTGTTTGTCATTTCTGGCATGATTTATGTGGGACTAAAATGCTCAAAGAAAAAGGAAAATTTGCCTGAATCTCTGGTCGAGAATTCAGACGGTGATGACGATTTCTTGAAGAGTTTAACTAGTATGCCGATCCGTTTCAGCTACAACGATTTAGAAACTGCGACGAATAACTTCTCGGTGAAGTTAGGTCAAGGTGGTTTCGGTTCGGTATATAAAGGAATTCTAAAAGATGAAACTCAAATAGCTGTGAAGAAATTGGAAGGAATTGGTCAAGGGAAGAAAGAATTTAAGGTTGAAGTTAGCACTATTGGAAGCATTCATCACAATCATTTGGTAAGGCTTAAAGGTTTTTGTGCTGAAGGATCTCATAAACTTCTTGTTTATGAATATATGGAAAATGGTTCATTGGATAAATGGATATTCAAAAAAAATAAAGAATTATCTTTGGATTGGAACACAAAGTACAAAATTGCACTAGGAACAGCTAAAGGACTAGCTTATTTGCATGAAGATTGTGACTCAAAGATTGTTCATTGTGATATTAAACCAGAAAATGTGCTTTTAGATGATAATTTTGAAGCCAAAGTTTCAGATTTCGGTCTTGCGAAGCTCATGAATCGCGAACAAAGCCATGTTTTTACAACAATGAGAGGAACAAGAGGTTATTTAGCACCAGAATGGATCACAAACTATGCTATATCAGAGAAAAGTGATGTTTATAGCTATGGAATGGTGTTGTTAGAGATTATTGGAGGAAGGAAAAACTATGATCCTAAAGAAAATTCGGAGAAATCACATTTTCCTTCTTTTGCTTATAAGATGATGGAACAAGGGAAGGTGGAAGATTTAATTGATTCTGAGGTGAAAATATGTGAAAATGATGTGAGAGTTGAGATTGCTTTGAATGTTGCATTTTTGTGTATACAAGAAGATATGTGTTTGAGGCCTTCTATGAATAAAGTTGTACAAATGCTTGAGGGTCTATGTGATGTTCCTAAGGTACCAAATGGATCTCCATTAGGTTCTAAATTTTATTTAAATTTGCTTAGACCAACAAGTGAGAGTGGCACTTCTTCAGAACCAACAGAGGTGAATAGTGATGCATATCTCTCTGCTGTTAGACTTTCAGGGCCAAGATAACGGCGAAACACACATATACCAAGTGTAGAGAAGTGAGAAGTTGCAGGTTTGAATTGAATGTCCTCGTAGTCTTTTACCGTCTAAATTGTACTTACGGGATGTTGTAATTTATTTTCATTAGTAGTATTTTTTTCTTTCTTTTTGGTGTTGATGAGGAAATTGGTATCAAATTCATGAGTATAAATAGATTCTCTCCATATTTTGAGGGGGAAATGGAAGGCTCTAGTAGTAGTAGTATGCTTTAACGATTGCACAATTGCGATCCATAAAATAAAAAAAAGTTCTTTTATGATTACACTATTAAGATAAAGTATGAATTTGAAATATGAATTACACGTAGCTATACTTTTATAGGGTTTCGATACTTCTCCAATCACAGAAGTACAGAGGATGTGTATTTAAATAAGTTTCTAGACGTAGCAAATTTAAATATAACATTTAAAATTTAAGTTTTCGATTATAGAAAATCTAAACATCTATATTTTGTATGTGAAAAATTCAAACATCACAAAAAAAATCCTGGCTGAAACCTTTCTAGAATGATCACCTTTTTCACTTTGATTCTGCATTCAAGAATATCTAGTAAATCTCCCCCATTTCAACTTTGTGTGCAGTTACCGCCTTAAAATTCTTGACATCTTCGCACCAGCGCTAAGCTTCCAACGATGCTCATCGGTTAGTCTATGACCGTCGCCACCTTGTGCAGGTAATGTTGCTCTTAGAAGTTACAACCTTGTCTCACAAAGGTGACAATGTTTATTGGAATAGCATTTTTTCGGAAGCCGAATATGATGTTTCCCTAGTGAGATCTTTCCCTAGAGTTTTTCATTATGCGTATTTCTTTATTTTTAACATGATTTTGTTGATGCTTTTTAGTTCTTTCTCTTTGGATTATCTTCTGCCTTTGAAATAAAAAAGGTTAATCTACTTTAGGCTTTTAACCTGTTTTTTATCACACAGAAAAACATAGCTTGATCGACAATGAAAGTGTGGTTGGTAAGTCAAAGCCTTCTCCTTGCTGTGTAGAACATTTGCGCTTTTAAATAAACATATGCTTAAACATAGTAGAAATGTTAAGGTCACGTCCTCTAACACACGCTTTTGACATCAAAACTATGTCTCAAGGACATCCAGTCCAAGGACATCTAATCATCAATCCAAGTCATTACACTACTACGTCTCCATCATCGTCTTGATCTCTGCATAACTTGAGCTTATAAAATCTAACGTTTTCAACCCAATCAACAACAAACGATAATGGGTAACCAACTAAAACGAAATATATATAGCATATTCATAGTTCTTCACCACTCTCTTTTAAGAGTCTCTTTAATTTAATTTTTAGTCAATTTTTTATTAGCTTAGTATTTAATTTAGAGTCCTTTTAAATAGATTGCAATTTTTAATTTATTAAGTAAATTACATGCTTATTCACTAACTAAATTTTTTTTGTAGTTTTATTTTCTTTCAATTGTACAGCTGAATAGATTGATTGTTGGAAGCTACATATTACCCCAAAAAATTGATGCCACATTTTGAAAACCAAATCTTTATGACAAAGCACAACAAAAATTCAACACTTAGCTTAATACAAACATGCACATTATTGAGCAAACGAACACACTATTGGACTGAAACTAGAACATTTCAAAAAGATGGAGCAGAAAAATGAAGGGAATTCCTCAACCAAATTTTAGAACCTAATCTCTTAGCTACTCCAACAAATTTATGAGCCTCGTGGTTCAAAATGTCTCATTACAAAACCACCTTCATCAAACTGGTGTGTGAGGTCCCGTAAGTCCAGAATCCCAGGATATATGGCAGCAACCTTGTTAATGAAAATCCATGATTCTAAACATTTCGACTAGAACATCCATTATTAAGCAAGGTTACAACGACATTGGAGCTCTAGCCTAGACATTGATTTTGCAGCATCATTCGCCACATAAGCCAAATGCCAATAGAACCAACAGAGAAAAGAACTGTAATAAGTTTACACGCAAGAATGGATGCCGTTGAAAAATAGGTTAAAAAGAAACATCTCTGGCTCATTCTTGTTGAACAAGATGACTACATCTAACCCTACGGAAACAGAGGCAGGTATTGAAGACCCAAATTTTCTGGAAATCCCATTATCAAATTAAGGTTTTGTAAGGCTTGACCTGAAGCTCCCTTCACTAAATTATCAATCTGCAACAACATATCAACATACTTAGAGCCTTTGCAATAATAATATCATAGTATAATTAAGTAATCCAAATATTTCACCTATAACATACCACAGATATAATGATTGCTCTTCCAGGAATTCGGTCAGGAAAAACATTGATTAAACAGTAATTTGATCCTTTAACACTATGAGTTCGAGGAATGACTCCGTTTTCCAACAGTACAACAAATTCTTCATCCTAAAATCACCAAAACAAGTTCATTTAATAAAGTAATTAATGTTATGCACAATCAAATGAAACCAGGCAGGACAAGGCCTTCAAACTCTGAGATCTTAATATGATTGCAAAAGGTCAATATTAAATTGTTTGCCTTAATGATGAAGAATAATCATTAATTGTTTGAATGTTATCTTCATATTTGCAAGTCATACTTAAATTTTTGTAAACTAGTGCTAACGACATCAAAATGTGATGAGGTAAAAAGTTGTGAAATAAAAGGCTAAACCTCATATGATAGTTGCAGTTGATGGCGCAAGTCATCAATTCTTACTCCTGGAGCCATTTCTACATAAATAGTTGATTGCATACCACGGCTCTGAGAAAAGGAAGAGAGAAACATTTGTCAGTTTGCCTGATAAGCAGTACAAGAATACCAAAGATATAACTCTTAGTGCCACTCTTACCATTGGAATCAGGTGTGGAGTAAAACTAATGGTTACTTTTGAACCTGCAGCATCAGCAAGTCCCTGCTCGATTTCTGGAGCTGTAATCCTCAAAATAGGATAGGTTTATTTATTCGAACAGAGGCATATGTCCCCAATAACTAAAATCACTAGCATATTAACAGACACAACACACAAAGCTTTGAACTATGGGGAAAACAGCTGAAAGATTCAAATTTTACATGGCCAATGTTAAGTTTGGGCAAGAAGGTTCAACGTTTGCGACAAAGGATAGCATAAAACACAAGCTTTCAAAACACAGAATCCACCTGCAAGTGTGACAGCGATGGCGGTCTACCAGTGTCTACAAGATGAAAATTTAGTTGTTGACACCCACATCCAAACACAATAAATGTTTTTCAAAGAGTTCTATGGGAAAAAGATGTATCACAAAATCACTAAAAAAAAAAAACTCTAATCCACTTGGTGATTAGTTAGGCTGGAGTCTGTAAGACTTGAAAAGGCATAAATCCAATTATATCAAGCAAACTAAACTTACCATGGCGATGCCGAGTAACACCATAAGAACTCATACCCTCGGTTACTTCAGTGAACAATAAATTTTCTTTCGCACTTCGCCCTACAATGAAGTAATAGAACAACATTGAAATTATATGCTTGTTCTGAGAATGTCGCGATATACTTGTAAAAAAATACAAAAGATGTGCATCCAATTTCTAACCTGCTCCACTAACACCAGATTTAGCATCAACAATAATATTAGTAGTCTGAATAAGATTAGCCTGCAAGACCAAGAAAACTCATTTTCAAAGGGAATATAGAACACTTCAAGCATCATAAAATCAATAACTGCATAAAAATCATTTTCAAAATAGGAATCATAAAGCTAAGCCAAGTCTCCTAGATAATGGTTCCACGTGTGAAATCAACCATTGATTAAACATCTAAGTACTTCAGTCAAGGAAGACAGAATCCAACTTCCACAAATCCACTAGACAGTTGCATTAGTAAAGCAGCAACATCTCGCGATTCATGCCGGCCTTTTAATGCAAACTATTACTCAACTGTCCCCCTTCTGCCATGAACACTCAATTTGTTCATTTCACCAAATAAATGCAAATATGCATAGGCCGCATTTGTCCGCAATTTTTTCACAGTATCAAGGATCACGGCGTAGCAATGACCACAACTGCGGCTACAACTGCAATTTAAGACATTTCTACATACGGCACACTGAATAATTTAATAATAGATTAACTGATCCTTTGAACCGGGACAAACCTCATCGAAAATATCAAAAAATTAGTCCAACGGAATTACACAGCTGGGCAATCCTAATGAGGCAGTTTCAACCTCTGATGCGAATATGCATAGATTTAGTATCTGTTAAATGTTATCATTCAGAAAGAAAAAAAATATTGGGTATTTTGCTGTCTCATGTTGATTGCGCTTATTTTGTTCGGTTATTCTTTTTTTTCTTTTCAATCTATAGTGAGAAAATAAGAATTATCGTTATTACTACTTCATTTGTATTTATTTAATCATCAGATTCTCCTTCCCTTGACCATCTGATGCATAAACTCCACACCCCTCCTAGGTAGGGTCTTTATTTTGATAAATAATTACCATGCAACCCACTAAATTGGTACAACATCAGCACAGAAAGAGGCGTCTGCTTAAACAAAAACTCTAAAGTGCAGCCACAATTTAATCTCTGATTTCAAAGAATCTGTAGTCCATAATCCATACTATGAAATGCACATATGCATATAGCTCTTCTTTTTTTGCTTGCTACACCATTTTGAGCCATCAAAGGGAAATCAGCTTAATGTGAAGGGTACACCAGGCTTAACACCCTAGACCATAATTTTCAAGCCACAATGCAGATACAAGTAGATAGAACTCACAGACACATGATTATTTTTAGACATCATAATTGTATACTATTTTTTGTAACAAAATCAGCCACCGAAAAAATAAAAAATAAAAATATTTTCACTTACATTCACTTATTCTAAATGAGAAGTTTAGAAAGCAAGGCAAGTATGCTAACCTTTATTAGTGGAACAAGAGGAAGTTGAATGGAAGTTGGATAGCAACCAGGATTAGCAACTAGGCGTGCATTCTTTATTTCCTCCCTTAAAACCTCTGTTAATCCATATATAGCTTCTTTCTGTATAATAACTAGATTAATTCAGTATGCGGAATAAAATGGGAAAACGAGATGGCTTGTTTTAAGGAAATTCCATTTGAATTGACTTTTTAGTTAGAGAATTTACAAAAGAAAAAATCAACATTGAGTTTCACAGTATGAACAGAAATCAAAGTGAACAAATCAAATTCATGAAGTAATAGCATCTTATTTCATCAAATATATACCATAGAACTTAAAGAGGTTCATTGGTTTACTAAGGGCAGGATTGGATTGACTTATTTGAGCTTACCTACTGGCATAAACCCTTGTAAGACATGTCCGTAATTTGTTTTCAACTTATTTCCATAAATTCTCGTTTATGAAAACATCTTGTATAAAATCAGTTTAACTTTATTTTATCTTTTGTTCTGTAAATAGTTTATGTTTATTCATAAGCACCTATATGATAGGTGCATATGTGATAAGTGTTTGATTAAGTTGTTTATCCAAGTAGAGCCTAAGTTAGGTTTGATGAAATAAAAAACAAGTTAAAATCCTTTAAGTTGATTGTGTTCTGCTGATGAAGAAAACAAAAAGTTGACCTAGATAAATGAAATCCTTTTGTAGTTCAAGAGGACAAGTCCCACCTGCAAATCTGGTGCCCTGTGTGGCTGACCATACCACTCTTCATACTCAGAAACATCTCTTAGACGAAAATCCTACAAATTGCAAATTTACCATTCTGATATGAAGCAAGATTTCATTTAATCTATAATGAAAACAATATTTAATAAAAACAAAGAAGCAACAGTTATTGAAAACATACTGCTGAAAGATCAACAATCTTCAAGTGCTTCGGAAGGCCTTTAATTATTTCCTGGATGAAAGAGCATAAACTAAGAAATATTTTTAT